>WLWD01003436.1_pt1 | contig 45668 bp, 38 predicted proteins | sample 6712731 | NCBI WGS metagenome assembly WLWD01 (sample SAMN12718690, study PRJNA576275) | sponge metagenome | isolation source: marine sponge | host: Mycale hentscheli | place: New Zealand: South Island, Marlborough, Capsize Point | collected 2014-11-01 | reverse complement strand
AATAGTTAGAAGAACACGCCCATACATAGGTGTCGCTAACATATGAAATAGCATATCAGATGTAATGATAGGGGTTTTTTCTTCAAAAACTAGATCTTCAGTAGTGTGTATTACTCACTATTCATCACTTAAAAGAGAATTAAGATTGAGCTAATTACATAGCTTCACCACTTTTTATTGTGTACTTTCTTGTCCAAGAAATTCCAACAGAGAGAAACACCTATCCTTCTTCTTCAGACTGCCACTTAAAAAAGCATCACTAATCAAGAGTCCCATTATCAACAGGAGAAGATGTTCAGCTAGAGAACCAAATAGCTTGTAACAGACAGACGAGTTTGGGACACTAACAACGTAAGCCAATTGAGACCTGACACAGTTCTTTCACTCCCCACTTACTTCAATCATTGGACAAACAAGTAAGCTTCCAAGAGAAATGAAGCAGAACCCTCAGCGCTATTAAACACTACCTAGCTATTACAATATAATGTCCTTCCAAAAGAACAAGCAGTCTGTTAGCTATATTAAAGAGGTATCAAGATAGCTCGAGCAATGAAAATGGTACATGGAAACGCTGTCTTCATAAGAGAAGAAGCTAAACTAACCAGAAACACTCACTGGTATACATTTTCAACGTGAAACTTCACTTCTTTCAACTCCGTTAACTTCCCTGAGCATAAAGCAAATTACACCGCTGGCTGCAAGAAATTGTTTGCTCACGTGATTATGACGTGACACTAGGGGGCATTACCCATAAAAGCTGGTACCTACGCGGAGCTGAAAGCTCTGTGTTTTCTCAACAATAAGCCAAAAAAAAAAAAAAAAAGCACGATAAAAGGTCCTAAATCTTCGTCCTGAGTAAGTTCCTACCTAAATCAACTGTTAATTGTCAGTAATCTCCAAAATCAGAGCGTGACAGACAGACAGACAGACAGGACGACTACTACAACCCTCTCGTGCGCGCAGAGACTTAACAATACCACACAACACCAGCTACAGTCTGGAAGAATTTACTTTTGCTCAACAGTAATGTTTAATGTGCAGACTCAAGCTCCAATCAGCTGCAGCCTTCAAATGATACGACGATGACAGACAAAAATGATAAGACGCCAAACAAAATAACACACACACACACACACACACAATTATTAGGAAACTATGCAGGCATTCTGTGTTGCGTGCAGAATATTGAAAAGTTCCTTTTGGTGAAGTTTCAAAACTTCCCTTCGGAATCTATCAATTATTGATTTAAAATTTTGTTATTGACTCCACAAAAATCAAATCTAACACAAATCAGCACATCTTCCATATTATAAATAACATCAACCTCCACACTGCACTAACCCTCCACACTGCACTAACTCTCCACACTGCACTAACCCTCCACACTGCACTAACCCTCCACACTACACTAACCCTCCACACTGCACTAACCCTCCACACTACACTAACTCTCCACACTGCACTAACCCTCCACACTACACTAACCCTCCACACTGCACTAACCTCCACACTACACTAACCCTCCACACTGCCGCTCAACCACCTCCACAACTACATAACTCTCCACAGCCACACTGCACCGTAACCCTCCACACTACACTAACCTCCACAAAACTACACTAACCTACCACACTTGGCACGTAAACCCTCCAAACACACTACACTAACCCTCCACATGCACACTAAGCCCTCCACAACTACCACTAACCTCCACAACTGCCACTAACCTCCACACTACACGAACCCTCCACACTGCACTAACCCTCCACAGACACTACTCCACAATGACAGAACCATCCCACAACACTACACTAAACCTCCACCTGCCACCAAACCCTCCACACTACACTACCTCACACTACACTAACCCTCCACACTACACTAACACTCCACAATGACACTAACCTCCACATACACTAAAACCTCCACACGCACAACCCTCCCACTACACTAACTCTCCACACAGCACTAACCTCCACCACTTACAATAACCCTCCACACTGCACTAAACCCTCCACACTTTAACTCAACCTCCACAACTACACTAACCTCCACACTGCACTAACCCTCCACATACCCAACCCCTCCACATACACTTAACCGCAACACCACTAACCTCCACACTACACTAACCCTCCACACTACACTAACCCTCCACACTGCAGTAACCCTCCACAACCCTCCACACCACACTAACCCTCCACTACACAACCCTCCACACATACACTAACTCCACACTGCACTAACCCTCCACAATACACTAAACTCCACACTGCACTAACCCTCCACACTGCACTAACCACTCTCACACTGCACTAACCCTCCACACTGCACTAACCCTCCACTGCACTAACCCTCCACACTGCACTAACCCTCCACACTGCACTAACCCTCCACACTGCACTAACCTCCACACTGCACTAACCCTCCACACTACACTAACCCTCCACACTACACTAACCCTCCACACTGCAGTAACCCTCCACACTGCACTACAGTGGTGGCGGAAGCATTTTTTCATTGGTCAGGCAAATTCATACTTTCTATTTTCATAGCTCATTTTGTATTAAAGGAACAATGTTATTAAAATTTGAATTTGAAATAATAAAAGAAAATTAATGATTAGCTCAAGTTAAAATGATCCAAAAATTCTTCCTGCGCTCACTTCCACTAATAAATTCATGTTTGCAACTTAACTGACTTCTCTGGACAGTACTGCTCCAGTATGCTACCGCTGGAGTCGCCACAGGATGCCATACCAGTTCAGGTCGAATTCAACTGGTAAGTTTTGTTATATAGTCTTGTACCCAGTTCTATTCTATAAATATCACTGCGCATGCACATGAAATATAAAGAGCTACAAGAGCCGACGTAGAGCGGTTAAGTAAATAGTCTCGCTGGCGAGACTGAAATAGTCACGCAGTTATGAAAAAGCAGTTATGAAAAAATTGGTCAGGCACTTATGAAAAATATTGGTCCGGCACTTGCCGGGTCTGCCGGGCCAGTTCCGCCGCCACTGCACTAACCCTCCACACTACACTAACCCATCCACACTACACTAACCCTCCACAAAGCAGAACTCTGAGATTAGTCTTGAAATAGGACTGAAGTTGAATGGCTTGCCCTCCAGTCACTTGAACCATCTCGCATACACGCAGGTTCACCAGCTTTGACACAGCTTCTTTATGAAGCCTACAGAGAATGGAACAGCACCACATAACAAAGGCTCTTCCTTCTTGCCCACCCTCTCCCTCTTACTTCTGGCAATGAGCAGTTCCCCGAGGCCATGAATTAAGGAGTGTAATGGGTAAAGGTTGCTCCAGGAACAAAATCCTCATCACATATTGCTTAGACAGCTCAGGCAGTTCTCTAAAAAGAATTTCACATGAATCTCGCTAATACGCATACAGTGCTAACCACAATGGGGTAATTCACACCAGCATTGCCTTTGAGTCTATGAAAAATGTAATTTGTGTGCCGTTTATGTGAGCAAGCTGTCCTTCTAACCATGATAATACCTCCCTCCCTCTGTCACTGGTAGAACAACTCGGCTCTCTCTCTCTCTCTCTCTCCCACCCATCAACCCATCTCTATTAATGATTCCACTTGCTATACATACAAATACCTCAACTCTTGTAAACACAATGAATACTATTTAATTATTAGCCATGATTTCAATTAGAAAAATAAATACAATACTTCGACAGTACACACCACACCCTAACCACTGCAACCACACCCAAATCTTCCAACCACACCCAAATCTTCCAACCACACCCAAATCTTCCGGCCACACCCAAATCTCTAGCCACACATTCCTCAAACAATTTCGTAACAAACAACATGTGTCATTCCATAAGTGTGGGGTAATTCATTATGTAATAGCTTAGAACAACTCCTAACAACAGCAACTTGGCTATATCAGAGGTAACAGCAACAAATACCGGCTTATTAGTTTCTATGTAAAGTGAAAAAATTCCATATAATATATTTTACTACTCGAAAACCAGGGTTTAAAAACTTTTAAGGCACCTGAAAACGGCCAAGCATGATGCAGAATGCTGGTATATTCTGGCCAATAGAACAGCAGGAAGGTTCTGTAAGTACCCCAGCAAATCTTCACATTTCAACTTATTCGCTACAGCCATAATTTTTACTAAGGTAAGGTACAGCGTGGTCAGGCACATTAATGGCGCATGCGTGACACGCCTCTTTATTTTGCAAAAGTGCGTGAGATCCGCCCACAGTTTTCAAGGGTGGGGCTGCATTTATTTTTGCCACCCAAGAAGTAAACTGCAGCGCCGCTGCGAAAATCTGCGTGTGCTTCAAGATGTCAGACTGGAAAAAGACGCAGGAGAACACCTTCAAAAAATGGGTGAACAACACTCTAAAAGGACATCTTACCAATGGAAGAAGCAAAGTCAATGATTTTGAAACTGATCTCACAGATGGCATCGTTTTGGCAGAGCTCCTTGAAAGTCTGACCAAGGAAAAATTCAGACATGTCAAGGATCCCAAACAGCTGAGGATAATACCTCAGAGGGTAGAAAACATAGGAGCTAGCTTCAAGTTCATGGACAAGAAAGGAGTCTACTTAGTGAACATAGGTAAGAAAAATATCTATAGTGCCAGAATGCATACGTGCACAAGCAATCTTAATTATTATTATTTTTTATTGAGAAATTATTTACTGAATGCCAGTATTTAGGGTCAAATATTGTTAGGAAGGAATGAATGAAAACTTTGCCACAGTAAAATAGTACTTTGAACATAGACTTGCTAGTTTACTTGTCATCCTATTCATAAGTTCAATGTTTGTCTTTAGTGTCTTAAGTTAAGTATCTAGCTATTATTTAGAAACCAGCAATGACAACAGCAAAAAAAAAAAAAAATACAATATATCCTTTATATCATTTCAGTCTGTAATAGAAGAGAAGTCCATTTTTATGTTTTTATTTTGACAACAATACTTGACATGTGTATTTTTTGACAAATAAAAGAGCATCATTGCCTAATCAAAGAGCTGGTTATTATTAGAAATGCAGCTGTATTTTGTAAGGATGGAGTTTTTAGGAATAATTTTTTTTCTTAGCAATAAATTAGATTTAGATTAATGGTGGTCAGTCATGAAGTGTGAAGACACATAATCTGAGGGGATCTGGCAAAGTATCTTAATACATGAATGGTACAGATGCCTACCTATTAACACTCCACACATTTTTTGGCAATCTGGTGAAAGGTTGATATTTGTAAATGTACAGGGCCTGAAGACATCCACAATGGGAACCTCAAGCTCATTTTAGGTCTTATTTGGACTTTGATTCGTCGCTTCCAAATTCGCAGCACTGGCCGTGGCTTGTCCACTAAAGACGCCATGTTAGCTTGGATCCACACACAAATCCCTGAGCAGAAAATAAAAAATTTTACCACCGACTGGAACGATGGCGTAGCTTTGTGCGCTCTGGTGAACAGAGTCCAGCCAGGCCTGATTCCACACTTTGCCACACTAAGTAGATCCAATAAGCTGGAAAATTGCTCTTTGGGGATGAAAGTAGCCGAAAGCAAACTTGAAATCCCTTACCTGATGGATCCTGAAGATCTGAGTCATCCCAACATAGACGAGTTAAGTGTGATGACATACATCTCTTACTTCACAACAGCAGCCAACTCTCATCTGCTCCGCTATATTCAGGCAACCATCCCCAGCCGCAATATCACCAACTTCTCCACAGATTGGAACGATGGTATCAACTTAGCTTGCCTCCTCAATGCACTCAATCCTGGCGGTTTCTCAGACTGGAGCTCTCTGGATCCACAGAAAGCCCTGGATAACCTCACCAGGGGAATGAAGGCAGCTAAGGATCAGCTTGGGATTGAGCCTGTTCTGAAGCCTTCTGAAATGACTGACCCTAAAGTTGACGAGCTCAACATTGTTACTTATCTCTCAAGGTTCAAGAATGCAAAAGCCCTCCCACAACCTACAGCAATCACCTGCTCTGGGGAGGGACTGTCCAAAGCAGTTGCTGGGAAACTAGCCAATTTCCAGGTGGATACTTCTAAAGGGGGATCAGGCAGCCTTGAAGTAACCATTAACCTCAGTAGCAAGCCTGTAACAGCTGAAATGAAGGATAAAGGAAAAGGAATTTTTGCAGTTTCCTATCAGCCACAGTCTGGTGGAAAGGTAAGCATCTCCATAAAATGGAGTGGAACTGAAATCCCAACAAGTCCGTACCAGTTCCATGTGATTGATCCTTCATCCTTCTCTCTCTCTTCAACTAAACTGAGCGGGAAAGAATTCGCAAAGGTAGGAGAGGTTGTCACGATGGAGCTAAAGGGCTTCACCAAGGCATCTGAAGCTGAAGTCAAAGTGCAAACATCTTCAGGTACGTCTGAAAATGCCAAAATAGTCGAAACATCTGCCGGAGTGGCAAAGTGCTCCTATACACCTCGTAAGGCAGGAACAGACAAGGTCACAGCTACAATAGCAGGCATGCAAGTTCCAGGAAGTCCTTTCAGCATTAATGTCATTGATCCATCTGTGCTGGAGGTATCGCTGAAAAAGCCTCCTTTGAACGAACCACTTCAGGTCAATCAGGAAGCAATGTTCCTCATTTCTGCCAAAGTTGGAGGCGTACACGATGTTAAGGCAGAAGTCACGACTCCAAAAGGAACTCATGAAGTGCCTTTGTCTTCCTCAGGAAACTCTTCGACTGGTTCAGTAAAGCCCACTATTAGTGGAAGTCATAAAATCAGAGTTACATGCGGAGGGAGTGAGATCAAAGGGTCTCCTATATCTCTCTCTGTGTACGATCCTTCTAAGTTCTCCTTTAAGGACAGCCTTCCTAAGTTTTTGCATGTTGGAAAGCCCTACACAGTCTCTATTTCTGCTGAAGGAGCTGGAAAAGGGACCATGGACGCTGCAACTTCTGAGCAGAGTATTCTGACAGCCAAACTAGAGAAGAAATCTGACAAAAGCTTCAGCATTGCTCTTAACCCCAAAAAGGCTGGTGATGCATCTGTCAGTTTGAAGTGGAATGGTAAGGACCTTCCTCAGTGTCCCCACAAGGTATCTGTCTGTGACACAAACAAATGCAGTGCTTTTGGACCAGGACTGACTTCTGGCAAGGGCAAAGTCAATGAGCTATTTGAATTCACAGTCCAAGTTAAAGGTGGAGGCAACGGTGAGCTAAGCGTCATTCCCAAGGGTCCCAAGACAGTCTACGGAGCTAAAATATCAAAGGCCTCAAATGAAACTTACAATGTGAGCTTCACCACATTTGAGCTGGGTGTTCACAGCATTGGCATCACTTGGTCTGGAGAAGATATCCCAAATAGCCCATACTCTGTCAACTTTGTGAAAGCAGCCCCAGCAAGTGCTTTTACTGTGACAGGGGAAGGCATAAAAACAGCCATTGCTCAAGCTCCAGCTAATCTTATGATCATGGGTCCAGAGTCTGGGTTACTTTCAAATGAAACACTCAAAATTTCCATCAGTGGTATGAATCTCTCAAGTCAAATAGTCAACAGTAAAGGAGCATTCAAGATCAGTCCCAACAAAGTGATGGTCTACGCCACAGATAAAGATAACGGTGCCTATCCAGTAGAGTTTATTGTTCCCAAGCCAGGAAACTATTCCATCAGCATCACTAGCAATGACGAAAATGTTCCAGGCAGCCCTTTCAAGTTAAACGTACTTCCTCCACCGTCTGCTGAGGACTGTGTTGCATTCGGCTATGCCATAGACAATCCACACTCCTTGGTCTTGTCAAAACCTGTGGAATTCAAAGTTGATTCCACCAATGCTGGAACTGGAGAACTTGCTGTCACTGCCGAAGACAAGAACTCAAAGCCAGTGCCAGTTTTCCTTGCTGAGGATAAGTCTAAAGCCAAAAAAAGAATTCATGCTGTCAAGATAGATACTACAACTCAAGGACTCCTCAAAATCAGAGTCCAGTGGAGTGGCAAAGATATCCCCAAATCTCCTTTCAGCTTTGAAATTAATGACCCAAAAGCAGTCATTGTATTAGACTTGCCAGATAGCAGTGATTATGTAGGACGTAAAGGAGATGAGTTCTCTTTCTCTGTCGATACTAGACCAGCTGGAAGCAAGGGAGAATTGAAAGCAGCTGCCAAGTTCCAGAATGGAAAAGTGGAACCATTCCGAGTTCACCAGAATTCAGATGGTACCACCAAACTGCTGTTTACTCCAGCAATAGAAGGCAGAATGGAACTTCTTTTAACACTTTGTGGAGTGTCCATTTTGACAACTCCCTGGCAATGTGATATCACAGACCCCAAGGCCTTTAAGCTCACCATCCCAAAAGGTCCCAGCAAGAAAGGTGACCAAGTGAAATTCATCATCAGTGGGCTGACGGCAAAGACATCGAAGAATATAGTGGCTACAGCCAAGAACAAAACCCATGAACCACCCATTAAAATGAGCTTTGAGCAGACTGGACAAGCTACAGCAACGTTCTTGGCAACAGAAATAGGAGAGTATGAAGTCCTAGTTAAAGCTGCAAAGAAGCACATCACAGGCTCACCATTCAAGTGTGTTGTAGTTGACCCTGACGCTTGCGTTGTAAAAGGAGATATTCCACCTATACTCATAGTTGGAGTTGAAAAGACATTCAGTGTTGACACAGCAAAAGCTGGGCCTGGTAGCCTCACCTTCGACTGCACAGGACGTGACGGAGGAGCTAGCAATGCCATTTTGAGCAAAATGTCTGGAGTGGGAACAAAATCAGTTGAACTAGAAGGCACTGCTTGTGGGAATTACTCTTGCTCTCTGAAGTTTGCTGATTTTCCCATCCCAGGAATGCCAAGAGATATCACATGCACTGACCCAACCAAGTGTAGCTTCACCTGCACTGGAGTCAGTGATGGGCGATGCAACACAAATAACAATGTCAGCATCAGCATCGACACTACCCTAGGTGGCTGTTGTGCTCCTCAAATAAATGCATTTGGACCAAAATCAAAATATGATGTGAAATTGAAGACAGTTTCAAACGGAAAATTCACTGCCGAAGTCACTCCTTGGCAAGAAGGCTCCAATACTATAGAAGTATCGGTCGGAGGCAAGAGGCTTAATGGATCTCCAATCAAATTCCAGTCACTGAAACCCATAGATCCTAACAAGATCACGATTAGTGGTTCTGGACTAAGCAAAGCTGTGGTCAACCGTCGTGCGCAAGTCACCATTCATGCTAGAGAATCCAAACTCCTCGACCAAGGTGTTCTCAAAGTAGCATTTGGTGACAAAGGTAATGCTGCGTATGATGTTGATGTCATTGATAAACTTAATGGATCTTATGAACTCTCTTTTGTTCCAAATACCAGTGGCTCTCTTTCTTTTTCTGTCACTGGTGAAGGACGGGAGATACCAGGTAGTCCATTCAATGTTACAGTGCTCCCAGAACCTGACCACACCAAGTGCAAAGTCAAGGACCGATCTGGAAGTGAAATGTTTAAAGATTCTCCAGAAATATACCATCTTATCAGAACACCCTTTGAAGTTGGAGTGCACATGAGCGAGGCTGGAAGTGGTTCCCTCACTGCCACAGGTAAAGGCTCAAATGGTTCCAAGCTCCAACTTTTCACAAGCGACGCAAAAGAAGGTGGAGCTGAAGTGAAGTATGTCAAATTCGATCCCACCTCAGTTGGAACATACTCTCTTGATTTGCGCTGGGATGGCAAAGAGCTCATTGGAAGTCCTTTCAAAATCAAAGTGGTGGACCCAAGCAGATGCGCCTTCAAGACAGCTTTCCCATCTCTCATCCGATTGGGAGATGACACTTCATATGAGGTGGACACTCGAAGTGCCGGAGATGGTGACGTTGAAGCATACTCAATGGGTCCTGAAGTATCTAGCAGTGTCGTGAAAGAATCAAATGGCAAGTTCATTGTTGTGCTCTCTGGAGCCAAACTTGGAAGCACTTCTGTCGACCTTAAGTTTGGTGGCTACTCCATCTCCAGCTCTCCCTATACACTTTCAGTGTGTGACCCTTCCAAATGTGTGCTTGACTTTGAAGCACGAGTTTGCAATGTAGATAAGCCATTTGCATTCAAGGTACTAGCTAAAGGTGCTGGAACTGCTAAACTTAAAGTCACTTCCTCCAAGAAGCACTCTTACAGCATAAGCAATCGTTACAACTCTACTTGGGAAGTTAGCTTCACTCCTAAAGAAATCGGAGAGCACATGATCAATATATTCTGGGGCGAGTGGGAGGTGAGCGGCAGTCCAATCACTGTCAATGTGTGTGATCCAAACCTGGTCCAGATCTCTGGACTCCCTGACCCAAGTGAGATCCTCATGATTGATGTTCCAGTTACCTTCTTCCTGGATCACTCCAGAGCTGGAGCCGGTGCAATAGCCTGTCAGATGAAATACTCTGATGGCAATGAGGTAGACGTGGAGAGGGAAGAGACAGATGGTGGTGCTGACAAGTCTTCTTTCACTTTCGTTCCCCAGAAACCCGGGAAAATGACCATCATTTTGGAGTACAATAATGTGTCTGTCTTGCCAAAGCTGTACGAGTATAGTGTACCTGATCCTTCCAACTTCAGCGTCACACCTTTCAAAGGGTATGGGAAAATCAAGGAGTATGTGAAATTTGCCATCACTGGTGTTAAAGATGAATCCCAGATAAAGATTTCTGCTCATCATCCTGACCATACTGCTACTGTGAAAACCGAGCAAAATCCAGGTGACTCCACCTTGATTGCAAGATTCACTCCCAAAAAAATGGGGGACTACACGGTTGAGGTCACTCTTGCTGATCAGCACATCGAAGGAAGCCCATTCACAGTCCAGGTTGCCAATCCTGATGCTGTCGAGCTCATTGGAAAGCTGGATACAGTTGTCCATGTTGGCGGTGAACCTAACTTTAAAGTGGATGTCTCCAAAGCTGGACCCGGAGAGCTATCCTTTGAAAATGAGGTGATTTCAGGCACCGCACAAGATCCTTCTGAGAGAAGTGGTGACTCTTGGCTGGTGCCACTCAAAGAAGGAGTTGGTAAAGTCAAAGTATTTGTCAAGTGGGCCGGATATGACATCAGAGGTTCACCTTTCATATTCTCCTACGTTGATTCTCAGAAAGTGACCTGGTCTTGTGAGGCCCTGGAAAGTGGCGAGGTTTTGAAACAAGGACAGTTGATTAAAGTTATTCTGGATTGCTCTGCGGCCGGGGATGCCTCCCCAGTAGTAACTGCCAAAGGTCCAGAGGGAGAATATCCCACTTCCACTACAGACAATGAAGATGGAACATTTGAAGTCACTATCACTCCTTGGCAGATAGGTAAAAATGAAGCCGAGGTGAAATGGGGAGGTAAGCCTACTGCAAAAGCCATCGCTTTTGAAGTCATGAAGAATATCGAGGCGAGAGGAATCACAGCTTCAGGAGATGGGCTAACCAAAGCCATTGCCAATACACTGTGCTCTTTGACCATAAATGGCATTGATTCTGGACTGGTGGAGCGAGGTTTGCTCAAGGCTCACTTTGAAAGTGATGAAGAAGACAGAGATCCATCTGTGGAAATAACTGATGAAGGCCGTGGCACTTACTCTCTATCATTCACCCCGACATGCCCACAAGTCCACACTTTAGTGATCAAGTATGACGATCAGGACATATTAAATAGTCCATTCTCTATTCCTGTACTTCCAGCTCCCAATGCCACCTTGTGCAAAACTTCTGGAGATGCCATTGAAAAAGACCCGCCTGTCTTTGTGGCCAACAATCCAGTCAAGTTCGAAGTAGATACAAGTGAGGCTGGCACAGGCACTCTCACTGTAGCTGCCTTGCAACCAAATGGTGAGCCAATCCGTGTCTATGCCATGGAAGAAGGAGGGCTGCACCACCTCAAGTTTGACCCTGTCATTATTGGAAGCTACACCATGGAAGTTCAGTGGGATGGAGCTAACATACCTGGAAGTCCATTCACTTTCAATGTCGTTGACCCCTCCAAGTGCAAAGTGACAGGAATTCCAGCCGAGAGCTCTCCCATTCAAGCCAGCGAAACCTTCAACTTTTTGGTGGACACAAGAGAAGTTGGAGACTGTGCGGCATGCCTGGCTGTGTCTTCACAAGGTGCTACAATAACCCTTTTACCTGCTTCAAAGCCAAAACCATCTGATGATACTACAGATAATGCCACACCTTCTGACAATATAGCAGCTTCAGATGGAGTAAAAGAAGGTGCAGGAATTTCAGATGGACTGTATAACTACAAATTCGACACCAGTGTAGTTGGCAAGGCAACACTCAATGTAAAAATAGCAGATGTCCATGTCTCAGGAAGTCCCTTTAGCCTAACTGTAGTGGACTCTGGCCAGTTTTCCATCGCTGGGCTCAACATTGAAGGTGAATATGCCATTGTGTGTGAGCCAGTGGAAATCACAGTCGATGGAAAACCAGCTGAAGATGATGAAGATGAGGACTTGATCGTGGTTGCTCATGGCCCCACTGCTGACTTAAATGTCGACGTAACGGAGAAGAAAGGTGTTGGATACCTGGCAAGTTTTGTTCCCATAGAACCTGGAAGTTATGAAGTGTTTGTGGAATTCGCTAGAAGGCATGTCCGTGGGTCACCCTTTACCATTAAAGTGGCTGACCCATCTAAGTGTCAAATCCTAGGCAATTCACCATCGGTGCTACACATTGGCTCCTCTGAGGAGATGACAGTCAAAACTAGAGGAGCTGGAGAAGGAGTACTCACAGCCCTAGTAGAAGATGGTAATGAAATTATATCTATAGAGGTGAAAGATCTTGGATTGGACACTTACTCTGTGGTGTTCACTGGAAATGCCATTGGAATTGCTTCTGCTAACCTCCAGTGGGGCGGATATAATATACCAAAATGTCCCTTACCTCTTTCTGTCTGTGATGCTTCAAAATGTAAAGCGGTTGGTGAGATATTTAACACAAAGAGAGGAAAAGCCGGAAGTTTGATCTCTTTCATGGTTGAAACAGAAGGAGCAGGAGAAGCCAACCTTGAAGTGTCTGCAAAGGGCCCTTCAGCTCAGTACACCGTTAATGTGGTTGAAAAAGAAGGCAGGAAGTATGAAGTCTCTTTCACTCCCTGGGAAATCGGCGAGCATACCATAAACATGCTGTGGGGTAAGGTGAACATCGCCGAGTCTCCTTTCACAGCCATCGTTGGCAGTCCATTGGAAATGGAAGTGTGCAATGCTACAGGCGATGGCCTTAAGCATGCCATTGCAGGACGCAAAACAAACTTCACCATTCTTAGTAGCGAGGTTGGACTCTTGGACAAGAATGCTCTCAGTGTCTCTGTCATGGGGATTAGCGCACATGCAGACCTGACAGTGGTCGACAACAACAACGGCACTTACAAAGTGGAGTATGTAGCTCCTTCTCCTGGAGCATATGTAGCCACCATCCTGTTTCACGGTCAGAACATCCCCGGCAGCCCCTTCAAAATAACCGTGGCACCTGGTCCTGATGCTTCCAAGTGCAAAGTTTATGGACCTGCCTTGCACCCTAATGCCTTGGCAATTGCTGGAAGTCCACTGGAGTTCTTTGTGGATACTGCAGAAGCCGGAAAAGGTGAGCTCAAAGTCTACATCCAAGGACCAAATGATTACAGGCCGAAAGTCTTCCTAGCCGATGATGATCAAGGAGTGCATTCAATCAAATTTGATGCCATGAAAGCCGGCAAATACTTTGCAGTGATCGTATGGTCTGAGCAACACATTCCAAAGTCTCCCTTGAAGTTACGTGTGCATCCTGCCGCAGATGCTGGTAGAGTACGTGCCTTCGGACCTGGGTTGATCAACGGCTTTATCGGGGCCCCTGGACAGTTCACCATTGAGACCAAGAATGCTGGCATTGGTACTCTGCTCATTAGAGTACACGGCTTGAAAGATTCGTTTAAGATTGAGGCACACCCACTCTCCGAAGATGATCCTCGTACTCTGATAACCACGTATAATCCAAGGCTGGTAGGGGAGTATACAGTCTTTGTGAGGTGGTCCGGAGTACACGTCCCTGGGTCTCCCTTCACTGTGCAAATCAGACAGAAACCTGGTATGTCCGTGTGCTCTATTTAGTTTGAACTTTGCATTACTTTGTTATTTTCCACAAATCTAGGTGTTCACGATCCTTCTGTTGAGCCTCCAATAAGAATCAAAACAAAAAAACGCCATGCTTCTACGTCTTCACAAAAAAAGACTGCGGTAAAAAATAATTTTCTTGACCTTTTTTTATGTGTTGTTTGTTACAGTTAACCTAGTAAACTATTTTACAAATATTTTTTAATTTGTAGTCTCAGAAGTTAGAGTCCTCACCACCTGCAAAACCTCAAGAAATTCCTGAAAAGCGCAAGCGAGGAAGACCATCTTCAACAACATCTTCAAAGGTCAGCACAGCACCTCAGAAGAGTCGACCAGCATCTCAGGCTGCAGCAACTCCTGGAATGGGTCCAATAGTGCCTAGCATGAAGATGAAGGACAATCCTGCAATGGCCATGGCACTGGCTACTTCTGCTCCACAAGAACCAGGTAAAGCACAAAAACAGTTTACGAAATTATAATGTCAAACAACAATTGCGTACTTAGAAGAATTATTGAGTATGTACTGCTAATTTAAATTGAATTAAATGATTTTTGTGTACCTATTAACAGGTGGTTATGTATCGGGTATTATCCAAGGAGGGCAAGAATTTCAATATTCTCAAACCAAAGTGACCAAAAAGAAGGTGGTCAAGAAAGTTGTTCAGAGGAAGAGAGCGGCTAGCAAAGGCTCTGGTCCTCAGGCTGCGAAGAAAACAACTCAGGTACCTCCCAAACGCGCCCTATCTCCAGGAGCCGTGGAAACTAGCGGCGTCAGAAGAAGTAGGGCCACATCTCCAGTTGCTAGGCAGCCCACCAGTGAGACAAGAGTTTCCAGGTCTAAAGTGGTGTCACCACCACCAGCTAACACTGGCACAGGATTTTTCTCCAGACGGCCAACAACTTCTCCTCCCCCAACGGAGTTTCCCACCAAGCCAACAACCCAACCTCCTGCTCAAAGGGCCAAATCTCCTGAGAGTCAGCCACAACCAAAAGACCGCAAAGCTATGTCTCCTGCTCGCAAGGCAGTCTCTCCGAGACGCAAACCTGTTGCCAGGCGTAAGGTCTTATCGCCAGCTCGTAAGGCAGGACAAAAAGCTAAGTCTCCCAGTCCCAAGAGTGCTGCTGCACCAGCTAAAACAGCAGTTTCTCCTACACGAGAATCTGCTTCACAGGCACAAGCAATGTCCCCACCTCTCAAGATTTCAGAAGCTAAGTCTCCATCTAGAAAAACGTCACAAGCAAAATCTCCATCTCGAAAAACTTCAGAAGCCAGATCTCCGCCTCGAAAAATTTCGTCAACTCAGAGGCCTACATCAACGTCACCATCTCATTCTGGAGCAGCTCCAGGCCCGCCATCTTTACCAATAGTCACTACAGTGCCTACAAGAGCTCCTAAAGTAGTGCAGTCAAGTGAGCCAGCTCCTCCTACAGGAGCTCCACCTAGACCCGTCAGCAGAGGCCAGCCACCAGCAGCAGAAATTGCTACATCACAACAAGTGGCCTCCACTGAGGCAGAACATCCCAAGCCAAAGCTCATCAGTGCAGCTAAACAACCGACATCACCCGCCAGGAGAGTGACGTCTCCACCACACAAGTCTGCTGCACGTAAAGTGAAGTCTCCTTCAAGAAAAGCGGCATCTCCTGCACCTAAAGGAGGTCCCCAGAAGGTGGCTGGTCCTGCCAAAGCCAAGAGTCCGATGAGACGGTAAATAATTAGTCTGTAGTGATAAGCGGGGGGAAAAAATGCATCAAAAGTTCAGTCATGAACTTTGACAAAAGCCAGAATAAAATCCTGAATTTAATTCCCAGTTAACTGTAATATGTCTGTCACATTGACACACTTTTAACGTAGTTGCTCTAATCGAGTTCATGTTAATGATGTTTGTTTTATCATTCTAGCCCACCACCTAAGGGAAGGCGCCCGGCACCTAAGAAGGCTGCTAAAATGAGGAAGTGATTACTTTCTTCAATGAACTACTTATAGCCTTGTAGACCTGTATGCACATTGCACGACTATTGTATGCATGTAACAAACTTCTACCATTCTATACCATTAGCATTGTCAGTATTATATACTTTAGTTAGACATGTAACTATGTATTTATTATAATAGTAGTATTAAACTGCAAGTGTACACTGAGACAGTGCATGACAAATTAAATAGTGGGGCAAATAACTGGTAAAGGATTGTCGAACACTCTTGATTTCTCGCTGGAGAAACCTCCCCCCCCCCCCCCCCCAACACATACTCCCACACACCCAATTTCATGCAGGGGGGCACCGGCCCCCAGATTTACTGAATGGGGCAGGGCACACACTATGCAGATTAATACATTAGCTTAGTAACTGTTACTTGGAAGATATTATATATTTAGTGGTTATCATGAGAGTAAATTGGTTTGAGATACATGGTGCCCACCACTTTGAAGCACCTTCCATCACTCCTGCCAGGATATGCAAATCATTTTCTGCTACATTAGCTACAAAGTGGCATTAAGCTACGGTTATGTGTACCATGTTGCACCAAGTCCGCTAAAGGTCTTCGTAGCCTTAGCTTGTACGTAAGGAAGCCAGTCATAACGAGCCTTGACCCTACCGTATTCAGGTGGTATATCCGATTACACTCAAACTTCCTGCCGGTGGTAGGAGGGTCGCCAGTACAAATTCATTAATCCTAGGGCGGCAGAGATAGATTTATTCGGCTACAAGCTTGTAAGTTGTAATAGTTTGAATACGGTTGAGTGGTGAGTGAGGGTTATTCTCGCGGTCGTACCCCTTACCTGACCGCTGCAACTCATGAATATAGCTAGCTAGGTAAGTTAAGCGCTACTTTATTGGTTAGGTCGCATTAGGTAACAGCTCAACGTAAGCATGTAATGAAGGAGTGACTGTCTGACAGCATAATCCATTTAGACACTTCTTTAGCTGATTTACTTGACGAGAACAACTGCCAACAGAAATATATTTAGCAAGTGTGTGGGTGTGTACAATTATCATGATTATTGCTAGTAGTAATTTAATGTTCAAATTCTTGGGACATAGTTGATGCAGCTTATGTATTGTGACAGAGGGACTTTAAATCTCTTAGGTCCTTCAGGGAGGGATTCTATATGTAGTGCCCCGCCTTCAGGGCAGGGCTTCTATATGTAGAGTATGTACCTCCAATTGTGTTGTTAGGAACTGTTGCTAGGTTCTGAATTAATTAGGCGCTGCGCGCAGTCATTAACTACTGTTTTTAGGGTCCTTCAGGGACTCTAAATACAGTAGTTCCCTCTGAAGCAGCGCCTAACTATTATTTATATATTGTGACAGAGGAACTCTCTAGTTGGTCCTTCAGAGAGGGACACTATTAACTTGGTGTTCCCGCCTTGAGGGCAGGGACACTTAATGTCCCTTCATAATAGTTTGGCGCTGCTTCAGAGGGAACTACTGTATTTAGGGTCCCGCACTACATATAGAACCCCTCCCCCTGAAGGACCTAAGAGATTTAAAGTCCCTCTGTCACACTACAAAAACTACAGTAGCTATGTTCTAAAATTGCGCTTAGTGTCTCCAATTGCATTGTTAGGAGCAGCTGCTATGTCCTAAATTAGTTAGGCGTTGCGTAGCTGTCGTGAATAACTGTTTTTAAGATCCCTCAGGCCCTAAGCAGCGCGCTCACTGCGGTCGGGACGCTACAGCCTAGAGCCTTCAGGACCCTAAAAACAGTAGTTCGTCTGAGGCAGCACCTAGCTATTATTAGCACTTTTATTTTAAATTATCCAATAGACTCACTTTAACAGGAGGAGTTTGGGTTTTAGAGTCAGTTGTTCAAAGCACATGTGAGATAAGAGCTATACTTTGTAAGAAGAATTAGAATATGTTTTCATGTCTTTGATAGTTGACAGGTAGGAGCAAATTGAAAAATGGGGTGGAGGGTGAAACTAGAATATTCTAAGATACATTTTGACAGTTATATATGTTGACTCAAGTTACTTGTCAACTTCATCCCAGAAAATTTAATTAAAGCAATATCTCTCCATTGGCAAATACCACCTGCATGTAATGTACATAATGACTGTAGCAACAGAGGTAGACAGTGGAGAGGCTGCAAGCCACCACTTTCAAGAGATAATTGCTCTCTCCCTGTCACTTTCTCCTACCTTATGAAAATTACTCCATTCTAAGCTGAACTTCTTCTAACCTTATTCAAACTATTTTTTCTCCATATTCTAAGCTAAGGTCTACATTCATAGTGTAGCTATATGTATAGAATGGGAAAAAGATGGGAGGGAGGGAAGATGGGCCCCTATATTGTCAAAGGTGGGGATGAGGAGTGGAAGCAGTTGTCCTCCTGCTCCTCCTTCTCCCATCCCTCTATACATTCTTTATACGGTAGTCTCACACTTCAAGAAAATATTACTTCAAATAAAAGGGCAAAAAGTGGCTGTCTTTTTTTCATAAGAATGCATTGATAATATTAAATTACAATAACAACATAGCATACAGTTCAAACTCTAGTCCATAAGGCTTTGGTAGCAGTGAAAGTACAGTTGAAGGAAGGCAAGCAATGGAGATAGCAAACTAACAGCAAATGGCAGGAGTTATTGCTGAGTCATCATTGGTTACAGCTCATAATTCATGATTTAGGGCAAATACATGTAACATATCCAGATTAGTTCTCTAGGGCCAGGCAAGAGGAGTACTATTGCTCTAATGTCAACTATTACATGAACTTTGTAATGCAGTGGAATCCAGATTAAGCCACCAGTGATGTGCATCAGGAACGATTTCTTGCTTTGCCTGGTTCATATGGCTTCATTAAGTAAGTGTATCAAGTTGGTAATGCTGCATAGTGCTATATTATAATATGCTGTGTGGTTTCCAGTGGGTATTGGTGGTCAAATTAGTTGTAATTGCTATACATTCTCTATTAATAGAAATGATTAGGTATTATGCACATAAGTTAAGGAGGATTTTAATGTCCATTTAAGATTGTTGTTTAAATATTATTTATATACTTAATGTTTGCAATACAACACAAACAAACTATTGAGAAATATCTAGATATTTGTCGCTTGACAACCATTTCTACCAATTGGCATCCTTCATTACCAATGAAAGCATTTATCAAAGGCAGAATGAGAATCAACTCTCTGAAGCATCGTCAGTTGTGGCCAATAGCAATTGTCCTCATAGTAGCTAGTCAGATGAGTATCTAAATTAATAATTTTTAATGCTACTCTTTTCCACTCTTTATTTCTTATATCTGGGTGTACAAAGCACCCATGTAGTATAAGAAAGAATCAAAACTCCAACATCAATGCTTAATAAGACATGATATGTGATTTTACATAATTATTTATTATTTAGGTTTTGTCAAGTCCCAAGAACTGGTGAGCTGCTCTACTTCTTCTGACTGCAGTAGAAATCTCCACAACACTTCCATAGAATCTTGCTGTGCTGGCAGTGGGTTCTATTATTCTACATCTGGTTCACTGACATGCTTGCAGTGTATAACTAGTAAGAATTTGATTGGATGGTTAAAATGTACTAGTGATGTGCTTCAACAAAAATGGCGAGCGAGCTGATCTGACTGAAATTCAAATTTGAATGCTAACTGCTTATAATAATTCTTTGTCAGCTAAATGTTCATGTTTAATTTATTTGTGCTATTCTTTTGCAACACATAACACTTTTACATACACATACACACCACTGGATATGCCAGCACAAGACTTACATTGTATTCTCTTCGCAACTTGACTATAGGACAATTGATTTTCAAGGGGTAGTAATCAAATTTCTGAGGATGATATGGGTAAGGATCGATAAACCAAAGGATTCTATTTAAGCTAGCTGCCTTTCCAAGTATGCTCCACTCTATTACACCAGAGGTCTAGTAAACATTGTATTGTATTCTCTTAGTGACTTGACTATTGGACAATGGATTTTCAAGTAAGAACAAATCTGTTATGCAAGGCATATAGCTATGACAAACAGAGCATGTAATTAACCGTTGCCACTAATACAATAGAGAATGAACTCGCTAAGTTTGTAAGACCTAAATGTGAACATCTGCCCTCTTCTGTCTCCGTAGCTCTTTTGTCTTTATTTTTTCTGGCATTATTTCAAAGTCGTTTCTCCTAAATTTCTTGTGCCCACGCTAATGTTAACAATTTTTAAGTAGCCTCTGGGGGTTGGACACGCATTGACCTCTTTAAACTTTTGCCATACCAAAATCTCAATTGAGACTGTCTCGCTTCGCTCACCCGATTATAAAGCATTAGTACACGCACAAATGGCTATAGGCATAATAGTATAGGCTAGTGTGAATAGTTCTTATACAGAGTACCTATTGAGTCACTTCTATATTTCCTTACAGGTTTTGGATTCAACCAGTCCAGCTTCACAGGTCAAGAGCGTGACCAGCCATATGCAATTGAAGTTGGATTTGTGCAATTTACTCGCTTCAGAACTACTGTGTCATTTAGAATTATACTGGAGTCTTCATCTTTGTCATTTGGAAGTAACTATGTTATTGATGACATGACCTTTCCTAACAACTCTCTCCTCACCATTGACACGACTCGTGGCCTCACCACTCTCATCTACTTCACTCTCAACCAAGATGGAGTCGCCTAGGAGCAAGATGAAGACTTTGTTCTGAGAATAGTTGATATAAATGGAAGACTTCCATCAGGTGTAGAGTTGAGGAGTCAACTCAATGGCACTATAGTGGACAGTGATGGTATGGGAAAGTCTGTGGTTGTTATGATCATTTATGCACTTGTTTTGAATTAATTAACAATCCGTAGCACTTTCAATTTTAAAATAGTATTGGTAGGAATTATTAGGGGCAAACTAATCACTGTGGTAAAACAACAATGACATAACTAATGAATTCATTAATTTGGTGGAATGGGATAAACAGTGTTAGAAGTGAATATTGTTTCATGTCAATCAGAAGCAAAAAAATGACTTTTCTCATTATTCTACAATCTCAACTATTAGTACAGCTGGTGCTGTTGTTGTTGTTGTTTTTACATATATATTTTACTACCTAGGGGCTAGTGGAGTGAGATGGGGAGAAAGGGGAGGGGAGGGGGAGTAGCGAAGTTTATTTAAGGTGATCCATGCGTGATTATGATATTTTCCTGCCTCCATCATTTGCGTAGTTTTGTTTCGTAGTTTATTATTATTGTTATTATTATATTATTATTATTATTGGCAAGCGAGCGAAGCGAGCGAGACACTCTCAGGGTTAACACAATTGAAAATCGAGGTTGTTTGTTTGTTTATATATATGCTTGGACGTACGTATGTCATTTTGTACTTTGACCCTCGCGTATTTTTGCGTTAGCGCAGTGTTCGACCCCATCCCAAACTTCACTAAACAGAATCCTCTGGTTATCAACCATTACCCATATCGTTCTAAAAATTGTTACCGCTTTAAATTCTTTTGCGGGTGCAGTTATAACTTACAGGAGTTCCATTTCTATTCGAGTTAGTGGTGGTGGTAAGTTAATAGCTATTTGTCATAAGCCCTACACAACAGTATCTACTTGAAAATTCATTGTCCACTGGACTAACCACAAAGGTAAGCCTTGCGTAGGTATGTTCAGTTAAGTGTGAAAGTATTGTGCGTTACAACTACTACTTAGCTAATGAATATTACAAAGAAAATGTTTAAATAACTTAACTTGTTTTTTTTGTTGCTTTTTTTTTTTTTCAATTCAAACAGTTATGGGGAGTGATTACTATGGCATTGAATCCCCTTTACCGTACATACGTGATTAAAAAACTCAGACTTTTGTTTAGTAGCTTGAGTGTTAGAAGTTAAAATCAATAGTTAACAATAGTGTAGTTTTAGGCTTGCTCGTCATTTGTGCTGAAGCACATCACTAGTTGTTATTATTATTATTATTATTATTATTATTATTATTATTATTATTATTATTATTATTATTATTATTATTATTATTATTATTATTTATAATGTGTAGATGGGCATCTATGGTGCTGCTAAATGGCTGAAGAGTAGTATGAGAAAACCATATTACTGCTGTTTGGTATTATGACACTTATTGTAGTAATCCTTGCTGGTGTGGACTGGGTGTTTCTTAGAATCAGAATGCCTGGCAAATTTGAGGGAGGGTGGAAAGGGATGGGGGAGGGGGGTTGTTTTGACTTGTCACTATTAGACTTAACTAGACATAATCAGAGAAGCCATTTTGTTGTATTTAAAGTGAGATGAAGTCACAACAAGAATCAACAAATCAAAATTTTTGTGTTGGATTTCCAAGTATAACACTGTCTACCAAAACATATGGTATGATAACTCAAGTTTCAGCAGCATAATGACATTCAGCTGCTTGTATGGCCTTTAAGTGTTGCTTGTGTAGTAAGAATCGGATTCAAGGACACAGTACTGGGACCAGTCAAATGTCAACCTCCAACCCAACAATGCATGTATTATCCTATATTTTTTTATATGGTTTTAATGGCATTTAACTCAACAAATCCTACTATAGTTTTAACCCTGAGGGCATCAGTGGTTTTATTAGAATTTGATTGGTTTTATTGTGCCCAGTTAGTAAGTTTGCAGAAACCACATGCACTGATATATAAATGTTGTAAGTTGGAGTAATAGCTATAACTATATCATCACTATTGAAGAGTAAGTTGCATTACTTGAGGTCACCTTTAGTGGCTAGAAACAGTTTAGTTTCCTCATGCATACCAGTAAAAATGATTTTCAGCAGTCAATATAAAATAGAAGATCTATTTCCTCATTAATTTGTTAGTTTAATGATTTGTTTTGGTTTTTGTCCTTTTTTTGGGCCAGTGTTGTAAAGTGCCTGTGTGGGGTGGCTCCTACTAATTATAAGAATATTACTCTAGATGTATCCCCTTTAACATTTTTAATGGGCAAATTTTTTCGCAGATTTCATATACAATTAGAGGTAAAAGTAATGGCTGCTTTTAAACCTCGTGTGCTTCACAGCAAGTAAGTGCTGATATATTTGTTTCTTTTGTTTCTTTCTCTTGTAGAATTAAGCTTTGGGTTTAGGAGTCGCGAGTACATCATAACTGAAGGGCGCAGGCGTTCCTATGAGCTGGAAGTGGTGAAGAGTCCATCTATTCGGTTGGCAAGTATTGTTCAGTTACAAGTCCTTGCTCTTAATGAGACTGAAGCTCAGGCAGCTATGGCTGGTGATGTCAATACTTTGTCTGGTTCAATTGTACCAGCAGGTTCGTACGAATTACATACAGTGTTGTACGTCAAAGTCTAATTGGTGAGATGTTTTTAATGTTCTTCTGTGACTAGGTTTACCTGATAATAGCACTTCAAATTATTGGTCATAAAACACAGTGTTGGCTATCATTGTTGTGTAAAACACAGTGTTGGCTATCATTGTTGTGATGTTTCAGTGAAACTAAATCAAGAATTTTTAAGAATCTTTTTACTATGACGGATCTATAAATAGAAATAAGGAAATAAAAGTTGACCTGACTGAATTGCAAAAGCATAAAGCTATAGCTAAAGGCTACATTTTTGTTTGGAATTGCACTGAAGGCAATGAGCCAGTTTTCCTTTTCATTGCTGGGACTCTAAATAGCACCTTTGGTATGATCTTGCAATTGCTTGATACCAATATGTCTGCAGTTGTGAAATATGGGGTGAAATACCGTCATCATAATGTTTGGCGGACAACCCACAAGTATTATACCAAAGCTGCTATCTATCATGGCAAATATAATGAGTAGATATACCTGTTTATTGACTTTGGTGTACAATTGCTTGACAAAAAGTACCCTTTAGTTATAGTTTTATGTTGTGGATCTATTATGCCATCATTTATTTTGTTGTAGATATGTCATTGTAACTTGCTTGTGGACATTGTTTTAGTCACGAGAGCTCTAGCCTCTGAGCTACGAGAACTCCACATTTTACCTTCATACTGTTGAATAGTACTGCTTGCTGTGGTCTTGTAGTCAACAGATGACCAATTATGTTTTGTCAAATTCCTTGTCGGTGTTGACCAGAAGCACCTCCCTCTCTAGCTGAGAGAGTAGGCATAAATGATGGAAGGAATCAGGTTCTGACCATTTACAAAATCTGGAATAAACTTTCTCAACCAAAGGAGTAAGAAGGAAAAGAACTGGTGTTCTGACAGCACATAATTGGTGGTCTGCTGAGTACAAGACTGCAGCAAGCAGTATTACTCAACGTTACTAAGGTAAAATGTGGGAGGCTTGAAAGTTTTGGGTGTCATAACTCAGAGGCTAGACCACTGCTGGCTAAACCCAGGGGCCCGGGGCCCTGGGTTTGATTCTTCGACAACAACTGTGATTTTTTCCCGCATTTTATGCTGTTGTATTTTTAACCCCTGTAATTGAGAAAAGTTTGTTTAGCTTTTATGAGGAGTCAGAACTTAAACATTGGCATATTTGTGTTATACCTTACGGGTAGACCTAAAAGAACAGTTCAGTTATGGTGACTGCAAAATTCTGTGCATCTTCTTTACATAAATCATAAGAGGAAGAAGGCACTCTATTATCTGATCTATACACTGTTCCAACTTACTTAGAGCTGACAAAGAACTAAACAAAACATTAGTGAAGAAGATGAACATACTTTTGTGTATAGTTCTTTCCAGATTTATTTGAAAAAAAATCACAATTTTGGCATCAAGGATCCAACAAGATAACTCCCATATGACCTAATGTTCCAAGTGCATTAATAAACACTTTCAGTTTGAGTAATCCACAATATCGCAGTCATCAGTTCTACCATCAAAAGAGGTAGCCTGCATGAGATCAGTGGTCTTAGGATTGTCATATTACATAGATAGTCAGAACAGTCCATATACTAACTGTTCAAACAATGCTTTCACACAATTCTCTCACTAATATGATTAGGTGAAGCAGATTTCACTCTGGTGCAGCCTTCATTACAATTTGCGGCGGATGAAGCCTCAGATTACGTAGCGTCAAGCAATGCACTTGTCACCATCACTGATGACACAATGCACGAGATGGAAGAATATTTTATCTTGTCTTTGAAGGTTGTAGATGCACCTTTCCCTCATCGAATACACATTCAAGGATACAGTGCCAGTATTGTTAGGATAGTCGATAATGATGGTACGTGTGCAGTTGATTTGAACATTGTTATGTATGTGGTTGTGTAGTATTTAATCGTAATTCTGAAAACTTGAAAATTATTCTTGTTCTTGCAGTTTGTGGCATAGAATTTGGTAACCTTGGTAGCAATAACACATACATAATCAGTGAACCAGATGTGGGAATGTGGATGAATAATACAGTCCTCATACAGAAGGCTAACTGTACCTCTGAGCAGACATTTTACATCGGAGTCTCTGTGGGACTCACTCAATTGTCTACAGCATCGTCAGCAACTCTTGACACTTTGTCTGTTACTAACGACTACCACATCGGTACCCCGGGTATTGCTTACACGGAAGTAGTGCTCCGCCCTCATCAGCAACACATTCCATTTCAGTTCTACTTAAATTCAGACAGTTTGTTTGAAGGGAGGGAAGCCTTTGACATTGTGATCTCTTTCAGCAGAATTCATTCGTCTAACTTCAAAGCACGAGCTTCTGTCCTTATTCTAGACAATGACAGTAAGTTCACTAGCAGCTCGCTTTGGTCATGTGACATGAAGTAGTAATATGTGTCACTGGTCATGTGACATGAAGTAGTAATATGTGTCACTGGTCATGTGACATGATGCATATGATGTCTCAGTTTCTGTGGTCATGTGACATGAGACAGATAATTTTTTCTGTAGACGTAACAGTTGGATTTGAGCAAAATGGTGACTACAATGTCAGTGAAGCTGATGGGAGGAAGAGAGTATGTGCTGTTGTTTCTAACCCACCTATTGATCAGCCATTACTGTTCGATGCAAGTCTTATAGCAACTGGAATTCCTATCACTGCTGGTAAAATGTACTCTTCCTTGATATGTAATCATCTATAAAAATGTATTCATAATTTTAGATCGCAGCGATTTCTTTTTAGGGCAAACAAGACTTGTATTCAATGATACTGTTCGTACGGTGTGTCTCAATACGGTGTTAGTGAATGACAATCTTCCAGAGTATGTAGAGACGTTTGAAATTACTCTTTCCAAAGATGAAAATAGTTCTGCAGACTTCACATTTGCACCTGGAAGAATAGCTATTACAATCACTGATGATGACAGTGAGTTAGATACATGTCTGTCTGTCTGTCTGTCTGTCTGTCTGCCTGCCTGCCTGCCTGTCTACCTGCCTGTCTGCCTGCCTGTCTGCCTGCCTGCCTGCCTGCCTGCCTGCCTGCCTGTCTGTCTGTCTGTCTGTCTGTCTGTCTGTCTGTCTGTCTGTCTGTCTGTCTGTTTGTCTGTCCAGTTCACACCATATCCCTTTAGTATCATGTGAATTCAGTCCCCTCAAATGTCTGATTTTTAAAGTTTATTTAAGTTTTTAATCAGTCAAAATATGCAAGTTAACAAATAGACCACCTCACCAGCCCTTCAAGCTCATCTATAACTATTATGTACATGTAGATAGGGAAAAAATTATCATTTAATGTGTACATAAGCAGCATAAATTATAGGGAAGCACTTAAAACAACAACAACAAAGATAGCACACATTGTCTGGATTTGCAGGATGAGCAAAAGTCAGAAATAAAATTAGTGATGAGCAATTCTACACCACTGAGGGTAATAGCTATCTCTGTTCAGTTGGATATTGATAGTGATATGCTGTTCAGATCAAAGCTGTTGATGATGACTAGATTGGGACAGTGTTATAAATGATGTAATCAAAGTAATTTTCTTACTATCTTTCCATGCCAGGCCCGTAGCCAGAAGTTCGCATGGGGGGGGGGGGGGGGGTTCGGATTTTAAAGACGCAAAAAGCCACACCCACTTTTTTTATATTCGAGGGAAAAGTGGTATTATTCTCGAGTAACCAGGCTTCTAACCACTACGGTGAGCTGTACATGAGCAGTGCAACATTAATACGCCTTTTACGTATATACTACAAGTTATTTAATAGTACAGCGTGTAAACTTCCTGTTCAAAATGTATTGGAAAAATCTCTATAACTAAGTGAAATAGCACGGGACAAAGTGGAATGCCACGGTAGCTTAAGTGAAATAGTAAGGGTAAGTGTGCAAGCATGCAGCTCTAGCCTTGGAAATGTACAGTTGTAGTTTCTAGTTGGAGACAACATTATTCTTTAGCGCAGAAGCTCTACTCGTATTAGACCAAATTTTTTCAACAGATCAGGAGGAGCCATCGGTTAAAAGCAAAGTTCAAGAGAAAGTTTATCGTGAAGTACAGAGATAGCGACTGCACTATACATAGTAGCCACACTGTAAATGATTTTTAGCTTACAGTAGTCTCGTGCAGTTTTTATAAAGCTGGCCTACTATTAGCATGTGATAGTAAGGGAAGGGTAACCGTGCTATTCGAGATTAATAGCACGAACAACGCGATTAAAATAACGTGAGGCAAATCGGAGTGCTATTTCAATAGCATTACGAGCGCTACTGATTCCTAATAGCACAGGTTACCCGTGCTATCACTCGCTAATAGTAGGGAAGCTTTTTTTTTATCATGAATGCAGTGTATCTACACTATATAATGCACTCACTATCTGTTTTTTCAGGTTTAACTTTCTCAGATACTTCCCGACGGCTTCCCTTCTAATCTGTTGAAAAAATTCCGTTGCTTGTGCTATTAATATCGAATGGCATGCTTACCCATGCTTACTAATTAATAAGTGCATTACATTACACTTTATAAGGAATAGATGTAACGTAGCAAGCTTTACTCACGCCTATGTGAGAGGGAAATTTTGTAGCCAAGGATTTGAATGTTTATTAGGTCACTTGGACTCAGACTAGGCTGTCCATATACAGAGTATGAAGTATGCATCTAGGGAAACAGCAGAGAATTCAATCGCGGGTTCAGCACGATCAAATAGATTATAATATTCCAGAAGTTATATGCGGGATGTGGCTAAAATATTTACTTCCGGTCACTCTAAAGGGGGGTTCGACCGAACCCCTCGAACCCCCCTGGCTACGGGTATGCATGCATCCAACTTAAGTTCAGCGATAATTTGAAAAAAAGCTTATCTTTTTGTGTTAAAGTGCGTAACATTATTTTTACCTTAGGACAATGTACTTCAAAGGTTCTCTGTTACAACTCCGGAAACTGCTCTGGTAATGGCCTGTTAGCTGCAAGTGAAAGAGAATGTTGCAATCATGCAGAAGATCCTCCTGGCATTGCATTTGAGTGTGCTGACACTCCCACCAACACTTGCTATTCTTGTCCTATTGGTAAGTGGTAATACGTGTGTTGTTGCTGGATTGCTGGAGCAATCTAACAGCTTCTGGAATAAATAGTAAAGTAATCATAACTAACAATATTCAGCTAATCACGTTTACTTAGCGAACAGCTAGGGAGCACATTCACTCAAAAGTATTACTAAATTTATTTTATTATATAACTTAGACAGTTCAAGTTAATCAATTTTATAATACTTCTGTTTCTATTAAACTAAATTCTCTTTTCATAGTCCTCTGAAATAATTTTTGTTGTTGTTGTTTGTTTACTGTCATTGTAGTTGTTGTTGTTTTGACTTCTAGATTTTTTTTGCAATGATTCATTATTCTATCATTAAGAAATATACTTTAAGTCATAGCTTCAGAAGTACCAGTAGTGATAGCCCATCACCTTCTTCATTGCTAGTTACATGTAACAGCTACCTGAGCAACATTGCAATATTGTCACTACCTTTTATTCCTTGCTCTCCCGTTCTCAATGGGACCATTTTGAATCTCAAGTATACTTGGCAAGGAAGAGATGTTCATGAATTTTTTTTTCCTTTATAGTTTTTGGTTTTGATCAAGTGGGGCCACTGGTTCTGCAAGAACAACCAGAACCGTACTCAATCCCAGTCAGATTTCAATGGGGATCACTTCCTCTGGTCAATTTGTCAGTGACACTACATAATGGAGGTACAGTTTGACATTCTCTAAGCTCAATGAATTAATGTCATAAACATTCTTTAAAGGTTCAGATGCCAGACTTGTTTCATCTTCCACCTTAGTTGTAACTTCAGAAGTTCTAGAGCGTCAAGTACAAGTTTTAATAATACCAGATTTTGTTGCCCAGGAGACACTTGAAGAGTTCAGTGTCATACTCACTGACGCCCTAGGGGAAACTTTTCCTTCAACTGCAGTGCTGTCTCTCAGATTGATAATAAACATTGTGGACATGGATGGTGAGTATGGAAATTGTAAGCAATGCATGTGAGTTTACCTCATTGTATTGGACGTAATCGAAAAAATTGTAAATCTCATGTAGTTGTTCATAGGGCGGTGCCTTCTAGCAATTATTACATTATTTGTTTTGTCAAATTACTTTTTTTAAATGCCTCATTGTTTTAGAGGTAGAATTTTCCATGGCAAAGCGTGAGTTCAGAGCTACAGAAGGAGAAGACATGCCCATTCAGATTACCAAGAGCACTAACACCAGGCTTGCCACTTCAGTTCAGATACTCATATCCACTCTAATTCCTAACAACATTGACAATGATCCTAACTCTCCAATTATTGGTAGGTCATTACCACTCCTACCTTACAAACATGGCTTCCTAGTATCTAACCTTTACTATTTTTTCTAACTTCATTTTTTACACAGATGTAAGTGATTTCAACTCAACGGGATTTTTCGTAGAGTTTCCAGTAGATGAGCACTTGAGGTCTCCGATCTCACATATTGACGCCCCCATAGTAACCACTGATGATGACATCAATGAAGCGACGGAACATATTTTTGTTGCAACTATACGTCAGTTAAATGCAACCAATCCTGGGAGAGTGTCGATAGGAAGGGTCTCAAGTTTTTGCATTATCTTAGACAATGACAGTGAGCCATATTTTGCCACAATTTAGGATTATTATTGATATATAGATCTAGGCCCATGTGCTGAGCTAGAATACAATACATTGGTGAACAATACATGTACAGCTGTTGTTTGGTTGTTGATATTCAAACTTCACTCAATTCTACATGCGGAAATAATTTTGATAGAGAATAGTGAAACAACAACAACAACAACAACAACAACAGTAACAATACAATTTAGGCACATAGCTAGTGGAAAGCCTGGTTTAACCACAGATTAATTTTAGTTCATAGAGCCGCCATGTAGTTCACTAGTTTCCTCACTGTACCTCCACTGTATGTTAGCACTCTCTTTGTCCCTCTAAAGTTATTTATTTTTCTGATGTTTTTGGAAATTAAAATAATGTAAAAATGATTGTGCTTTATAAAAGTAATTGGATGATTTGTGACAGTTTTCTATTAATGAAGTATTTCAGATTGGATTTGATCGAAGAACACCGTACGTTGCCATGGAACCATCACATATTGCGATTCCATATATTCAGCCGACCCTGATGACCGGACCCGTTCACTCGGAGCAGATCTTTCGTTTGTTAGTTTCCGTGGGCAACTCTAGCACTGCCTCTGTCAGTACTAGCAATCAAACATTGGACTTTGCTTTGGGGACTTTGGGAAGACCAACAACTACAATAACTTTCTTACCTACAGAGACACTTCCAACAAGAATATTTGTGGGTTTGTTTCCTGACAATTTGTACGAAGGACCCGAGACCATAATACTGTGCCATTCTCCTGTAGCTGGTTTTCCTCAGTACAGTCCTCTGGGAGATTCCTGTGCAGAGATAATTATAAGAGATGCTCAGAGTAAGTGTCATAAATGGGACAAAAGGCAATGAATTATGGTGGATAATTTCAAATTTGTGAATTGTTAAGTATGAATGATGAGTAGTAGAAAGTATATTTATTACTATTACTATTATTATTATTATTATTATTATTATTATTATTATTACTGATTCAGTCTTGAGGTAGTCCCAGTTTTAATTGGTATTATTTTGTCTTATACTCAGCCATTGAAATGGGGTTTGAAAAGACTAGCTACTCTGTCAACGAATCCTCAGGGAGTGGGGAAATCTGTGTTTTGCTAAAGAGACCTACTCTGGAAGAATTGTTGGAGTATACGCTGTCTTTTGTAGTTCGAGTGCATCCTGGCACTGCAGGTGAATTGTACTGTCAGATACATGTACTCAACTACATGTTGGTATGAAATGTGATACAAATACTCTGTAGATATCAATGAAATTGGTTCTGATGTCTTGGGTCAATTCTCTCCTCCTAGTGATAACAATGTCACTCGGCGACACTGTGTCAGCATTGCCATCATGGATGACCAGCTCTTTGAAGATACTGAAACATTTTCTTTGGAACTAACATTAAATGATTCTTCAGTGGGCGTCCTGATCTCACCAAACTTTACAATAGTGCACATCTTTGATAATGACGGTAAGCTATTGCATCAAAAAATATTCGACTATATAATTTTTATTATTTATCGTTTATAGATCCGGTCATTGGTTTCACAGGACCTGAGTATCATTTTGGTGAGGATGCAGATAGAACTTCGATACAATTTGGAGTTCTCCGTGGTGGTATAGAATTATCCATTTCTATACAATTCACAGCTATAATTAGTAGTGAGTTTGGTGAAAGAACTTGTGATATTCCCTTAGCCTGCTAACGATGTACAAGGACAAGAACAACACAACAACAACAAACAATAGTCCATCATTTACTTGAGCAACTTTAAGCTTTTAGTTTCCATTTTTATACTGAATTGACTTTTTTAATTGTAATTTTTCATTTATACTCTTACTTTTCTGCTAATAGCAAAAGTCTCATGCAAACTTATTAGAACTGATGTAATTAAAAAATATGTTCAGAAAATTTTTTTTAGCTTCCACATTTTGAATAGAAACCACTTCAGCAACAGTTAATCTTCAGGCTCTTTCAAACAGGCAATCAACTAAATGTGCTACTTTTTCTGCTAACTTCTACAATTCCAGGCATAATAAATATCCCAATGAGAGGTGCTATTACTTGTGGATACTGTGGATTCAAGAACAATTGTACCAAATGATTATTGTTTGTGTGTATGTCCATTATTGTGTCAGGAAAATGCAAAACTTTAGTTTAAAGAAACTAATTCCTTCAAAGCAAATAAGCCCAATGCTCTTATATTGATTATTATTATTATTATTATTATTATTATTATTATTATTATTATTATTATTATTATTTATTTTTGTTGTTTTTTTTGTTAGATCCAACGGATTTTAAAGGACTGAGGAATGCTGTGTACAGTATAAATGTTAACAACTCAATGATTGACATTTTATTCACTGTCATAAATAACGAGGAATTTGAGGTCAATGAACGAGTTTCATTAAGACTTGCATTTGAGGACCAACATCCAGAACGTGTGACCATTGACCCCAGTAGTGCGGTGATCATCATCGAGGACAAAGATGGTAACAAGCAGTAGTGTTTATTTAATTATTTTACAGTAATGTTTCTTCAATGATTCAGTCATGCCTGGATGAAGTAATTGGCATTGTTCTAATTATTTGCAGCCAGTAATATTATTCAGCGAAGCTGACTCTCTAATGAGTTCGTGATATATATATATATATTTATTAGGTCTAGAAATTGTTTTTGTTCTTGCATGGGCGTACGTGTGCACCTTTTCTCCTATGCACTTGCGCGGGCCGGGTAACTTTCTTAGCAACATTTTGTTTTGTTTACCCGCCGTATGAAGTAGCGATGCCCAGTGAAACAAATTCTGCGAAAGAGAGACAAAACGTTAGAAACGCTCGGTCAAGAGCTTTGAGGGCGTTAGAAACTCCAGAAGAAAAATTAGTAAGGAGAGAGAAAAGAAATGAAAAAGATAGGGCAAGGAGGAGGAGAGCTAAAACGAAACAAAAACAGGTAGCAAAGTAAAGAATCTTTCTTTTTGAAAAGCCATTAAATGTTCCTAGTCACACCAAGCATGCATGGAATAGCTGCAATTACAGGGAACATGCATCGCTCGCTTCGCTAATTTGTGCTATTAGAGCGCATCACTAGTACTTTAAAGTTCTACTAAAATGCCATGTGCACACACACACACACACACATACATCCCATTTGCTCAAATTTGTGCACCTTTGATATGTCCTACTTTTCACTCATTCCGCCAAAAATGACAGAAATAAATGAAATGACTACAGAGCTGAAGACATAAATACTACAATAAAATTTTTTTAATTACATTAATGATCAGTAATTAATACAATAAAACGAGCAAAAATAACAACCAAGATATTGTCTCTTTAAAATACTCCGTCACTTAACTAAACTGCTAACCAATTCAGAAGCTACTCGTAACAGCTGCATTGTGTGTGTGTGTGCATGTGTGTGTGTGTGTGTGTGTGTGTGTGTGTGTGTGTGCTTGTTTATACTGTTATTAGAGCTGCTCTTTGGCTTTGAAGAATCTGAATACAATGTTGTTTCATCTGATGAATCAGTAAACCTCACCGTATCTCTTCTTTCTGGAACTCTGGCAGAATATTCAGTCACTTTGCAGGCTACAGTTCTCAATGGAAGTGCTCGGGGTTAGTCATTGTAATAAGTTTATATTAAAATCTCATTTATTTATATATAATGCAATAGCTGGTATTGAATTCATTCCAACTTCCTTTCGGCTTGAATTTAACAGCAGTGAACAGAACATACCACTAGAGATCTTTCTTCTACCCCGCAGAGCAAACCATTTAAGGACATTTTCAGTCAATTTGTCCTTTGATTCAATCTATGGTGCAAGTGGAACTTCAGTGAATGTAACAGAGCAGGAGGTACAGAGAATACGATATGTCGGAGCTAATCCTGTAAAAGTCAACATCTTACCAACAGTCAATTCAGGAAATTCAGGTGTTAATATATCGGCTCTGACAGGATCACTAACGGTAGCTATCTCTACTATCATTGTTCTCATATGTGTCTTCATAATATGTGTGCTCTTCTACAAGAGGAAGAAGAGCAGCAACGCGAACTTCCTGTTAGTAATATCACCAGTTAATTTTAACAATGGTTTTGGTACATTATACACAATAAACTCATATTAGCCAGCACCCTTGGAATGCTGCACTGGCAATGATGCCCTAGTGGTCCATATTCAAGGATGGTTGAGGAGGGAGGTTAACTTAATGTTTGTACTCACTGAAGGAATTACATGGGTGCTATATTACCTTTAAAATGTTTAATATTGTATTTCTTCAGATTGGAATTTGACAAGGCCAGAAGCTTGAAATTGGGTAAATTATTCATTTACAAAATGGGTAAAACAGGTTATAGTGTTCACATTTTATTCCATTAAATATGGCTGACTAAATACTATACATGACAACAAAAAATGTTGATTTGCATTGGATGCTATTCAGTGATGTGATGTTGTTTTTGGCAAGTGAGCAAAGATTTACTTATTTTTATTATTTCTGACAAGCAATGTTAGTCACCATTTCAGGCTTCTCTGATTCACAAATATTTCAGCCTTCAAACACATAACAAACCAAAAATTATAAGAAAAATCTAGCAGCTGTATTAATCCCTGTATCTGTAGCTTTTAAGGCCACTTACAGTGGCAGTACACTATTAGAGCCCACCCTTGTATAGAACGTGTACATCACTTGTGTGTCAGTCATACACTGAACTGTGTCCATCTTTCTCTAAACTTGTGTTTATAGAACATAATTTATTAGAAAAGACTGAAGGAATAAACAGCGTACGAAGTTCATTTAAGTTGAAGATTCCCCAGCACCTCATCATTACTGCAAGTAGCTTAAAGATGGAGGAAACTGTCGGACAAGGTCGGCAATTTGAGTGAAAAATTAAGTCTCCTAAACCCTGTATTAATTATATTTATTCTGATCAGGTCAATATGGTATTGTATACAAAGGTTACATATCGAAGAATCTTTCACAAGAAGTTGTGGCAGTGAAGACATTAAAAGGCAAGTTTATCGTTAATAAATTAAAACTCAATTCTCTCTAATTTTATAAACTGAAAAATTGTTCTGATTTGATAAACAAATTAGCTAATGTGACAAGAATTGAAAGAACCATCAAATCCTGCATCATATGAGACAAAGAAACATTTCTATGAGCTCAGTTTCACATGTAGGGTTCTTTATTAGTACAAGGAGCTCCTCAATGGCCAGATATGAAAGGGGGAATGTATAACTATTAAACAGTTTGCTGATATTTAACTTTTGTAATATATGCCAATGGCCACTCTATATACTGGCTTAATCATGCATTTTGTATAATTATATAATATGTATATAATAATGTCTTCCATTTTTTAATTCAACTGGGACTATCTGCAGGTTTCTTTGATAAACAACTGGTGAGAAGTTTGCTGATGGAGTGTTCTAAAATGGCCGAGTTTAACCACAACAATGTGCTCTCTCTCACTGGAGTGTGTTTAGATGGAGGCCCCACCCCTTACATTGTTATGCCATTCATGTTCAACGGCAGCTTATTGTCTTATCTTACCAAGAACAGAGAAAGTCTCCACTTCCCTCCTGATGCAGTAGATGAGGAACAGCTAGTGAGTGAGACTGTCTATGTAGTACTAACATGGAGTGTGAGACTAAGTTTAGGCCTTGATAAATTATCCTTTTGTACCAGTTGTGCAGTTGTTCTGTCCTTATATTCTTAAATATAATATTTACCTATTATTCTTTTTTAAAATACCTATTAGCTATTATTTTCATAAAGACACTAAATCTGGTTAACTGTTTGAATTGAGATTAAATATTTTGAAAATATTACTTGCACAGTCAAGCAACCTCAAAGCTTAACGAGAATTAGCTAAACTGTAAAATAACTGACAACTGAATATAGTCTTCAAGGGATGACTTTCTATTGAACAGAAAGAATTAGTGTTTTTCAGTAGGAATACTCTTTTGGATGCAACTGAAGATAGCTAGTTGGACTAGTAATATTTAACCTACATGCTTAGCCCAGTTCAGTCTCATGTGATCTCTTCTCCACTATTGAATTTGCCTAGACAAACCCTCAGCGTTGGCCACACACTTAGGTAGTTCTGACTTCAGACCATTGATGAGTTGTGTCAAATTCAAAGCTAGTCGAGTAGGCTTGGAGTCACAGGCTTTGCATAAGCTATAAGTTGGTGTTCACACATAGGCTCACCACAAATTCAATTACGTTGTTAAATTTTTCTATTATTTTAATTACATAGTATTATTCTCAATTCTTTTAGGTACCTAGACATTATTCTAAAATTATTCCAGAATAATAATTAGTCAAGGCCTAACTATGTTATAAATGTGTCTGAACAGATGCAGTCATCTTTGAAACTGACAGACATGTGTCTACAAATAGCATCCGGTATGGAGTATCTGGCCAGCAAGAAGGTTGTCCATCGAGACTTGGCCACTCGCAACTGCATGTATGTTGTTAGCTATTTACTATGTATTCTACGATAAATAGGACCAACTGCCTATTAATTAACTGGCTAACTAACTAACTAATTGATTGATTGATTGATTGATCGATTGAATTAATTTTAGCCATTATAGCTAATGACTAATAAACTTGAACTAGCCATTATATATTTTAGATGCACTAGTTATAATTCATATGTTGTCGTTGTTGTTTTTCATTACAGGGTAGATTTACATTTTGTCATTAAAGTTTCTGATTTCGGGTTATCAGAGACATTAAATTCTTCTAAAGACTATTTCAGACATAAAGAAGAAGGTGTCAAGTTACCTTTTAAATGGATGTCACCAGAAAGTTTACTGGATGGAATTTTCTCTGAAAAATCAGATGTGGTAAGTTTAATTAGCTATGTCAGGAGCAAGTATGTAATAATATAGGACAAGTTTATGCAAAAATAATAAACCAGTTGTTATTTCAGTGAATCTGCAGAGTCATTTTACTAAAGTATAATTATACAAGTTTATTTGTAATTTTTTTACTTGAAATGTAGTGGTCATTTGGAGTGACTTGCTGGGAAGTGTTTAGTGTGGGGAGAAGTCCTTACTCTGGCATTAACCCAACTGAGCTATCTTCAATGCTACAGAGTGGGTACAGAATGGACAAGCCACCTAATGCAGCATGTTCAGATGTCATGTGAGTACCATACTGTGTGATCATGTGATCTGATTTGTTGTGTGTTTATTTGTATGTGTTCATTTGTGTTTGTGTCATCATGAAGGTTTGATGTGATCTGTCAGTGCTGGGAACTTAAAGTAGAAAACAGACCTTATTTCGGTAGTCTTGTTTCAACCATTGTCAGGATCATGGAGAGTAGTGCAGGCTACCTGAGCTTCACTGATGGCTCACAAACTGACAATTATAAAAGTTCATCTTTAAAACCAGAAGAAAAAGAGTCCAAAGTTTGACTCATTCATAATTATTATGTTTTACTGTGATTGAGCACTCATATGTATTTATTTTATTTTAAAGACTATATAGCTAACTCTGTGGGAGAACACGAATTGAATAACTGTTTGCAAGTTAGTCAATGACATGACAAAAATCCACACACACCAGTGTGTGTGTGTAATAATTGTAATTTCATGTAAATATGCCCAGCAAGGAGCAAAGAGTGACTACAATAAATAAATGTTATAAAAAATGTGCAAAAAGCTTAAGTTGGTCTATTGCAAATCGTTCATGATATTAATTGAGTCCTTGTTCAAATTCAGTAAGTGGTTCTCTAAAAGATGGTCCAACAGTTCCCCGTCAAGATCCATGGCGTCACATGAGGGACATGGTTTTGATCCTCGACCATGACTGCCAAAGATCCTACTCAGTGCCTGCAGCCCTTTAATGTGCTTCACCCCCAAGTCCATCACACTGTCCCAGAGTCTTGCCCATCCTATATATTCCCTTTCCTATCTCCGCAACTAGTTTAGATTTTTTCTCGCACCTCTTGAGTAGCCTAGCCTTGTCACAAGTTGCAACAGCATCGCTCACCTCCCTGAGACAAACATCCTCTGCCCCACCTAGGAAGACATCAGTATACGATGTTCCAAAAACCTCTTCCAACTCCCGACATTCCTTCACCAGACACAGCGAGTTGACATCATCTGACAGAGCCCTCATTTCCTCTCCACCAATGCCATCATGTTCTGTTGTTCTTCTCTTCAAGAAACGCAGCTTTGCAAATAGAAGCTCAGATCTAGCAGACATCATATCTAAAGCAACAAGCGCTGCGGTATTAGAGTGGTGTTTAGGCCACCCTAGAGCCCTCTTCGCTATCTCACCCAGAAAACTATCCAGCTTGTCCAAAAGACTTTCACTCATGATCCAATTTTCGCACCAGAAAGAAGTACGGGCATCACACACGTCTTGATCACTGACCTACTGGAAGCTGGATTGAGTGCACCCTGGAAACAGCCAATGCTGCCAAACTGGAAGAAAACCCTTCTTGCCTTCTTTATGCCTTCTTCCACAGCTGTAGTTGCAAAGAGATCACCATTCCACCAGTAGCCCAGACACTTTGCTGCAGACCTACCAGGAATAGCCACACCATCCACCTCTACATCATGACCTTCCCTAGACCGCCCACCTTCTGGACATTCAATTGCAAAAAATTTGCCGTGCAGAAATTCCTCACCAAGGATATCTGTGCCTCCAGTGACTCTTCGCTTGAAGCCAAAGTTCTGATGGCATCTGCATGAGCGCATCCCCAGCGTAGAAGTTGTTGACACTTAGACCATTCTCTGAGGCTTCCAGTTGATGCAACAGGGGGTCCATGATCAAGAGAAAAAGAGTAGGGGACAGAATCGAACCCTGCTTCACTCCTCTCCTAATCTCAAAAGTCTCAGATCGAGCCCCACCTAGCTTAACCTGACATTTGGCGCCCTCATACCAGTTCTTCAACAATCTCCAAGCCTTGCCATTCACTCCAACTTCAAACAGCCTACGCAACAGCACCGGGTACTCCACTGAGTCAAAAGCCTTCTGCAAGTCGTAGAGACACATGTGGACCTTGCTGCCTTCCCTCACATATCTGGCTATAACCTCTTGCATGGCGAAAATAGCATCCGAGCATGAAATTCCCTTCCTATATGCAGATTGGTTGTAATGTGGAATGCTAGCGTCATTAAGCATATCCCTCATTCTGTTCAACAGCAATAGTTCCAGCAGCTTCGCTATCACAGATGATAGCATCACTCCTCTATAGCTGTCTGTCTTCAAAGGGTCTCTGCCATGACGCTTATACACTGGTGTAATGATCCCTGACTTCATTAAACTAGGAATCTCTTCAAAATCCACAATGGCATTCAACACATTCCTCAGCCAAATCTGAACTTCCGTCCCTGCCTCCTGCAAATGCTCTGCCATCAACCCATCTGGGCCAGAAGCCTTCTTCTTCATCCTGGCAAGAGTGTGCTCCACCTCCTCAGCTGTGAAAGCAATATCCAAAATGACATCTTCGTTCTGACGTGATTCCCGATTCATTTCTTCCACTTCCTTCCAAAGCCCCTCCAACCCATCCTTATCCGAACACGCCAGCCGCTCAAAGTGTGCTGCCCACATCTCCAGCATCTCAATTTTCTCTGTCACAATCTTCCCATCCCTCATCAGCTTTGAACAAATGTCCCACCTTTGATGAGGTAGCCTGAACCTGTTAGAAGCTCCGCACCGAAACAACTTCTCTCTTCGCTGAATCCTTTTCCTCTCCTCCCGTGCAGCACAAATTCTTACCCTGCTCCTCACTGCACGTCTCAGGTCAGCCTTCCGCTCATAAAAAGCACCTTCGCTTGGGGAACCCGCTTCCTTCCAAGCCCTCCTTGCCTCCCTGCTCTGGGCACACACAGACTTCAGACAATCATCCTTGAACCAAGTTTTCTTCTTCCTATTTGTAGTAGGGAGCGTTCTCTCAGCAGCAGCTGTTAAAAGCTGCGACACAGTATGAATTTCATCCTCCACTTGAGCCACATCAGTATACACGCCATTCAAAAAAGGGGCCAGCCTGACTCTCACTTCTGCCCTATAATCCGCTATGTCCCCACCACTCCTAGCACTGTCCCAGTCAATCTTTGCAAGAGTACCCCCTTCATCTGGTTCAAGAAAGCTACCACAATTAAGTGAGACCGAGATTGGTAAGTGATCAGATGTATTCAAATCCACTTCAGAGAGCGTAACACAAGAGGACATGAAAGAGGTGGCAGCTAAGTCCATGAGAACATAGTCAACTGTTGTCATTGTGAGCCACTCTTGTAGGTATGTGTCTCCACAGAGGCAGCACACCCCTGTGTACAGCAAAACACCCTGGGTATTTGCATCACCCAGACCCCTAGGAGATCAGCCAACTTCCCCAAATGCACATTAAAATCACCCACAATAACAACTGGACCTAGAGACTGAGATTCAGTGTGTGTGTGTGTGTGTGTATGTGTGTGTGTGTGTGTGTGTGTGCGCTCGCGCGCGCGTGTGTCATATATAAGCCATGTGATGACAATACTTTCAATGATTTAATACGGAGAAATACTTGAATCATTTATAAAGTCTTATATAATAATCACATAGCTGTAGCTAATTAGCAAACATCTGGAAGAGTTTAAAAAATCAAGAATGATTGAATATAAAACACGTATATTTGGCATGTAGTCTGGCGGAGCCAGACCCACGTAGCTCGCAAGGCGATGTACGGTAAAGGGTCTGGCTACGCCGGACTATCTGGCATGTAGAATTCTTTTATCAATGTGAAAACGTAGCAATTACTGTTATCTAACTTAAGCAATTGATGGAGAGACACATACTACTCTGCCAGCAATTAATGTCTCTCTTTGAAGGGCCCAAGGGATTAAAAATCCAATTGTCACAATACACCGTGGACTAAGAACTAACAGTACGTTTCCAAGGTTAACACTGCACGCGTGCGCACTTACCTGTACTATCTCACTTAGCTACCGAGGTATTTCACTTAGTTTCCACTTAGTTACCGAGGTATTTCAATTAGTTACGTGCTATTTCACTTTCCCCGTGCGATTTCAATTGAACAGCGATTTTTCCTATACACTTTTGAATGGGCAACTTACGCGCCGTCCTATTAGTTTATATATACTAGTGATGTGCTTGAGCACAAATGGCGAGCGAGCCTAAAGACTATACTTATTTTATATGAATAATTTTGACTTCTAACACTGAAGCTACTGAAAATAAGGTCCAGTTTTTAAATTTAGCATACAGGGTAAAGGTATTTCAGTGCCATAGTAACAACTCTCTGCAACTGCTTGGAAGGAAAAACAACAACAACAAAACAATACACGTTATTTAGAAGTTTTCTTTGTGATATTCTTTAGCTAAGTAGTGGTTGTAAGACACAATGCTTTGACACAACTGGACATGCACCTACACAGACTTACATTCGGGGTAGTCTAGTGGACAATGTATTTTCAAGTAAATACTGTTGCGCACGGCTTATAACCATGACAAAGAGCACATTGACTTACCACCGCCACTAACTCGAATAGAAATGGAAGTCCCTTAAGTTTTCACGTTATAACTGCACCCGCAAAAGAATTCAAAACGGTAAACAATTCAATTTCTAGGGTGATACGGGTACTGATCGATAAACCAGAGGATTCTGTTTAGTGCAATTTGGGACGGGGTCGACCACATAACTAACACAAAAACGCGAGGGTTAAAGTACAAAATGACATACGTACGTCCAAACATATATACAAATAAACTAGTGGTGCGCTCGAATAGCGCAAATGCATGGCGAGCGAGTAAATATATGAATATAGGTAAAGATGATTTCCTAAATAGTTAACAACCTGAATAAACTTCGAAAGTAGTGGCAAAGAAGCGCAGCTTGACAAAGACTTCACAATTGTTTCAAGAAGAGAGTAGCTATAAACTTTTTGGTTGAAACAAGGATTCTCCGCACCAGTTAATTGAAAAATACTGGAACTGTGAACGCTTTACCTAACTTACGTAATTAGAAGCGCGGGCGAAATATTTTGACGTACGTATACATACTTATTGGCGAGCGAGCGTAGCGAGCGAGACACTTACAGGGGTAAAAATGAAAAAATCGGGGATGTTTATATATTTGTATATATGTTTGGACGTACGTATGTCATTTTGTACTTTGACCCTCGCGTTTTTGTGTTAGTTAGGTGGTCCACCCCGTCCCAAATTGCACTAAACAGAATCCTCTGGTTTATCGATCAGTACCCGTATCACCCTAGAAATTGAATTGTTTACCGTTTTGAATTCTTTTGCGGGTGCAGTTAAAACTTGAAAACTTAAGGGACTTCCATTTCTATTCCAGTTAGTGGCGGTGGTAAGTCAATACGCTCTTTGTCATGGTTATAAGCCGTGCGCAACAGTATTTACTTGAAAATACATTGTCCACTAGACTACCGCGAAGGTAAGTCTGTGTAGGTGCATGTCCAGTTGTGTCAAAGCATAGTGTGTTACAACCACTACTTAGCTAAAGAATATCACAAAGAAAACTTTTGATTAACGTGTATTGTTTTCTTGTTGTTTTTTTCCTTCAATTCAAGCAGTTGCAGAGAGTTGTTACTATGGCACTGAAATCCCTTTACCGTGTATGCGAAATTTAAAACCTGGACCTTATTTTCAGTAGCTTCAGTGTTAGAAGTCAAAGTCATTCATATAACAATAGTATAGTCTTTAGGCTCGCTCGCCATTTGTGCTCAAGCACATCACTAGTATATATCTGAAATCTCAATTGAACACGACTGATAGTCAGCTTCGCTCGCTTCGCTCGCTCGCTGAAACTAGTGGTGCGCTCAAATAGCTCAAATGCATGGCGAGCGAGCAGACTCTTTTTACAGAAAAATAGGACAGAAATTACATCTAACTGTAGTGCACAGTGTAACCCTTTCCATTCTCAGTTAGCATCAGAGAATCTAACGAAGTGGCAAAGAAGTGCAGCTTGACAAAGACTTCACAATTATTTCAAGAAGAGAGTAGCTATGGAAGTCCATGGCAGTGCTATTCAGAGGGATAATGTGCAGTGACGTGGGAGGACCACTGGGAGCTGGAGTGAATGACACACACAAGAAATGTGGCATATATGTGAATGAAAATACAACATGTGTAATCACTGTGGGGGGGAAGGAGGTTGAACTCTCTCAAAATCAAACAGCTTTCTATTGTAATACAGTAGAACCTCTCTATAATGGCCAACGTCGGGAATAAAATTTTGGCCTTTATTGAAAGGTGGCCTTATTTCAAAGGTTTTCAATAATAATGAATAAATATGATAATAATGTCGAATAAGTGATAATAGTGTCGAATAAATAATGACAATGGTTAGGTGTTACTACTGTTTGCTGTAAAGTTTGGTTATAAAATCATATATCACGAGGCTGAAAGAACTCTTGTAGAGTGCTCTGTCTACCATGACAAAGGCTAGCAGTATGAAGCTGAATCAGCTTATCTACCGTGAATGTAAGTCGTGTTGCTTCTTCAGGATGCCCTTTATTATCCATAAACACTCTAACATCTTCTAGAGCAGCTATTGCATCCTCGTATTTTGTTATCTTAGGTGGAGGTGGTTCCAAGTCAAATTCTTCTTCTTCCTCATTAGTTACTTGTGGAGGAGAAGCAGAACTTGCATTAAGGTCAGCATAAAACCTGTCCTCCCAGTCATCACCATGTTCCATACAAATGGACATGTCACCTTCTCCACTGATATACTCCTCCATTCCACAGCACATTTCTGTCTGAGAAATTTGATTAACTAAAGCTTGCAATTCCTCTTGTTCTTCCATATCAGCAAACGGGTCTTCATTTTCAAACTGGCGGCCAACAACAGAGAAATCAGTACGAGTAACTCCTGCTTTCCGGAAGCATTTCATGACAGTTTCTTCCTTTACTGAATCCCAGGCTTGAGCTACCCAACGAATGGCCTGAAGAACATTGACTGATTGTACTAGTTGGGATGCTGTTTCTGTGGTTTGGTCAATCTTTGAAAGCACAAATCTTAGAAAAAGCTTTCGATAAAACACTTTAAAATTTTGTATAATACCTAAATCTAGTGGCTGTAGATGCGATGTAGTGTTTGGAGGGAGAAAAATGATCTTAATATTAGAGTATTTTTCCTTCAGCTCGTGAGGATGACATCCAGCATTGTCCATGAGAAGAACAATATATCTAGAGGAAGATGACAAACGGCGATTAACTTGCGAAAGCAACTCGTCTAATATTTCGCCGGTCATCCATGCATTGGGTTGACTGAAATATTGTACTGGAAGCTTTGATACATCGATTCCTTTAAAACACCTAGGTTTTTTTGATTTCCAAATTACACAGGCAACTTCTTTACCACCAGCTGCATTAGCTATAAAGCAAATAGTAAAGCGTTGTTTTGCCTTTTTTCCTCCTTTACACTGAGACCCCTTCTTTCCAAAGCCATACTCGGGTAGAGCACGCCAGAAGCATCTTGTTTCATCAAGATTCCAGATGTTTTCAGCTGAATACCCATGAACTAACTCGGGAAGTCGTTCCTTCCAAGAATCTACAGTTTCTCCAGACACATCACCGGATTCACCACAAACTTTCATCCTGTGAACATCATATCGCTTTTTCCAACAGTCTAGCCACCCATTGGAAGCTTTAAAATTATGGAAAGACAATTGCTCAGCAATTAACCTTGCCTTCTCACACAACTGTGGACCGGAAGGATAAATATTTCTGGCAGTGGCAATAGAATACCATTTGTAAAGCAATTCATTGATTTCACCAAACTCACAAGTACGGGATCTTTTGCCTAGCACAACACTATCATTTGAAATATTGGATTCATATTGCTCTCTATCTTGATGGGCTAAAATAGTGTTAACTTGTGTCTTTCCACAATTGAACTTATCAGCCAGAATCCTGCTAGTTATGTGTGGGTTCTTCTTCCTCATTTCAATCAATTCATATTTCTTCTTCAAGCTAAGAGCATTTCTCGCTTTCTTTGTCGAAGACATGGCTCCTTCCAGAAGTATGGATTTAGCAGCACAACAGGCAACCCACAGAGAGTAAAGGGTCGAGACTTCACAATGTGGTCAAGCTCCACCCACCGCTATCTCAACCGGAGCGATGACTAGCCAGCCCATAGCCAGTACAGAGGTTGTTAGCTTCAGTTTTGAATCGTTCATACGTGGCTATCATGCTTATAGAGCGCAATGGGAGCCCTGGGTAGGGGAGGTGCTACGTTTGGAGCGAGATCCAACCAACCAGGAGGACATCAATGCTGTAGCGATAATCAATGCTAGTGGAATAGTCGGTCATGTACCCTTCAACTTAGCTCCTATTATGTCAGCGTTTCTGAGGAGGCCTATAAACAAGGGAATGGCTGAGGTGACAGGAAACAGAGTGAATCGTGGAGCTGGCTACGGGTTGGAGATTCCATGCAAGTACCACTTCTTTGGATCGTCCTTGTATATAGAAAGACTAAAAATTATTGTGGACAAGCAGCGTTCTGATGGATTGTTGTAGTTTTCATTGTGTTATTGTTATAGGTGACCGGATTTGTGAAAACCCGGCTAAACGCGGCATCTAAAGTTTTCTAATTTATTCTACCAGTAGGCTGCACGGGGCCTTGGGATGCCTTCCTCCTAATTTGGAAGC
>WLWD01003458.1_pt1 | contig 45671 bp, 26 predicted proteins | sample 6712731 | NCBI WGS metagenome assembly WLWD01 (sample SAMN12718690, study PRJNA576275) | sponge metagenome | isolation source: marine sponge | host: Mycale hentscheli | place: New Zealand: South Island, Marlborough, Capsize Point | collected 2014-11-01 | reverse complement strand
TTTATAAAATATTGGTATTAAATTTTTACTTTTAAATGTTTCTATAAAATATCTAAATAGTCTAGAAAGTCTATGACACACTTATTAGATAGTGAAGATCTAATTAGTTGTTATTTACAAGACAAACAGTGCTTACTGTATTCTTGTGCAGGTGTTCTGGCCAATAGGAAATATCATACAGTTTCTTCTGCTAGTGCAGCATCAGACGATCCTACAACATCTATTGCCAATCCTACCATATCTAGTGAAACATCCGCACATGAAGAGGATGGAAATCCATTCAGTGGCATCATTAGTGATCAGGAAGACAGCAGTGTAGAGAGTGAAGATGAGGCAGATGTGTGAGTGACACAGGAGTTTAGTAGCATCATTAGTGATCAGGAAGACAGCAGTCTGCTTAGTTCACACAAGACATTGAGTTAATATTGTAATTAGTAGTGTTATTATTACTATAGTCTACTCAGGTGTATTAAAATGTGCTTTATTGAAACTTGAAGCAGTTATGTCAGGCAAATCTAGTCATTCAGTAATGACTTAATTGAGCACATCACTCTCCAAGGCTTATGTAAGCAAGAAACATTGTCTTCAGTAATTGCTAGTCCTGCCTTCAGGTAGTACTGCATCCTTTTATGTTTTAGCAAACCTTTCAGTTGGTGTTGTATTATATATATATATATTATACAGTAAATCATCCATTATCCGGCCGTCCAAGTCAGGCACATCCGTCTACTGGGCAGGTTGGCAAGCATTATTCGCATTATTCACGTTTTTCGCGATTTCAAGTGTGCCCTCATTAGAAGGCTTTAGGTTGCTGACACCCCACCCGGAAGTTTTCAAGGACCGCTACTATGGCTACTTGTGTGCAGCTGCGAAGAAAATGGAGCGTACTTACATAAGCAAAAAGTTGGACATTTTCGAATAGTTAAAAAAAGGGAAGTCACAATGGCTAGTTTCTACTCTCTACAATATTCCAAAATCTACCGTTGGAGACATATGGAAGGATAGAGTGAAAATTGAACATTGTATAAGGGCTAGTGAATGTTCTTCAGTTATGAAGAAAAGATACATAGTTAGAGAAGCTGTTTTTGCTAAGGTGGACCAAGCTTGCTATGAATGGTTTATGCAGCAGCGCTCTAGAAGTGTTCCTATCACTGGACCAATTTTGAGGGAGAAAGCTCTGCAGTTTTATTACAAACTTTATCCAAATGCTGATGATAAAAAGTTTAAAGCAACTACAGGATGGCTGACCAAGTTCTTATCCAGACATGGTATAAGGTCAATTTCTTTGCAAGGGGAATCCTTATCAGCAGATGCTTCAAGTGTTAGTAAGTTTAGCAAAGATCTTTTAGAGTATATGGAGCATGAAGGATACACTCTTAACCAAGTTTTTAATGCAGACGAAACGGGTCTCTGGTGGAAATTAATGCCATCTAGGAGCTTAGTTCACAATGGGTGAAAAACATGCAAAAATTTTTAAAAAAACCTAAAGATAGAGCTACACTTATGGCTTGTGCCAATTCAAGTGGAACTTGCAGATTACCTTTAGTCTTCATCCATAAGAGTGCTAGACCACAGTGTTTTAAAAATGTACGTGGATACCCTGCCAGTTAAATATTTGCCCAAAAAAATCTTGGATGAACTCAAAATGGTTTCACGACATGTTTGTACCACATGTAAGAAAATATTTGGCAATAATGGAATTGAATATAAAATTGTATTAGTATTGGACAATGCTCCATCCCACCCTTCAGTTTACTCTCTACAATCACATGATGGAAAAGTCAAGATTAAATGTTTACCCCCAACACAACATCCTTGATCCAACCAATGGATCAGGGGATATTAGAATCTATCAAGAAGAGGTACAAATTTTTTTTGCTGCGGTTCATATTAGTAAAAAATGAATCATCTGAACAAAACATTCCTGATATTGTTAAGAAAAATAACCATAAAAGATGCTGTTCATTGGGTAGCTCAGGCTTGGGATGAGATCGCTACAAGCACTTTAGCAAAAGGATGGACTAAACTTTTGCAGCAACAAGATGATACTCCTGACGTTCCTCCTGACATTCCTCCTGGTACTTCAGTATCGCCAAATCATACCTCAGAATTTCAAGATCTTTTTCAGGCTCTTGGTATCAGGAGTGACACTGATGGTGAAGAAAGTCCATATAACTGGCTCACTGAACCTATTGTAGACCCTGGCCATCAGCAATTAGATGATGATGAAATGTGGCTTTAGTCAACAATGATAGTGACACTGAAGAATCAGGTGATGAAGAATCAACTCAACAAGTTGTACCTCCCAAGTCAGGCTTATGAAGCTCTGGATAGCACAATGAAATGGTTAGAATCGCAGGATGATACAGACCCCGCACATCTCCTACTGGTTCAAAAATGGAGGGATATGGCTGCTATAAAACGAACAGAAACACTGAAACAAAAAAATTACATCTTATTTTAAAATAGTTGAACATTCATAATAGTATGTTGCTTGAAATTATGATACCTATAAACATACAACTTTTTTTCCATTAAATACTGTTTCATATAAAATTGATCTAAGATACGGGAAAATCTTAGTTATGGGCACCCCTCTGACCCAAGCAGCCCGGATAACACATGATTTACTGTATATATATATATATATATATATTATATACCTTAAGGTAACATTTATTAACGGGTACTCATTTTAGCGAATATTAGCGATTTGCCATTTTTCGCTAATATTGAAACCCGCTAACAATAAATGGATGAGGCTATATTGACGATCTTTTACCTAATTTGCTCGATAGGCTGCAAGTGAGTTTCCGTAGTGCAATTGTCGGAACAATTTAAACATATATGATATAATACAAGCTAACTAGGTAACAACATTTATTTCGCTACTATCGTCTTCTTCTTCATTGGCATTAACTTCAATGGCTTCGTCGTCTTCATCGTCTTCTTCTTCATTGGCATTAACTTCAAGGGCTTCGTCGTCTTCATCGTCTTCTTCTTCGCTATCGTAGATATCTTTCAAAATAGCGGCAGTGGCATCTTCGAATCTGCCATCAATTGGCTCCTTGTAAGTTATTACTGATAATTTATGAAGCATGTGAAAAATTCTATGCATTATTACAGACCATAACCGCCAAAATTAATATCCGTCAAATGCACCATATCAGAAAATCGCCAAAATTAGTATCCGTCAATAAACGTTACCTTAAGGTAATATATATATATATATATTATATAATATATATATATATATATATATATATATATATATAATGTAGAGTGTGTGCTCAGTATGTGCTATATCTGTCATTTATTTTTTAGAATTGATGTGTTTGAATCTACCAGAAATAGCTTCATTAAAGGAGCCTGCAAAAGAAAAAACAGCACCAACCAGCACAGTAAGTGTGAGCTATAAGCTGCTGTAAGTGTGAGATATCAACTGCTGTAGGTGTAAGTTATCAGCTGCTGTAGGTGTGAGTTATCAACTGCTGTAGGTGTGAGTTATCAGCTGATGTAGGTGTGAGTTATCAGCTGCTGTAAGTGTGAGTTATCAGCTGCTGTAGGTGTGAGTTATCAGCTGCTGTAAGTGTGAGTTGTCAGCTGCTGTAAGTGTGAGTTATCAGCTGCTGTAAGTGTGAGTTATCAGCTGCTGTAGGTGTGAGTTATCAGCTGCTGTAAGTGTGAGTTATCAGTTGCTGTAAGTGTGAGTTATCAGCTGCTGTAGGTGTGAGTTATCAGCTGCTGTAAGTGTGAGTTATCAGTTGCTGTAGGTGTGAGTTATCAGCTGCTGTAAGTGTGAGTTATCAGCTGCTGTAAGTGTGAGTTGTCAGCTGCTGTAGGTGTGAGTTATCAGCTGCTGTAGGTGTGAGTTATCAGCTGCTGTAGGTGTGAGTTATCAGCTGCTGTAAGTGTGAGTTATCAGCTGCTGTAAGTGTGAGTTATCAGTTGCTGTAGGTGTGAGTTATCAGTTGCTGTAAGTGTGAGTTATCAGCTGCTGTAAGTGTGAGTTGTCAGCTGCTGTAGGTGTGAGTTGTCAGCTGCTGTAAGTGTGAGTTATCAGCTGCTGTAAGTGTGAGTTATCAGCTGCTGTAAGTGTGAGTTATCAGTTGCTGTAGGTGTGAGGTATCAGCTGCTGTAAGTGTGAGTTATCAGCTACTGTAGGTGTGAGTTATCAGTTGCTGTAGGTGTGAGTTATCAGCTGCTGTAGGTGTGAGTTATCAGCTGCTGTAGGTGTGAGTTATCAGCTGCTGTAGGTGTGAGTTATCAGCTGCTGTAAGTGTGAGTTATCAGTTGCTGTAGGTGTGAGTTATCAGTTGCTGTAGGTGTGAGTTATCAGCTGCTGTAGGTGTGAGTTATCAGCTTCTGTAAGTGTGAGTTATCAGTTGCTGTAGGTGTGAGTTATCAGTTGCTGTAGGTGTGAGTTATCAGCTGCTGTAGGTGTGAGTTATCAGCTTCTGTAAGTGTTAGTTATCAGTTGCTGTAGGTGTGAGTTATCAGCCGCTGTAGGTGTGAGTTATCAGCTGCTGTAGGTGTGAGTTATCAGCTGCTGTAGGTGTAAGTTATCAGCCGCTGTAGGTGTAAGTTATCAGCTGCTGTAAGTGTGAGTTGTCAGCTGCTGTAGGTGTGAGTTGTCAGCTGCTGTAAGTGTGAGTTATCAGCTGCTGTAGGTGTAAGTTATCAGCTGCTGTAGGTGTGAGTTGTCAGCTGCTGTAGGTGTGAGTTGTCAGCTGCTGTAAGTGTGAGTTATCAGCTGCTGTAAGTGTGAGTTATCAGCTGCTGTAGGTGTAAGTTATCAGCTGCTGTAAGTGAGTTGTCAGCTGCTGTAGGTGTGAGTTGTCAGCTGCTGTAAGTGTGAGTTATCAGCTGCTGTAGGTGTGAGTTATCAGCTGCTGTAGGTGTGAGTTATCAGCTGCTGTAAGTGTGAGTTATCAGCTGCTGTAGATGTGAGTTATCAGCTGCTGTAGGTGTGAGTTATCAGCTGCTGTAGGTGTAAGTTATCAGCTGCTGTAGGTGTGAGTTATCAGCTGCTGTAGGTGTGAGTTATCAGCTGCTGTAGGTGTGAGTTATCAGCTGCTGTAAATGTGAGCTATCAACTGCTGTAGGTGTGAGTTATCAGCTGCTGTAAGTGTGAGTTATCAGCTGCTGTAAGTGTGAGTTATCAGCTGCTGTAGGTGTGAGTTATCAGCTGCTGTAGGTGTGAGTTATCAGCTGCTGTAAGTGTGAGTTATCAGCTGCTGTAAGTGTGAGTTATCAGCTGCTGTAAGTGTGAGTTATCAGCTGCTGTAGGTGTGAGTTATCAGCTGCTGTAAGTGTGAGTTATCAGCTGCTGTCAGCTGCTGTAGGTGTGAGTTATCAGCTGCTGTAAGTGTGAGTTATCAGCTGCTGTAAGTGTGAGTTATCAGCTGCTGTAAGTGTGAGTTATCAGCTGCTGTAAGTGTGAGTTATCAGCTGCTGTAAGTGTGAGTTATCAGCTGCTGTAAGTGTGAGTTATCTGCTGTAGGTGTGAGTTATCAGCTGCTGTAGGTGTGAGTTATCAGCTGCTGTAGGTGTAAGTTATCAGCTGCTGTAAGTGTGAGTTATCAGATGCTGTTAGTGTGAGTTATCAGCTGCTGTAGGTGTGAGTTATCAGCTGCTGTAGGTGTGAGTTATCAGCTGCTGTAGGTGTGAGTTATCAGCTGCTGTAGGTGTGAGTTATCAGCTGCTGTAAGTGTGAGTTATCAGCTGCTGTAGGTGTGAGCTATCAGCTGCTGTAAGTGTGAGTTGTCAGCTGCTGTAGGTGTGAGTTATCAGCTGCTGTAAGTGTGAGTTATCAGCTGCTGTAAGTGTGAGTTATCAGCTGCTGTAAGTGTGAGCTATCAGCTGCTGTAAGTGTGAGTTATCAGCTGCTGTAGGTGTGAGTTATCAGCTGCTGTAGGTGTGAGCTATCAGCTGCTGTAGGTGTGAGTTATCAGCTGCTGTAGGTGTGAGCTATCAGCTGCTGTAAGTGTGAGTTGTCAGCTGCTGTAGGTGTGAGTTATCAGCTGCTGTAGGTATGAGTTATCAGCTGCTGTAAGTGGGAGTTATCAGCTGCTGTAAGTGTGGGCAAGAAGTGAACACTTTGTATATTATTAGGTGAACACACAATAGGAAGTGAAGATTGTGTTTTAGGATGTGCAGCATTCAGTCTTCTTGCAGCGCAAAGAGGCACAACTAGAACTCCAGCAGTTCAACTCAGTTTACTTGCGGTCAGGAGGAAGTGCAGAAAGTCTGGAATGGGAAGACTTCTCATGCAGGTAGTTACTCTGTACAATTCTTACATGATTCAGATATTCTCAACTGAAATAGTAATTAACCCTCAGCACGCCTGTGTGAGAGGGTCATAGTATTCAGTTGGTCTATCTGTCAGTCAGAGTCATTCTGTCACACAACAGCGGATCTTGAAGATGGCGGTTTCCCAAAGATTGAAAGAGGCGTCAAAATTTTGTACTAGACAAATGTACCAGAATTTTTGCATCAACTTATTTTGTCAGTAAAAGAGAGTTATTTTTTTGTTCATAAGATCGCAAGCTAGCAAATAATTTCTTGCATTATGCGGTAGTTTTGCTTCATATTTTTGATGGTTTACTGAAAGCTTCCCCTTGAAATTACAGGTGAGGTAAGTGTCTCTTTAATGTTTAGCTTCTCTTATGAAGACAGAAGACAGCGTTTACATCTACAATTTCATTGTAAGAGCTGCATATCAACTTGCATAGATGACATATCGACTTGTATGTGCTACATGTCGACTTGCATGCGCTAAACATCGACTTGCATGCGCTAAACATCGACTTGCATGTGCTAAACATCGACTTGCATGCGCTAAACATCGACTTGCATGTGCTAAACATCGACTTGCATGAGTTACACATCAAACTGCATGAGCTACATGTCAATTTGCATGCACTAAACATAGACTTGCATGCGCTACATGTCGACATATTGATACTGCACCAAATATATCTTTCTTTTAGTCTTTGTAATAGTGTATAAGAATGCTTAGGGTTCACACCTTTGTTGGTTCACTGCCACAGTAGTCAGTCCTCTCTGACTATAAAACTAACACCAAATAATGTTTCAACTTCTTGTAGATTTCCTAATTATTCCTTACATAAGAACTGATATAATCTTAACTAACTCTGTCCATATAGTGTCTGAAAGATCCAGAAATAGTAGGCCAGTATGAAGCTCTGCTGACCTATGCTGACCACAAAGCTGTGCAATTCTTCAAGAGACACGGGTTTTCTGAGGATGTATTAATTTCTGCTCGATATCGGCCACATGTGGAAAGCTGGGAGAATAGCTCACTCATGGTGTTTGTGCCTCCATTTTCTTCAGCTGGTCTGGCTGTAGGCTCTCTCAAGAGTCTCAGTGAATTTCAAGATGTCTACCAGCAATGGAGAGAAGCTACTATGACCAGCTATAGTGCTCAAATAGGACTCATGGAGAGGCTCAGACATGAACTACTATTATTACATTCTAAGGTATATACGTTAACAGATTTAAGTGAATCAATCACTTTGTGTGTACAGTATTAATACTGCAGTTATTGGGCTAATTAATGCAGGCTTTGCTATCTACAAATGAAAAATACAGTGAATGTGTTTGTGTGGTGGTGATGATAATAAAAATAATTTAATAATAATGAAGCACTTAAGGTAATACATGCCTGCATTGGCAAAATTATGCATTGTAGAAGAATAGAAGCAAGGTGAGGTCAGAATTGGTCAAAATTGTTTATTATAATGATTTGGCTATTAATTTACGAGTGAAGAGCATAAGTTAGCATGCAGTTATCCTAGAAACTGTATTGTCTGGTATTGGTACATTCGTCCTTGTAATATTTCAATAAACTTGGTTGGAAGGGGGGGCTGGCCTCCTTGCCTCCCGCCCACCCCCCTCCGCCCACACTTGATCCTTTCCTGGATAGGGAGCATTACCCACAAAAGTAGCTTACAATTATACGGGCCAAATAAATGACTTGTTTTTTCTGGAGATCTAGTCAAAACAAAAAAGTCTAGCACATTAAAGGGACTTAAATTGTCCAGGTCAACAGTTTGATGCCTTTTTTCAATGTTCAAAATGTTACCACCTGCGATACTCGTTGTGTGATAGACTGACAAAGTTGGTACTAATATGTGCTACCTAGCACACAGTTCCCACACTTGAAATACCGCATAAGTTTAATTTATACAACTACAGCAATTTCTCATATACTTTTATAATGTGCAGTGTTTCATCCAGACATTCTTGCAAGGGGGGGCAAAATAGAGTTTTGAAAATGTAAGGGGGGGCGGGCGGCACTGGTCACCATGGGAGTGAAATAGAATTATTGGAAGGCCTATGTCCTACATTAAAAAAACATAATCTTATCTAATGAGGTCTGCATATGTCAGATCCTGACAAGTTAATTCAGCTACTCATTTTCACCTCCACCGTCTAGCAATTTTCAGTCAACTGTGACATTCACTATTTAGATGCTTTTCACACACTATTCAACTCTGACTCTCACCTCCCCTTAGGTTTATCACACGTTGATTCACACTTACGGTTGCTGGCTGGCTATAAAAAGGCCAGCCCTCAGCTCACCGTAGCAGTTGTTGAGTTTTGATCTATACAGATTCTACAACTTCCAGAACCAGAACTCTAAGCACTCGTAGTCCCTGACAGCTTAAGATAGTCTCAAATGGATATTCGCTCTTTCTTCTGTGGTGCAAGCTCTTCAAAGTCACCTGGCCACTCAAGTAGCAGTGACACAGAAGATAAAATTGACAGCAATCAATCTGATACTGAGTTTTTGGAGCCAAGTCCTGCCAAGAAAAGATTAATTGTCCATGAGAAGCATGCAAAGGAAAGATTAACTACACATGAGAAAAGCAAGAAAATCACTGCAAGCAGTCGAAAATACAACAAAAAATGGGAAGAGAGCTTCAATTGGCTGATGTTTGATAAAAATTTCCAAGGAGCTTTTTGTAAGGTTTGCAGGAAGAGAGGAATTTCTCTTCAAAGAACAGGAGGAACATGGATCTCAAAACCTTTCACGAACTGGAAGAAGGCAATAGAGAAGATGAAAATTCATGCAAAGAGTGATATTCACCTCCTATCATGTGAAGCAGAGATGGCTGCAGCTACAGCACTACAAGAAGGGTCAGTCATTCAGCAACTCCAACAAATTAATGATGAGGAAAAGTTGAAGAACAGAATGGCCATTAAAGCTCTAATTCGTTGCACCCATTTTCTAGCTCGTCGCCACATTCCCCACACAACAAATTTTGATGAACTTATTGATCTAATCGTAAGTTGTGGTGCAGAAGATTTAAAGGGGTTCCTTGAAAGAGCTAGATTAAATGCAACCTACACATCTAAAGTTGCTGTTGTTGAATTTGTTGAGGCAGTTGGCTTATGGGCTGAAGAATGTTTACTGAAACGGCTTCGCCAAGCTTCCCATTTCAGCATAATGGCAGATGAGTGCACTGATGTGACGACCACAGAAGAGCTTTCAATTTTCTTCCGCTGGGTGAACATGGACGGTCAACCTGTTGAGCACTTCTTGGATATAGTTCCATTGAAAGCTACTGATGCAAAGACTATTTATTCTGCCCTTGTTGAATTCATGAAAGATAAAAACATACAGATTAGCAAGCTGGTGGGTATGGGATTCGATGGAGCAGCTACTTTCTCTGGGAAACACAATGGTGTGCAGAGTCTCCTGAAGAAAATTTCACCTCATGCACTTTTCGTACACTGCCATTGCCATTTGCTACAGCTAGCATGCGTTCAAGCAGCTAATGCTACCAGTGGGATAAAACATGTGTACATCACACTCACCACCCTCTGGAAATTTTTCCACTATTCTCCTAAGCGAGCTGAGAGTCTCAAAGCAGTACAGCAGGTGCTTGACTTACCTGAGCTGAAAGTTGTGAAACCATCAGATACTCGCTGGCTGTCCCATGAACGCTGTGTGAAGGCAGTCAAAGCTAGCTACAGTGCAATTGTGACTGCTCTAAACAATATCTATGAGCAGACACATGCACCTGAAGCTCTAGGTATCAGTAAAGCCTTATGTAGGCCCTCAACTTTAGTGGCCATATACCTCCTTGATTATGTTCTGCCACAAGTGGCGAAGTTGAGCAGAGCTCTCCAGACTGAGAGAATAGACTTGACAGCTATCACCCCTCTTGTTGATGCCACTCTCAATACACTTGATGATGCCATGTTACCTGCTGCTAACTGGGTATTAGAACTGATGGATGCAAAGAATGAGATCGAAGAAGTCACTGACATCACGTTAACCACGGAAAGCATTGCTACATTCCAAGGACAAGTGGCTGAACCGTTTATCAGGATGCTGAAGGCAAACATATCCAGCAGATTTATTTCACAAGATATTGTCTCCTCATTTGGCATCTTTGATCCGAAGAAAGTGCCAGCTGCTGACTCTTCTGACTTCCATACATATGGTGAGGACTTAATAGATGTACTATTAGCTCACTATGGTGCAGAGCTGCCTGCTAAGACTGCTGGTGGAGATGAATACACCAAAGAAGCTCTTATTTCCCGCGAAACCCGAGAGGAGTGGAAAACATTTCGAAGCTACTTATCGAAGAAGCCGAAAGGTAACCTGCACTTGCAGTTGAAAGAGCTCACCACAAGTGATATGCTTAGTGAAATTTTTCCAAACATTAGCACCCTGGCAAACATATGTCTATCTATCCCTGTCAGCACTGCTTCAGTGGAAAGGAGCTTCTCCAAAATGAAACTAATTAAAACACGAATTCGAAATCGAATTGGGCAATCACAATTATCCTATTTGATGAAAATAGCCATGGAGACACCCGAGACGCTCTCATCTACACAATTAAATGACATTATTACAGTATGGAACAAAAAACCTAGACGAATTGCTGTGTGAATATTGTTTATTATTAATTTGGTTTACATTTTTCTCTTAATAAATATCGGTTCTTTCAAAAGGGTGGGGGGCACTTAGAATCCAAGGGGGGGCATTTAGAACCCAAGGGGGGGCAAATGCCCCCTTTCGCCCCCCCTAAATGAAACCCTGATGTGTATGTATATATATAATTTAATTATATATTACAGTAAAACCTCCGAATAATGACCACATTGGAGACGGGACTTTTGGCCTCTTCTCAGAGGTTCTTTTGTAAATGTCATTATTTGTGATAAAGAGTTTGGGAAAATTTGTATTAAAATACATTCATCAATTGATGCATGTCTTATTGTGGTTATCTGAATGCTTGCTAGAAATTTTTTCTCCTGAAGTCTCAATTGCCTTCTTGTGGCTACTGGTAGCTAACTTTACTATTTCTCTGCCTAGACCCTTTTCCTAATTGCTCATGAAGGAGCAAAGTGGTCACTTGCCCACACTAAACTCATCCAGCTGAATGCAAGTTCGTGCTCGCTTAGATATTACTAAAAAACTGGTTCCAAGTCACTGAAGTGAGCTAAGGCAAATAGCTGCTACATATACCTGCTCTACAATAGCAGCTTCTTAACCCGTCTTTTTCATTTTTGATCTCCTCACCAGTTTTTCTTCAGCTGTTTGGGCAGCTCTGTGCACCATTTCCTAGCATTTTTAATATTCCTAGCTAATACCCTGTTGAGCAGGTTAAAGAGCAGGGTACACCAGAGGAAGGTAGCTGTAAAACCGAGAAAATTGAAAAGTTTGGTATAACTACAGGGGTAATGAGCTTGCGCAGTATAGCGTGAAACAACAGCGTGAAATATCGTGAGTTATTTCACTGGTCATGTAGCTACCTAAAAATATCATTGTGAAGATATCTCGGGTGGAATAAATACATATATATACATATCCCAAACTCAGTAGTGTACAGCTTCACTGAATTATCATAAGATAGCAAAGCAAAACCATCTTTGGTAGGACTTCTTTCAGCACTTAGATCATAAGGCTCTAGTAGTAACCAGATAGCTAGATTCTGAATGACATAAATGAAGAAGATAATGAAATGATTATAAATGTACTCTAAGAATATGAAAAATACTAGACTTCAAAACATATAGAAATTATTATTCCAAACTAGACTAATTATAACCCCCCCTGAGTCCGAGTTGTTTCCCCCCTGAACTCACTGTTATGCCTAACTTTGTTGTTTATTTTTAGATTCAAAGTCAAGATGAATTGCTAGTAGCTCTTACTAAAGAACTGAAAGAGACAAGACAAGCCAAAGAAATAGTGGAACAAGAGTTCCGACTCTATCGCAATCAAACACAAGTATGTTTGTCATTTTATGGTCCAACATTAAACATAAGTATAATAATAAACAAGATAGCATAATTATATAGTTAACATAGCTAGATATCACAATTCTAGTTAATATAGCTGGACATCACAATTCTATAGTTAATATAGCTAGACATCACAATTCTATAGTTAATATAGCTAGACATCACAATTCTATAGTTAATATAGCTAGACATCACAATTCTATAGTTAATATAGCTAGACATCACAATTCTATAGTTAATATAGCTAGACATCACAATTCTATAGTTAATATAGCTAGACATCACAATTCTATAGTTAATATAGCTAGACATCACAATTCTATAGTTGGCGAGCAAGCAAGACACTCTCAGAGGTAACACAATTGAAAATTGGGGATATTTGTTTGTTTATATATGTGTGGACGTACATATGTCATTTTGTACTTTGACCCTCGCGTATTTTTGTGTTCGCTCCGTGTTTGTCCCCGTCCCAAACTTCACCAAACAGAATCCGGTTTAGTGATCATTACCCGTATAACCCTAGTTGAATTCTTTTGCGGGTGCAGTGAAAACTCAAAATCTTATGGGAGCTCCATTTCTATTCGAGTTGGTGGCAGTGGTAAGTTAATACTATTGTCAGTTATAAGCCCTACGAAACAGTATTTACTTGAAAATCCATTGTCCACTAGACTAACCACGAAGGTAAGTCTTGCATAGGTATGTTCAGTTGTGTGAAAGTATTGTGCGTTACAACTACTACTAAGAATATCACAAAGAAAAAGTTTAAATAACGTGACTTGATTTTATTGTTTCTTTTTCAATTCAAACAGTTGCAGGGAGCAGTTACTATGACATTGAATCCCATTTACCGTATATATACGTAATTTAAAAACTCTACTATATTTTAGTAGCTTGAGTGTTAGAAGTTAAAATCAATCTTTTAACAATAGTGCAGTTTTAGGCTCGCTCGCCATTTGTGCTCAAGCACACCACTAGTTAATATAGCTAGACATCACAATTCTATAGCTCAGACATCACAATTCTATAGTCAATGTAGCTAGACATCACAATTCTCTAGTTACTATAGATATCACTTAATCCATAATCAAACACTAGTTAGCTAATATTGATATTAAGACTCATAATCAAAGACTAGATATAATATAATTCAATCATTAAGGCTTGTCTGGATCCAAAGCAGACAAAATAGTTGATTTTACTATTGGTAAAGATGCACACTTGAACAGACTTAATTCAATCTCTAGCTAATCTTAGTTTTTATTTAACTAGCCAAGCTGCTACTGGGCACACAGAAATGGTTATTGATTGGAGGTTGTCTACATAGATATAGCTACACACTAGCTACAGTACTAAAATGGGTGGTTTAGTGATTTTATTATATTTAATTCATATTATAATTTTTCCAGAAACTATTGTGTAAGAGCGCAGCAGAAGATGCAAAGAAGTGGGTGGAAGGACCAGCATAGACACTTACAGCCAGAACATGTGGTCTACATACACATATAGCTAGCTAATGCGTACAGCTATACCAGTAATCCTTTGTTATGCACTGACTAGTTAATGAGTTATTGGTGAATCTGGTCCAGGAAACTGTCAATGTCTTGTTCAGAGGGAAATTCCAGTGTGGAACTGGAAGAGGGTGTGGTTTCTATCCGTGGTCTTTTCTTGGCTAGAGTTAAAACATCTTGAAAGCCGTGCATTGCAGGAGACGAGGAAGAGGAGAAAGTGACTCGTGTTGCTGAAGCACTAGTTGAAATACTTGATAAAGAATTATCCTCTAGTGTTTCCTCACTGATCAGACCAGCATAGTCCCTAGCTGCTGTCATGGTACCTGTAAAGGCCACTTCTTTGTGCCCACTAGACCTGCTAGGAGGACCAGCACACACAGGACTGCCACTCAACAAGGAAGCTGAGCTAGCACCTGTGGAATTCAGAGGAGCTCCAGACACTGTAGAAGCTGTGGATATTTCAGCAGTGGAAGGAACAGTGGTTGGAAAGATGGACTGAGTACTTGGAGCAGTAGTTGAAGGCAGTACACTCTCGAGATTGGGTTCTGACAATGTAGCAGTCAATATCTGATCCAATGTCTTTGTAGAGATATTAAATGACAACTCATTCTTGCTGCTGTCATCACTACACACACACACACACACACACACACAATTACCTAGTGACACATGGGTTAATAATAGAGAACCTAGTGATGGTTGATTGACTGTTACCTATAAGTGACACATTAGTTTATAATAGAAAACCTAGTAATGCTTGGTTGACTGTTACCTAGTGACACATGGGTTAATAATAGAAAACTGTTACCTAGTAACACATTGATTAATAATAGCGAACCTAGTGATGCTTGGTTGACTGTTACCTAGTAACACATAGGTTAATAATAGAGAACCTATTGATGCTTGGTTGACTGTTACCTAGTGACACATAGGTTAATAATAGAGAACCTAGTGATGCTTGGTTGACTGTTACCTAGTGACACATGGGTTAGAGAACCTAGTGATGCTTAATTGACTGTTACCTAGTGACACATGGGTTAGAGAACCTAGTGACACATGGGTTAGAGAACCTAGTGATGCTTAATTGACTGTTACCTAGTGACACATGGGTTAGAGAACCTAGTGATGCTTAGTTGACTGTTACCTAGTGACACATGGGTTAATAATAGAGAACTGTTACCTAGTGACACATTGGTTAATAATGTCTGCCAGTTTGCCGGGAAATGTGACATCATCCATAAAAGTATCCAGCACTTGCTGCATGGTTGGTGAATTGCCTGAGGCAGAGCTGGGGGCAAGTCTAGAAGGAAGCACTGTTCCAGTGTTGCTTGAAGGAGGAGTAATTCTACAACTACAACGGAAGACAAACACAGTTTGTGTGAATATTGAAAAACACCATGTTGGACAATATTTTGTGTAGTGCCACTTCTTTGTATTTATTCTGTGATGCTGTGAGACGAAGTAGTTATACTGACAAAATTAGTACACAAAAGCACTATCAACATCCAATAAATACCTCTCTTTAAACGAGTCATGCATTCAGTAAACAAAGTCATACGAAGACAGGAGACATTACGAGAAGTATGTCCAATTTAAATACTAGATACAAACATCAGTCTATAGATAAACCTCAGTCTATGTCAAATACTAGATATAAACCTCAGAGTCCACATCAAGTACTAGATATCAACCTTAGTCTACGTCAAATACTAGATATAAACCTCAGAGTCTACATCAAGTACTAAATATCAATTACTCTACGTCAAATACTAGATAACTAGCTATATATATTTTTCTGGTGAGGTTCATGAGGTCACTAATTCATGACTGTGTGTGTGGCGGGGTACTTGCTATAGTCAATATAATTGATCTAGTCTATCACTTCACAGCTATTATAATAACTAGCTACAAGTAATTATTAGTAACACTTTCCAATTAGCTCTTATTCTACCAATACAGATCCTACCAAATGGGTTTACCTGCTGCTCTGTTGTGCGGGCGGTGAAGATGCTGACTGCAGGATCTTACGTCTTGGACCTTGTCTATATCATACACACAATGGAAAATGATGCTGGCTGTTACCATGGTTAGCACCATGGCAACATTGAGCACTGTCGAGGACTTACTTTCTCTTATGTGGAGATAGCATGGAGGCGTGGTCCCGGGATAGCATGGAGGCGTGGTCCCGGGACACTATCTTGTGTGCACTGTCATTTCCAAGTTTACTTGCTGTAACACACACACCCTGTAAGACTACCTCAAAATAGATAAAACTAACCTTTGACCTTGGCAGGTTGCTGGAATTGATTGGAATTGAACTCTTCACTGACACATCTAAACCAAAATTGTGTATACATAACCATAGTTACAATGTAGCCATAGTTACAATGTGGCCACAGATACAGTGTAGCCACAGTTACAATGTAGCCATAGTTACAATGTAGCCATAGTTACAATGTGGCCATAGATACAAAGTAGCCATAGTTACAATGTAGCCATAGTTACAATGTAACCAGTTACAATGTGGCCATAGATACAAAGTAGCCATAGTTATAATGTATACAATGTAGCCATAGTTACAATGTGGTCATAGATTCAAAGTAGCCATAGTTACAATTTAGCCATAGTTACAATGTGGCCATAGATACAATGTAGCCATAGTTACAATGTGGCCATAGATACAATGTCGCCATAGATACAATGTAGCCATAGTTACAATGTGGCCATAGATACAATGTAGCCATAGTTACAATGTGGCCATAGATACAATGTGGCCATAGATACAATGTAGCCATAGTTACAATGTGGCCATAGTTACAATGTGGCCATAGATACAACGTGGCCATAGTTACAATGTGGCCATAGATACAACGTAGCCATAGTTACAATGTGGCCATAGTTACAATGTGGCCATAGTTACAGTGTGGCCATAGATTCAATGTAGCCATAGTTACAATGTGGCCATAGATACAATGTAGCCATAGTTGTTGTGACCATGGCTACAGATAGCACAGATATAATGGCAGCCATAGCTACATATAGTAGGCGCCCAAGAAAAGTTCCGGATTCCGTTCTATATGTTGAAAATAGTGACTATCGCACACTTTCAGCTAACTTGTCTCATTGAATCTTACCAATCATCATGCACACATACATAATCCATTCATAAAACACAATCATTTACGTATCTATTATCATACGTTTGTTCTAGATCATAATTGAAACTCATCATGTTAATTGATCATGCAATTTATACACACACTACATAAGGGCTGTATGTTTTTTGTTCACTGTTCAGTTGGCATTGTTCACCTGCTGGTCACTGGCATTAAAAGGAAAAAAGGTTGAATTGAAATTTTTTTACTGTGTGAATTGAGCAAACCTGGTCCCTCGGCAAAGCTAACAAAGACACCATATGCAGTCTCTGACATAAAATAAAGTCTCAGAACTGTACAACGTTTTCTTTGGCTCACGTCACCGGTAATCTCGTAAAAAGTTTATTAACCAACAGGTTATGGGCCCAGGATATTGAGCTAACAGTCGTAGCGGACTCATTGCCAGTAGAGTTGGAGAGTGACAGAATTGAAGGGTGAAGTTGCCTTCACTGAAGTTTGCAGAAGATGGCTCAGTACAGGATCATGTCAAGTCGTTAACTGAAATCTTTGATGCCCTCACAGTAATAGATGAACCTGTGAAGGAGGAAGATTGTGTAGTCTACCTCTTATCAACTTGCTTCAGCTCACCTTCTGGGGCTAACAAATATTCCTGTTGTGTTGCCTTCTTGTGCTGTAACAGAAATTAGAAGTACATGTTTATGTGCCACTGAAAATGTTCCCTGAGGCACTATTTGATGTTGATATACTGCAGTACTAATGGCCGACTACTAACCAAAACTGCTCTTTTTATCGAGGACAAAAGTTAAGGTTTTTTTTGTTTATTTGTTTAGTACTAGCAGCAATCCACTACAACTACAACAGTGACAAACAGCAATTGGTGACTAAAGATGGTGAGAAATATATGGTGGTCAATACTCTACCTCAAATACAAGAAGAGAAGATATATTGATGTCTGGGAAGTCTCTGCACATGAAACACACTCTGTGGCAGTTATAGTCTAGTCAGGTCTGGGAAGTCTCTGCACATGAGACACACTCTGTGGCAGTTATAGTCTAGTCAGGTCTGGGAAGTCTCTGCACAGGAGACACACTCTGTGGCAGTTATAGTCTAGTCAGGTCTGGGAAGTCTCTGCACAGGAGACACACTCTGTGGCAGTTATAGTCTAATCAGGTCTAGGAAGTCTCTACACAGGAGACACACTCTGTGGCAGTTATAGTCGGGTCAGGTCTAGGAAGTCTCTGCACAGGAGACACACTCTGTGGCAGTTATAGTCTGGTCAGGGATTACACTGTGACAGCTTACCAATCCTAGGTGAAGCACCTTATCAGAACCACTAACTATACCATACAAATATGCTGCTTTTGTCTGTACTGGTTCATACATAGCTAGCTAAAAGGATAAACTTCATGATCACAAGTTCTTCCAGATTTAAAAACAGGGTGATTTATGCTCCAGCTCAAGGTTTCTGAACAGCTATGGCTGATGAAATTACTCCATTACTGCTGTGACTGCCAGGGTCACTCTTTGTACTGTCAGAATTCATAGTTCAAGCCTAAAAGCCTGGACAGGAAACCCTTTTCTGCGTATCATGAGGCCCTGCCCACAACAGGAAGTAAATTTTAAGGAAGCAAAATAGCTGCAAAGAATGGTGCCATTGTGAAGCAACCACTCACTTTTAAGTTATATGGTTTTGGGCCATGTTTATACATGATATGAGAGTACTTTTCATGATATTTGCAGATTTTTTTTTACCACCACAGTTAACCTTTAATGTGAAGACTTTACGCACTTTAGGATGCAGTTCCCATGCACATGTTCCAAAAGTTGAAAGGAGGAAGCTGGAGCTTAAGGCAAAGAAGTGTGTCTTCCTTGGGTATGGAGAACAGAAGAAAGGGTATCGTTTGCTTGACATCAACTCAGTCAAGTCATACAGTAGGGATTTGTCTTTAATGAAGGAGTCAGGAAGACAGTGAAGAGAAGTTCATAACTTTCAGCATACTGAAGAACATGGAGTACCTGATAGCACTGAAGGAGAAGATTTAAATCCTGAAACAATTGGGGAAGAAATTGACAGCTGTAACGGAGATGAGGATAATCAAGAACCAACACCTGATGCCATTCCACCTGTGCGAAGATCTACTCTGAATATTCAACCTCCCGACAGGTATGGCTTCCCATTAGTTGGTGTTGATGACGAACTATAGTCTGTCCAGTTGAGTTGGCCACAAAAAAAAAACTGGAATAACTTTTGAATGGAAGCAGCTACACATCCGGGGTTTGACCATTAGAAAGCTCGCGCCGAAGCGGTTAAAAATATTTCCTCAGTATACTCCAAAACCAGAGAGAAAGTGCTATTCCAAAACTCAATACAAAAGTCTATGGGAATAGAAAAAACCACAGGTTACCCGCTCAAAATGCGCCCGCTTTTAGTCACGCGGTACGGCTCAATTGATCACACGGACTGTCTTCATTAAGAATTTTGTAAACAATGAGCGGCTTCTTCTAAGATTGCTGCGTTTCTTGCTTCGTACCGCGATTAGCTTAGGTCGCAAGTGTGGAAACAGGATAAACGGAGTGTCCTGTAGTCGCAGAGGGTACAGGACCACCTGATAGGATGTAGGTAAGATTATTTGTCTACCTGTTCAACAACAAATGCCGTATAGCCAATATATTTCAGAGTGATATAGCCATCATTTAGCTAGCAACTTGTAATACAGCTACACTTAGTTTTTTGCCGTTAAATTTAAATTGTGTGCTTGTCAAAGCTGTGTTTATGCCAATTCCTTTTTCTTCACTACTAGATGCCATTTATTGTAATGATTAGGACCAACTCGGGCTGCACTCCACCTTCAACTCGGATCACAACTATATTTTGTATATGTGTACTACTTAAATTCTATCATCTCATCAATTTTCATATATATATTATATATAAATGAAGCAATTGATACTTTTATTTAACAAGAAGGTCTAATAACTTTAGCTACAAGTTAACAGTGCTGTACTGCTGAATCCTGTGAATATCAGAATATTTCTTGGGACACAGTAGGTAGAATCGACTGCTTTTAATCTCGTCTCTTTAGAAGACCAGTTTGCGTTTTCCATCTGCTGTACATTATCTGCGTGTAAGAAACATAAATATAGTTGAAAACAGACGAGATGAGCTGTACAGCGCCCGAAAACCTCCATAAACTTCACTAAAGTTTTCTTACAATAGTTACAGAATTAATGCGCACCTTCGTAACCGCCCCTTTTTCACATGCAACGTGGATGCTTGGGCGCATAATTGACTTGGATTCACACGACTAAATTGCTTCCGGTTAAGCACTAAATGCATTCCTCATTTACCGCGCTTGCGGTCTTGCCAACTCAACTTGGACATACTATAGCTCCAATTTCAGTTCAGAAGTCCTGTCATCATGTGATAAACAGAAATGGAAAGAAGCCATGGGACGAGAAATGGAGTCACTTAAACTTAAATAATGTGTGAGAATTGGTGGGGCCTCTGAAGACAGGAAGACAGTTGGAAGTAAGGGATATTTCGTAAGAAAGTTGACACTAATGGTGCTATTAGTCGGTACAAGGCACGTCTTGTTGCTCAAGGCTGCGCGCAGATGCTTGGTCTTGATTATGAGGAAACTTTCAGTCCGGTTGTCTGTTTTAAGTCAGTTTGATCATTAATTTCAATCAGTGTCCAGAAAAATTTGCAGCTCCATCAGATGGATGTCAGGGTTTCATTTAGGGGGGGGCGAAAGGGGGCATTTGCCCCCCCTTGGGTTCTAAATGCCCCCCCTTGGATTCTAAGTGCCCCCCACCCTTTTGAAAGAACCGATATTTATTAAGAGAAAAATGTAAACCAAATTAATAATAAACAATATTCACACAGCAATTCGTCTAGGTTTTTTGTTCCATACTGTAATAATGTCATTTAATTGTGTAGATGAGAGCGTCTCGGGTGTCTCCATGGCTATTTTCATCAAATAGGATAATTGTGATTGCCCAATTCGATTTCGAATTCGTGTTTTAATTAGTTTCATTTTGGAGAAGCTCCTTTCCACTGAAGCAGTGCTGACAGGGATAGATAGACATATGTTTGCCAGGGTGCTAATGTTTGGAAAAATTTCACTAAGCATATCACTTGTGGTGAGCTCTTTCAACTGCAAGTGCAGGTTACCTTTCGGCTTCTTCGATAAGTAGCTTCGAAATGTTTTCCACTCCTCTCGGGTTTCGCGGGAAATAAGAGCTTCTTTGGTGTATTCATCTCCACCAGCAGTCTTAGCAGGCAGCTCTGCACCATAGTGAGCTAATAGTACATCTATTAAGTCCTCACCATATGTATGGAAGTCAGAAGAGTCAGCAGCTGGCACTTTCTTCGGATCAAAGATGCCAAATGAGGAGACAATATCTTGTGAAATAAATCTGCTGGATATGTTTGCCTTCAGCATCCTGATAAACGGTTCAGCCACTTGTCCTTGGAATGTAGCAATGCTTTCCGTGGTTAACGTGATGTCAGTGACTTCTTCGATCTCATTCTTTGCATCCATCAGTTCTAATACCCAGTTAGCAGCAGGTAACATGGCATCATCAAGTGTATTGAGAGTGGCATCAACAAGAGGGGTGATAGCTGTCAAGTCTATTCTCTCAGTCTGGAGAGCTCTGCTCAACTTCGCCACTTGTGGCAGAACATAATCAAGGAGGTATATGGCCACTAAAGTTGAGGGCCTGCATAAGGCTTTACTGATACCTAGAGCTTCAGGTGCATGTGTCTGCTCATAGATATTGTTTAGAGCAGTCACAATTGCACTGTAGCTAGCTTTGACTGCCTTCACACAGCGTTCATGGGACAGCCAGCGAGTATCTGATGGTTTCACAACTTTCAGCTCAGGTAAGTCAAGCACCTGCTGTACTGCTTTGAGACTCTCAGCTCGCTTAGGAGAATAGTGGAAAATTTCCAGAGGGTGGTGAGTGTGATGTACACATGTTTTATCCCACTGGTAGCATTAGCTGCTTGAACGCATGCTAGCTGTAGCAAATGGCAATGGCAGTGTACGAAAAGTGCATGAGGTGAAATTTTCTTCAGGAGACTCTGCACACCATTGTGTTTCCCAGAGAAAGTAGCTGCTCCATCGAATCCCATACCCACCAGCTTGCTAATCTGTATGTTTTTATCTTTCATGAATTCAACAAGGGCAGAATAAATAGTCTTTGCATCAGTAGCTTTCAATGGAACTATATCCAAGAAGTGCTCAACAGGTTGACCGTCCATGTTCACCCAGCGGAAGAAAATTGAAAGCTCTTCTGTGGTCGTCACATCAGTGCACTCATCTGCCATTATGCTGAAATGGGAAGCTTGGCGAAGCCGTTTCAGTAAACATTCTTCAGCCCATAAGCCAACTGCCTCAACAAATTCAACAACAGCAACTTTAGATGTGAAGGTTGCATTTAATCTAGCACTTTCAAGGAACCCCTTTAAATCTTCTGCACCACAACTTACGATTAGATCAATAAGTTCATCAAAATTTGTTGTGTGGGGAATGTGGCGACGAGCTAGAAAATGGGTGCAACGAATTAGAGCTTTAAATGGCCATTCTGTTCTTCAACTTTTCCTCATCATTAATTTGTTGGAGTTGCTGAATGACTGACCCTTCTTGTAGTGCTGTAGCTGCAGCCATCTCTGCTTCACATGATAGGAGGTGAATATCACTCTTTGCATGAATTTTCATCTTCTCTATTGCCTTCTTCCAGTTCGTGAAAGTTTTTGAGATCCATGTTCCTCCTGTTCTTTGAAGAGAAATTCCTCTCTTCCTGCAAACCTTACAAAAAGCTCCTTGGAAATTTTTATCAAACATCAGCCAATTGAAGCTCTCTTCCCATTTTTTGTTGTATTTTCGACTGCTTGCAGTGATTTTCTTGCTTTTCTCATGTGTAGTTAATCTTTCCTTTGCATGCTTCTCATGGACATTTAATCTTTTCTTGGCAGGACTTGGCTCCAAAAACTCAGTATCAGATTGATTGCTGTCAATTTTATCTTCTGTGTCACTGCTACTTGAGTGGCCAGGTGACTTTGAAGAGCTTGCACCACAGAAGAAAGAGCGAATATTAAGCTGTCAGGGACTACGAGTGCTTAGAGTTCTGGTTCTGGAAGTTGTAGAATCTGTATAGATCAAAACTCAACAACTGCTACGGTGAGCTGAGGGCTGGCCTTTTTATAGCCAGCCAGCAACCGTAAGTGTGAATCAACGTGTGATAAACCTAATGGGAGGTGAGAGTCAGAGTTGAATAGTGTGTGAAAAGCATCTAAATAGTGAATGTCACAGTTGACTGAAAATTTCTAGACGGTGGAGGTGAAAATGAGTAGCTGAATTAACTTGTCAGGATCTGACATATGCAGACCTCATTAGATAAGATTATGTTTTTTTAATGTAGGACATAGGCCTTCCAATAATTCTATTTCACTCCCATGGTGACCAGTGCCGCCCGCCCCCCCCTTACATTTTCAAAACTCTATTTTGCCCCCCCTTGCAAGAATGTCTGGATGAAACACTGGATGTCACAATCGCTTTTTTACATGGGGAGTTATCAGAACAGATGTACATGAAACAGCCTAAGGGCTACACCGAGTCAGGCAAGCCCGAGGGCTACATTGCAGGGGAGTAGGAAGCCAAATTGGATTGGTGCCGGCCATAGCCACACCCACTTAACCATACCCTCTTGTTCATTTAATTAGTGATTTGTAAAAAATACAATTTTTGAGTTTATTCTCAATCAAATGAACAAAAATTTTTAGTCTGTGCTCCGAGTTCCCAATAAATTCTATTGTCACTGCTTTTAAATCCAGATTGTCAGTCAAATTTTTGTGCACATGAAGGACCATGAGATTATTCAATCGCTGCTGTGTCATAATGTTTCTCAAATATGTTTTGACATGCCGAAGTTCACTGAACGATTCTGAGCTTGCATTAGTGGCTGGCATTACAATGAGTTTAACAATTATGCATACTTCAGATAACTAAAGTCTGTGAGTACTGCTCAAAGGAAAAAAAAATTATTATGTCAAAAATAGTTGCATAATCTTTATTATCAGCATTTATTCTTTGAAATTGAATACCAAATATGTGTAATTGAGGTTTCAAAACTTTGGCTCTAAATCAAAATTCTCGGCATGTTTCAACACTTTTAGCCAATAAAGATGGAATAAATCTTCCTTCGGATGGTCTGAAGAATGTTTACCACCAAATTGCATGGCTAACTTTTGTCCTTCTGCTGCTGAGCATATTTTGCTCTGTAATGTCTTACTGAGATTGTCAGTATGTCTCAAACCAGTTCGCAAACAAAAATACCAAAAAAAAAATAGTCAAAATTGTTCATTTGTGCCATCATTGTATATGAGCCTTAGTTTCTGAATCCCGTGCAGCTTCGTAAGCATTGTCCCAGGTATCCAATAGCTCAGAATAGTTTTCCACAATATTTTTCAGAGAATCAGCTCTTACAGTCCAACGAGTAGGGCATAAAAGCCTAATAGCAATGCTGTCAGTTCCAGTTGACAATTCCTTCTCATCTAGCATTTCTTTCAGTAATGCTTCACGACGAGGAGATAACTTTATTAACTTCGTGATTTCATGTGTAGTGTCAAGAGCACACTTCATTAATTTTGATGGAATCATCAGCTGTGAGGTTTAACGAGTGACTATAGCAATGAGTAAATACTGCTAGAGTCTCTTCATTTTGAACCTGAATGCTGGCCACTCATGATGGTACACCAATTATAGGATTGTCCTCGAAGTTTATGATTTGACAAATTGAAATGAGTTAAATTTTCAATAACACTACGAAATACAATGGTAACTTGTTCTTTGTTAGTGATGTCAGTGGTTTCATCAATCATGATAGAGATGAATTGCGACTGCAGAAGTTTAAGCCTCAGCTGTCTTAAACCATGAGCAGCCTTTGTTTTGATCAAATCATTCTGCATCTCAGGAGACAGATATCTACTAGACTTTCGGTCCAACCACTCCAAAATTTCACTATCTTCCTCTCCACGAAGCCTCATTATTTGAAGGAGGTTACCATCACGATCGTCATCATGACCTCGCAATGGCAGAGCTTGTCTTGCTAAAAACCTAAGCAGTGACAAGATTTTCATGAGAATCCTCCTATTCTTGGCAGATTCGCTTGCATACTGCTGTGATAGAAGTTGCCCAATATGCTGCTGTGATAGAAGTTGCCCAATATGCTGCGTTGTTGCTGGTAAACTAACAATCATTTCTACTGCTTCACAATGACCTCATGATTTCAAATCCTAACTGCAGCATCTTTCCAATTTGAACATCCTTTGCATACTTAGTAAAAATAGCTACTTGGGCATTAAACTGAAGAAAAATTGGAACTTACTAATGTCTGATCTGCTTTTGTGGCAGTCTTTGCTTTTTTTCTTTAAACAATTAAAGCAAGTATAGCAAAAAAAAACAAAAAAAAAACTACATCAGCAGACTCCTTATAGTGCAAAAATGGCCACTTCTGAAACCAACAATGCTGGAATGACCTCCGAACTACGTTAGTCTTTCCAAAAGATTGCTGTGGAAAACTGAAAGAAGGACCAGGCTGGTGCAGAGTTTCCGGAATATCTTCCAAATCGGTCGATATTGGCCATTTACTTCCTGCAGAAGACATTGCCACGACTACAAAAGAGAGACGCTACGGGCCACGCCCCTTTTCATCAAAAATATAGGTGCGGCCGCATTCATTCTGGCGCCCTTGCATTGAGTCAGGCAACGAGCATCTAGTTTGCAGACATAAAAGAAGTATAAAGGGTCTCTAACAGGCACCAAGATGCTGGAATCACGCTCTCGACAACTGCTTGAAGAAGATGAATTTGAAGCAGAGCCTGGGTGATCCCTGTGTCTACATTTCTACTGGCTTGGGAGTTTCTGGTGGCCATCTACGTTGATGACATTCTTCTCGGAGGAAATAATGACACCAGAATAAAGGAGGTAAGGAGAGAATTGAGCAGGAAATTCAAACTGAAAGATTTGGGTAAAGCACATCATTTTCTTGGGGTTGCTATTAATGAGCAGAAAACAGGAAGTATATATGGATTGGTCAAACCTCTTATACAAGAAAGCTACTTAAAAATGTGAAATTTCTGATAGTAAGCCAATCAAATCTCCAGCTAATCCAGATGCCAAACTTACGTTGAGTGGAGATGATGATCATGTTTGTGATCAGAAGACTTACCAAGTCTAATTGGAAGTCTGCCATAGCTATATCGGCGAGCTAAGGCTTTGTATAACCTGTTAAATGCTATGGGGATAGTGTAAAACACCTCGTTAAAAAATCTAACCCACTTCAATAAAGCTTTCACCAGTTCTGATGGGCACACTGCCTTCACCAGTTCTGATGGGCACACTGCTTTCACCAGTTCTGATGGGCACACTGCTTTCACCAGTTCTGATGGGCACACTGCCTTCACCAGTTCTGATGGGCACACTGCTTTCACCAGTTCTGATGGGCACACTGCTTTCACCAGTTCTGATGGGCACACTGCTTTCACCAGTTCTGATGGGCACACTGCCTTCACCAGTTCAGATGGGCACACTGCTTTCACCAGTTCTGATGGGCACACTGCTTTCACCAGTTCTGATGGGCACACTGCCTTCACCAGTTCTGATGGGCACACTGCTTTCACCAGTTCTGATGGGCACACTGCTTTCACCAGTTCTGATGGGCACACTGCTTTCACCAGTTCTGATGGGCACACTGCCTTCACCAGTTCTGATGGGCACACTGCCTTCACCAGTTCTGATGGGCACACTGCCTTCACCAGTTCTGATGGGCACACTGCCTTCACCAGTTCTGATGGGCACACTGCTTTCACCAGTTCTGATGGGCACACTGCTTCACCAGTTCTGATGGGCACACTGCCTTCACCAGTTCTGATCACCAGTTCTGATGGGCACACTGCCTTCACCAGTTCTGATGGGCACACTGCTTTCACCAGTTCTGATGGGCACACTGCTTTCACCAGTTCTGATGGGCACACATGCTTTCACCAGTTCTGATGGGCACACTGCCTTCACCAGTTTATGATCTGCTTTCACAGTTCTGGGGCACATGCTTTCCACTGATGCCTTCACCAGTTTGATGGCGCACACTTTTTCACCAGTTCTGATGGGACAACACCTGGGGCCACACTGCTTCACCAGTTCTGATGGGCACACTGCTTTCACCAGTTCTGATGGGCACACTGCTTTCACCAGTTCTGATGGGCACACTGCTTTCACCAGTTCTGATGGGCACACTGCCTTCACCAGTTCTGATGGGCACACTGCTTTCACCAGTTCTGATGGGCACACTGCTTTCACCAGTTCTGATGGGCACACTGCCTTCACCAGTTCTGATGGGCACACTGCTTTCACCAGTTCTGATGGGCACACTGCCTTCACCAGTTCTGATGGGCACACTGCCTTCACCAGTTCTGATGGGCACACTGCCTTCACCAGTTCTGATGGGCACACTGCCTTCACCAGTTCTGATGGGCACATTGCTTTCACCAGTTCTGATGGGCACACTGCCTTCACCAGTTCTGATGGGCACACTGCTTTCACCAGTTCTGATGGGCACACTGCTTTCACCAGTTCTGATGGGCACACTGCTTTCACCAGTTCTGATGGGCACACTGCTTTCACCAGGTCCGCACTACGTCTTCTGCTCTGGCTATCGTTGGACCTCCAGTAGTAAAAGATCTAAGCCTGTGGAAGGTCCTAACATCGAGAAAAAATAGACTGTGTGGTAGTCAAACTAACAAAATTCTCCGCAAAACAACTTAGAATTGGACAGCTCCAATTTTTTTACCTCAAAAGCTCCACTACAGGAGCCTGTTAACAAAAATCAGAACATTTCATTTAATAAATGTTGTTTTATATATTTCTTTGTGCAAGGGTAAACAGGAAAGATTAAAACGGTAATGCGGTTGAATGAAATGGCAGCATTTTACCAAATGGCGTACTGCTTTCCCTAATTTTTAAATCGTGCAACGGCTTTCTACAGAACGGAATCCAGAACTTTATTTGGCACCTACTGTAGATGCATTATGAACATACAGTACAGGTAGAAACTTGGGGACATTTGTAACAATTACTCAATACTCTCTCTCTATATTATATATATATATATATACACTACATATATAATACATATGAGGAATGTTATAAAGATGCTGTAAGTTTACTGCTCAGTAGCCTTCATCTTTAGAGTAATACTTGGAGCTATCAGCATGTTACCGTACAACATTTCAACCCTCAGTGTGCATGAGCAAGAGGGTTATAGTAGTCGCCTTGTCTGTCTGTCTGTCACGCTCTGATTTCAGATATTGTGAGAAAACGCAAAGCTTTCAGCCCCACATAGATACTAGCTTTTGTGGGTAACACCCCCTGTCATCACGCTGTAATCACGTGAGCTAATAATTTAATTATTGCAGTCCGCGGTGGCTTGATATATGTTGCTGGGAAGTTAATAGAGTTGATGGAAGTGGAGTTTTGCATTGAAAGTATATATACCGGTGAGTGTCTCTCGCCTGTTTAGCTTTTCTTACTGAGACATCGTTTACATGTACCATTTCATTGCTCGAGCTATATTGATCCATGATACCTGATTAGAATAGCCAATAATATATCTTTTGGTCTGAGATTATATTGCAATAGCTTGCTAGTGTATGCAGTGCTTCCAGCTTAAAGAGTAAACAAAAACATTTTGAAATCTTGACTGTGTTATGGTTTTTATTCCGCTGCAGGGAAACTAAAAGGTCTACAAAGTTCATTTTTGTATGTAGATATATTAAGGCTATGTTAATAGGTTCATCAAATTAGTTTGTGGTTATACGTGTGATAGGTGACACCTGGAAGGGGTTGAATTTTATCACTTTCAAAATTTGATGTTTAGGCCTGGAAAAAAACAATTTTATACTTGGACTTTCTCACATGGCACATGAAATATGGCCTGTGAAGTTTACTTGAAAAATAAATTGGTGTACCAAATTCATTTCATTACTCGAAAATTTCAAAAATTATGGCCAAAATTGTAGCAAAAAAGTGCCAAAAGTATTTAGGCCAGTATTCATAAGTTTTTATACTTGTACCTTTCTAGACTTGTCAGAACATAAAGTAATAATTGAAGTTTCATGTATATATTTTATTGTGAGGTGAAATATTATATTTTATGGAAAAAATTGGAAAATCTTAGCTGATTATCAGTTGGCGGCAGAGGTCGCCATTTGATGACGTTTATTGAGATTATAGTGGTATGCCTGCTACGTAATAGCTAAGTAAAGAATTGGTGCAGGCACAATCAAGTTGATTATTGCCAGGCAGCAAAAAAACAGGTAGCACTTCTCACTGTATTCCTTTTTCCCCCGAGTGTAAGCCAACATGAAGCAGTAACTATTTCTGCACTCCAGCAAGGGAATCAAGATTCATGTCATCCATCTAGAGAATGTACTAAGTGGGGACAGGCGATACTCCTGTTTGGAACCAGGCGACGCCGAAAACTGAGGAACTAAGCAAGCACTCCTGAAATGCCTGCCAAGATTGGACTTGCAGAGGTACCTTGGTAAGAGGCTTCAGTGTTTGTAACACCTATTATTCACTCCAGATTAGTAGCTAAGAGGTGAGTAATCAGCACTTTAGAGTTTAGTTGGTAAGCTGTTACATGTCTAAACTAGTAGTTCTATAAGAGTTAGGCTATTACATGTATACAACAAGTACATAATGCTAATGTGCCCTCTGCTGTGAACTGCATTCTGGTGGTGGTACAATCGTGAAAGAATTGTATGGAACCACAAAAAATGTAATACGCTTGCGGTCAGTAACGACAACAACGACCGACAGTGCGTGTATTCATGAATAATTCATGAGCTTTGTATGGTTTGTTAAAGTGTCGTCACCTTGTGTTGGGTAAAGTGTCGCCTCCTTGTGTTGGGTAAGGTGTCGTCACCTTGTGTTGGGTAAGGTGTCACCACTTTGTGTTGGGTAAAGTGTCGCCACCTTGTGTTAGGTAACATGCCGTCTCCTTGTGTTAGGTAAAGTGTCGACATCTTGCGTTGGGTAAGGTGTTGTCTCCTTGTGTTGGGTAAGGTGTTGTCTCCTTGTGTTGGGTAGGGTGTCGTTACTTTGTGGTGGGTAAGGTGTCGTCACCTTGTGCTGGGTAAGGTGTCGCCGCCTTGTGCTGGGTAAGGTGTCGCCACCTTGTGTTGGGTAGGGTGTCGCCACCTTGTGTTATAAAGTGTCATCATCTTGTGTTAGGTAAAGTGTCATCACATTCAGTAGAAAGTGATGTCGCATTCAGTAGAAAGTGCTGGTTATAAAAAAAGCAGGTACAATAGACGATGGAAGGCGGCATAGGTTTCAAAAAGAAGGAAAGTACGGAAGAGAAGGTAAAAGGCGATTAATTAAAAAGTGGGTGGAATCGACAAGTAAAGGCAGGGGTTAGTTTTCAAAAGAAGACAAAAGTTACTCGAAGTAGGACAGAAATTCAGAAGCAGGAGAGATAGACAAAGGAAAAGGGAACTCCATGATTCAAGAAGAAGAGCTGAAGAAAGAAGAGGTGGGGTATAAGAAAGCTTAGATAGTTCAGAAAAAAGAAAGCAGGAGAGGGAAATTTATGTAACCTTAACCAATGGTTGAGGATGATAACTGAGCAAGATAACTTGTGCTACTGCATTCTTACTTTGCAATATGTCAAGCGCCACTATGTGGCGGGGTACTTGTTAGTACTTAATATTGCTATTACTAATTGTTATATGTGTTAGGCTGCACACTGATGTATGAAACATTCATCCGTCCTGATTCCACCTCACTCTAACAGGCACTTTTAGGCTCTTTTGGAATTCCCCTGAAATATATTGTCACACATTAACAATATTTTCATCAGCTCTCTGGTGTGAAGGTGAATTATTAAAAAATGAATAAATCTAGGTGATGGGATATTTTTCATTTAAAAGTGATTTTGCCTTGTACCTGAAATAGTAACTTATTTAACAAAAATGTGTATATAAATTATGTGTGTTCCAGAAGAATGACTGACTGGTCCGCATTGGCATAGTGTAGACTCAGTGTGGGAAGCAACATCCAGTTCTTTAGTCCAAGTTTACCAGTGGCATCATCCACTGACAGCAATGAATAATACTTAATAGGTGACCTTGAGCATCACCAGGAGAGGGTTACCAGGGCATGCTACATTATCTCTGCTGGAAAACACTTTTACCATTAGTAGTGTTAGCAATATCAACCAGTAATTTAAACTCTCCTTGTTAGCTGTTCAGTTATCGCAGTTGAATAAAGCCTTAGTTAAGTGTGCACTGACAGTCTAATAAGGGAAAGTACTTACATGTGGGCAAAAATTAATAGGGAAAGTACCGTTTATCAAGCATCATAATGATGAATTCAACGTGGGCGGGGATTGAATGACAATCCCGTGATGACATGGAAGAAAATAATGACGACAAAATAAAATAAAATGGCGATAATGTATTAGAGTCTATGGGAGAAGTCTAGTCTGAAAATAATGACGACAAAATAAAATGGCGATATTGTATTGGAGTCTATGGGAGAAGTCTGGTCTGAAGTTTCTGAGGAAAATTGTGGTGTTAGGATTGCATTAATCTATATTGTTAGGGACAAGTAATTTGTAACTACAGTCTTGCAAGACTAAATTGATCATATCATAGTGTTTCAAAAGTTTACTCTTTAAGCTAGAAACATTGTAATAGCATGAGGGTTCACACCTTTGGTGCTTCAATAAATCAATTCATTAACTTATTTATAATTTATTTATTAAACACACACATGTATACCGGTAACTACACCAAACCAGATCTAAAAGATGTATACATACCTAATCTGACTGAGTGTAGTATTAAGTTTATCCCATAGCTCATGCCACGCCTTCTCCCGACCCAGAGTGTTGACTAGCACTTCTACAATACCAAATAAAACACCCAATAAATACCTCATCACTAAACCTCTCACCTCCCACATAGTAAGATATAATAGTGCCAGCACTCTGTCACTAGGTCCCCCACATAGTGAGACATAATAGTACCAGCACTCTGTTACTAGGTCCACGACATAGTGAGATATAATAGTGCCAGCACTCTGTCACTAGGTCCCCCACATAGTGAGATATAATAGTGCCAGCACTCTGTCACTAGGTCCCCCACATAGTGAGACATAATAGTGCCAGCACTCTGTCACTAGGTCCCCACATAGTGAGATATAATAGTGCCAGCACTCTGTTACTAGGTCCACCACATAGTGAGATATAATAGTGCCAGCACTCTGTCACTAGGTCCCCACATAGCGAGACATAATAGTGCCAGCACTTTGTCACTAGGTCCCCCACATAGCGAGATATAATAGTGCCAGCACTCTGTCACTAGGTCCCCCACATAGTGAGATATAATAGTGCCAGCACACTGTCACTAGGTCCCTCACATAGTGAGATATAATAGTGCCAGCACTCTGTCACTAGGTCCACCACATAGTGAGATATAATAGTGCCAGCACTCTGTCACTAGGTCCCCACATAGCGAGACATAATAGTGCCAGCACTCTGTCACTAGGTCCCCACATAGCGAGACATAATAGTGCCAGCACTCTGTCACTAGGTCCCCACATAGTGAGACATAATAGTGCCAGCACTCTGTCACAAGGTCCCCACATAGTGAGACATAATAGTGCCAGCACTCTGTCACTAGGTCCCCACATAGTGAGACATAATAGTGCCAGCACTCTGTCACTAGGTCCCCACATAGTGAGACATAATAGTGCCAGCACTCTGTCACTAGGTCCCCCACATAGTGAGACATAATAGTGCCAGCACTCTGTCACTAGGTCCCCACATAGTGAGATATAATAGTGCCAGCACTCTGTCACTAGGTCCACCACATAGTGAGATATAATAGTGCCAGCACTCTGTCACTAGGTCCACCACATAGTGAGATATAATAGTGCCAGCACTCTGTCACTAGGTCCCCACATAGTTAGATATAATAGTGCCAACACTCTGTCACTAGGTCTCCCACATAGTAAGATATAATAGTGCCAGCACTCTGTCACTAGGTCGCCACATAGTGAGATATAATAGTGCCAGCACTCTGTCACTAGGTCCCCACATAGTGAGATATAATAGTGCCAGCACTCTGTCACTAGGTCCCCACATAGTGAGATATAATAGTGCCAGCACTCTGTTACTAGGTCCCCCACATAGTGAGATATAATAGTGCCAGCACTATGTCACTAGGTCCCCACATAGTGAGATATAATAGTGCCAGCACTCTGTCACTAGGTCCCCACATAGTGAGATATAATAGTGCCAGCACTCTGTTACTAGGTCCCCCACATAGTGAGATATAATAGTGCCAGCACTCTGTCACTAGGTCCCCACATAGTGAGATATAATAGTGCCAGCACTCTGTCACTAGGTCCCCCACATAGTGAGATATAATAGTGCCAGCACTCTGTCACTAGGTCCCCACATAGTGAGATATAATAGTGCCAGCACTCTGTTACTATGCCCCCCACATAGTGAGATATAATAGTGCCAGCACTCTGTCACTAGGTCCCCCACATAGTGAGACATAATAGTGCCAGCACTCTGTCACTAGGTCCCCACATAGTGAGATATAATAGTGCCAGCACTCTGTTACTAGGCCCCCCACATAGTGAGATATAATAGTGCCAGCACTCTGTCACTAGGTCCCCCACATAGTGAGACATAATAGTGCCAGCACTTTGTCACTAGGTCCCCCACATAGTGAGACATAATAGTGCCAGCACTCTGTTACTAGGTCCCCCACATAGTGAGATATAATAGTGCCAGCACTCTGTCACTAGGTCCCCACGTAGTGAGATATAATAGTGCCAGCACTCTGTTACTAGGTCCCCCACATAGTGAGATATAATAGTGCCAGCACTCTGTCACTAGGTCCCCCACATAGTGAGACATAATAGTGCCAGCACTTTGTCACTAGGTCCCCCACATAGTGAGACATAATAGTGCCAGCACTCTGTCACTAGGTCCCCACGTAGTGAGATATAATAGTGCCAGCACTCTGTTACTAGGTCCCCCACATAGTGGGATATAATAGTGCCAGCACTCTGTCACTAGGTCTCCCACATAGTAAGATATAATAGTGCCAGCACTCTGTCACTAGGTCCCCCACATAGTGAGATATAATAGTGCCAGCACTCTGTCACTAGGTCCCCACATAGTTAGATATAATAGTGCCAGCACTCTGTCACTAGGTCCCCACGTAGTGAGATATAATAGTGCCAGCACTCTGTTACTAGGTCCCCCACATAGTGAGATATAATAGTGCCAGCACTCTGTCACTAGGCCCCCCACATAGTGAGACATAATAGTGCCAGCACTCTGTTACTAGGTCCCCCACATAGTGGGATATAATAGTGCCAGCACTCTGTCACTAGGTCCCCACATAGTGAGATATAATAGTGCCAGCACTCCGTCACTAGGTCCCCCACATAGTGAGATATAATAGTGCCAGCACTCTGTCACTAGGTCCCCACATAGTGAGACATAATAGTGCCAGCACTTTGTCACTAGATCCCCCACATAGTGAGACATAATAGTGCCAGCACTCTGTCACTAGGTCCTCCACATCGTGAGACGTAATAGTGCCAGCACTCTGTCACTAGGTCCCCCACATAGTGAGACATAATAGTGCAGCACTCTGTCACTAGGTCCTAGTGCCAGCACTAGGTCCCCACGTAGTGAGATATAATAGTGCCAGCACTCTGTTACTAGGTCCCCACATAGTGAGATATAATAGTGCCAGCACTCTGTCACCCCCCCACATAGTGAGACATAATAGTGCCAGCACTCTGTTACTAGGTCCCCCACATAGTGGGATATAATAGTGCCAGCACTCTGTCACTAGGTCCCCACATAGTGAGATATAAATAGTGCCAGCAGAGGTATAAGATATAATAGTGCCAGCCACTCCCCCACATAGTGAGATATAATAGTGCCAGCACTCTGTTACTAGGTCCCCACATAGTTAGATATAATAGTGCCAGCACTCTGTCACTAGGTCCCCACGTAGTGAGATATAATAGTGCCAGCACTCTGTTACTAGGTCCCCGACATAGTGAGATATAATAGTGCCAGCACTCTGTCACTAGGCCCCCCACATAGTGAGACATAATAGTGCCAGCACTCTGTTACTAGGTCCCCCACATAGTGGGATATAATAGTGCCAGCACTCTGTCACTAGGTCCCCACATAGTGAGATATAATAGTGCCAGCACTCCGTCACTAGGTCCCCCACATAGTGAGATATAATAGTGCCAGCACTCTGTCACTAGGTCCCCACATAGTGTGACATAATAGTGCCAGCATTTGTCACTAGGTCCCCCACATAGTGAGACGTAATAGTGCCAGCACTCTGTCACTAGGTCCCCCACATAGTGAGACATAATAGTGCCAGCACTCTGTCACTAGGTCCCCCACATAGTGAGACATAATAGTGCCAGCACTCTGTCACTAGGTCCTCCACATCGTGAGACGTAATAGTGCCAGCACTCTGTCACTAGGTCCCCCACATAGTGAGACATAATAGTGCCAGCACTCTGTCACTAGGTCCACCACATAGTGAGATATAATAGTGCCAGCACTCTGTCACTAGGTCCCCCACATAGTGAGACATAATAGTGCCAGCACTCTGTCACTAGGTCCCCCACATAGTGAGACATAATAGTGCCAGCACTCTGTCACTAGGTCCCCCACATAGTGAGACATAATAGTGCCAGCACTCTGTCACTAGGTCCCCCACATAGTGAGACATAATAGTGCCAGCACTCTGTTACTAGGTCCACCACATAGTGAGACATAATAGTGCCAGCACTCCGTCACTAGGTCCCCCACATAGTGAGATGTAATAGTGCCAGCACTCCGTCACTAGGTCCCCACATAGTTAGATATAATAGTGCCAGCACTCCGTCACTAGGTCCCCACGTAGTGAGATATAATAGTGCCAGCACTCTGTTACTAGGTCCCCCACATAGTGAGATATAATAGTGCCAGCACTCTGTTACTAGGTCCCCCACATAGTGGGATATAATAGTGCCAGCACTCTGTCACTAGGTCCCCACATAGTGAGATATAATAGTGCCAGCACTCCGTCACTAGGTCCTCCACATAGTGAGATATAATAGTGCCAGCACTCTGTCACTAGGTCCCCACATAGTGAGACATAATAGTGCCAGCACTTTGTCACTAGGTCCCCCACATAGTGAGACATAATAGTGCCAGCACTCTGTCACTAGGTCCCCCACATAGTGAGACATAATAGTGCCAGCACTCTGTCACTAGGTCACCCACATAGTGAGACATAATAGTGCCAGCACTCTGTCACTAGGTCCCCCACATAGTGAGACATAATAGTGCCAGCACTCTGTCACCAGGTCCCCTGAATTCACTTACTTGCGTTCTGCTGAGCTTTGTGTTGAGCTATGATGGCAGTCAGTGATCTCTCGGGTAACACCTAATGAATATAACCACAATACAACTGCTCTCTCTAATTGCAGTAATAGTATAGGAGTGACAGCTACTGCTCTCTCTAATTGCAGTAATAGTATAGGAGTGACAGCTACTGTTCTCTCTAATTGCAGTAATAGTATAGGAGTGACAGCTATTGCTCTCTCTAATTACGCAATCCTACCAATCTTTTCTATAAAATACTAACATCTGTAAATTACTACTACCATTAGTAAGACATTGACCATCTCCAAGCTTGCTTCATACATAGTCTCGCGTAGCCAGACCCTTTACCTAACGCTATGCTGGGAAAGGGTCTGGGGACATGGCCATACCAAATTTGTTCTAGAGGAGTGTGGAAGTGGTGAATGTCCCACCTCCCTTATACCTGAATTTCTACCACAGATTTGCCATCAGGGTTTCATTTAGGGGGGGGCGAAAGGGGGCATTTGCCCCCCCTTGGGTTCTAAATGCCCCCCCTTGGATTCTAAGTGCCCCCCACCCTTTTGAAAGAACCGATATTTATTAAGAGAAAAATGTAAACCAAATTAATAATAAACAATATTCACACAGCAATTCGTCTAGGTTTTTTGTTCCATACTGTAATAATGTCATTTAATTGTGTAGATGAGAGCGTCTCGGGTGTCTCCATGGCTATTTTCATCAAATAGGATAATTGTGATTGCCCAATTCGATTTCGAATTCGTGTTTTAATTAGTTTCATTTTGGAGAAGCTCCTTTCCACTGAAGCAGTGCTGACAGGGATAGATAGACATATGTTTGCCAGGGTGCTAATGTTTGGAAAAAATTTCACTAAGCATATCACTTGTGGTGAGCTCTTTCAACTGCAAGTGCAGGTTACCTTTCGGCTTCTTCGATAAGTAGCTTCGAAATGTTTTCCACTCCTCTCGGGTTTCGCGGGAAATAAGAGCTTCTTTGGTGTATTCATCTCCACCAGCAGTCTTAGCAGGCAGCTCTGCACCATAGTGAGCTAATAGTACATCTATTAAGTCCTCACCATATGTATGGAAGTCAGAAGAGTCAGCAGCTGGCACTTTCTTCGGATCAAAGATGCCAAATGAGGAGACAATATCTTGTGAAATAAATCTGCTGGATATGTTTGCCTTCAGCATCCTGATAAACGGTTCAGCCACTTGTCCTTGGAATGTAGCAATGCTTTCCGTGGTTAACGTGATGTCAGTGACTTCTTCGATCTCATTCTTTGCATCCATCAGTTCTAATACCCAGTTAGCAGCAGGTAACATGGCATCATCAAGTGTATTGAGAGTGGCATCAACAAGAGGGGTGATAGCTGTCAAGTCTATTCTCTCAGTCTGGAGAGCTCTGCTCAACTTCGCCACTTGTGGCAGAACATAATCAAGGAGGTATATGGCCACTAAAGTTGAGGGCCTGCATAAGGCTTTACTGATACCTAGAGCTTCAGGTGCATGTGTCTGCTCATAGATATTGTTTAGAGCAGTCACAATTGCACTGTAGCTAGCTTTGACTGCCTTCACACAGCGTTCATGGGACAGCCAGCGAGTATCTGATGGTTTCACAACTTTCAGCTCAGGTAAGTCAAGCACCTGCTGTACTGCTTTGAGACTCTCAGCTCGCTTAGGAGAATAGTGGAAAAATTTCCAGAGGGTGGTGAGTGTGATGTACACATGTTTTATCCCACTGGTAGCATTAGCTGCTTGAACGCATGCTAGCTGTAGCAAATGGCAATGGCAGTGTACGAAAAGTGCATGAGGTGAAATTTTCTTCAGGAGACTCTGCACACCATTGTGTTTCCCAGAGAAAGTAGCTGCTCCATCGAATCCCATACCCACCAGCTTGCTAATCTGTATGTTTTTATCTTTCATGAATTCAACAAGGGCAGAATAAATAGTCTTTGCATCAGTAGCTTTCAATGGAACTATATCCAAGAAGTGCTCAACAGGTTGACCGTCCATGTTCACCCAGCGGAAGAAAATTGAAAGCTCTTCTGTGGTCGTCACATCAGTGCACTCATCTGCCATTATGCTGAAATGGGAAGCTTGGCGAAGCCGTTTCAGTAAACATTCTTCAGCCCATAAGCCAACTGCCTCAACAAATTCAACAACAGCAACTTTAGATGTGTAGGTTGCATTTAATCTAGCTCTTTCAAGGAACCCCTTTAAATCTTCTGCACCACAACTTACGATTAGATCAATAAGTTCATCAAAATTTGTTGTGTGGGGAATGTGGCGACGAGCTAGAAAATGGGTGCAACGAATTAGAGCTTTAATGGCCATTCTGTTCTTCAACTTTTCCTCATCATTAATTTGTTGGAGTTGCTGAATGACTGACCCTTCTTGTAGTGCTGTAGCTGCAGCCATCTCTGCTTCACATGATAGGAGGTGAATATCACTCTTTGCATGAATTTTCATCTTCTCTATTGCCTTCTTCCAGTTCGTGAAAGGTTTTGAGATCCATGTTCCTCCTGTTCTTTGAAGAGAAATTCCTCTCTTCCTGCAAACCTTACAAAAAGCTCCTTGGAAATTTTTATCAAACATCAGCCAATTGAAGCTCTCTTCCCATTTTTTGTTGTATTTTCGACTGCTTGCAGTGATTTTCTTGCTTTTCTCATGTGTAGTTAATCTTTCCTTTGCATGCTTCTCATGGACAATTAATCTTTTCTTGGCAGGACTTGGCTCCAAAAACTCAGTATCAGATTGATTGCTGTCAATTTTATCTTCTGTGTCACTGCTACTTGAGTGGCCAGGTGACTTTGAAGAGCTTGCACCACAGAAGAAAGAGCGAATATCCATTTGAGACTATCTTAAGCTGTCAGGGACTACGAGTGCTTAGAGTTCTGGTTCTGGAAGTTGTAGAATCTGTATAGATCAAAACTCAACAACTGCTACGGTGAGCTGAGGGCTGGCCTTTTTATAGCCAGCCAGCAACCGTAAGTGTGAATCAACGTGTGATAAACCTAAGGGGAGGTGAGAGTCAGAGTTGAATAGTGTGTGAAAAGCATCTAAATAGTGAATGTCACAGTTGACTGAAAATTGCTAGACGGTGGAGGTGAAAATGAGTAGCTGAATTAACTTGTCAGGATCTGACATATGCAGACCTCATTAGATAAGATTATGTTTTTTTAATGTAGGACATAGGCCTTCCAATAATTCTATTTCACTCCCATGGTGACCAGTGCCGCCCGCCCCCCCTTACATTTTCAAAACTCTATTTTGCCCCCCCTTGCAAGAATGTCTGGATGAAACACTGGCCATGATTGCTAAACCGAGCATTGAAAGGGTGACACATACACGAACTTCTATTTGTGGTTGAGGAGGGCTATTCCTGGTAATTTGCTAACAATAATTGACTGCTGCAATATATTGTGTGGCAGAACAAATTTGGTATGGCCATGTCCCCAGACCCACTCCCAGCGTAGCGGTTCAGTAAAGGGTCTGGCTACACTAGACTACAAGTGGCATTAGTACATAGTATCAGTTACCCTTCATGTACCACAATACATAATTATAACCCATTACAAATGAGGTAAGTACAGTTAGCACAAAAAGTTCTAGTGAGTACACTACATAGTGCACGAAGTACTTGTGAGGTTAGTGCAATGAGCTAATACAGTTCAATCCTACTTACTATTAGACTTCTAGAAGGTAATTGCTGGCATTCTTTTAGAAATGAACTGGCGGTGTTCTTGTAGTTGTGATGCAGTAAATAGGCTATAACAATAAGATAAGGGGGGAGGCTTCACAAGCTCTTGTATACTTACCCAGCACGTAGCTAGCAACTTCTCGTTCTTCATCCATAATATTCTCCTCTAGACTATTCTCCTAGACTATTCTCCTAGACTGTCCCTTACCCAATAATTTATTTAGCCTCGACGACCTTTACCTTTTTAGAATCCCTTAGCGACAATTCCATCAAATGGGGACAGAGCGGACAAAAGTGCCAAACTTTTTATAGTGAGTCTTTAGGTCATATGAACTATTTCTAAGATAGGATCCACCCTCCAACTGTTGTGGATCTCCTAATAATAAGGCAAAAGTTTTCGAAGTGTGAAGTGTTAAATCGCGCCATGCATGACACATGTCTTCTTTCCAATTGATGCCCTTTCTCCTGTTTCTTTTTTCAAGGTAAGTCAGTGAGTATTACTTGCTTAGGCCTTGATTTTAACTTGTCTTACAAGAACAGATCATGGATTGGCAACTATGCTTCATCTGTCAGAAGACTTCAAGTGAAGAATTGAAGTGTCCCTTGAAAACTAATGGCTCTGGAGATAACCCCCTATAAATCCTTTCTTGATCGAGTTGAAGTATTTAGAGAGCTCAGTAGCCTCCCACATTCCTTAAGTCATTTGGAGGGAGTTGTTGCTCTAGATGATCTTGTCTCCAATAGAGCCACTTGGCATAAATCTTGTTACAACAAATTTAGCAATGACAAGATTAATAGGGCCAGAAAAAGGGCAGCAACAGGTACGGATATTGTTTGTGCTGAAGCTAAAAGGGTTTGTCCTACACGCAAATCACTCGATCGGAATGCTTGTCTTTTCTGTGAAGAAAGCACAAATATTCTTCATAAGTTTTTTACAATGGATGCAGATGCCAATGTCAGAACCATGGCTACTGATCTTCAAGATACTGCTTTACTAGCTAAAATTGAAGGAGGAGACCTCCATGCATTGGAAGCCAAGTACCATGTGTCTTGCTTGACAAAGTTCAGAAATAGCTACCGTGCTTTGCAGAGAGGGAAGAAAGAGTCTTCTTTCAGTAACCTAGAAGAGAAAAAAATAGAAGCTAGAGTACTTACTGAGCTTCTTAACCATATGGAGACTTCTGTTGAAGATGGAGTGCTTTGTTTCAAAATATCAGAGCTCAGATCCCTTTATCAGAATCGATTAACTGATTTTGGTATTTCAGGTACAACTAATAATAGACACAATCTGAAGTTTGAGCCACCATTGCCTCTGTATTTGGGTATGAAAATACACACTCAAACAAGGTCGAAGAAGCTTGTCATGGAAATGAATGATTTGGGTCTTTGTGTTAGCTATGCCCGTAGTTTGGAGATAGAAAACCAACTTACAAACTCAGTTTGTCAGCATGCAAAAGAGATTGGCCTTGAGTGTCCCTCCCAGCTGTGTCATGGACTCTTTACTGTTGGTGCCCTTGATAACCTGGATCACAATCCATCCAGCACAACAGCAAAAGATACATTTCATGGCACCGCCATGAGTTTGTTTCAGTTTTGCACTGAATCTAATGGTGGGCAACTCCAGAAGATAGAATTGTTTTCACCAGTTGAAGTAGCAAAGTACAATCTCCCTGAGAGTTATACTGCTGTACCAGCTGTTGTCCTCAACAAAGAGAGTGTAAGTGTTCCTCGAATTATTAATAATGTTAACACAGGCAATGCCTATTTGGATAATGCTAAATCAGATGAAGTCTGTTGGCTAAAGCATGCAGTTCACTTGCTTGATAAACCTCAGTTTGAATGTAGTGATGCTGTGACTTGGGCTGCTTACCATGCTTCCCTTGTGAGTGCAGACACAATTAAGGCAACTCTTTCACAGCTAATGCCTGTGTTTTATGAAAAGGCTGCAACCATGGTCAAACATGGGCTGTGTATGCAGCAGAAAGCTATTGAGTACTTGAATCCTGGTCAAATTCCTGTGACTGCATTTGATGCACCATTATTTGCTTTAGCAAAGTTAGTTCAATGGAAGTGGCCTGCTACACACGGTGAAGACAAACATGTAGTAATGCTAGGTGGTCTTCATGTCGAAATGGCTATGTGGACTACTTTCGGTGACTATCTAGAAGGCTCTGGTTGGACAGCTGCATTGACACAAGCAAATGTAGCATCCTCGGGAACTGCTGATTCTTTTTTGCGTGCTTCACATCTCACTAGGACTAGGCACGGTCATCAAGTCAGCCTTCTAGCTCTGCACAAGCTTCAAGATGAAGCTTTCATAACTTGTAATGAGGGACCATATAATGATGAAACTAAAGCAGCATGGAGACAGCATATGATTAAAAAAAGCCCTACTTTTCAGTATTGGGACAGTTTTTCAAATGGAGCTTCTAGGCTTTATATTTGTCAGAGCTCATCGAGAACGCAACTTTCCCCTCTACATTGAGTGCCTTAAGGCACTGGCACCCTGGTTCTTTGCCTTAGATCATCACAGGTGGTTACCTGTTCACATCCGCGACATGGAAAATTTACCATTGTCAATACAAACAGAGTTCAAAGATCATGGTCACAAGACACGGAATAGGTTTTCTGCTATGCCTATAGACCAAGCCCATGAGCAGAACAATGCTCTAATAAAAGGTTCTGGTGGTGCAATAGGTCTTACAAACACTCCATCTGCCTCCAGAAAATGGATTATTTCTGGACCGGAGCAGGCACGGCTCATCATGGAATTCGAGAGAGAGTACATACAAACAGTGCAGGAGAATTGTCTACATCATGGAGAGGGTCAGTCATCGCAAAATGTTTTTAAACAGCAAGTATTAGCTTTAATTGAAGCAATACGTGACTTTGGAAATCCCTTTCTAGAAGATTCCCATGATCTACTGACCCTGGACACACAAAATGTCATGCATGAGTCTGTAATTGAAACAGTTCGTACAGTTGAGTCTCTTGGAAAAGAACGGTACAACAAGTACCATGATTCAGTACTTTCAAAGTGTGAATGCTCTATTCATAAAATGATTCCCAAGAATCGTCTAGCTCTTTTCAGATGTGGAAAGCCAAAAAGAACATGCAAAGACAGTTGCAATGAAAGATGATGTTTCACTTTTTTCCAGGCTCTATATTGTGACAAAAAACAGAGATTTTGCTTACTTTCTTCAGTTATGAAAATCATTCTTTTCCTCCTTCATTATCAGAATATGGTGAACTTCGTTCTTCCAAAAAGTCAGACTTGTTGGCTTTACTTGGGCATAACAATTGTGCTGATCCTCCTAACTCTTTTGACACTATTGTACTTGATGGTGGTGCTCTTGTACATCTCCTTACCACTGTCAACATCACTACATTTGACCAGTATGCTGATGACGTTGTTATTCCCCATATTCTGAAGCAACTAGAACGGTCTACTCGTGTCGATATTGTTTGGGATACCTATATAACCGATAGCCTCAAACAGTCAACAAGAGATAGGCGAGGAAAAGGCACCAGAAAAAAGGTTGCTGGTAAAAACAAGGTACCAGGGAAGTGGAACGATTTTCTAAGAGATGAAACTAATAAGAAAGAACTATTTCATTTCCTTTCCAAGAAAATTGTATCTGCCAACTATCCTGAGGGCAAGCAAGTTTATATAACTTCAGGTACTGAAGTATTTTTAAAGGGCAGTGACCAGCAGATGCAAGCATGTGATCATGAGGAGGCGGACACAAGACTTGTTGTCCATATAGTACATGCCATACACAATGGTCACGGTAAAATCTTGGTTCGAACAGTTGATACTGATGTGATAGTGATTTTAGTGGGCAAGTTTTTTTACCTGTTGAGTTTGAACTCAGATATCAGTATTTGGGTGGCTTTTGGGAAAGGAAAATCTTTCTCGTACTGGCACATCAACTCTATCTGTACTTTTTTGGGTGAGGAGAAGGCTTTAGGATTGCCAGTCTTTCATAGTTTAACTGGCAGTGATACAACATCAGGTTTTTTTGGTAAGTCTCTGCAGTCTAGCCTTTTTTGGTAAGGGAAAAACAATAGCTTGGGAATCTTGGAAATCATTCCCTAACTTAACTGCAGCGTTAGTAGACATAGCAGTGCACCCCTTTATTCCTATAGATGAGGGCTCAAACAATTTTTCTCTTTTGGAACGGTTTGTAATACTTATGTATAACAAAACGAGCATTCTCGAAAATATTAATGAAGCTCGGATGGATCTCTTCTAGAAATAGAATGATGGAAAGTATCCCCCCTACAAGAGCAGCTCTTTTCCAACATGTATTGCGGTGTGTGTACCAAGCCAGCATATGGACTACCAGTGAACTCTGCATTCAGAACAGGCCGAGTCCATCATCATGGGGTTGGAGCTGGAATGAGGGCACGAGTTCATGGACAGCAAAGTGGGCTAGCCATGCTTGTCTAGAGCTGGTTAAATGTAACTGCCGGAGCAGCAAAGGCTGTGGGGCCAGGTGTGGCTGCAAGAAAGCCAACTGGACTTGTACTGAACTTTGTAAATGTAAATGTTTTTCATAATTATTGATTTTTTGTGTCAAATCCAGTCATTTTACCCTTTTATGTAAGTATGATAAAGTCAGAATCAAACTTCAAACAAGTAAAACCATAAATTACAATACCAAGCTAGGAAAATAATGCGTTTTTTTAATTTTCGCTATACAATTTCTATGGGGCGCAAAGATTAATGGCGCGAATTAACACCACTTCACACTTGGAAAACTTCTGCCTAATTATTAGGAGATCCACAACAGTTGGAGGGTGGATCCTATCTTAGAAATAGTCCATATGACCTAAAGACTCACTATGAAAAGTTTGGCACTTTTGTCCGCTCTGTCCCCATCTTTCAGCTAATTGACCTGACTATAATCGGTTAGTCTCGCGAACCAGACCCTAACACCTGCACGCGGGAAGAAGTGTTAGGTAAAGGGTCTGGTTCGCGAGACTACTAATCGGTATGCCGTAGAGAGTCAGATTTCACTGAATGTTAGTTCCCAACCTTTGTTTATCATTATTATTAATTTTTTACATTATTATTATTATTATTATTATAACTTATTATTATTATTATTATTAGCTAGTCCTAGCAACACTACACTGATGTACAGAGAGCCAGTCCTAGCAACACTACACTGATGTACGGAGCCAATCCTAGCAACACTACACTGATGTACAGAGAGCCAGTCCTAGCAACACTACACTGATGTACAGAGAGCCTGTCCTAGCAACACTACACTGATGTACAGAGCCCACTACACTTATGTACAGAGAGCCAGTCCTAGCAACACTACACTGATGTACAGAGAACCAGTCCTAGCAACACTGATGTACAGAGAGCCAGTCCTAGCAACACTACACTGATGTACAGAGAGCCAGTCCTAGCAACAGCCAGTCCTAGCAACACTACACTGATGTACAGAGAGCCAGTCCTAGCAACACTACACTGATGTACAGAGAACCAGTCCTAGCAACACTGATGTACAGAGAGCCAGTCCTAGCAACACTACACTGATGTACAGAGAGCCAGTCC
>WLWD01003312.1_pt1 | contig 45680 bp, 28 predicted proteins | sample 6712731 | NCBI WGS metagenome assembly WLWD01 (sample SAMN12718690, study PRJNA576275) | sponge metagenome | isolation source: marine sponge | host: Mycale hentscheli | place: New Zealand: South Island, Marlborough, Capsize Point | collected 2014-11-01 | reverse complement strand
CACACAAGAAAAAAGAAGCTACAGGTGAATACAGATCATAAAAATAAATGTATATTTTATTATACATAAATTGACTGGTGTACACACCACACACACACACACATGAAATTCAACTTACATGGGCATAGTAGTCACGATCCAAAAAGATCCAGAGTTCCCTCCCAGGTTGTATACGGAAGTGCCACATACTGTTTGTCCACGGATGCTCTCTCTCATTCCACAAATGCACACACACACATACACACACACACACACCAGAAAAAAGAAGATACAGGTGAATACAGATCATAAAAATAAATGTATAATATAAATTGACTGGTGTACACACACACATACATGAAATTCAACTTACATGGGCATAGTAGCCCCGATTAGAAAAGACCCCACCCCCCCTCCCACCCCCGAGTTCGTTCCCTCCCCGGTTAGATCTGGAAGTGCCAGAATAACATTTCAACTCCACGCACACACATATACATCGAGTGTGAAGCTCCACTACAACACCACAAAAACACAGACAACGACAACGACAATAACAATACATATTACAACTTTTGGGATGTTCAGGGAGGGGGAGGGGGGGGGGAGCAGCCACAAATATCAAAGTCTGTGGTCCTTTACACAAAAGATTATGGAATATCAATGGGTGTGTTGTCATCTTTCTTCCACTCTCCCCCTACCTCATCCACCCGACTCTTGTTCTTCAATTCCCGCCTTCTCCGACTGCGAGGACGTCCAGAACTCGGAGCAGGAGGAGCCACTTCCTCTTCTTCATCACTGGAACCTGCTGCCTATTCGTGTTTCATCATTGGAAGACTCAGGTCTGGTATCCTCTCCTTCATCACTGAAAGACTCTGCTCCTGTCCCCTCATCTGCGTAATCGGGGTCGGTGACTGCATTCACATCTGGTCCTAGTAGTATATGTGGTAAAAAATTTTTTTAATTTTTTTGAAAATTTGAAATTGTTCAAAAAACCACAAGCCACTTTCAAATCTCAAAACTCAATAATATATACATATATATATTATAGCTAAACAGCTTACTCTATCTCAATATAGCTATAAATGAGTCCTTTCCACAACAGAAGCTTGCTATTTTTCAAGAGAAAGACAAGAGAAAGACAAGCTTACCTCGATCATCTTCTTGACTCCCATTTTCAGTATCAGAGTAGACGGGTCTGGTTCACCAACCCTGATACAGGGCCTCCTATAGCCCTAGATGTCGTCTCCCTTCTCTCCCCTTGATCCTGAGTCGCTAGAGTCAGCATCAAGCAAGTCTAAAACTTGCACCGCATTGTAATTTCTAGACGCCATCTTCAAAAAAATGACTTTGAAAAAAAATTTTTTTTGCATAGTTACCGGGGTCACACGACACGCTCACTTTTTTCCTATGATGTAATAAGCATTACCTAAGACTGTACGTAATAGGGAGGTCCCCAGTTGAACTGGCGATTTTATAAAAAATGGAGAAGACAGTAAGTCAAACCGCAAAGTCTTGGTCGGCAAAGAAGCGGTTGTTTCAATGTGTTGTGGAAGGCTACTGAGCTCAAGCCATTTTTTGCTGCTTCTACAAAGCTCTGGAGATGACTGGATCCATAAATGAAGCTGCTGTGAAGAAGGTAACTTTTTTTAAAATTCGACGGAGAACCGATGTTTGTTTTTTTTTGCCGAGGAAGAAATAAAAGCAACTGCTGTGAGGAACTGTCGAAGCAGTACTGGCTGAAAGCTATTTTAGATGCTTCTCCAATGCATTGGGCACCTGTGTATGCAATCTGAACGTTCTAGCTATAAAGTAACTATTTTAAAAAATTCGGAGAAACCAACCGGTCTCACCCCGCTTTAAAGCGGGATCCGGAACGAAAGGTTTAAAAAACAGTGCTGTGTTTATTGGAAATATAATCATAATGTAAATTAGTAAATAATAATAACAAGTGATACTTGGCAGTACTGAGAAAAAAGTTTGTAGAAAGTGTCATTCTCCTAACTTCATCAAATAGAATATTTATCACGGTCCATACTTTCTATGTATTCAACACAATAATCTGATTGAAAAGTGGCAGATCAATTTTCATGACCCTCCCCCCATCATCCCTCCCCCCATCATTCCTCCCCCCATCATCCCTCTCCTTTCCTAAACATATGGCCTAGCATGTAATTTCTCTATCAAGACAAGTCACGCTCCTGATAATCTCCATCCACTATAAATTCTCACCTGTATGTATTTCCTCTGCGTCTCGTCATTCAGTACATGTGCTATTTGCTGTGAGAAGATCTTCTCTCTGCCAGTACGAGCGTGGATACCCACCATAGTCACTCCGATGGGACAAAATAGTATTACACTCAATCTCCTCTTATCTAGGCAGCGGGCACCTTGGGACCTGAGGGTGCCCGTATCTCAGAAATGCCTGTTACTCAGGGAAAGACCATAGTTTTCTCCAACTACACTTCGAGACAACACTTTTCAAGAAGTTTTGCTGCACGCCCACTCAGAACACTACTCACACTACCTGAATCACTGCAAGTTCTTGTTTCCTAGCTAACGGGTGATCATGACCACACACAAAGGTGGCTATCAACTAACTAGCAGTGTTAACTAATGGCTACCTCAACAAATCTTTAGATGTGGCTGCTAGCCAAATAGCTTTGACAAATTCCTTCAATAAATGTGTAATTAAAAAGTATACTATAAAGTCAATTATAGAGCGTGACACTTAGTTAATTCAATATAGTTAGGTCAGAGTGATTATTTCAATATTGTGTGTAACCATAGTAGTACATAAGACAAGAAATACATCGAGCACAAGCATACTGTTTCTCATGATGATCCTTACCTGAACATACTCTCTGTTGACTAGATGAGCACAGATCCTAGCCATAAACACCAGAATGTCCAAAGTGGTTTTCTAAACACAGCAAAATACATGAGCAGTCATGAGCTTGATAATTCAAAGTTTTTAAGGTATCAAAATATATATATAAATATATATAATATACCGTATTCGCGCGATTAGACGCCGCTCTCAAATAGTAGCCTCTCTCGAATAGTAGCCTCCCTATGCGCCCGTCGAAACTTATTAGTAGAGCCGCTCTCGAATAGTAGCCGCGGCTACTATAACGCAATTATTGTCCGACTAATATTCGCGTGCCCTATAAATGCGTGCGGTACGGTTCATGTGGTAATAATGGCTACCAGCACAAAAAAAAAGAAGTTTTGATGCTACATTTAAATTGAAGGTGGTGGATTATGCTATGCAAAATACAAACAGGAGTGCTAGCAGGAAGTTTGGTGTAGATGAAAAGAGAGTGAGAGAATGGAGAAAACAGAAGGAAGACTTGAAAGGTTTGCCACCAAAGAAAAAAAGGATGACAGGTGGAGGACACAGAGCAGCACTGCCTGAGATGGAAGAGAACCTTGCTGCCTGGATTGAGAATATGAGAGCTCAGAATGCCCGGGTAACTCGAAGTAGTGTCCAAATGAAGGCTCTTGAACTTGCTCATCAAGATTGTAGGCACTTTAATTTTTTTTTTCTATGTTTTTCACTTTTTACCCTCCTCTTAGGTGATGTAGACTTCAGAGCCAGTGATGGGTGGTTGCAAAAGTTCCTGCAGAGGCAACACTTTTCGTTAAGGCGCAAGACCACTGTCAGCCAGAGATTACCACAAGATCTTGTACCAAAGGTCACTGGGTTCATTATGTATACCAGAAAGCTTCGTCACCACAAAGGATATCCTCTCAGCCATATAGTAAATATGGATGAAACTCCTTTGTGGTTTGATATGCCTGGTGAGACTACCATTACTCGCACTGGAGAGAGATCTGTTCCCATCTGACGAAGAACATAGGAACGAAGTTGTATTGGAAGATAAGTAACTCACTGTGTATGACTAGATAGGTACTCTTTTCTAAGTACGCTTCCATTTTTTTTTTGTATCCTTTCGTCAAGCGTTTCAATAACATTACGTCATCAAAATTTAAGCAACTGCTGACTGAACAATCGTATAATTAACAGTGGCCGCTCTCGAATAGTGGCCGCTCTCGAACAATGGCCGCCCCTCTAGACGAGTTGAAGTAAATAGTAGCCGCGGCGTCTGATCGCGCGAATACTATATATATATATATATTATATACAATTGGTAAAGGGATATCACACTGGTGTCTCCAATTTGTAATATACTAATACAACTACTAGTAAGTGTTACAGTATTGGAGTATAAGGCACACAGGTGTCATACACACCTAAATGATGTGTATGTACCTCCATCCATTGTATACAGTATAATATGCACGTCATGGGCAAGCAAATAGTATAAATAAGAATACAAGTACAACTTTTAAGTACACCACCTGGAAGTACTTCATGCTAGAGCTGAGCGATATACTGGAAGTACTCCATGCTAGAGCTGGGCGAGATACTGGAAGTACTTCATGGGCGATATACTGGAAGTACTTCATGCTAGAGCTGGGCGATATACTGGAAGTACTTCATGCTAGAGCTGGGCGATATACTGGAAGTACTTCATGCTAGAGCTGGGTGATATACTGGAAGTACTTCATGCTAGAGCTGGGTGATATACTGGAAGTACTTCATGCTGGAGAGCTAGATGATATACTGGAAGTACTTCATACTAGAGCTGGGCGATATACTGGAAGTACTTCATGCTAGAGCTGGGCGATATACTGGAAGTACTTCATGCACGTAAGTTAAGTACTTGCATGTGATGTACCTTGGTCTTGAGTTGTCGTAGCAATGGAACCAGGTAGGATTCAGTCTGTCTATATATAGCCAAATCTAATTTATTCTGGAAGTAAATAAGAAATAATTTTTGTAACAAACAAATCATAACAACAACACAACACATTATCAACAACACAACACATTATTATTAATAAATTGAAATTTTGTCAGTTTCCCTGATGGAAACAAAAACAGTATAGTAGTTGTGAAACCTCCCAAACAGCCACGCCCACACTGAACTATAGTTATTTAGCTGTAGGTCAGAACAGTTGATATATTAGTGATTTACGCATTGTCATAGTCACGCCTTTCCCGCGAGATACAGCTTACAACAGGAGCAAGTAATCCGTGGTGATGTAGTCACTGTAGGGTTTCATACAGAGGGGGTGACGCCGTGGAATTTTCCCTCCCCAGCAAAAGTTTTCCCCCTCCAGAGAAAAATATTCCCCCTCCAGAGAAAGTATCCCTCCTCCCTCCCACACACCAAAACTAGATTCCCCCTACCCCACTGCCACTCCATCAACAATTTTGTTTTGGAGGGTCAAGTATGATATTTGACTATTCCCTCAACATTTGCAGTCCCTACTGAAAGTACGAGAGTGATGTTTATATGTGTAAAAGTTTCTAATTATCCCCCTCCAACAAAAAATCCTGTATGAAACCCTGCACTGTATTTCTGAAGATGTTATGTTCAAATTTGTATCTACGTACTTTATTAATCCTTCACAAAATGTAACATTGAGGATAACTTCAGACTGCACAGACTCTGGTGGCAGTGCTATTCACTCCAGAATATTATTAACTCATAGCAGCTTCAATACCTAAGTAGTAGTGTTAATTATTACTAGCCCTAGCCCTAGCCCTAGCCCTAGCCCTAGCCCTAAAAAAACACGGCTTTTTAGGCTTGACTTCAGTTTATTCTGAAACTACAGCACTAAGCAAGCCTTACTTTATACTTAAGCGCAGAAGTGTGAGAAAATACCTGCGAAAACGCTTGCTTTTCAAGAAACAAAAAGTTGCTACGACCTGTTGTACTATGGCATTGAAAACCCTTTACCAGATTTAAATTCAAAACTTTGCCGTTTTAGGGGGATACAGAGTGCCGCTTGTTGGTTGTCAAGAGTCATTGGTAGTCAGAATGCCATAGTATTAATGCTAAGGAACCTACTACTACTCGAGGGAAGCTGAGATAAGTACGTAATTCCATATTTGTTAGCTAAATATGCAAAAATAACTCTGGCCTTTCTTTTTTGTAGCTAAGAGCTTGTTGTCAACAGTGACTGGTAATTTCAAATAGTCAGAATGGCTCAAATTTGGTACTACAAAAGTTACCACTGCTCAAGAAAATGATGTAAGAAAGTAATTTTTGTAATTGTGTACTAAAATTGATTGTCTTTTTTTTGTAGGTGAAAGCTTGTTGTCAAGAATTCAAGGTAAATTCATATGGTCAAAGCACTTCAATTTGATACTACAGAAGTTATCAATACTCAAGAATGAGGTAAGTAGTAATTCCATATTTGTTGGCTATAATTACAAATAATAACACTGGTTTATTTTTTATCGTAGCTGAGAGCTTGTTCAAGAGTTACTGGTGATTGAGATTATCAGAATGGCAGATGTTTGATACTACAAAAGTTACCATTAATCAGGTAAGAGAGTGATTTTGTATTTGCTGAAATAAAAGGTCATATCATCGTTACTTGACACACAAGTGTATTAATCAGGGGTTCATTTAGAAATCAATTTAAGAGAGGACGAGGTTGAGTTTGTGCTATCTAAAAATAGTAACATTTTATGTTACCTAACTATCAGGCTCGCTCGCCATTTGTGCTCAAGCACACCACTAGTTTATGTTTGGACATACGTAAGGCATTTTTGTACTTTGACCCTCGCGTTTTTGTGTTAGTTCGGTGGTCGGCCCCGTCTCAAACTTCACTAAACAGAATCCTCTTTTTATCAATCAGTACTCGTATCACCCTAGAAATTGAATTGTTTACCGTTTTGAATTCTTTTACGGCTCCAGTTAAAATTGAAAACTTACGGGACTTCCATTTATATTCGAGTTAGTGGGGATGGTAAGTCAATGCGCTCTTTGGCATAGTTATAAGTCGTACGCAACAGTATTTACTTGAAAATGCATTGTCCACTATACTAACTGCAAAAGTAAGTCTTGTGTAGGTGTATGTTTAGTTGTGTCAAAGCATTGTGCTGTACAGCCACTATTTAGCTAAATAATATCACAAAGAAAACGTTTAAATAGCGTGTATTGTTCAAATTCAAACAGTTGCAGCGAGCTGTTACTATAGTACTGAAATCCCTTTACAGAGTATATGCGTAATTTAAAAACTCGACCTTGTTTTCAGTAACTTCAGTGTTAAAAGAGTATAGTCTTTAGGCTCGCTCGTCATTTGTGCTCAAGCACATCACTAGTATGTATGTATGTATGGATGGTACGTATGCCCCTTAAACGCGCGCGCGGAGAACTTTTTTCTCTCAAAAAACACGGCTTTTTAGGCTTGGCCCCAGTTTATTCTGAAACTACAGCATTAAGCAAGCCTTTCTTTTTACTTAAGCTCCAAAGTGTGAGCAAATTCCGGCGAAAACGCTTGCTTTTCAAGAAACAAAAAGTTGATTCGACCAGTTACTATGGCATTGAAAACCCTTTTTCAGACTTAATTTAAAAACGTCGCCGTTTTATGGGGGATACGGAATGCTGATTGTTGGTTGTCAAAAGCCATTGGTAGTCAGAATGTCGTAGTATTAATGCTAAGGAAGCTACTACTTCTCGAGGGAAGCTGAGGTAAGTACGTTACGTAATTCCAATATTTGTTAGCTAAATATGCAAAATTAACTCTGGCCTTTCTTTTTTGTAGCTAAGAGCTTGTCAACAGTGACTGGTAAATTCAAATAGTCAGATTGGCTCAAATTTGGTACTACAAAAGTTACCACTGCTCAAGAAAATGAGGTAAGAATGTAATTTTGTATTTGTGTGCTAAAATTGATTGTCTTTTGTATTTGTAGCGGAGAGCTTGTTTTCAAGGTAATTCAGATGGTCAAACTAACTTAAATTTGATACTACAGAAGTTATCAATACTCAGGAAATTGAGGTAAGTAGTAATTCCGTATTTGTTGGCTAAAATTACAAATAATAACATTGGTTTATTTTTTTTATCATAGCTGAGAGCTTGTTCAAGAGTTACTGGTAATTGAGATTATCAGAATGGCAGATGTTTGATACTACAAAAGTTAACAAATCAGGTAGGAGAGTGATTTTGTATTTGTTTGCTGAAATAAAAGGTCATAACTGCTATTATAGTGTTTGCATGAAGTAAGCTAAAACAGTAGCAATACTTATTTTTATGTTACCTAACTATCAGGCTCGCTCGCCATTTGTGCTCAAGCACACCACTAATGTATGTATAGATGGTACATATGCCTTTTAAACGCTCGCGCGGGGAACTTTATTTAAAAAAAAAACGGCTTTTTAGGCTTGACCCCAGTTTTGTTGTCAAGAGCCATTGGTAGTCAGAATGCCGTAATATTAATGCTAAGGAAACTACAGTGAAGCTGAGGTAAGTAAGTAATTCCATATTTGTTAGCTATATATGCAAAAATAATTCTGGCCTTTTTTGTGTGTAGCTAAGAGCTTGTTGTCAAAGGTGACTGGTAAATTCAAATAGTCAGAATGGCTCAAATTTGGTAATACAACAGTTACCACTGCTCAAGAAAATGAGGTAAGAAAGTTATTTTGTATTTGTGTGCTAAAATTGATTGTCTTTTGTATTTGTAGCTGAGAGCTTGTCAAGAATTCAAGGTAATTCAGATAGTCAAAGTAACTTAAATTTGATACTACAGAAGTTATCAATACTCAGGAAATTGAGGTAAGTAGTATTAATTCCATATTTGTTGGCTAAAATTACAAATAATAATACTGGTTTATTTTTTTATCGTAGCTGAGAGTTTGTTCAAGTGTTACTGATAATTGAGGTTATCAGAATAACTGATGTTTGATACTACAAAAGTTACCATTAATCAGGTGAGAGAGTGATTTTGTATTTGTTTGCTGAAATAAAAGGTCATAACTGCTATTATAGTGTTTGCATGAAGTAAGCTAAAACATAATAACATTTTATGTTACCTAGCTATCAGGCTCGCTCGCCATTTGTACTCAAGCACACCAATAGTTTATTGGCGAGCGAGCGTAGTGAGCGAGACAGTATTAGGGGTGGATAATGCAAAATCGGGTATATGTTATATGTATATGTAAGCGTTTCGCAGGAATTCTCTCACAATTATTAGCCCAAGTTTAAAGTAAGACTTGGTAAAAGTCTTACTTTAAACTTGGGCTAAAAATTGTGAGAGAATTCCTGCGAAACGCTTGTTTTTCAAGTCACAAACAGTTGCTGTGACCGGTTACTAAGGCATTGAAGACCCTTTACCATACTTAATTTTCAAAACTTCGCCGTTTTGGAAGGCTACGAAGTGCCAATTGTTGGTTGTCAAGACCCATCAGTAGTCAGAATGCCTTAATATTAATGCTAAGGAAGCTACCGCTGCTCGGGGGACGGTGAGGCAAATACATAATTCCATATTTGTTGCCTAAAATTACAAAAATAACTCAGGCCATTCTTTTTTATATCTGAGAACTTGTTGTCAAGAGTGACTGGTAAATTCAGATAGTCAGAATGGCTACTATTGAAGTTACCACAACTCAAAAATATAAGGTAAGAAGGTAATTTTGTATTTGATTGCTAAAATTAAGGTCTTTTGTTTTGTAGCTTTGAACTTGTCAAGAATTATCAGTAATTCAGATAGTCAGAATGGCTTCAGTTTGATACTACAGAAAGTACCAAAACTCAGGAAATTTAGGTAAGCAGTAACTCCATATTTGTTGTCTGAATTATACAAATAACACTGGTCTATTTTTTTTTTGTACCTGAGAGCTTGTTCAATAGTTACTGGTAATTGAGGTGGTCAGAATGGCTTAAGTTTGATAACACAGAGGTTACCATCATTCATGTGAGAAAGTAATTTTGTATTTTTATGCTAAAATTAATATTCAACTGCTATTATGCTACTGTTTTTAATTGAAATAAGCATAATATAGATTATGTAGTAGCAACACTGCAGTTTTATGTACTTAACTTGAGGCTCGCTCGCCATTTGTGCTCAAGCACATCACTAGTTTATATATATGTTTGGACGTACGTATGTCATTTTGTACTTTGACCCTCCGTAGTTTTGTGTTCGCTCCGCGTTCGACCCCGTCCCAAACTTCACTAAACAGAATCCTCCCTTTTTGCGACCATTAGCTGTATCACCTTAGAAATTGAATTGTTTACCGCTTTGAATTCTTTTGCGGGTGCAGTTCTCAAAAACTTATGGGAGCTCCATTTCTATTCGAGTTAGTCGCTATTTTCACAGTTATAAGCCCTACTCAACAGCATTTACTTGAAAGTTCATTGTCCACTATACGAACCACGAAGGTTAGTCTTGCGTAGGTATGTTCAGTTGTGTGAAAGTATTGTACGTTACAACTACTATTAAGAATGTCACAAAGAAAATTTTAAATAACGTGACTTGATTTTGTTGCTTCTTTTTCAATTCAAACAGTTGCGGGGAGCAGTTACTATGGCATTGAATCCCCTTTACCGCATACGTAATTTAAAAACTCGATTTTATTTTAGTAGCTTGAGTGTTAGTTGTTAAAATCAATCATTTAACAATAGTGTAGTTAGGCTCAGGGGCAGATCTAGGATTTGTTAAGAGGGGGCTCTTTTCAAGGGGTGAAATAGCTATAACTACTTATGGAAAAATGTTGGCCATATTGTATTTCCTATAAGACTAACTATATATTCTAATATTCATTCACACAATAATTAGCATTATAAAGTGACCATCCGGAAATGAATGAACTGCTAAAATCAGGAAGGAAAAAATTAAAACTAAAAGCAGTACCAATTTACAAAGGTATTTGTGTCTAGAATAAAGAAAGAATAGTAGTGGTTGGCGAATTACGCACCTTTTTTTGTATGCTATGCTAGCAATGATAATCATTTTAGTAATTAATTTATTGGAAACATGCTTGTGGACAAGGTTTAAAGGTCACCTCAACTACATTCACAACTATAAGAAAATCCTTGTACACATGAGTAATCTGAATCCTGGTATGGCCACTGTTTGTAATGTGAGTTGTTGATCTGCATCCTAATGGGCAACAGTGCTGGAACTGAAAGTATTTTATTTCTTATACAGAAAGTGATATTGGAATCTTCAAATAGAATTAGCTACCAACACAGAGAGTAGTTAGTAAACTTATAGATTCATTTAAAAAGTCCCAAAGCCGGTCTCTCAAAGACTACATTAAATTGCTATGGTTATAGTACAATAAAAACTAATTATAATTTTTTCCTAAAACTAGTTACTTCATTATGCTCATTATTACACTAATCATGCTAGCATATGCTAGTATTTATGAAATCACTTATCACACTCAAAATCATGCCACAATTTGCCAACCCTTAGTGAATAGGTACACTTAATTATGGGAAAAAAAGAAAAGAAACTAATTCATGAGATAAAATGAAAGTACAAAGAGATTTTAGTTAGTGATGAAAGTAGATTTATATAATTGTCAAATTCAACTATGAAGGAAAAAAATTAAATAAGCAACAACCACTAAATTCTGTCCAGAATTAATAAATGCTGGACTTGTTTTGCTTTGGTATACTACAAACTTGGTCTACCATATTGTATAAGGACACAAGTAGTAAAAATTCTGACTCAGCATATCAATAAGTAGAGGTGCATTCAAAAGAAGATCGCAATTATTGTTGGAGTAGCTACAAGGAAAAACAACGATGAACAAAAAGTAATTTCTATTATAATATTATTTCCAGTTACAGGTAAGAAATAGAGTAGCTAAAAATGAGGGCTCATTCTGAAAAGGGGGGCTCGTAGGACACCAATCGAGCCCCCCTAAATCCGCCCCTGAGGCTCGCTTGCCATTTGTGCTTAAGCACACGACTAGTTGGCGAGCAAGCGGAGCGAGCGAGACAGTATTAGGGGTGGATAATGCAAAATCGGGTATATGTTATATGGATATAAGTGTGTAAAGATGGTACGTATGCCTCTAAAGTGCGCGCACGGGCAACGTTTTCTCCAAAAAACACTTCTTTTTAGGCTTGACCCCAGTTTATTCTGAAACTACAGCATTAAGCAAGTCTTATTTTAAACTTAAGCTCCAAATTGTGATAGAATTCCTGCGAAAACGCTTGTTTTTCAAGTCACAAAAAGTTGATTTGACAGGTTACTATGGGATTGAAGACCCTATTCCAGACCTAATTTCAAAACTTCCACCATTTTAGGGGGGATACGGAGTGCCGCTTGTTGGTTGTCAAGAGTCATTGGTAGTCAGAATGCCGTAGTATTAATGCTAAGGAAGCTACTACTACTCGAGGGAAGCTGAGGTAAGTACGTAATTCCATAATTGTTAGCTAAATATGCAAAAACAACTCTGGCCTTTTTTTTGTAGCTAAGAGCTTGTTGTCAACAGTGACTGGTAAATTCAAATAGACAGAATGACTCAAATTTGGTACTACAAAAGTTACCACTGCTCAAGAAAATGATGTAAGAAAGTTATTTTGTATTTGTGTGCTAAAATTGATTGTCTTTTGTTTTTGTAGGTGAGAGCTTGTTGTCAAGAATTCAAGGTAATTCAGATAGTCAAAGTAACTTCAATTTGATACTAACTACAGAAGTTATCAATACTCAAGAATGAGGTAAGTAGTAATTCCATATTTGCTGGCTAAAATTACAAATAATAACACTGGTTTATTATTTATCATAGCTGAGAGCTTGTTCAAAAGTTACTGGTGATTGGGATTATCAGAATGGCAGATGTTTGATACTACAAAAGTTACCATTATCAGGTAAGAGAGTGATTTTGTATTTGTTTGCTGAAATAAAAGGTCATAACTGCTATTATAGTGTTTGCATGAACTAAGCTAAAACATATTAACAATACTTAGTTTTATGTTACCTAACTATCAGACTCGCTCGCCATTTGTCCTCAAGCACACCACTAGTTTATTTATTTATATATTTGGATGTACGTATGTCATTGTGTACTGTAACCCTCGCGTATTTTTGTGTTCACTCGGTGTTCGACCCCGTACCAGGCTTCATTAAACAGAATCCTCCGGTTTAGCGATCATTACCCGTAATCACCTTAGCAATTGAATTGTTTACCGCTTTGAATTATTTTGCGGGTGCAGTTAAAACTAAAAAAACTTATGGGAGCTCCATTTCTATTCGAGTTAGTGGCGGTTGTAAGTTAATACGGTATTTGTCACAGTTATAAGCCCTACTCAACAGCATTTACTTGAAAATTCATTGTCCACTAGACGAACCACTAAGGTAAGTCTTGTGTAGGTATGTTCAGTTGTGTGAAAGTATTGTGCGTTACAACTACTATTAAGAATATCACAAAGAAAATTTTAAATAACGTGACTTGATTTTGTTTCTTCTTTTTCAATTCAAACAGTTGAGGGGAGCGGTTACTATGGCGTTAAACCCCTTTACCGCATATGCGTAATTTAACAACTCGACTTTATTTTAGTAGTTTGAATGTTAGTTGTTAAAATCAATAGTTTAACAATAGTGTAGTTTAAGACTCGCTCGCCATTTGTGCTCAAGCACACCACTAGTTATTGGCGAGCGAGACAATTACAGGGGTAACACAATTGAAAATCGGGGATGTTTGTTTATTGGCGAGCGAGCGGAGCGAGCGAGACAGTATTAGGGGTGGATAATGCAAAATCGGGTATATGTTATATGTATATATGTATGTATGTATGTATGGATTGTACGTATGCCCTTTAAACGCGCGCGCGTGGAACTTTTTTCTTAAAAAAAACACGGCTTTTTAGGCTTGACCCCAGTTTATTCTGAAACTACAGCATTAAGCAAGCCTTACTTTGTACTTAAGCTCCAAAGTGTGAGAAAATTACTGCGAAAATGCTTGCTTTTCAAGAACAAAAAGTTGATTCGACCGGTTACTATGGCATTGAAGACCCTTTACCAGATTTATATTCATAACTTCGCCTTTTTTTGCGGCTTGTTAGTTGTCAAGAGCCACCTGTAGTCAGTACTAAGAGAGCTATCACTACTTCTGAAAAGCGTATGTAAGCACATAAAGTATTAATGCTAAGGAAGCTACTACTACTCCAGGGATGCTGAGGTAAGTACGTAATTCCATATTATTATCAGCTAAATATGCAAAAATAACTCTGGCCTTTCTTTTATAGCTAAGAGCTTGTTGTCAACAGTGACTGGTAAATTCAAATAGTCAGAATGACTCAAATTTGGTACTACAAAAGTTACCACTGCTCAAGAAAATGAGGTAAGAAAGTAATTTTGTATTTGTGTGCTAAAATTGATTGTCTTTTGTTTTTGTAGGTGAGAGCTTGTTTTCAAGAATTCAAGGTAATTCAGATGGTCAAAGTAACTTCAATTTGATACTACAGAAGTTATCAATACTCAAGAATGAGGTAAGTAGTAATTCCATATATGTTGGCTAAAATTACAAATAATAACACTAGTTTATTTTTTATCGTAGCTGAGAGCTTGTTCAAGAGTTACTGGTGATTGAGATTATCAGAATGGTTGATGTTTGATACTACAAAAGTTACCATTAATCAGGTAAGTGAGTGATTTTGTATTTGTTTGCTGAAATATAATGTCATAACTGTTATTATAGTTTGCATTAAGTAAGCTAAAAATAGTAACACTTTATGCTACCTAACTATCAGGCTCGCTCGCCATTTGTGCTCAAGCACACCACTAGTTTATTTGTATATATGTTTGGACGTACGTATGTCATTTTGTACTTTGACCCTCCGTATTTTTGTGTTCGCTCCGCATTCGACCCCGTCCCAAATTTCACTAAACAGAATCCTCTGGTTTAGCGACCATTACCCGTATCACCTTAGAAATTGAATTGTTTACCGCTTTGAATTGTTTTGCGGGTGCGTTAGTGGTGGTGGTAAGTTAATACGCTATTTTTCACAGTTATAAGCCCTACTCAACAGCATTTACTTGAAAATTCATTGTTCACTGGACGAACCACGAAGGTAAGTCTTGCGTAGGTATGTTCAGTTGTGTGAAAGTATTGTGTGTTACAACTACTATTAAGAATATCACAAAGAAAACTTTAAACTAGTGATGTGCTTGAGCACAAATTGCGAGCGAGCCTGAAGACTATACTAATGTTATATGAATGATTTTAACTTCTAACACTGAAGTTACTGAAAATAAGGTCCAGTTTTTTAATTTTGCATACAGGGTAAAGGGATTTCAGTGCCATAGTAACAACTCTAACTGCTTGGAAGGAAAAACAAAACAAAATAAAACAATACACGTTATTTAAAAGTTTTCTTTGTGATATTCTTTAGCTAAGTAGTGGTTGTAACACACAATGCTTTGACACAGCTGGACATGCACCTACACAGACTTACCTTCTCAGTAGTCTAGTGGACAATGTATTTTCAGGTAAATACTGTGCGCACGGCTTATAACCATGACAAAGAGCGCATTGACTTACCACCGCCACTAACTCGAATAGAAATGGAAGTCCCTTAAGTTGTCAAGTTTTAACTGTACCGGCAAAAGAATTCAAAACGGTAAACAATTCAATTTCTAGGGTGATACGGGTACTGATCGATAACCAGAGGACTCTGTTTAGTGCAATTTGGGACGGGGTCGACAACCGAACTAACACAAAAACGCGAGGGTCAAAGTACAAAAATGCCTTACGTACGTCCATACATATATACAAATAAATAAATAAACTAGTGGTGTGCTTGAGCACAAATGGCGAGCAAGCCTGATGTTAGGTAACATAAAACTAAGTATTGTTACTATGTTTTAGCTTAGTTCATGCAAACACTATAATAGCAGTTATGACCTTTTATTTCAGCAAGCAAATACAAAATCACTCTCTTACCTGATTAATGGTAACTTTTGTAGTATCACACATCAACCATTCTGATAATCTCAATCACCAGTAACTCTTGAACAAGCTCTCAGCTACGATAAAAAAATAAACCAGTGTTATTATTTGTAATTTTAGCCAACAATATACTACTTACATCATTCTTGAGTATTGATAACTTCTGTAGTATCAAATTGAAGTTACTTTGACCATCTGAATTACCTTGAATTCTTGACAACAAGCTCTCACCTACAAAAACAAAAGACAATCAATTTTAGCACACAAATACAAATTACTTTCTTACCTCATTTTCTTGAGCAGTGGTAACTTTTGTAGTACCAAATTTGAGCCAATCTGACTATTTGAATTTACCAGTCACTGTTGACAAGCTCTTAGCTACAAAAAAGAAAGGCCAGAGTTAATTGTGCATATTTAGCTAACTAATATGGAATTGCGTACTTACCTCAGCTTCCCTCAAGAAGTAGTAGCTTCCTTAGCATTAATACTACAACGGCTCTTGACAACCAACAACCGGCACTCCGCTATCCCCCATAAAACGGCGAAGTTTTGAAATTAAGTCTGGAAAAGGGTCTTCAATGCCATAGTAACCGGTCGAATCAACTTTTTGTTTCTTGAAAAGCAAGCATTTTCGCTGGAATTTTCTCACACTTTGGAGCTTAAGTATAAAGTAAGGCTTGCTTAATGCTGCAGTTTCAGAATAAACTGGGGACAAGCCTAAAAAGCCGTGTTTTTGGAGAAAAAAGTTTCCCGCGCGCGCGTTTAAAGGGCATACGTACCATCCCACATACATATATACATATAACATATACCCGATTTTGCATTATTCACCCCTAATACTGTCTCGCTCGCTACGCTCGCTCGCCAATAACGTGACTTGATTTTGTTGCTTCTTTTTCAATTCAAACAGTTGCGGGGAGCGGTTACTATGTCATTGAAACCCCTTTACCGCATACTTAATTTTAAAACTCGACTTTATTTTAGTAGCTTGAGTGTTAGTTGTTAAAATCAACAATAGTGTAGTTTAAGGCTCGCTCGCCATTTGTGCTCAAGCACACCACTAGTTGTATTTTAGTTAGCACACCGTGAATCGGGCACTTCTGCTGCTTCGTCGAACAACTTCATCCTCGCTCCATCACCTGTATTTATTTGATTGGACATTTGAATAACTACGTCATACTCACAAATTCATATTTAAGCATTGTATCATTATTCTCAGTTTAGTTCTGTCTTAGCCACGAATATTATAACAACTTAAAAGTTAGACTGTTGTTATAAGCTGTTAGCTAACTTGATTGACGGAACTCCAGTCGAGAAGGAGTAAAAGGATTATAATTCCCTACAACAACCATAACAAACTCTTTAAACTGTCTTGATAATTAGAGTTAACAAAAAAATTATAAGGCAATTAGAGGTTAACAAACTAGTTATCAAAACATTATATACAAATTTACACTTTTGTTATGGTTGTCAATGGACACTTTTCAGGCAGTGATTTTTCAAAAACATTGACTTGGAAATTTAAATGAAAAAAATTACAGAAAAAATTAAGCTAATCAATTTATCTAACTAGTTCCATAACATTCATTATTTCTTATACTATGTATTTTCCATGTTTTCTGACTCCTGAGAACAACTTTGTTGCTTTCATTAATACTTTTTATTATGTTTTTTGCTAAATGTTATAGTAAACTTGGCTCACTTTCATTTCCATGATTTTTTTTTTTAAGAATAACAGGGAACCAGTGCAGTCATCCAGTAAACTCTTGCAGTGCTTATAGAATGAAAAGAGCCTGGACTCATCAATTAAAGCCTCTACCTAGCCTTCAGTTGCATTTTAATGGTTTAACTAGTTATGATACAGTTAATGAAAGAATAGAAGGAGAAATGATAGTAGTCTGTATTTAGTAAGGAAATATCAGTTAGTGATAGATCAATCTCCTTATCTCCATATATAGTCTGACTCCTATTGATCTGTTGATCTGATGTTCGATGTCTCGAGTTGTCAAAGTGAACGTTTATAATGAACAAACTTTTTCATTCACCTTAGTTACTCTACTTTATTCACTTACTATTGTTCTAGCATTTTGTACTTATATTTACTATCGTGATGTAACCAATTGAAACTTTATTTCGACTGCTCAGTGAATTATCACAGAGCTGGTCCTTTGATTACTATTTCGAAACCTAGTGTGTTGAGATTTACGACCCCACCACATAGTCTAAGAGCGTCTAATGCATTCTGATTTTTATACCAGACGTTTCAGATCATTTTTGTGTGATTGTGCACTTAAGTACGACCATATTCAATGATCTAAGTTTTAATTCAAATATCAAAAGTAAATATAAATTAAAGTGAAAAAAAATGTGAGTAAATCAAACTTTAACTCAAAATTCTAGCTGTTGTAAAATGTGAGACAAAAATTAATACTAAAAGTAGATATAACGTACATTATCGCTTGATCACAATCATATCACAATGAGTAGAAGTTCAATTAAGGGTTTCATAAATATTTTCAACACTATCTTTCTTTGTAATTTCGTATGTGTCGTTCTGTATAATTATGTGAGGGAGTCCTACTTCAACTTCACCTGGTAGACCATATTTGTAATCTTCAATGCTCTTTGAAACTGCCTGTAAATTTGTGGCATTAAATAGTGATCTTCTCTTCTTTCTTTTAACTCTTTTTTGTATTATTATTATTGGTACTATTATAATTACTATAACTCCTACAGCGGTTAATGATGAAGCTGAAATTACTGCTATGAATACATGACTCTTGTAGAAAGTAACCTTTAAACTGCCATCTGGTGCAGTATTGATAGTTTCGTTAATTCTGGTTCGAGTTGTGGTTTTAAAATACTCTCCAGAAGTGCTTTCTGGATTGATGTCTAACAAAGAGAACAAATTTAATTAAGATAAATAATAATAAATACTAAGTTTGTAGTACAATATACTGGATCTTAGTTAACATTCATACCAAACCTACCAAGTTATGGTAGTTATATACTGTGCCTAATATGTAAATTAATACTTTTGTGAAAAATTAACAATTTTAAATTCCATATAGTGATTTATAGCTAGTTGGAAATTTAACTGCATCTACTAATAAATTCCTGGGTAATAACTAAGGTAGTCTATTCAAATGCTGCTACAGAACTTAATAATAATATTACCATGTGTTTGTGCTATGTTACAGCTATGATTAACAGGATCAGGTTCCCAACTTCCCATGATATTACAATGAGCTGAAAACAGAAGTTGAGGCAGATATCCTTCCATACAATCATACTCTATAATAGAATCATATGATGTACTGGAGTAGTTGAGTAGCTGTCCAATGGAAGGTGAAGGTGTGGGACAGAATACTGTCTCTGTAAATGTAAAAATGAATTTTGTAGCTAATTTAACAACACATGATTAATATTGTTAATTGTACATATAGAAGATTCTCTGTTTATTGTAATTCAAACACTGCTTATATTCAGCAGAAATGAATAACTTAATTAACTATGACCTAACCTTTAAGATGCTTTTCAACTGATACTTCAATATAAGTTTTCACGCTTCTTCCTCCACAACTATCAGCTTGAATAGACACATTGTAGGAGTGATTTCGAAATAAGACAAACAATGCTTGTTGATCCGTAGTTAATATTGGATGTGGTAAAGTGGTATTCAATGGTGGATCGGAGGAGATATAATATCGAGTGTTTATGTATTGTAATTCTAAGGCATTTGATTGAGTCCAGGACAACAGAGCAGTGTAATAACCATTCTGCTGTATCTCAGAATATTGAACACTGATATTGAGAGGAGGATCTGGAATAGCTGCATCACAATATGAGTAAGATTATAATCTAATTAGAGATTCGCTACACAAATGAAGTACAAAGTTATGATTACACTGTGACAGTATTGAATAGATATCAAGGTGAATGGTATAACAAAGCTTATAATTAAAAATAAGAATCCTTGTGTATAAAATATGAGCTAATATATGGTTTTCCCAATTTTAGGAAAAGAATTGTAGTAGCTAGTATCTGATATACAAAAACATATTTACTCAATTGATATCAACCAACTTGTGCAAAATGAGCAGTACATCATTTAGTAACAATAAAATTAATTCACGGTATACTATATGAGTTTTTACAACACTGCTATTGTAGGGAACAAACATTTTATGGATAAGTCACATATAGAAGTCATTGAGAAATGATTAAAGAAAATACTTTAAGAATGTCTTTAATGGGAATCATTCATAATAAGAAGAATGTGTAAATGCATGAAATAATTCTTAGATACTTGTGTGAAAAATCGAAGTAAAACCAAGTTGATTACTTTTTCTGTAGTCACATGTTTAGGAAATCTCATATTTTCTCCACTTTTGCAATAGAGGACTGAGTTAAATGTGCTACATACAGGGTATTTAGCCCTATCCTGTACCGAAAAAGTGGTAAAAGACATGTGACTACAGGGAAAATCCATTTTTTCCCCTGTGGTATAACTAACTTAAAAACAACAACAATGGATAGATAGCGTATACAGTTTTAGAATAACACTCATGTCTTCCGTTACAGTATACTTAAAGTCTATTAATTAAGTAATGTACGCCAAGTTGATCATTAATCTTATTTCTACCTGCAGGTAGTAGAGCTCGAGACTGACTATCACATTTAAGTGTTGCACTGTATGCTGCTATGTCGAATGGCGGAACAGTTACAGTAGCCACAGAAGTTAAATGTTGATTGAAATTATACATTAAAGTTACTCTTATTCCATTTCCTCCATTGTAACCATTCACGTCGAGAGGTGAATCATAATTGAAAATTACATTTTCTGATATACCATTTATAGTTATTTCCCAGTAAATAGATCTCGTATCATTGCATACAAATGACAGAGTCTGTTGTTCACTAGTAACTACACCAGCAGGGCAGGTCTGGATATCTGTTGATGGTGTTAATATAGCAGCAGTTGAAACTTTCAAGGAAGTAGTGAGCATGATGAGCACAGTAAAATGCTGCAGTAACATCATGTTCAGCATGCCACACTAGGACTGAGTAATTGACTATAAAAAAATGAATTCGGGGCTCCTGTAGAGCGCGAAAGCTGTGGTTTTTTTCTGTTCCTGCAAACTGTTTTATTGAGTTTTCCAGCACTTTATCTCCGATTATGGAGTATACGTTTATTGGAGTATATACAGAGGAAATATTGTAACCGCTTGGGCGCGAGCTACGGATGCTTGCTGCTTCCGTTCAAGAGTTATTCAAGTTTTTTTTTTTTTGTCAAACTCAACTTGGACGGATGCATGCGGATGAGGGTTACTACTCCCTTTGTCATTCATTCATTCATTCTGTCCAGACGGTGGACTTTTACGCCTGACATAAGAGAAACTCAGACTAGGATGACAATTTAAATCCCTTTAATTTGCTACTTCTTTTAATTTCGGCTTAGTTTTTTAGACGAGGGAAACTACAGACGAGTGCTGCCGTGCGGGCCACGCCCGTTGGCGTGCTAACATGAGCGTACAATTTTTGCCGTGCCTTGTTCATGGTGTTCCTGTGCCGATCTTTTCCTCCCGTGTGTTTCATGTCAGGAAGTCTCTTCTCTTACTGGAGGTGTAATTCTTTCATCAACTGTAAGTAAGCCGAAGCGCGCAACGTGCACCACAAAAATTCAATATGTGGTATCCACACCCATGGATTTTATTTGGTTGGTGAAAAGCCACGTCTGCTTGTCCGATAAATTTCATTACACTGCAAGACTGAAGTTGCCCACACTAAGCCTTAGCTAACATAATAATACAGCTAGCTAATGTTAAAACTTATATTCATAAATTAAACAAAGCCTTAATTGTTATTAGCTGAAATTTTAAGAAATTTATTCAAAAGTAGTGACTTCGTTAGCAAATTCTTGCCTTTATTTAACGCTGGGGGTCTGCACTCTTAGTGCTTTAGTATGGAATACATTCCCTCTGATCAATACCAGCACACCTTCACCGCTCTCGAATCCCTGGCGTCAATCCCCACACCTCGATCACCGCCCTGAAATTCTCATGGGTCAATCCCGCAGCTCGATCACCGCTCTTCAATCCCAGCTCCCCAATCCGGTACCTAAAATCACCGTCTTATAAAGTGGTTGCTCAGAACTTGGGGTGGAAATATTCTGGAGGAATTGGTGATTTTCTTGCTTAGAATTTAACAAGTTTCCAAGCGAACATTTTATCCAGAATTGTATTTATACTCTATAGTTCATTAAATCATTCTGTCACTCTGTCAACAACTGATCAGGAAGATGGGGACTTTTGTGCTTTTAGAGAAGAGAAACTCTGGACTGAATGACAATTTAAGTCCCTTTAATTTGCCACTATTTTTAATTTTGGCTTATAGTTTTTGAGAAAACTGACAGAAAAGGCAGACACACTACAGTGAGTGCTGGAGGTTGTGCTAAGGACGGTAGTGTGAGTTATATTATTTGTATCTATTTGAACCAACTTGGACTACAGTATTCTGAGGTAGTGATGTAAGACAGCTGCTTAGAGCCAGTTTCATTGATTAACAGTACAACTCAGTGAACTTGGAGCATAACAGAAATAAATAACCAACAAATTATTTGTGCATGAAATAAACTTTTTGTTTTTAATTAAAAAAAAAAGAAAGAGCTTTACAAGTATTTAGCTAGCTATATGGTTGGCAGGTCTGGAACAGGAGCATATACCTCTATTTTTATAACTTAATCCTATTATTAGCCTTCTTAACTTTTCCACTCAATCACCTTAATTAAAGTATTGAATTCACCTTTGTCTCTTTTTTTTTTTTTTTTTTCACTATTGACCTTGTCTTTGTTCTTCTGTGGGACCTGTATAAAGCCGAATTACCTCCACCAACTTTCGGGTGGAACTCTGAGTCAATGGCAGTGTTCCAGACACTTTCCTCTCTTCTGCTGTGCCAAAGTGGGCTCACGGTCTTGTTCGAGCCAACAAGGACGATTACTTCAAAGTAATTTGGGCGAAGATACCTTAGAGAGCACTCTAGAACTCTATGATAGAGATACCATGAGCACCTTTGGCACCAGACCGCGTGCAGTAAAGGAGAAACTTGCGAGCTAAAACTTTTATTCATATTAATATATTTAGAGAGAATCACTGACCAAAAAAACACAAAAAAGTTAAAACACCAAACGTTTCAGCTACGGACTGTAGCCTTCATCAGTGGTAATGATTCAAAAATAAAAAATAAAGTTACTATGACAGGTGAAAGCCTAAGGGTGATACATGTTAAAGCACTTTGGTTGGTAACCATGAGTCCTGAGGGTTAGCTATTTTGTTTTTTTGTTTATATGTTTCACTAGGCTACCATAAACTTGAGGCAACAATCCTTCATCTCTGTTGATTTTGCTCCCTTTAGTTTTAATGTACCATGACTCCAAATAACAACGAGGGTATAATTGATGGCAGATGTCAATCACTTTACCACTCTTCCAATCAATAACATGACTCTCTTTCATTGCATGTTCTGCAACAGCTGAAAAATGATAAGGTGAAGTTAGAGCTTGCTTATGTTCTTTTAGTCTATGTGTTATTGTTCGTCCAGTTTGCCCAATATAAGAAATGTGACAAGTTCCACATGATACCTGGTATATCACTCCTGTTTGTGACTCAACTGGAATGGGATCTTTTAAATGAACTAGAAGCTGCTTGAGGGTAGTGTGTGGCTTGAAGCAAGTTCTTATATCCAATGGTAACAGAATTCTCTTTATGCATTCTGACACATTCTTTATGTAAGGTAAGACTACTGTTGCCTTGGGTTTCATCATCACCTTGCTACTAGATGCCGGTCTCGCTCGCATGGCATTTGAGATGACACGTGAAGGGTAGCCGTTCATCTTCAAAGCAGATCGGATATGTGCTCTTTCTATATTTCTGTCCTGATCAGAGCCACAGATGGAGTTGGCTCGACAAAAAAGAGTCTTGATGACAGCTATTTTATGAGCTATGGGATGGTGGGATGCAAAAGACAAGTATTTATCTGTGTGCGTCTTCTTACGAAAAACGGTAGTGGATAATGTTCCATTGGAATTATGCTTCACTGTTGTATCCAGAAAAGAGAGTTCTCCATTGGATTTTCCAACTCAACGGTGAAGTTGATGGTCTCCTCTATAGAATTTAGATGGTTTAAAAATGGTTGCACTGAAACTTTTGGTAAGGCTGTAATTCTCGGTATCGGAATTGATTTTGGAGCTGGTGTGAAATTTAATCCTTTAGATAATGCCTTCTTTTCAATCAAATTTTGTTGTCGTGATGAATGGTTAATCACCCATTTGTCTGTACATTCATGAAGTTGATGGTCTCCTCTATAGAATTTAGATGGTTTAAAAATGGTTGCACTGAAACTTTTGGTAAGGCTGTATTTCTCGGTATCGGAATTGATTTTGGAGCTGGTGTGAAATTTAATCCTTTAGATAATGCCTTCTTTTCAATCAAATTTTGTTGTCGTGATGAATGGTTAATCACCCATTTGTCTGTACATTCATGAAGGTCCTCTTTGTTACTTTTCGCTAAGAGCAAGTCAAATTTATGTTTCTGCCTCTCTTTGCACTTCTTAGTGAGAAGATTTGTAGCAGCAGTTGAAACTGGACTAAGAAAGGTGCCATCTTCTGAGGCAGAACTTGCCCAATAAACATTATTGGTGCACTAACTAAAGCTAAGCCACCTCCTTCCAATATTACAACAGAGGAATACAGGGCAATAAAGGACTTAAAAAAAGATAACTCTATACTAATATTGCCTGCAGACAAAGGGAGAGCCACAGTCATACTGGACAAATCAGAATACCATCAAAAGATTTTGTCCATGCTGTCTGATGACAAAACATATAAGAAATTGAAGAGAGATCCGGCCTTGGCACTGGAGAGAAAAATGAATAGTTTACTTTTATCATTGAAGAGAGCTGGTTCCCTTCCAGATGCGTTGTATTATCGCTTGAGGAGTTCAGCTAAGACAACACCACTACTATATGGCTTACCAAAGATTCATAAGCCAAATACACCTTTGAGGCCGATTGTTTCTTTTATCAACTCTCCAACTTACATTCTGTCAAAGCATCTTGTCACCATTCTCTCTCCGTTAGTAGGCAATTCGTCTACTCATGTAAAGAACTCATTTGATTTTGCCAAATTCATCTCGACACAATGTATTCCATCTGGAACAGTATTGGTATCTTTTGATGTGGTTTCACTCTTCACTACTATTCCTACAAAAAAAGCCATTGATGTTGCCAGACAGCGTCTGAGTGTTGATAGTACATTGGAAGATCGCACAGCATTATCGGTTTCAGAGGTCACACAACTCTTAGAATTTTGTTTGAATGCAACATACTTGTCCTACAACAATGAATTTTTTAGACAGACGTTTGGTACTGCTATGGGGTCACCAGTATCTGTAACTGTGGCTAACCTTGTAATGGAGGACATTGAGGACAAAGGCATTTCTACTTATCCTTCCCCACCACCATTTTGGAAGAGGTTTGTGGATGATATCATTACAGCCTTACCAAAAGTTTCAGTGCAACCATTTTTAAACCATCTAAATTCTATAGAGGAGACCATCAACTTCACCGTTGAGTTGGAATCCAATGGAGAACTCTCTTTTCTGGATACAACAGTGAAGCATAATTCCAATGGAACATTATCCACTACCGTTTTTCGTAAGAAGACGCACACAGATAAATACTTGTCTTTTGCATCCCACCATCCCATAGCTCATAAAATAGCTGTCATCAAGACTCTTTTTTGTCGAGCCAACTCCATCTGTGGCTCTGATCAGGACAGAAATATAGAAAGAGCACATATCCGATCTGCTTTGAAGATGAACGGCTACCCTTCACGTGTCATCTCAAATGCCATGCGAGCGAGACCAGCATCTAGTAGCAAGGTGATGATGAAACCCAAGGCAACAGTAGTCTTACCTTACATAAAGAATGTGTCAGAATGCATAAAGAGAATTCTGTTACCATTGGATATAAGAACTTGCTTCAAGCCACACACTACCCTCAGGCAGCTTCTAGTTCATTAAAAGATCCCATTCCAGTTGAGTCACAAACAGGAGTGATATACCAGGTATCATGTGGAACTTGTCACATCTCTTATATTGGGCAAACTGGACGAACAATAACACATAGACTAAAAGAACATAAGCAAGCTCTAACTTCACCTTATCATTTTTCAGCTGTTGCAGAACATGCAATGAAAGAGAGTCATGTTATTGATTGGAAGAGTGGTAAAGTGATTGACATCTGCCATCAATTATACCCTCGTTGTTATTTGGAGTCATGGTACATTAAAACTAAAGGGAGCAAAATCAACAGAGATGAAGGATTGTTGCCTCAAGTTTATGGTAGCCTAGTGAAACATATAAACAAAAAAACAAAATAGCTAACCCTCAGGACTCATGGTTACCAACCAAAGTGCTTTAACATGTATCACCCTTAGGCTTTCACCTGTCATAGTAACTTTATTTTTTATTTTTGAATCATTACCACTGATGAAGGCTACAGTCCGTAGCTGAAACGTTTGGTGTTTTAACTTTTTTGTGTTTTTTTGGTCAGTGATTCTCTCTAAATATGTATAGGTTACATCACGAGGTGGAGGTCGGTATGGGATTTACACAACCGAGGGCCGAAGGCCCGAGGATAGTGTAAATCCCGTACCGACCGCGCACCGAGCGGTGCAACCGACTTGTACCATGGCTCTAGGCTATAAGAAACGCATAACAACCTTTTTTTCTGTAGCCTCATTGGTCGCCGCTTCGCTTAGCTACAGATCGTAATTCTAGGCCACGGGCAAAAAATATTCACCTCCTAGGCGGTGTATAAGTGATTTATTCACCCCGAATTGAGAAATCTGATTGGACGGTTTGAACGAACCATGGTATAAATTAATATGTCTACAATACCTGATCACATAGGATTTTACAGATTTATACAAAACTTTTATTCAGCAAAATGGGTCAATGCTGTCTTTGCAGTCGAATATATTCATTCTTTCATTAGACACGAGTAACCCAGATGGCCGCAGGTTTGTGCACAGCATCTAATGCAGTCTCGTCTTGCTATACTGCTAATCTTATTCATACTGCTAAAGCCTCAGAGGAGGCTCCACACACTTGTGGTTGGGGGGGGCAAAATATTAGAGATTGGCAAACTCCTATGAAATCTGATTTTTTAAGCTATAATACATCATACAAAAAGACTGATTAAAATGTTCCAAAGTGTCTTTTCTTTTCTTCATGTAGTGATACAAAGTCACAAGTTTTTGAATTGGGGAGGGGGGGCAATGCCCCCCCACAATTTATATTGGGGGGGGGGGCAATTGCCCCCCCCTGCCCCCCCAGTGGAGCCTCCCTGAGCCTAATTACCTCCATCAAGCCTTCCAGTGAGCTAGCGCCGCTGAGTCAATGACTGTGTCCCAGAGACCTTCCTCCCCCCCCCCCCCCCCCCCCCCTTGTAGTGGGTAGAGGGTGGTAAGGGTCTGGCTACGCGAGACTAGGCCAAGGCACGGAGCACTGCAAATAGTTGCCAATTTACCCGTCCCGCCAAAAAGCACAACGATTAGTTAGACACATGAGGAGGTATCAAATGACGTAAAGTAGCCAGACTCAAGTGAGAATTCTGACGGACTCAGGCTGTCCTCCACCTCAAACTTGGGATAATTGTACCACAATGCAACGTGGGATTTAAACACTCTTTATTGATGGAAAATATTCAATTTTTTGATGACCTATGGAGTCAGATGCACAAACAATAGTGATGTGTCATGGTATTTGTTAGCTACGAAGGAAATTTTTTTCCTTGTAACTACGGACCTATTTTTGCGAACAGTCACTCCATCCCAGTAATTAGACTGACACAGATAATTATCAATCCGAGTACTGTAGCTATAAAGTCTTGTTTTGTGAACCTCACTGGTTATAATCACTTTATCACCACTTTTTTGTGGAATAGGAACATAGTGAAACTTTTTGTTGTATATAAGTATTTTGGAATGACTCCCTGCATTAGCTAACTGAACATACTTTTTTATCCTCTCTTTCTATCTGGTAAGTTACACCGTTCAAAATGGTAACTATGGCGAATTCTTAAGCATTAAATTAAATGGACTGAGTACAACAGTTTGATGCCGGTGTCGGAGGATTTGGTGACCCCCACAATTTGGTGATCGGGTGTCACCGTATTCCAGTAAACGGTGACCTGGGGGTCACTCAGAACTAGGAATTGGTGACCCCGGGCACATGGTGCTACTCAAAAGTATGGAGAACGAGTTTGAATACATTTATGGCTTCTTGACAAGTGGTACTTATCCGCCAGACATGATAAAGGATAAAAAACGAAATTTCCGCCGTAAGGTTAGTAAGTAACAAGATTGGTTAGGCTTTTGAATTTGGGCTAATTTTGTACGAATTCTTGCTTTGTGTTTAGCCATAGGTACTACTTAGATAGGGGATTTGCATGATGACATCACGTAACATCCTACCACGCCCACCGATGGTATCACTGCACACCGTGTCCCATTGAAAATGTATTAGTTTTGCTGACCGCTTGGTCTATTTTTTGCTGTAGCACCAGCGCCAGGCTGCACAGAGCTTCCAAATTACAGGAATAGCTTTATTATGAAATTTACTAACTGCTGATAGCAAAAGTTTAAGATTTTCAGCCCTGGCTATTGGAATACCTGGGAGTGAAATTTGGTGATGGTTATCTAACCACCCTACTTCTTCTTGGAACTCATCTTGAAAACTGAGACAACTGGTTTTTCTCAGAATTCTATAGCCTGGTGGTGGCCTGCCTATTGTGCTGTGGATTTTCTTAGAAGTAACCTGATTGTGGTGAAGTTATGGCTCCATAAACTAGTCAGGAGACATAAATGCAACCACCCGTCTGACAGACTCAGACTCTGGCAGAAATACCATTTATAAAAGCAAGTAGCTATAGTTGAACATCTTACTCTTAGTCAGCTTCATGTTGTGAAGTTGAGATAGATAAAAGGTATGTATTTGCTAGCAAATATTGGCAACTTAAAAGAAAGGTAAGCAAAATGGTATGTAGCTAAACAACAGCCTCGCGATACTGTGACTTGTGACAAAGTAAAGAGGTCTAAGACATACTTCCAAAATTGAATATATTATATAGATCCATATAGTTGTCTTTGAGAATCAAGGTATAAACGAAAAACAAGAAAAAATATTTACCACAATTTTGCCAACTCCATTACTAGCTATCAGAAGTTTGGACATTGAATTAGCATTAACAGGTTTTTCTCTTAGTGCACTCAATTATTTGTCCACCAATTTGATTCACTTCATAGTATTTTATTATGATTATCATCATCATTATCACCCGCAGTAATAAATTTTCTCACAAAGCGTGTGGGACTGTTGTATATCTATGGACTGTATCAGTAATAATGTCCTGTTTGCTAGTTTTTAACTAGAATTTATATGTCCCTTCACCATTTTTTTTACCTCTTCAACAGGTAGCTAGCTAATGGCATTACTTAACTCCACAGTAGGTGGGTTATTTTAGGTAGTTAATGCATGGACATTAATGTCCTGCAGAACTGGCATAACTATTGCTTTCATGTTTTACACTGTGGTTAAACTGTAACTAAGCAATCAAAGAAAATGAATACATATTGAACTAAGGGGAGAAAGATAATTAAAATAAACATAAAAACATACTCAATCTAAATAAAGTAAACTTGATCAGTAATAAGAGGCAATATTAATTGTAGGCTTGCCAATTCTCCACTGCCGTCCCTGTAGCAATGCTTTTTGTTACAATATCCTCCACAAAGATATTCAAGATTTTCTTCCACATTGTGGAGCAAAACAGCTGATGATACAAATCCTATCTTTTTAGAAATTAATCATTTCTTTCTCATCAGTTTATCCTTAGGAAAGTTATGAAATGATCACCATGTTGTTCTTTCTTCTGTTATCTTAGCATTCAGGAACAAAGCAATCTCTTTTTCTACCTTCTCTTGTAAGACTCACCAATCCCTCCAGAGAAATTAGTATCTTCACCACAATCAGCTTCTAAGAAGCAGGCCACCCCCAGGCTATAGAATTCTGAGAAAAACCAGCCAGTCTCACTTTTCAAGGTGAGTTCCAAGAAGAAGTAGGGTGGTTAGATAACCATCACCAAATTTCACTCCCAGGAGTTCCAATAGCCAGGGCTGAAAATCCTAAACTTTTGCTATCAGCAGTTAGTAAATTTCATAATAAAGCTATTCCTGTAATTTGGAAGCTCTGTGCAGCCTGGCGCTGGTGCTACAGCAAAAAATAGACCAAGCGGTCAGCAAAACTAATACATTTTCAATGGGACACGGAGTGCAGTGATACCATCGGTGGGCGTGGTAGGATGTTACGTGATGTCATCATGCAAATCCCCTATTCTGTAGCAACATTCTTTCTTAAGATATATCTGTCCCAGCCTAAGTCAGCTTTGCTATTCATCAACCAACTAAATAACTGCCAATACCTATACAGGGGCGGATGTAGGATTCTCAAAAGGGGGGCTCTTTATATAATGCATGGTGGTGGTGGAGGGGAGGGGGGGGAGGAAGGATACAAAGCATGTGTAACTCCAATGTTATGTATTCCTATTCTATAATGAAAAATAAAATAACAAATAAGTACAGATATGTGAAACACCAACTGAATTGTAGCTTTTGCTGGCTATAGCTATTTCTAGCAATTCCATATTACTATTTATCCCAAAGTCAACAGCCAACCATTCTGCTATGGTTTGATAGCTTAACTACTGTAGCTAGCTATATTTTTAAACATAGGAATTCACTGAAATGAAGCAAGCTTGTTACTATTCATTCTAGCATATATTAACTTTAAACTTATTAGGAGGCTTTGAAAAAGCATCAAAACTTCCCTGAATATTGAGTAGTCAGTAGCTACAAGGCTACTTCTATTCTCTCCTGTGTAGACATTCGAGATTAGTAATTCCTGACTCCGCACAGCAGGCGCACGCGCATCATTACGACGGGAATAAAAATATAAAAAATTGGAGGGCTGGTAATTTTGCTCGTCTTCATTCAATTTAGCTGCTGGAAATTCCTTGGCTGTTTCTGAAAAAGGGGGGCTCTAGCGACACCTGTCGAGCCCCCCCTAAATCCGCCCCTGCCTATAGAAAATATCAAGTTTTTTTTTCAATAACAATGGTACAGTATACAAAGCTTGAATAGCAATGAGTGCAATAATTCTATATATTATAAAATGAGTGCAATAATTCTATATAATTATAAACTGATATATTATATATAATAATGAATATAATTTTTTTGTTGTTGTTATTTAGCACTTAGTTACTCAGTAAAACTTAAATTTATCTGCTTTAGATCAGGGATAATTACAAATGTGAAGATGGTTTACTGTATTTCAAGAGCCTCTCAAGGAAATCTGACAGCAGCAGTAATCAATGGAGAATTGTTGTTCAAAATAATGAAGAGAAAGACAAAATAATGAAAGCATGTCATTCATCCAATACAGGTAATTTGGTTTGAAGTCTATTTTGAAATGATTGGTTGTAAAATTCTTGTTAATATTCTGTTATACTGTATAATAATAGGAGGCCATTTAGGTCGGGACAAGACAATTCACAAAATTTGCTCAAGGTTTTATTGGAAACCAGATATGACAGGAGACATTAAAAGGTTTGTAGAAACCTGTGATGTATGTCAGAAGGTGAATGATAAGTTTTCTAAGCCGCCTACAAAGCTGCGTCCAATTCCAATAGAATCAGAAATCTGGCACCAGGTATGGAGTCAAGTAAAAAATTACATGCTGTTATAGTTTAATTTATAGGTTGGTATTGATCTTATCGGACCCCTGCCACTGACTAAAGATGGCAATAAATACATTATTACAATGATTGATTATTTTAGTAAATGGCCTGAAGCTCAAGCTTTACCAAACAAATGTGCTCAAGGGGTTGCCTGTTTAATCTATAAAACTACTTGCAGGTATGGTTATACATAATACATAATTGTAACAAAATAGGTTTATCAAAGTTATATTTTAACAGATTTGGCTGTCCAAAGACAATAATATCAGATCAGGGCAGAGAATTTATTAATAAGCTTAATGGCGAATTACAAACACTGCTGGGAACAGATCATCGAATGACATCTCCATATCACCCACAGAGCAATGGCCTAGTGGAAAAGTTCAACCATACAATTCAAAGTTGCCTATTGAAAGTAGTAAATGAGAATCAAAATAACTGGGATACTTTATTGGACCCAATTTTGTTTTCAATTCGCACCTCAAAGCACAAATCAACTGGCTTCACTCCCTTTGAATTGATGTTTAAGAGGTAAAGAATTGGTTTTTAGTTGGTGAGTGAGTGAGACACTCTTGGGTAAGATCGAAGCAAATTTCCATAATATAGCTTTCATTGGTACAAGCATACCATCATCATCACGATAATGGGGCTTGAAGAAGGAAGGTGGTTCATGGAAGCCAACAAGTGACAAGTGCAGAAGCTGCCAAAGCATGCAGTGAACTGCGTGGCTTTGACTTGAAGGGGGGGGGCAATTGTTTGGAACAGAAAACATAGAAGAATATCAGTATAATTAATTAACCTGTTTTGTCTTTCTCACAAATCAATACTGATTTAGTGATTTCTCCAATTTTGATTTCATAACTATACACTCCTACTCCAAGGGGGGGGGGGGGCGAAGGCCCCCTTGCCCCCCTGAAATAAACCCTGTATCCTGTACCATAAATATTTGACAATTTTTAATAGCTGGGCTAGCTCACTTGTCACACTGAGCTTTGAGCATGCTCTTAGTAAATGACAATGCAATGCTCCGTTTATATTACTAGAAAAGCAACATTACCTGTAGAATTGGAAAGGGGACCAGAGGTAAAAAATCCAATAGTTCAAGATCAGGAAATAGAGGAGTTTGAGGGGCTAGGAGAAAAAATGAAACTAATGTTGGAAGTACAAAATGAAATGTTTAGTAAAGCTGGAAGTAATATTCAGTTGGCCCAAGAAAGATACAAGAAAGATTATGATAAGAAGAGAAAGTTGGATAAGGTATGTGCTTGTTGTTCTTTATTGCGAAGTAATTTTATGCTTTTTATAACCTAGGAATGTGAAATTGGATCTTGTGTTCTTTTAAGAAATTCGAGACGTGACTGTAGGAAGGGAGACAAAATGATACCAAAGTGGATGGGTCCGTATGAAATAGTCACTTTAAAAGATAAACTTGCTCAACTACGAAACCTGAAAACAAATTCCATTATGGCAAGCCTTATTAATGTTGATAGACTCAAATTGTACAAAGAAGCTTCAACTCCAGCCAATAAAAGAATGTGCGATAATGATTACAATCCAGCATGTCAGGTAAATGGTGCTCTACCACAAGAAGAAAATAAACCACTTTGCAAAGTTTCCTTTGATGATGAGATTAAAAAAACTGGAAAAATTAAGATGGAAAAAACTGAAAAAATTAAGATGGAAGTAAATTCCCAGGAATCACTTCATATACAGAAGGAGTTGAAAGTCTATAAGGGTCAAAGGTCATGTACAAAGAAATCTGCCAGAATTGTGGTAAATTACATATGGCAAATTATAAAGAATTTTGGTAGAACTAATAAAGAAGGTTTTGCTTTTTAGCTATGTATATATTTTTTTAGAAAAAAGCCAGCAGCCGATGAAATTTAGAGTTGATCATTATTTTATGTTCATGTACATGTTGAAACAATAAATTTGGTTACTTTGCTTTTATAGCTCATAATGTAATTATTGTTATGACTTTGCTAAGCTTTGATTGATTGATTTTTTTGTATGATATTATGTTTGCAGGGTTCAAGGTACACAGCAGCAATCTTCGAAGAGATTATCCTGACATTGCTGGCTTCCAATCTACTCTTCTTTCACAAGTTGATCGATTTACTCCGATTGAATGTAGGTGCGAATCGCTTCAAATTCATCATATCAATGCTAATCACTGGATGGTATCAACAACTATTGGGGGAGAAGTCACTATTGCAGACAGCATATGCTCGAGTGACTTTTCTTCTTGTCTTACTCACCAGCTAGCACAAGTCTATAGAAAATATATTGATAATCAAGTTGATGATGGACGAGAGACATATCTTCCAGTTCGCGTTTTACGAGTTCAGCAACAGTCAGGTGGAAGTGACTGCGGCTTGTTTGCTATAGCTTTTGCTGTTCACTTACTTCAAGGCAATAATATTGAAGAGATAGAATTCGATCAAAAGAAAATGCGTTCTCACTTGAATTATTGTTTTTGGAAAAAAAAATTGTTCGCCTTTCCTACTCTATCCAAGAAAGGATATCGAAAGACAACCCAATTACCATACTTTCACCTTGATATATACTGTTCCTGCAAGATGCCTGAAACATATGGGGACATGGTGGAGTGTGTTGACTGTGAAGAATGGTATCACAAAAGATGTATTGAAGGAATTAATAATGACTTCTGGGAATTGGATATGTAAATATTGCATGGAAAATGGAAACAATTCATAACATTTTATTATATTTCATTCATTTCTAAAAATTTTTTTGCTGGCTAATATTTTGCCACTACTAAGTACATGAATGTATTTTGAACACTGATATCTTGGTCATTACAATTGGAGTATTATATAATTCTTTTCCTTTAAGTACCAGCTCTTACATGGGATTTTGTATGTGGGTTTGTTAGTGTGTGCATAATCACCAATACAACCTGTGTGCCTTTGTTCAATTTCAATCTTGTTAGCTTTACCAAGCTTAGCTGTTTGCTAACTAAAATTATCATGTGCCTAACATCTGATTTGCTCTTTTCAAGACATAATTGATAAAAGTACATAGCTATTGATACTATTTCACTGCATAATAGTATATGAGTTCACTATTTTAGGGAAGATGTTGAATTTCTTGTTTTTTCTTGTTTTATTTATTTTGATCAATTCATAAATTGCATATGTAGTCACTCATAAATTAAAACAACAACAACTATCCCAACACTTCAGTTATGTAGCTATAAGAACACTTAAAATTCCATAGCCCATGCAGACTAATCCATTTTCTATGATGCTCAATTATTCAAATACTTCAGCTTTCTGAACATCCCCTACTAACATTATTCAGATAGCTTAAGTCCTACTGTATACTGTACAGATTACTTTTTAAGGTCAAACAAGAGATGAACTGCTCTACAGTAATATGTAATGAAAAGAAAAAGAAAAAAGGATTAGGCGATATAAGCCACAGCTACAGAGCTTATGATTATGTCCTAGGAGGGGGTGTCACCATATCCTGGAGGGGGTCACTGAAATCTAGGATTAGGTGACCCCAGGGAGTCACGGTGTCCTAGTATAGAGTGACCCGGTCACCAAAAACTAAGGATTCAGTGACCGGGGGTCACTGTAGGGTGGGGTCACCAAATCCTACGACACCGGTTTTATTTTCTGGAGGTCAAGATATCAGAGATCAAACCAAGGGGGGCTGCTTTAAGGGCACTATTTTATATATAAGGAATCATTTTTTTAATGCCTGCCATTATCTCATTCTTATGAACAGAGAAAATCCATTAAATTAAATTAACCAGAGTCCGAAAGCCGACCGCAGTTACGGAGTAAGTTACTTCCTCACGCGATTTCAACGAACCGATAATGGGCGTTACCCACTACGCATTATAGTTGGTGGGGTCGCACGGCTCAGTGCCCTTAAACAAGCAGCTCTTGATTAGACCTCAGATATCTCTGCTCTGTATTGCTAGAGAAAAAGAGACTTATCTGAGTCACTAAGGATAGTCAGTTCATTTTGAGGCTAAAATTTAAAATTCATAGTAGCTAATTTTTCAAGCTCTGGCTCTGTTCCGCCCTATTTTTACTACTAGGTGTGGTGTTTATGTTCAGTTAATTTTATTCATGAAGGTATTTCAACTTTGAATATATTAGGTTATACGAAGATTGTATTTAACTAAAGCATAAGTCCATGGCTTATCAATATGAGTGTAGACTACATCAATACCAGAATTCTGATTCTGATTTTATAAAAAAATTAAAAAAAATTTATAATTTATTTAATTTATTGTAGTCAATGAATTTTATTAACAAGCTATTTCACATATTTTTATAAACATACCTTTTGTTTTCAATCATGAATTAAATTGGAATACTTAGTTGATGACTGGGCACTTTAAACATTGTTTTTCTATTAAAACCTTAGTTCTGTAGAAGTCAGTCTCTTCAACTTGAATCAGAATCCTTTGGGCATTGTAAGTTGACTCCAAATCTAACTTTTGTAGCTATTAGGTTGTAGATTCTGTATTTAATTCAAAACAACTCGAGTACATAGCTAACTGATCTGTAGAAATATAATCTTGTCAAGCCTATTATGTCCAAAAAAATCATCCTTTATCACGAAATTGTAAGATCTTTTCTTAGCTATATAACTTACTACAAGTAACACCATTTGTATGCAAAGTAAGTGAGTACTTGCTTGCAGGTGCAATACATGATGTGTTGTGTTATTTAACTCTTCATGCAACAGTTATGTCATTGCACTTCAGAGACAGTCTGGGCTGTTTTAACCATTCCTTGCCGTGGAGCTATGTTACATCATTCTGTAGTAATCTGTCTACTGACAAGCAATTAGACATGTAGACACTGCAGACTAGGACAAGGAGAGATAGATGAACAAGTAAATGGACTGACAGACATAAAAGACACATATACTAATTCAAGCAGACGGACAGATTGATAGAGAGGTAAATGGGATGATCGACGGATAAAGAGATGGATTAACAACAAATTGGACAGAAAGACAGACAAACAAATGGTCAGATGGAGCAGATAGACATACAGACATATGGACAGATAGATAGACAAACAGGTAGACAGGCAGACGGATGAGCAGACAGGTAGACAGACAGACAGACAGACAGACAGACAGATGGACACAAAAGACAGACAGATGGACAGAGAGACAGACAGATGGACAGACAGACAGAACAGACTGACTGACTGACTGACTGACGACTGACTGACTGACTGACTGACGACTGATTGTCTGACTGACTGACTGACAGACGGGCAGGCAAACAAACAAACTAGATATACAAAATAACCAACAAATGTTTTGACAGCCTTTTGATTAGCTGCATTTTTGGTGTTTAGCTATGTAGAGGGAAGGTGGGAAAGCTGGCAACTTAGATCAGTCCTGTTACTCCACCTATGGTAATCACTACCACCAAAGTGTCTGAAGCTGCTATTGCTGAAGTCCAACCCAGCTTCACCCCCCTTAAAAGTTTTATGTAAAAAACGTGCTGAGGGGGTTGGGGCAATGACACAAATCTAATGCAGCTGATCTAATGATGTCATAAAGATGTGCGTGTGTGTGTGTATGTGTGTGTGTGTGTGAGTTAGCAGTCACTCCCGAATAAGACTACTGCCCTTACAACATTATGAGAATGACTAGATTGTTCATGTTCATGTGACAATGCATTCAATTAGCTTTAGTTTCTCTTCATCCCAAGCACCTGAATGGTGGACCTCATTTTTCTCATTCTTTCAAGGGAGGGGCTGGTTACTCCTGAACATCAGTTGCCACATTTTTAGTCAGAGAAATTTTCCATAAGCTAGCTATATATCACTATTGTTTTTTATAAAATAGGCAGTTCTTATGGTTAATTCTATACCATCATAATGTTGTGTATGTATGTATATATGTAAAGTTTTGTAGGAATATGCAATCAAAATGTGTTACTTATTTGATATTTGTAACACTGCTTCAGGCCAAGTTCTGTAAGTAATAAAATGTCATGAAATTACACATTCAGATTTTTAATATCCACTCTTCTAGGTTCCTGCGAAGTTAATATTACGTCAAATACGGGATCTCAAATATTTTGTCCGGGTGAGCAAATTTATGCCCATTGCCGTTCTGGAGACCCAATAATGTGGAAAATTAATGATGTGCTACAATTTCAATTTGAACGAAGTAGGAATGACTTCATAATGAAAAAAAGTGGTACATATTTGGCATCTTATTACCCGCAGTTGGAAGAATCTATATTCACTATTCTAAGTGCAAGCGAAAATGTTACTATTGCCTGTGGCAATGACAGTGCAAACTTACATGTGAACGAACTACATGTTTTATCTGGTAAGCAATTAGCATACAATTATTACATTCTGATGCTTCAATTAAATCACTTATTAAACACCTGAAATTGATTAGCTCATGTTTGTTTCTTTGTTTTTTTCAGGTTCTCTGAGATTCCCAGGAATTGATCAGAAGACTCAAAGTATAGATAATTATGAGATTACAATAGCCCCCTCAGCTCCATCTTCGATCAAATTCTATGAAGTGACATTGCTTCGTAACAACAGAAACAGTTTCTCAGCTCACTTTCTCAGCAGACAAATAGTGTTACCTATGATATTGTTTAAGGAGCCTTGTACCATTCAGATACGACTGTTTGATGTATGTGGAAGAAATGTCTCACATGTGTTTAATATTACAAAAAAAACTGACCGTAAGTAATTTTTATTATTACAATAATATGTAATTTTGTTTAATGAGAGTTATTAAAAAAATTCAACAAGATGCAGAAATTTGGGATTTTAATGATCATCTATTTTCAGATGCAATTAGAATCTTATTGGGTACAAAAACTGAAAAATGGTTGTTATTATTTGTAATAACATCAGTGTGGATGATAAGACTAGCCAGTACTAACAGAAATCCAATTAGCTACTATTGTATGCTATATTATGATGTTGTGTCTGTAACTATAGTCTTTAAAATTTTCAGGTTCAACACAGCAAACTCTGACAATCACTACTACTTCGGGTTCTTTCATTGTTCAATCTACTATTATAATTATTATTATACCTCTTTTAATTTTACACATTTTTGATGGCACATGGGAACCATTCCAACATAAATGTCTGTAAAACTAGAAACTTATTATAAATGTTCAAATGTTAATTTTTATTCTTTACTTGAAATGTTTTGCTTAGCTGTTCAATTAATTTTTATTCCTTCACAATTTTAAAATAGGTAGGTAAAGATTGTATGAAGCAACAATTGCAACTATAATACAAGTGCAATCATGCACTTTATGATTGATTTTATAAAGCGTTGTTTTAATATAGAGATTCCAGACATGTAGCTACTCATATTAAGTATAATCACCACTTGAAGGCTTAGCTTTAGTTGTTGTTGTTGTTATTATCAACCCAATGGCTCAAAACAACATAAGATGATAGCTACGTACGCTTGTTATTATTTGAGCCAATGAGCAAGATAATCATAAAACATTGAACATTATGCAAGCACCATTTTTATTGTTGTTCTCGGCAAAATATTGTTAAAAATTATTGTACACTATTATAATGATAACTTACAACTTGAATTCAAAATAAATAATGAGTCTTCAGTAAGATTTAGTACTGTCCCTGATATGGCGTAATACATTTGTAATCAAAACCCCTTTCACCCCCTGCAAAAAATAGACAATAGATTGAATTATATTGTCAGTAAAAACCACTTCAGTTTCCTTAATTAATGCTCACCAGTTTTGGTACTAGTCAGCTGTACACTCTTTTCTTGTAAGGTCCCAAAATATCGCTTTTAAAAATTTTCCATTTTTTGTCTCTTCTCGATGACCATTCCTCATCAATACTAAATCTCCTACTACTAAATTCTAAATACTTCTTTGATTTAATCAAAATGGGGTAGTAAATTACATAGGAGCAACAACTAATCTATTTCAATCTTACGTTAATTGTAAATCATTAATTGCTGGCAATATAAATTCTGATATCTAGCAAAATTTAAAACAATACATAATAATTAAACTACTTACCCCTATCTTTTTTTAATTTTCTATCATATAATATTCTTTAAGGTGAGCCCGGGATTTCTCTATGTTCCTGTGAATTTCTGAAAAATTTCCTTTTCAAATTATGAATTTTTGCTAGCATCATCCTCAATTTCATCATCACTGGCAATGAATTTATTATATTTCTTTCAACCTAATCTGCACCTCTATTCAATTCTATTCATAAAAGTTATCTCAATAAAAACTGTATAAAATGTCCTTTTAGCACTTCTATTCAATTGTGTTTCTCAAGTGTCATTAAAAAAATATTCACATTGACTCTAAACTTGCATAAGATTAGTCTTGGAAAAACCTTTCTACTTTCTGTGCTGCAATGGCTGCTGCTAAAAGAAATTGCAAACAAATCAGTTGACTATGAAATCATTTTTTGTTTCCAAGGACCCATCTAAGATTCAGAGTAAGTTATCAGTGCCTACAAAAGAGTAGCTTTACAAACTGTCTGTGTTTAGGTTCTGAGCAAGCCACTCAAAAGAAATCTGAATGCAGTGATTGAAGATCTGAAATTATGGAGTCGATGTCTAGTATGTTGCAGTCTAAAGCTACATCAGCACAGTGTGAAGCAACACTTGAGCAATCTAAAACTGTACCAATGCCATGTGGGGATTCATCATTGCAATGAGATTGTACAGCCTCAGGGCAGTCTTTTCACAGAGGTCCATAATCTTCTAAAACGTTATCTCACAGTTCCAGTCACCACTGCCTCAGCTGAGTGTAGTTTCTCGGCTCTAAGAGAATTATAACTTAATTACGCAACATGATGCAGGAAAGGTTAAATCATTGCGTACTTTAATACATGCACCATGAAAAAACAGATGAGCTGGACCTGGTTGGTGTAGCAAAGGAATTTGTGTCGGTATGTGAATTTTTTGGAAATTTTTGAATCTAGCTATACGCATAACATAACTATGTTTTTATAGTCATATATATAACGTTCCTAAATTAGTTCTTACTCCACTGTAAGCTATGATTTCCGTAACGTTTGATTAAAGCACTCCACAAGGTCATTTGTCTTCAGATAGTAGCTGATGAAATTCTATGTTCCATTCCAGTTGTTCTTCAAAGGTTCAGCCTCCGACTATTCCGAAAAATAGTTCACCAATGTGACTTTGTGTCTGTTCCCTTTACAGTAATGGGAAGTGGTCCTACAATATCAATTGAAATCGTTTCACTCACTCACAATGACCTCATAGTACAAATAACAATGTAACAAGAAGATACCATATAAAAGTAAACTGACCCGTCAGCACACAGAAGGGATGAACAGCTTATCTCCAGTGCAATGCTTCTTTCGAAAAGTATAAAAATCCAAAAATCTAATTTAGGCATCATTGCGAGTCTGCTTTCAGCCCGATCTAGCTACAAGTAGCTATAATTGGGACGACCTTATTCAAATCGACACCACCCTGAGGGGTATGAAAGAATATTAAGGTTACGATCTGTCCAGAAAATTCTTACACAAACTTGGGCACATGTGGTGGCTGCTCCTCTGGCTAAGGAATGGAGAACATTCACACAAGTCTTGCTGGCCTGAAGACACTTTAAATGTGTGTAATGGTAAGAAAATAATATCGCAGCTGGAGCAACTGGTCATCCCAATCTATCAGACTAAAACACAATTCACTTCAAAAGAAAAATGCTATAAAAATTCAGAAGACTGCAAAGACTGTTGACTCTTCATCAGTGAATCGTGACACTTGTCCACAATGTGGAAATAATCATTATCTCTAGATGGATAAACTCGAGTGTGAATTTAATGTATCAATATGTAGGTGTAATTTGATATGTGGCCAATGCACTATACATTGATTGTTTTTTATGCAATGAGGGTCTAGCTATTTTGTTTTGTTATGAACATGGCAAATTAGTTAAAATGTTCTATCCTATAGCTATGGCAACTATAGGCAAATTGTAAGTTGTAATAATTAAATTTAGCTAATCCAGTAGCACACATTGTCACAGTTCACGCTTTTGAGTTACCGTGTTTTACACATCCCTATAGTGTATATTATAATAAATAAGAATGTTACTTCCATTTCTTTAAAGGTTATTGTACTATTGAGGTATTTATCAATTAATTATTAACAGCTGGTAGATACTATTATTCTCATTTTTAAAAGTTATTATTCTAGCTATGCAAGTATTATCAACTGTGATGTGCTTGAGCACAAATGGTGAGCGAGCCTAAAGACTATCTATTTTTATATGAATGATTTAACACTGAAGCTACTGAAAATAAGGTCCAGTTTGTTTATTTAGCATACACGGTAAAGAGATTTCAGTGCCATAGTAACAACTCTCTGCAACTGCTTGAATTGAAGGAAAACAACAACAACAAAACAATACACGTTATTTAAACGTTTTCTTTGTGATATTCTTTAGCTAGGTAGTGGTTGTAACACACAATGCTTTGACACAACTGGACATGCACCTACACAGACTTACCTTCGCGGTAGTCTAGTGGACAATGTATTTTCAAGTAAATACTGTTGCGCACGGCTTATAACCATGACAAAGAGCGCATTGACTTACCACCGCCACTAACTCGAATAAATGGAAGTCCCTTAAGTTCTCAAGTTTTAACTGCACCTGCAAAAGAATTCAAAACGGTAAACAATTGAATTTCTAGGGTGATACGGGTACTGATCGATAAACCCGAGGATTCTGTTTAGTGCAATTTGGGACGGGGTCGACCACATAACTAACACAAAAAAGCGAGGGTCAAAGTACAAAATGACATACGTACGTCCAAACATATATACAAATAAACTAGTGGTGTGCTTGAGCACAAATGGCGAGCGAGCCTGATATTTAGGTAACATAAAAATACAGTATTATTACTATGTTTTATCTTAGTTCATGCAAACCCTATAATAGCAGTTATGACCTTTTATTTCAGCAAATTAATACCAAATCACCTTCCTACCTGATAATGGTAACTTTTGTAGTATCAAACATCTGCCATTCTGATAATTTCAATTACCAGTAACTCTTGAACAAGCTCTCAGCTAGGATAAAAAAATAAACCAGTTGTAATTTTAGCCAACAAAACTTACCTCACTTTCCTAAGTATTGATAACTTCTGTAGTATCAAATTTAAATTACTTTGACTATCTGAATTACCGTGAATTCTTGACAACAAGCTCTCAGCTACAAAAACAAAAGACAATCAATTTTAGCACACAAATACAAAATTACTTTCTTACCTCATTTTCTTGAGCAATGGTAACTTTACTAGTACCAAATTTGAGCCATTCTGACTATTTGAATATACCAGGAGTCACTGTTGACAACAAGCTCTTAGCTACATAAAAGAAAGACCAGAGCCATTTTTGCATATTTAACTAACAAATATGGAATTACGTACCTACCTCAGCTTCCCTGGAGTAGTAGAGCTTCTTTAGCATCAAGCATTCTGACTACCAATGGCTCTTGACAACCAACAATCGGCACTCCGTATCCCTCTAAAACGGCGAAGTTCTGAAATTAAGTCTGGAAAAGGGTCTTCAATGCCATAGTAACCGGTAGAATCAACTTTTTGTTTCTTGAAAAGCAAGCGTTTTCGCATGAATTTTCTCACACTTCTGAGCTTAAGTATAAAGTAAGGTTTGCTTAATGCTGTAGTTTCAGAATAAACTGGAGTCAAGGATTGCCACTGGAAAGTGCAACAATAGAAAGAGTGAAGCAAGGATGGCATGCGTTATTGTTTGCAAGTGCAGGAGGCCATAAAAGTGTTGTGGACATGCTGTTAATAAATGGAGGTAAGTTTTGTTTGTTTAATCACATGCATTTTATTGTTTTTGTTTTAATCACATTCATTTTGTTGTTTTTATCAAGCTCAATCAATACTGTGGTAACTGATCAAAAGTTTGACTGTACTTGTTTAGGCTTAAAATATAAACCTACATTGTACCAGTGTTTTCTGTGTTATTTCTGGTAAGCACAGTCATCTCATTGTTTTGGTCCTTCGAGCTGAATTAGGAATATTTTACTTGCGGGTGACAGCCTGAAAAGTGTTCATTCACACCCATAAACTAAATCATATGTTAGGGTATACTCCACAATCCGTTGGAAACTATACAGTCCTGTCAATACTTTTATTCAACTTTAATACTAGCAAGACAGGTTTGTTATGTTGTCAGTGGACTCTTTTCAGGCAGTAGCTGTTTAATTTCTCCCACTTAATTGACAATTACCACTATATAGTCGTCATGACTTATACTGCGTGCTTTTCTGCGCAAGTGTTTAATTCTTCAAACCGTAATTGCTTCTGATCTGGCTCCATAAAAGATAGAACTCTAAGACATAGGAACCACTCTTCAGTCCTGTTAATATTGATTTTGTGACCACATCTGTCAAGAAAAGTGACTTTCAATGCACAAAACTTACCTTCTTCTCCTCCCCCCCCCACATGAGACAGTTAGTATTAGCGAGTCCTTGCAAATTAAACTAATCCAGACATGAGTGTGAGGCCCGGATGTGAAGATAGAGAGAGAGTGAAGGAGGAAGACAGGAAAGAGAAGAAAGATAAAGATACAAAGAGAGTGAAGAAGGAAGAACAGAACGAAAGAGATAAAGATACAAACAAGGTGAAGAAGGAAGATCAGAAGGAGAAGAGCAAAGAGAAGATAAAGAGACAGAATAATTAATAGGTGTATGCATGGTCATTTAGAACAGTGTTTTGTTTGTAATCAGTAGTCAGAGTTCATTGTATGAGCGTATGTAGTTATGTTGAGTTTTATCCCGGACTTCTGGTGAACATAAATCACTTCGCGTGTGTGGCCGACAACTTATAAGGCAAGGTTGCACATGCGCCAGTCAGTTCTCGTATATTTAGATCTTGACAAAGTTAAGTTCTTGATAAAAATCCTTGGTAGCTTAGAGAGTAAGATCCTAAGTGTGTCGGGGTACTACGAAACAAAGGCCTAGACTCCTTTGTACTGCGTGGTTTCGAGAATTCTGGTGGCGGCAACTTTAGAAGGCCAACCCCGATCGGTCCATAAGAAGACAGAAGCCGGGAGCGACCTTCCATCCAGCATAATACCCCCACAGTGAGCAGTCCATTAGTTTAATTATTATTAGCTGTACCACGTCAGAATGAATCTTCAAAATCATGAGATAATGGGCTTCTCCACACATCCTATATGCCTTCACACCTAGCTATAACTGGTAAGTTTTTACCAAACCATGTTGGCTATCTGTGCACGATGTTTCTGAAACTCCTACATGTAGCTACTTCTACACATCCTATTCTTAAACACATAGCTATTTGAAGGTCACAAGTTTCAAGCAAAGTTTTGTTTAAATTGTCTACCCGGTGAATTAATGCAGTCATTGAGAAATACATAATTAGGTCAGTAATTGATAATACCTGGTACTGCCTCATTTTCTGATCCAATGGCTTCAATCTTGGGTGATTCTCCATCTCGTTTGTTTTCTGTCTTTAGTTCTTTTAAATTTGTTTCCTTGGCATGAGCAAGTTCTTCTCCTTTTCTTCTCCTTTGCTTGAGTTTACAATTTCTGCCGATTATTTAACTTTATATGCTTTCATTGCCTTTAATCTTTGTATTAATGTTCGTGTCAATTCAGCTTCTCACTTTTTGACGTCTTCTTTTCCTTCCTTGTTTGTGTCATGTTACTTTCACTTTTAGCCTTTCTAGACATGTTGTTCTTCTTTCTACTGCATATCAGCAATGCATTGCTTGCTTGAATGTTCTTAGTAGCATCTCTGGTCCTTGTAGTGTACTGGTAACTGGCACTTTCCATGCCGTCCTTGTGACTCCTGTCTCACTGGTCTTTGTCCACACGACATCTCCTGCCGACATCTGAATATTATTTATTTGCTTGTTATATCTCACCATTTTATCTTCTTGAATCAGGGTTACTCAGCTCCTCCTGGCTACATACACAAAATTCCCATGTTTATATCATAATGGTTAACTTGTAAGCATAATATACCTCAACATTTTCAATGTCCTCTAAGTTGCAACCAC
>WLWD01001515.1_pt1 | contig 45683 bp, 36 predicted proteins | sample 6712731 | NCBI WGS metagenome assembly WLWD01 (sample SAMN12718690, study PRJNA576275) | sponge metagenome | isolation source: marine sponge | host: Mycale hentscheli | place: New Zealand: South Island, Marlborough, Capsize Point | collected 2014-11-01 | reverse complement strand
CAGAATTCCACCGGTAAAAAAAGCCTGTGAAAGAGAGAGAATACATCTAATGAGTGAAAGAAGGCTGAGAAAGAAATTGTGAAATATATAATTATTATATATATACAGTAATTGATTTTTTTTTATAAACAACCCTGCAGTTCACAATTTCTTTCTCAGCCTTCTTTTACTCATTAGATGTATTCTCCCTCTGAGAGAATACATCTAACCCTGCAGTTGCTTTGTTTGTAGCTTTGCTCTAAATCAATACACCATAAAGGGCCAGAGTTGTGAACCTTCCTGAAATAAGGACTCGACTTAGACAGCTTCAAACGTAGTTAGTGTCTGGCCCACTATCAGTTCCCCATTTAATCACTTCTGCTGCATTACTTACAGACCTACACAGCCACAATTAGAGTAACCCCAAAGCCACCTGTAGACCAGCAGAAATAATGGACGACAGGCAACATAATCTCTGACTTCCCCTAGGATCACTGCCAAATGATGGACAAATTACTTCAACTTCAAAGATATTCCTTCACAATAGTTATCAAAGAAAAACAAACATCATTTTCAGGGTACAAAAACAAACAAACAACAACAACAACAAAAATAAAAGAATACCCTAACAATAGCAGAACTTTGAGAAGTTATACGTACATATGTACGTACATACATTCATTCATTCATATATACATACCATATGTACAAATGACGGTATGTATAATCCAGCACATACATATCATCCCAACTTTTAGCCACGGTTCAGCTGACGTAATACAAGTAACTTCCTCATCTACTAAAACTGGCTACAAATTGAAGATTCAAATATTTAAACAAAAATGTACTTCACCAATTCTAACATTAACTTGTTGGGGGGAAGAGGGAGGAGGGGGAAATCCCCTATTACCAGTGCATCCTCTTCACCCCAAACTTCGGTGCAATGTGTTTTACAACTAAATTCACAATGTGCTAATTGACTCTCTATTCTCTCCTGATCAAAGAACTGACCCAACATTCATGACATTCAATTAAAAAAAAACAAAAAAAAAACAGTACCAATGAATAAACAACTTCTGGACCATCCCACTTGCTAGAACCCACCCACTTGCTAGAACCCACCCACTTGCCAGAACCCACCTGAAGAGTACGTTCCTGCATACCCTCACCATTTCTCACTACCAATTTAGCTCTCGGTTTCCGTTTTAAACTATGCACCTGAAAGTGTAAAATGAGAGTCCAAATGAGACCCAAAATGAGCTTCTGGTTGCCGTCCACTATCTCGTCATTTCTGATGTTCACCAACTTGATGCGGCGCTTGACTTGCAAGAAGTCCAGGGCATTCTGCACATTCTGTAGCTTGTGAACTCGCATCTTGCCCTTCTCCCTCGGCTGCATATACACATGCGCAATAATTTATTACTTGGAAAGAAAAAAAAAGAATATAGATGCACAAATAATATATACAAAATATGTAAGCATCTAAAACGTTGTTAAACTAAACAATACGCCTACAATATTATGCGTACACATACATCTATGATCATTATAGTTGTGGAGGCTATTGCAAAAGAATTAAATCTCCATAATTTACTATGTTTTTTTTATTTTTTTATTTTTTTTTTTATTTCAGGGGGCTGGGAGGGGTTATGATAAAATAAGCAATAACAAAACAACATCACCACCACCAACAACAACAACACACACACACACACACACGACTTCTCCCATATTTATTTAGACCCACTAACCAGTTTCTCATTGGTCAATAATTCCAAGAGAAGAATGAGTTTGGTGCCATCCTTGAAGTCCTCTGCCAGGTCTTTCACCTTCTGTCCAGCCTGTACGGACAAGTACACATGCATGCATATCAAGTACGTCCCATGTGCACATTTAACTAATTTTATTATCCCCACAATTAGCTGTTACATAATCATTATACAGTATGTACTCTCTCTCTTTCACAAGCTATTTTAAACAAAAAAAAATGAAAGTAAAAGTTTGCCTGTCACTGTGGATTGAACCTACAATGGCTTGCTTAAAATGGTGAGTGAGCTAGCCTAAATACATAAGGCCACTTCCAACTATGAAACAGAAATAGGGTAGTTAGAAAACAGAAACTCTTTAATAGTACATTGTACTTATACTGTATAGCCGGAACAGAAGCATTAGCAGAAACTAAAACTCACCAAGTTTACCTGACCTGTGTCCCCTTGTGTCTATACATAAACCACTTTTATTTTTAACTTCCTAGCAATGCTATTCACTCATCTGTCAGCTAATAAAAATTGAATGCTACCAACAAAAAAAAAAAGAAGAAGAAGTTTTAACCATCTACCAAAACTTTTATCATATTATACATCTCTTATAAGTTTCCAGACCGGTCACACATCATTAACCTTCAGGGGGACACCAAAACAAAAAAGTTTGTTTCAGCCACAAACCACCACAAGCATAAACTGCGCATTGACGGCCCAGCGTGTGAGCTCTGAAAAGCACATTCATTGGAGTAAGTCCACACGAGAACAATGGCTTAAACCAACCTCCACAACACAGCAAAAACAAGAGCTGTGCACGGAAGGTAGCCTACCAAACAATGAAAACACCAGACCACTGTACCTGCTACAAGGTAAGCTTAAAAAATGCAAGCCAAGACGACTCATCATGAGGTTTACTAAAGCTTGTCACATGTTTCTAAAATGCTTACTAATAAGTAAATATTTCAATACATCAATTATTATTATTATTTTTTTTTAACCTGTCCCAGCTCAATTGACGCTTAAATACCTATTTATGGAGACAGGGGCCACACTCTTATTAATATTCAAGATGTTTTGTGGCTTTAATTGGTCTACGCAAGGATTCTTTCGAGAACTACTGCAGACAATACAAACTTATTTTACAGGAACTCTTTAAAGGAGACCCACAGCCATTAGGTCTATATAACCGTATAGACTGGAGAACCGGGATTACACCCCCAGGAGGTCAACATGTCGGACAGTAAAACATCAAACAGTATCATTAACAAAACAGAAGGTGAAAAGCAAACCAAACACATTTGCAATGTTTTACACCCACCAGCACTAACTGGTGTGAAAATGTGCTTACTGTAATTGCCAGGCATTACCCCAATTAGAATCAAATCTCTACTATTTCCTTATTGTTCTCTCTTTCTTTTTTTTCGGGCTTACATACCTTGACTAGATGAGAGTTCACCCAGTTTGTGAATGCCTTCTTCTGCACACGCTCATACTCACCTGCACAGTGGAATGAAAAGATATGTAAACACAGGCACATTTCAAAGACACATTCTCTCAGAATGGGTTTCACACACTTCCACTCTCCGTGATCAGTTCAAACAAAGATCAACACAATTCATCACAAACTTCCTTTAATTAATTTCACTACTCTGAAAATCAAATAAATTTAAAAAATAAAGAATTTCTTCACAAATGGCAACCCAGTGTTGCCAGAGTTACCAAGTCAACCATCGGTGTAACCACCGGCAGTTATAGTGCTTCTCAAACACGAGTAACTTCTGTTGGAAACATGCCTTTGCTGCAGGAATGCTGAAGGAGAGGACACAAAACTCTACAGAATGCAAAGTATGCTATCTTCTCAGGCCACTCGCGGATATACCAGGTTGATTTTCAAGTTTACAGTTAACTACATACTTCCAGGTATAACACAAACATAAACTATATTGCTGGTCAATAGTTCACTCAATACAATGCATTGTCTCCACCAACAACAAGTACCCCCATTATGTTTTCCGGAAGAAGGAATAGTGCTGCCAACACCATTCCATTCATGGGACAAGCAACTCAAATATTTAAAGCTCATACTGTACCACTATACACCAACTCCCAATGTACAGTTTATGTATTCACAAGTGGTACATAACACACAGTTACATGCTGTTATTATCAACAAAGTGTATGTAATATACATTATTCCTAGACAGTGCCAAGCTCAGCAAAGGCAATACTGGTATATGTGAACTTAATCCTTTAAGCAAATGTCTTTGATAAATTCATCCTCTGCCAAAACAAATCCTTGCCACCACAAATTAAAACAACAATTGCCACTTAATTGCCAGTAATTTAAAGGGATGGGGGGAAAAAACAACCGGTGTTATTTGACCAGAAGTCATTAAGTATTTAAGAGCATGTAAGTCTTAGACAAACAATGCAGCATCTTGTTAACTACCATGACAATCCTGTTGCCAATGACTACCATCAATCATCATTTGGGAAATATTAGAAAAGTGACTCTATCTATATATACTCACCAGCCAGCTCCTTTCTGGACTGCTCCATTTCATGAGCCATGATACCCCTTGAGGTTTTTACAAACTATACGACTCAAAAAAAGAAAACCTCCTATATGCTGCACCCTCGCCGTCCGACTACAGCTGAAGGCCTCCAAAAGGGGGGACCCTAGCCTAGCTGGTGCTACGAAGATTATGGCATGCCACAAAAGTTAAAGCGTATCTTATTTCCACTGAAGCTGACAGACTTCAACCTGGTAAATGATCTCCAAGGGAGGATGGTGAATCTGGGGAACGGGTAATAAGTAGGCGGTTCTATTTCCTCCCCGCGGGCTATAATATGGACGACGTTATGTGCAGAACGGCTGACCCTCACCTTTGACCTCAGAGCGCAGGCCGATCAAATGAACTTTGAACCTTAAGCATATGCGCATGCGCATGTGGCTGACTATCTCTGCGCGGCTGACCATCTCTGCGGGGCTGACCATCTCTGGGTGGCTGAACATTGCTGCGGGGCTGACCATCTCTGGGTGGCTGACCATTACTGCGGGGGCTGACCATCGCTGCGGGGCTGGTGCCGACAGACCCACCCCAAGCAGCACCTCAATCATGCTAGTACATTGGAAAAATAGCTGTAGGTACACATCAATATTTTGCAACTGTAGTTTTATAATTATAATACTTGTTCACACAACAATCAAAGGGTGTGGCTTCAATTTTGGGCGTGACTGCTTATTCTAAAAGTTGACACATATTCTTAAGTCGACAGACCACAACTCCATAAAATGAATGGAGCAAACTACATGATTGTGTATGTATCTAGTAGCGACAGTGAGAGCAACATACAAGTACATTTCCTGCGTCCATGCATCTCACTCGCTTCCTCCTCCCTTCCCCCACCCCAATTTGTTCATAGAAATGTTTCTCCAATGTGTTAGAGTAAATGGTAGCATTGTATTACTAGTTAATACAACTTAAGTACGACGTGATGACTCAAGGCAGCACTAAGAGGTCACTAACTGAAGAAACCTTGAGTACTATGTTAGTCAACTTTATTCTGAAAATGCAGTCTGCTTGTAAGCTAGTATAACATTCCCAATGCCATTGACAAAATACTGATGAACTATTCCATAAAAATAAAATACTGTAAATTTCCAGTATGAAGAAGCTCTTAAAGAGTTGGATTATGACAGTGTCAGTGATAAGTTTAGTTGTCCTCAATGTTCCAGTAGATTTTCCTTCAAACAAGGATTGAATCGTCATTGGAAACGTATCCATGGCAATTCCTTGGACACTCTTGCATCTCAAACCTGTAACAAAGAAGGGAAAGTAATTACATGTTACCAAAGGTCCAGTGCTCCTTTCAGGAACACAATGCTGTTTTCACTACAGTACAGTACAGCACTTGATGTTACACTGCTCATCTCTACTCGATAAAGGTCTCAATAATAACCATTAAATAGGAATGCTTTAGAAAACTAAATATACATTATGAATGTAAGAAGGAAAAAAAAGCAAGAAAGTACCTCTTACTAACATGAATGAAAGAGGAGACCACAGTGGCACTTTATATACTACACACATGTACATGTGTAAGTGTATACAATATATGAGTTTGTACATGAGGAAACAGGTGTGACGAGCCCCACAACAAAAACTTTAATTTGTACAGACATAGCAGCAAAAGCTCTACAATTTACTCAAGGGATGATACAATAATTTGTAATAATTGAAACTATCATTTCTCAATGATTTTACATGCCACAGTTGTTCATGTATGTGCATGTGATACAGAGAGTACCAGTACTTATGATTGCAACATTGTGCTCATATCTATCAGGATCCTGTACAAATGGCATCAAAATGTTGGATGGCTTCACTAATCTTTGCTCTAATTACAAAAATGGGGTGTTGCTTGCCAGTCAGAAAGTATTCAGATAGACTCCTTTTGTTACAAACAATGCAAAAGTAGTAAATTTAAGAGCAATGCAACAGTAGTGTAGGAAGATGATTCGGTATGGGTGGGCTCTAAGTAGTCTCGCGGGAAAAGGGTCTGGTAGACTGACATTGAGCAGTTTGTTCTTGCTTAGTCAGCAAGTGGTTAACTGTGGTTCAATTAGTGTGGGTGTAAATCGTTAAATATTTTCAGGCGCGTGAATTGGGGAGGGGCGGGGAGCTGGGCCATTTTAACCAAAAAATATATAACAATTATAAGGGCGGGGTAAATAAAACAATTAAGTGGCATATATAATACAAGTATAGAGTATTGAAACAAGATTGTTATAATAAGAGAAATAAACTGAGGTGGAACACATCACTGATGATGAAGAATCCGCGAACATTCTCACTAGAGAGATTCAAAGAGAAGATTGCAATCCTATCTGATATACAATACACAAGGTGTTGTGGATCCTTCTAAAGATCAATGCTTACTTGCATTACAAACTAAATCCCAACTACAAACGTATCAGCAATACTTACACACAGTGGTCTGTATTGAATTTACATTCAAAATAACTAAAATTTATATATGATTTTAAATGAATAACGCTGGTGATTGATGAATACGAAGAACATAAGTTAATATTAACACACGAAATTGTTACTATTATTATTAGCCCTCAGTGTGCATGTACAAGAGGGACTATCCAGCAAGTTGAGGACTTGATCCCAGCGTAGTCTATTGACACGCACTATACCAAGCAGATATAGAGTAACTGCAGTGAAGACCCACTAGCGGGTATGGTAGTGTCAGAGTTCCAGTAAGAACAGTCAATGACAGTGTTCACAGTGATAAATATAAACAAAAAATGGAACATCGACAATGCACGACGATCGACGGTACACGAAAATAAGAACAAATAAGCATGCGTGAATACTAATGATGAAATAAAATGTAACGTTATAGTTGTTCTGGAAGTCAGAGAAAACATGAAAGTTTGAGAAAACATGAAGTTGTTGGCTTCACATAGGGTACTAACTGTTGTGGAAAAGGTCCCCCTATCGTCACGTCGTAATCATGTGAGCAAATAATTTCTTGCAGTTTGAGATAATCCTGAGAATTTGACAGAGAGCGAAATAAAGATAGATTGTAAAATATTCCACTAAATGTTTCTAAGCAGTACAAAACATCAGAACCATCTTTACATAAGTACTTCGAAGAATACTACATATGTTACACTTGTAATACATGTAACTAAACTATTGGTCGCTCAATGTAATACACGCACATTACATGTTATTTCACAAAAATGGGCAATGTGCTGCTACAGGAAGATTGGCCTTTCTGATATAGATACAAGACATGTTTGCAGTAACATTTTTAACACATGGTGAAATTCTAATATTAAATTAATTTGCTTCCATCAGCTCAAAGAATACACAGGCAGCGCTGAGAATACATAGGCGGTGAGCCAGAGAATACATAGGCAGTCAGTGAGCCTGAATGAGCCTGAGAATACTAGGCAGTGAGCCTGAGAATACATAGGCTGTGAGCCTGAGAATACATAGGCAGTGAGCCTGAGAATACATAGGCAGTGAGCCTGAGAATACATAGGCAATGAGCCTGAGAATACATAGGCAGTGAGCCTGAGAATACATAGGCTGTGAGCCTGAGAATACATAGGCAGTGAGCCTGAGAATACTAGGCAATGAGCCTGAGAATACTAGGCAGTGAGCCTGAGAATACATAGGCGGTGAGCCAGAGAATACATAGGCAGTGAGCCTGAGAATACTAGGCAATGAGCCTGAGAATACTAGGCAATGAGCCTGAGAATACTAGGCAGTGAGCCTGAGAATGAATACATAGGCAGTGAGCCTGAGAATACATAGGCAATGAGCCTGAGAATACATAGGCAGTGAGCGTGAGAATACCTAGCCAGTGAGCCTGAGAATGAATACATAGGCAGTGAGCCTGAGAATGAATACCTAGCCAGTGAGCCTGAGAATGCATAGATGGTGAGCCTGAGAATACTAGGCAGTGAGCCTGAGAATACTAGGCAGTGAGCCTGAGAATACTAGGCAGTGAGCCTGAGAATGAATACATAGGCAGTGAGCCTGAATACATAGGCAGTGAGCCTGAGAATACCTAGCCAGTGAGCCTGAGAATGAATACATAGGCAGTGAGCCTGAGAATACATAGGCAGTGAGCCTGAGAATACATAGGCAGTGAGCCTGAGAATGCATAGATGGTGAGCCTGAGAATACATAGGCAGTGAGCCTGAGAATACATAGGCAGTGAGCCTGAGAATACATAGGCAGTGAGCCTGAGAATACATAGGCGGTGAGCCTGAGAATACATAGGCAGTGAACCTGAGAATACATAGGCAGTGAGCCTGAGAATACATAGGCGGTGAGCCTGAGAATAAATAGGCAGTGAGCCTGAGAATAGATAGGCAGTGAGCCTGAGAATAGGCAGTGAGCCTGAGAATAGATAGGCAGTGAACCTGAGAATACATAGGCAGTGAGCCTGAGAATACATAGGCGGTGAGCCTGAGAATACATAGGCAGTGAGCCTGAGAATACATAGGCGGTGAGCCTGAGAATACATAGGCGGTGAGCCTGAGAATACATAGGTAGTGAGCCTGAGAATACCTAAGGAGCAAGCTTAAGAAAACATAGGCAGCAAGCCTGATAGTGTATGCAAGAATAGATAGGCCCTGGGCGTCAGTGCAAGATTAGGTAGGCAAGTCTGATAGTGCAAGATCGGATGGCAGTGAGAGAGTGCACAGATAGAGTATGACGATGTGCAACTAGTTGGCAGCAAGTCTGAGTGTGAGGATGGGTAAGAACAAGAACAAATACTACTCAAGCATGACAATACATTGGTGGTGAGTCTGGCTGTGGCAAGGCAGCACACTGAGTGCGAGATAGGTGGCGAACCTGATAGTTGAAACTAGATATCTGGATGTGGGACTAGATAGGTGGCTAGCTTGAGTACGAGAATACATAGGCAGTGAGCCCGAGAGTGCACGAATACATTGGTGAGCTAGAGAGCAAGAATGCCTTAATAGCATTGGGTGTGAAAACAGATAGACAGTAACTTGAGTGTGAGAATAGATAGAGAGTGAGCCTGGTAGTGTGAGAATAGATGGCAGTGAGTCAGATAGTGTGAGAATAGGTAGGCGGTGAGTCTGCTGGTGTGAGAATAGACAGGCAGCAAGCCTGAGTGAGAGTGAAAATAGATAGAGTGAAGGGCAGCGTCCCCTGCATAAACACTTTCAAAGGGGCCCTAGACAGACCACCACACCTTTATTTGGTGGAAATCTAACTACATATATGCAGGGCCGTAGCAGATAGTCCGACCAGTCCGACCTTGGTCGGACCGTTTTTTTAGAAAGGTGGGTGTGTCAATTGGATCATTGATTGTTTCGGTAAAGGGTCTCACCGCACGCGTGGTTAGTAGTTGCTCCCGTCGATCTTGTAGCTCTCGCAGCAGATTTATGGCTTCCCCGCCTAGTGGTAACAACGATGGAATTGCTGACCAAGATTTTCTGGGAAATCTTCCAGAGCTTCCACATCAGCCTCTAACCTTCAGTTTTCCTAAGAGAACGTTTGGAAAAAAGACTGGAGTGGAACGTTGCTTTCAAGCCAGTTGGTTTCAGCGCTGGACCTGGCTTCATTACAATGAAGCCAAAGACACAGTACATTGCCATCTCTGTTTGAAAGCTGTGAAGCTAAAGCACATTACTTTTAAGAAAGGAGATGATGCTGCTTTTGTAAGTTTCAAATAGCTATGATTCTATTTTTGTTTTGGGGGGAGCTTCTTTATGCTAATGTCATTATTAATGAAGCTGTTTCGACTGAACCAGTTAATGATTCTTTACATTCATAAAGAACTTACAGATAATCTCAAAATGAAAGAAATAGCAAATGAATTTATTAGTATGAATGACCGTCGTATGCATATTTTTGGAAAATTCATTTAGTTTGTCACATCAGTTCTTGTATTCAATGTATTGTTTGTCATGAATGTACCAATCTTTTCAAATACTGAGCTATACTTATTAAATTAAGACACACCCTATATTCAGATAAACCACACCCACTTCCTGGTCTGACCCTCTTGAAAGTAGCAGAGACGGGCCTGATATGTATTAGAACCGCCTACCCATGCTCTATATAATGCCACACTGGCAATAGTGTAGTGTGGCTTATGAGTCCCAAGACACATCCAGCACTACAGTTCATTCTCTAATCTCTCTCATTATGTAACCCCTATTTGCTCCGCCTCCCTTCTCATATAACACTCTCATGTCAGCATAAATAATATCAATTACAGCATGCAACCTGACTGATTCAGGAGTTTCCAAGCTTTTGAGAATACTGATCACTTTGACAGAGCCAATCTTAGCAATACGGCCATTACTAAATACTGCACATAGTTACTAACATGCAATGGACAATGATGATCATAAATTTTTGCATGAAGGTTCGAATAAGAAGAGTGGGAGCCGGCAATGCACTCCACACCTGTAACGAAGGCCTACGCCTGATCATAACGAGGGTTGGCAGCATGATTTCGTGATTTAGAGATTGCAACTGTTGGGTAGAGTAACAGCATTAGAACTAGAGTCCAACTCTTAACATAACTGTACTAGTTAAGTAAGGCAAATGGACCGGCAGCATGCCCATGTATTATCAAGCCATAGAACTCCTATTTTCAGCTGAGTGCATCAATGAAGGCCATCCACCACTGATTGATAATTTAGATCCTATTAATCCAACCTGACCTACAGAAAGCTAATTACATAGAGTACAGTAGTGTATATCTCCAGCCCCTTACTATTTAAATAATACCACCACTGATGAGCAGCCATCCTTAGAGAGCTAATAGTTCCGGGTGAACCAGCCATTCTGGCAAGGAAGTAACAGGTAGCTACTAGGCTTAGGCTACAAGCACTGAGAACAATGGCTATCAGGACTAACGTACTTGTGCCCGGATGCCATTGCTCCACATGTGACACCCCACACGTGATCGCTTAGCCGAATGGTCGCAGTATTTGCAGGTCCTCTGCCGACCTTTACCTGGGCTCGAGTGATGTGATGGTGGGCTTAATTAGTGTGGGTAAAACCACTAAGATAATAGCAAATTTTTCTCGTTCTAACAGCCAATAATTATTTCAGCCGAGAATGACTGAATAACCACTAAGATACTTCATGGCACATGAATTATTCAACTCAGTCAGCCATATAGAAATACAACACACACAAAAAGTTAGAGCACACGATATACCACCTTATTATGTCATCTATTGTTTGTGGTCTTCCCAATTAGTGAGGGGAACTGAACAAACTACTTAATGTCAGCCTACCTGCCGCATAGCAGTAGGTAAAGGGTCCAGTAAAGCGAGATTTAATATGACGTGATCAAAACAGATCCTAAAGCCTGTCAGGAATAAATAATGTGCTTATAAACTACAAGCCAGAGACACAGATGGATAAAATTTGAAAAATTGTTCAGATGTGCCCACACTTGACTGCCATTGCAGGGCTCCTCTAAAAGGTTCTAAAAGAACTAAAACGTTCCGCAGACTGGAATATTTTTAGAGATGTTCCAACTGAGGGAAACCAAGCAGCATTCTACTTGGTACAGCTACAGCTGGTAATTTAGTGATATGAAACTCATAACAACTAAATGACAAAACTGACAAACAGAACAGAACTTATTATCCTACATATAGACTCATTGCTATGTAGAATACATGGAGGTATAACCTCTTAACTAGAACTGAACTAGACACAGCTGATGCCAATGCCACTGAAGGTCATAGATTACACAAAATAAAGTTAGCTGAAATAATAGACATCTTCCAACAGAACAGCCACAGGATCATGTGTTCATGTTACTGCATTAGTCACTCCTTATGACTGCAATAGTGTTCCCCAGGAATTAAATCGGCAATTTTTGGGAGGCACAAATTCACTTAGGGGGAAATCACAGGTTATATTGCATAAGATCAGCCTTCACAAACTTGCCAGAGTACGGACTAGCATTCAGATCACTAAGATTATCAACATCTTGCGATAGTACTGATCTCATATACAGTGACATCTGATTACATTACTTGACATACATATATTTATTGACACAAACACACACACACTTTTGTCCTAGGTGACCACAACAAGCTAGCCAGAGCCACTAATTGCTCCGAGTGTTGGTGATACATTCTAGCAATATAGACCTATTGGAATCAATACTTCCTTATTACAAACACACTCTAGAGAACACTCACCTTGCCATCACTTCAGCAATGTCAGGTAACTCTATGATCAAATGTTGACACTTCTTGAGCCATCATTCACAGCTAGTCTAAGTCAGAGACATCGAAAGCAGCTTCACCCACTCCATCCCACTACAAGGAAAAGCAATAGAAAAACAAAACACACAGAAGTGAATAAATGCAATCATGAATTCAACTTATACTCTGCAAGCTAATCTCGCCAAGAAATTGTTAGGAACAGTTTATCAAACTCTAGCTGAGAGGTATAGTCTCTTGAAAATATTCACTAACACGGCGGTTCTGGATCTCTAGATTGGAGTCAGTTGTAACACAACAAGAGGTAGAGGCATGCATGAACACATACTGTAGTATAATGCAGAAATAGAACGGTCAAGAAAGTGTGGTAAAAAACCACAACAACATTAATTTTAGAGGTTAGTGACAGGGAAGAAACATCAGCTCTATATATTATAGAAGAAACATTCCTACACAGGAAACTAGTTGCACACACAGGCATACACTACTAATGAATGACAGGATTCAGTTTTGATCAATACTCATTCACTGATTAAAAATTTCGGTATCACAAGTTACGACCAAGGATGAAGTGATGGTAAAATAACTTAATTAAGTATTACATAAAGATTCATTATTACTACATAAAAATATACAGCTTCATACTAAAATATATTTATTTTTAATTTCTGTAGTATCTGTGGAATAATAGTTCAAATGTTTCGGCTCCATGTAGCCTTCATCAGTGACTTTTTAAAAGTGATAAAATAAAATACATTTCTCTTCCCATCATATTTTAATGTATAAAGTAAGGCTACAGAAAAAACCCAACTTTATACAGGTAAATAAAGTGGTTTCAACACAGAATAGTATGACATTCACTTCTAACATTCAAATAAACTGAATCAAACCTTCTCTTGCTTGCTGCTCTCACACTCCTAGCACTCTTTCTATCATTACAGATTCATCACCCCTTCCTACTAATACCTGTATTAGGTAGACATCTATTGCTACTGGACTTAGTACTGCTTGATTATACTGGCTTCCCTGAGGCTCCATCATTACTTTCTACAGTTCTAACCCTAAGGAAAACGGCTGCACAGGTAGCTAACTATCTGTCCTTACTTTCTTCTTCTCTAACATGGCTAAATTCGCCAGAAGCTTTTAATAGCCTCAAAGGTTGTAAAACAAGAAGCCGTAAACTCCTGATCGAATGGTGCAAAAAATTGGTAAAGGTTACATAGCAAAAGAAAGTCTTAGCCATTGTCAGAATGAGCAGTCTTTTAGACGTCTTCGCAATTGTTTTTGTTCCCCATTTAACTTCAATAAATCCACCTGATTGATATGAATTCTCACTTCAAATAAATGCTTCGCCCAGACATCTTGAGAACTAGTGTGGAGTTGTTGGCTGCAGCTACTTATTACAAATTTCTATATACATAGTGAATGCCTACTATAAAAGACATCAGCTGTGTTCAGATATCGATATAGAAGCCGTTGACTTCCATCCCATCATTCATACTTGATTATTAAAGTTCAAACCACTAGTCACACCTAAATGTTTTTATTAATCAAACATTTAGGCTGCTATTAAAAAAAAAAACATTGAACTTTAATAATCAAGTATGTTTGTACCTAGTCAAACAAATATTATCCAAGAAATCCCATCATATTGAACTGCTGCACACTAACCACTGTCAATACGATAAATATATCTCTGGCCAACTCTTAGACACACTTCTGAGGATCTCATGACCCATACTGATTGTAGACAAGTTCAACACCCTATTATCCCTACCATCATTAGGGCTCTTCCGGCTTGTCACCCAAGGGGGAGCTAAGTTAGATGGGGGAGGGGGGGGGGGGGAAATCGACATTAAAGTTAATCATGCAATACACCTTATAAGATGTAATTCTGTGTCAAGACTTAGATTAAAAATTTCCCCCCACTCTTTTTTTTTTTTGTATTATTTATTTTTCCTACTTAGCCTTACACCTTAGCCACTGTTATCATGTATACCACTGTTAATTAAAAATTGCCAGTACACTAATGGGAAAAAACAACAACACAATCTCACTAAAGTACTAGGGAGGTGGGGGGGGGGGGGCATTTCATTAGTTACAGTGGCCGAGTGTTTACTGCCACTCCTGACGATGATATGGAACATGTATATGAAGAAAACCAAAATGAAACAGGTTTTGAGTTTGTTCTCTCAGACTATTCCTTGTCAGATGGCGTATTGTCACAACAATTTCTAAATCTAATAGTACGGCACGTAAATTGCCCATTCAAAAATGTGTGGGAAAATCACTCTTCAATTGAAGTCGCACAGAGAAAGTGAAATAGTGCGTAACTAAGTGAAATAGCACGTAACTAAGTGAAATAGCACAGTAACTAAGTGGAAACTAAGTGAAATACCACAGTAGCTAAGTGAAATAATACGGATAAGTGTGCGTGCATGCAGTATTAACCTTGGAAATGTACAGTTGGAGAGATTCTAGTTGGAGACAATGTCATTCTGTACCACAGAAGCTCTACCCATATTAGACGGAAAATTTTCAACATTTTAAGAGGAGCCATAGGTTGAAACCGAAATTCCAGAGGAATCTAATCCTGAAATACAAAGATAGTGAGTGACTGATACAGTGTAGCTACAAGTGCAAATGATTAAAAAAAAAGAAGATGGCCTACTATTAGCGAGTGATAGCACGGGTAACCTGTACTTTTGGGATCAACAGCACTCGTAAAGCAATTGAAATAGTACTCGGCGAGTGCTATTTCAATTGCTTTACGAGTGCTATTGATCCCTAATAGCACTGTTACCCGTGCTATTACTCATACTATAATAATATAAAATTGTATTCGATAACCCACACTTTCAGCAATGAATTGGCAGCAGAAATGATTAGTTCAGACAGTTACATGCTTTACAAGTTTGGCAGGGAGAGGTGTTTAAAGAAAACTCTGTTTTTTTTTGTCATGTCAAATAATTTGCAAAACTCCTAAATACAATTCATTAGCTATCTATTAAACACTACACATCACAGTATTTAGTACACTTACTTGTTGTCGCATAGCATAAGTGAATTCCTGCCGTTGCAGTCCTCTTCTCCTTTATCATCACTCACAGGTAGCACAAATGCAGCCTAGCCCACGAGCAACCAACCTAACGAACCACCTCCTAATCAATCTTGCAGGGTCACCAAGGACAACTTTCCACAAAGGTCGAAGGTGACAGCTAGCAACAAGAGCGCGCGCAAAGACATCGCGTGAGGTCAAAGGTGAGGGTCAGCCGTTCTGCACATAACGTCTTTCCATAATATCACTGGGCGGAGGTTCTCTTTTACATTGCCACACCCACCCCCTATTACACTGCCACACCCACCCCCTATTACACTGCCACACCCACCCCCTATTACACTGCCACACCCACCCCCTATTACACTGCCACACCCACGCCCTATTACATGCCACACCCACGCCCTATTACACTGCCACACCCACCCCCTATTACACTGCCACACCCCCCCCCTATTACACTGCCACACCCACCCCCTATTACACTGCCACACCCACCCCCTATTACACTGCCACACCCACGCCCTATTTTCATTTGTTACTTCCATTTACCTCCGTTGGTATTTTGCCATAGTCATTATATCGACGCGGTTGGTAACGTGTCTTTTATTATTTTTTTATTTTTTATTTTTATCCTCCTTTTTACAATCAGATCATATTATGTTCTCAAATGATTAGGGGGGGGGGGGGTGTAATTAATGGTGACATTTATAGTTTTGGTGGTCACAAAAAAAAACTTTTTAAATAGCATGGAAGATGGAATCAATATAACTTGTGTAGTTATTTTTAAGCTACATCTACAGAAAGAAAAATTCAAGTATCTAACAATCACATATTTTAGTTTGTCTATTAACTTTTGCCAAAAGTAGTGGGGCTAAAGCCCCCTTAGCCCCCTGTCTGCAGCCATGTAATTGGAGCTGCATACTGATCATTAAATTAATACAAGTTTAGAACTATGCATTACCTTGCAGACACTTTAGGCCTAAAATAAAATGAACATGATACTATAGTTGATTGCAACCATTATAGTACATGTTACCAGATAAAGCTTGAGAAGGCTTGGAGTGAGAATTGTGGGTATTGGTGTGAGAACTTGAGATTTGGCTCGAAAGATCGAGTCTCACACCAAGCACTTGAGAGCTGATAGGTCTGCACGGCCATTGTAAACATGGAAAGACCACAACATCCCACAAGAGGCCACAATGATTAAACAGCACAGTACTTCATTTGCCCGATCTGTGACGACAAAATTGTTGACGGGAAGAGCAAAGGGCAAGATGCCATATTTTTCTATGGAAACTGTAATGCAATGGCTTCACATATGGTGTGCTGGGCTTTCACAGTCTGCTTTTCAAAAGTTCTCCAATGCTGACGGTGCTTTCTTCTGTCCTCGTTGCCATCTAGATAGACATGAATCTACCATAAAAGATCTGCTGGACACAATTAAATCTCTTGAAGAGTATAATTTAAATATCAAAGAGAAAGACTGTGTACAGTCATCTCCAAGTCCTCCTTCCAATCCAGATTCTACACCTAGTAGATCATTTGCATCTGTAGTAGTACAATCAGCTAGTCAACAATCTGTACCGAATACTACACCTATTTTCTTTTTGTTAAATATATCTTAAGAATCTATCTGATTTATTTGCTGTATCTAATCACACCACTTTTCTTTCCTACTCCACAACTAATCGTAAATTAGAAATTAAGTTCCATCACACTTCCACTACATTTCTGTGAAATAGATTCAGTGTCATCTCAAATCTTGCATTTTGGTTTATGATATAATCTCTAGTAGTTTTCAATTCTACCCAATGGCTACAAAAATAGCCAACATTATGTCAGCTTGCCGCAGATCCTCAAGGGATATGGGCATGAGAACATTTTGGAACCGGCTTTACCAATTTGGAGCGGCACATGACAGATTGTGGAGACCACTGTGAGGAATTATGCTTGACAACGGCCACAACCCAATGAATGCTAGGATTGTGGGTGTGTTATACTGACAGATGCCTGAACCTTGAAGGACTAAGTTGCTCTTGCTCCAGCAAAGCAAAAAATATATATGTGGGTTGGCTCAACGTCACTTGCAAGACGTTCCGAAGAGAACTAAAAGCCACAAAAACAAAATCGAACTAAGTTGGGAAGACAGACCCCACAGTGCTAGGACTAGAGGATTGCAATACAATCACCACAATGTACATCTTATTTTACACATGACATGAATTCCAATTTATGAGTGTGACTGTGGTTGGTACTTGTGGGAAAAACAATGAATATGATTAATGTTCACTTGTCCAGTGGTCACCCTGTACCAGCAGTACAATTTCAATCATTTGTCTGGGGAAGCCCAGACAGTTCTATAGAGTCTGTTGTAGTATACACTGACAGAGCTGAGGTCAAAAGCAAAGTTTTTTTTGGTTGAACATTTACATTTTAGTTTTAGTTTTGTTTTTTCCAATGTACTAATTTCAATTCTAGTTTATATTAGTTTTAGTTTTTTCAAATTTACTAACTTCCATATTAGTTTTAGTTTTGTTTTTTGCTAAGGGAGGGGGCTGGCCTGGGCTAGGTAGTTGAGCAACTGCAGACTGCTGTCCAACGCTAAACAATATATTCAGGTGCTATAAAGAAACGATTGGGTAAAGGGATTTTGTTACCTGGGACTACCACTTAGTCATTCGTCTATTTCAGCGATGTCATTAAGAATGGTTAGCTATATTTTTAGTTAAAAAAACAATTTTAGTTTTAGTTTTTTTCATCAGCTCAATGACTTTTAGTTATAGTTTTAGTTATTATCATCCTCATGTGAAATTTAGTTCTGGTTAGCTTATTAAAATGTTTTAGATGTTACTAAAATTAATTTTAGTTTTAGTTTTAGTTAACCAAAACAACACTAGAAAAGAAGAGTGCCTATCAATTTAGAACAAGGAAAAAATGAAGTCTTAATTTGCGGACTTTTAATTTGGACAGATAGAAATTCTATCAGGTTAGATATATGCTATGTCCTTGAACTTTTGGCTACTTTATGCTGCTTGTGTGCCAGTAATGAACTGAGTAATACAGCAATTCAAATGTGAGTTTTAGTTCACATCTTTTAAATCTTAGGTGACATTAATTCCACATGCTTCATACAGTTTGATTCATTGTTTTTGTTATTGTTTTTTGTTTGCTTTTGATTTTATTCTATTTAGATATGAGATTATTCTCTCTCTCAATACAAAACGAACAAACAAAGAAACAAATTATGTTGCTTTTCACTAGCATAGAATTTTAGAATTGTATGGATACAATGCATATATTATATGCTCAATACTTCTTGTACACATAAAAGTATTTTATGTGGAACGAAAGAGGTAGCTATTTGCACATTAGACTAGTCTTGGCTTTGTTATTTTCAGAGTGGAGAGCAGAGCAGGAGGAAAGGCAATCATCAAAGATGTTGTATGTTCCAACAAGACAAACAAAGTGGAAAATATTGGATCAATGGAGGCGTATACATCTATAAAAGTTAGTGAACAGAGCTGTAGCTAAAAGGCACACCATTTCATTTTTTATAGAGTAGAAATCTTAGAAATTCAAAAGTCCATGTAGACACAATAATATAAAGTTGGCATAATCGTTCCTGACAGAAAGTGCCATGCTGCATTAGTAGTTTTTTTAATTTTAGTGTTTAAAAAAAATATATATTATAGATGTTTTTACTGATACCCATGACTATATTTTTTGAGTATGAGAGACTTGTGCCAACATCTAAGTCCTCCATAGCCTATATATTTTTAGTATGGGCTCTGACTAGCAAAGTGGGTATAGTTTAACATTTTGCAGGTAAATAAAAAATGTTTTTAGCAGAAGTAGCTAGAACCCCTATTAGACTTCCTAAATATGGTCTTCACTAATATGGGGCTTTCAGAACAAATCAGAGGTAAGCCTAAAAACAGCAAAGAAGGCTATATTGGACCATAATCTGGAATACATGTAAACAAATAAATTTAAAAAATTCATAAATTAATATTAAAACTTTAAATAAATAAATTTAAATTTAAAAATTAACAAACAAAATAATATAATTATGATATAATATAATGTATGATTTTACTTCTTTCAGGTCCGTTCATGTAGGCCTGGAGGCTACTGAGAAGATAGAGTGTGTCTTGTTTGTATCCTATGTTGTCAGTCAAACTTCCTGGAGGTCTGCCTATGATGTGAGGGTCTTTCTAAAGACAAGACTATGAAGGCTAGTCATCTTGTTGCATGAAATCGAGACACTGCATATTTGAAACTTAAATAATGCTGTAATACAATTTGTATCATGGTATATTCAAGCCATCCAATCAGATTGCTCAATTCATGGTGAATTTATTTCACTAGCCAGTACCCCGCTACACACTGCAAAGTAAGAATGCAGTAACATAAGTTATTTTTATTCTTTGGTAATATTTTCTACCATTGGTATCAGTTCCCTCTCCTGCTCTTTTTATTCTGAACTATCTCAGCTTTTCTTATCCCCCACCTTTCCTTTCTTCTGCTCTTTCTTCTTGAGTCATGGAGTCCATTCTCCTTTGTCTACATCTTAGGCTTTGCAAAACTCTTGCCTCTTTTTCGTACTCTTTTTCGTACTTTGGCCTTTTTTAAACTTATGCCGCCTTTACTCATCTCCACCAGCTTTTAATTAATCACTCACCTTTTTGCCTTCTCTTTTGTACTTTTGCCTTCTTTTAAACCTATGCCGCCTTCCCTCATCTATTCCACCCACTATTTACTTACAATTAATCAATTTCTACTGAGTGTGACCATACTCAAACTGTTTAAGCTCATGTATTATTCATGAACACACACACCATTGTTGGTCACCATTGTCGTTGTTACTGACGTACAAGTATTATTATTATATCTGATATCACGGGTCTTTGGCCCTCATGAAATCTCACACCAACCTCCTCATTGTGGTAAACCTATACTTAAACCACCTCAGTTGATTTACCACTTGAATTATTAGGAACACTATTTTACAGGTCCAGTATTACGATTTAATCAAGCAGCACAGTGGTGAGGACTGGAGAGATGCCAAGCCCTCTCTGTCCACAGCCCAGCCCAGCATTGGAGGGTCTCCTCCAGAACTAACCACTCGTATTCTTCGGTTTAAACCTTTGAGTGAGTCAAATGTCTATAGTTGGAATGAGCAAAATTTAGGATCACATATTTTGAGACTTATACTGGTAAAGCGTGGTGATATTAAAAGTGGATTATGTTTTTCACACACTCAACAAGTAGCTAGGTAAAATCCTGTCAGTTTTGAGATGGTCACAACTGTAGCTAGGACACAGCTAGTATTGAGCATTCACACCACTGAGGGATGGTTTTATGATCAGATGAATCAACTACGATTAACTAAAAGCAGCCACTTTATATTTTTGATAATGTTAATGAATAAACTTAAAATTTCCAGTCTGAGTTGGCAGATGTATCTCTAAATGAAGAGTTTACTACATCTCTGGGCATAGACCAGTCTCTTCGCATCACGTGTCAGCCAGTGGGTGTGGTCCACAACAATCGCTCTGGCCTGCGTAGCAAGACCACCTCCATCACTTACACTCACAAGTTCCAAGTGAAGAACACCAAGTCCCATCCAGTCAGCATCCACCTCTCTGAACATGTCCCACTGAGTTCTGATGAGAAAGTCAAGGTAAATGCCACCACATAGCTACCTGTATGTCAGATTAGCATTCAAGTCATTCAACACACAAATCCTATTTGCGGGTAAATTCAGGTGAATGTCATGGAGCCTGATGTGCAGAAGATTCAGGTCATGTGTCCTCTGCCGCATGAACATGCTATATTGAATGAGAATAACAACATGGAGTGGCATGTCTCAGTACAGAGCGGAGAAGAACTGGAGCTGAGACTGATCTACAATGTGGAGTATCCAGCTCAGGACCATGTGGAAGGACTTCTTAAACAATACTAGACTATAATTCTTTCTCCTCTCAAATTAATTGTATGCAAATGATTAGTAGATGAAGTAGTTATGTTTATGCAACATTTATTCAGTATGAAGTGTATGAAGAAGCTTGCATTAATCTAAAATTATTTGTGGTCAAAGGTTGAGAATAACCACTTTTTTGAAAGCTACACAATTTATTTGGACTTGGTACTCAGAAGTTGTCTTTTGATACTAGAAATACTTGAGTGAGCTGAAATACTGAAAGTAATTAAGTCCTTTATTTAATTCTTGTGAAATTCTCGTGAAAACCACTCACCAAATCAAACAGTACACAGACTAACTATAAATGCATGAAACCTATATGGTAGCTAGTGCTTGAGATATATAACTATAACTTCAGGGTCAGATCTAACTTTCAAAAGAGTGGGGGGGGGGGGGGGGAGAGGGAGGGTCTCAAGAAAAAAATTAGCTGAGCGGAACCACAACTTCCCCCCTGAGAACTGGAGGGTATTGAACTGGTACTATGTACTAACGCCACCAGGCCCTTTCCCATAGGTAAAGGATCTGACTACGCGAGACTAGATAGAGAGCTGTGACGACTGAGCTTGAGCTATGACACGATGTTTGAATTAATGTCACGTCAGCGTGTCTATAAAGTTTCCCCGTGCTGACCAATTATATTAATAAATTGTGGTCAAAAAACTTTCCCCCCCCCCCCCCCCGCACATCTCTCCACACCCCAAACTTCGGTCAACAAGCCACACCCTCGAAATAGTTGAAGGAGAGTACTCACTTGATAATTGATTGACCTTACCGAGGCTCTACTGGAGCTCTACGGGGCTCGCTCGGGACCATGGCCAGTAAAACCTTCGACCCTCTTTTGGTTCACAAGGCAAAGAACGAACAGGTATCGCCTCTTTCGCTTTTAGGCCTACAACTTCCTCGCTTGTATAAATTAGCTTGCTAGTATAGTTAGCTGCAGCTAATAAGTAATGGTGCAGCAATCTAAATAGTACCGTTAGACTTAACCAGCTATCTAGGGAAAGAGAATTTTTTACTTATTGGCTAGCGAGCAAGCGAGCAAGACACTCTCAGGGGTAACAATTGAAAATTGGGGATGTTTGTTTGTTTATTTGGACGTAGTATGTCATTTTGTACTTTGACCTTCCTGTATTTTTGCGTTCGGTGTTGACCAAACTTCACTGAACAGAATCCTCAGGTTAGCATCATTACCCTACCGTTGTAGGAATTGAATTGTTTACGCTTTGAATTCTGTTGTGGGTGCAGTTAGAACTCAAAAACTTACCTAGTTTCATAGTTAAAGCCTTGTGTAGGTATGTTCAGTTAAGTGTGAAAGTATTGTGCATTACAAGCTAATGAATGTCACAAAGAAAACATTTAAATACCGTGACTTGTTTTTTGTTGCTTTATTTTTTTTTAAATTCAAACAGTTGCTGGGAGTGGTTACTATGGCATTGAATCCCCTTTACCATATGTATATATACTAATTCAAAAACTCGACTTTTGTTTTGTAGCTTGAGTGTTAGAAGTTAGAAAATCAATCATTTAAAAATAGTGTAGTTTTAGGCTCGCTCGCCATTTGTGTTCAAGCACATCAATCACTAGTTAATAACATGTAGCTACTGTAAAAAACTCACAACAGATACTATTTTGATTGACATATATGAGAAATTGGTGTATGTCCTGGAGTCTAAACTATTAACTGGAAGATAAACAAAAAGTGCTTTGTGCAAGATTTATTAAAGTATATATTTTTTAAAGAAAATTAGAAAATACTTACAACAAGGTGGGGTTAACTCAGCAGCCATCGACGGTATAGGAGACACTCCTATTCATGCATTTGTTCGTCGTATGGACCACGCTCAAAGCTGCCTGTTCACTCTCCTTATAAATGGAGAATATGATATCAACATCTTCAACACGAAAAAAGACACGCCCCTCCACCTGGCATGCAAGGTAAACTTTGGCTTTATTTGGAGGGGGGATGGAGAAAGGTCATTCAAATGTGGTAATAATATTGTGATTTTTAACACTGCAACAGGAAATACTCTTCTGTATATTTATTTTTCAGTGCCCACCACTCACTGTGGGTGGCTTCATAACTTAGTTTTACATTCCTCTGTAAAAGTGTTTAATGAACTGGCATTTGTAGCAAATGGAATATAATTAGTAACGCATGCTTAATTTATACATTCTCATCTCATCACTATGATTGTTCGGGTCTCAAGCACAGGCTCCAACCCCGAACCAGGAAGCAAATAAGCTTCCGGACATTCAGTTCATTACACGCATGCATGTTATCATTCACATGTCCTTGTGGTATATTTTCCCGCTTGTTCAGTTCTGATCTTTAGAAATACAATAAAACAACTATAATTTGCTAAGGGCTATAGCTAGTTCTACTCACCAGTACTTGAGCTCTTCTCGTCAGTCCCGCCTTTGCTGTCAGGGCGGTTCTCTTTAGAGCCGGCGAAGTTGATGCTTAAGTACTTGGCACTAGTCGGTGTGGGTCCTGGATCCTTGGACGAGTGTTGGGAGTTACGTCCCAGCTCGCTGACTCTATGGTGCATTCACAGCCCCTCACAATGATTATCATTAATAATACATTATACTCATTTATTAATGAGTGTATTCTTATGCATAGACTACCCACAATATAGTAACCACGTTCTTCTGTAATTAGTAACAAATAATATTTGGCAAAACTTCACTAATTTGTGCAGTACTTCACTAATTTGTGCAGTACTATATATGGGTTTAAAATTTTTGCATGCAGTATTGTGCAATATACAGCCACTGTGTATTACCAATAATGATCCAAAATTTAGCAACTATTTGTTAAGATAATTAGACCAGGAAAATTTCTTCAATTTTTTTGAGAGTGGTACATTATGTATTATTACATGACAAGTGAAGAGAAGAAATCTGCTCATTTAATCAGATTACTCTCCCTGAACAGGAAGGATAGCAATTTGATGTGATGACTGTGTCATTCCACAGGATGATTGCTGCAAAGGCTGCCCTGTAGTCACATGGCTTCAGTGGTAACACCATACCAGTATCACAAACTTCTCTTAATTAATATCAAATGGTTTTTTGTTTTTTTTGGTATACTTATATCCATTTCAAGGAAATGCCAAGTACATAAATAAATCTAACCTATAAATTTTAACTTAATTATAAGGTTGTATAGATTTGCAGTGAGTGGGCGTGGTAATCTGACCAGCTTGTCTAGCATCTCATATGTTTACATTAAAAATTCTGATGAAATGATTGTGATTGTAGTTATGCAATTCTTCAAAGGTTTCAGCAAACTGAAAGATCACAATAAATTAAAGAAGTAGTGAATATCCCCTTGAGCATAATTACTGTTATTAAATCACACATACATCCTAAAAAAGAAGAGAGTTGGGCGTGAAAAGTCCTTATGTCAGATGACAAAACTACGGTAATGGTAGCTTCTGGTTCCATTTTCATTTTCTGTTGCATGTATCCATGTTGTTTACGATATAATCTCATGCCATTATTTGTTTATTTGGTTATATGTATTGAGGATCCATGGTATTGACACTTTTTATGGAATTCAGTATCATTAACAACACAGTGGTGGAAAGCTGTGAGAATTGAAGAACATTTTCAACCAAAGCTGCACTGAATTGGTCATAACACATGCACACACACACTCACACATAATGAATCTTTTTATCTTTGTTTCATTCATCTTTATAGCTATTTTAAGAATTCATAAGACCCACTTAGGTATTTTTTTTAAGTTTAGTTTTTTTTACCAATTGCTATGGAAGAAATTTCTCGTCTTATCTGACAATCTGGAATGCCAGAACGAGCACTTGAGTGCAAGTATCACGTGTGTTTGTGCATTTGTATGTATGTATTTGTTTGTGTGTTTGTGTGATTCTAATACTATTGTCACTTGTGCATGGGTTATATACTTGATGTGTGCCTCGTGACATGCCCAGTGTGTGCGTTTTTTTGTTTTTTTCTCATTGCTCATTTTAGGTGCATTGCAAAAATGTTTTAGATTTTTTGCACATTCTTTTGCTAAGTGTTGACCATAATATAACTGATCTCTGTCATTTGAAACTCAGTTCTGCCAATCCTACGTATAGTGTGTGTAATTCTAACTTTATCTGTGCCACCATTTTTACAGTTCAACCAGCTTTGTAGAGAGTACAACCAAAACAAAATTTGTCTCATAAAAGGCCACATTTGATTTGCTATACAGTACATCTATTTGGGCTTAATCCCTGCCATTTTTAAAATTTAGTGTTGACAAACAGACAGGCAGACAGATGGATGAACAGACTGCTATAGCATCTTTGTGAATTATTTAATTTTACTAATTTTATTTAATAAAACACCTTCAGACCCATTTTCATATCTTCCTTTTTTGTGATTTGCTCAGCTCAAGAGGATGGACTTTGTCAAAGCTCTCATAGCTTTCGATGCAGAATTGAACATCTTGAATAGAGACAGCCTCACTGCACTGGATATAGCAGAAGATGGAGACTGCGCAGATATTGCTATACTTCTGAAGGATATGGGAGGACTGACAGCGTGGTCCATACTGGACGGAGCGCAGAGCACAGAGAACTATGACTTGATACTGACCAGCTCACTCAAGCATTTTGTTGCATTGCAAGGTGGTGATGGACACACGAGCACATGCGGCCCATCTATAGGCATGCATTCTATAGGCATGCATTCTATTCCCGAAGGTGCGTTTATGATGCCTTGAGAAATGAACAACATAATATAGATTATTCTTGGGACTGAAATTGTATTTAAATTCGGTAAAACCATTATGTCTAAAGTTTGATTGCAATCCAATATTTGTACTTCAAATGGTGACAAGAGTTATGTCGTCTGCATATTGCTCAAATTATCCTGTAATGCTTTCATATTTTCTTTAGTGTGGCATAGACTTGACTAAAGTTTAGTAGTAATTTTTTTCAGATATCTGACTGCTGACACAGTGACTCATAGGCTAACTGCATGCTGTTGCAGAGCTACAATATTATGACTCCCTATGTCAACAACAATTACTGCTTGACTCGAACTTTTATTAGGCATGTAAAGCTCTCTTTAATTCATAAACTGAAACCAGGTGGTTTCAGAGTGTGGCAAACAACGTTCAGAAGTTTTTGATGTACTTATTAAAAATTTCACATAGATTTCTAATAATGTTAATTTAATTTATAGCAAATAAATCGCTGCTAAGCCTGAGGCAGCTTTACTTTCTCATGAAGGATGGAATCTTCAAGAAGAATTGGCATGGATTTAGAAGTAATTCAGAAATGCTGGAAAAAATCTTGAAGGACTATTTGGATACTAACATCAAGATGTCTGATGTATCTCATCCCAAGTAAGTGATATATCAGCAGAGAGGGCTATAGTAGTTGTCCTGTTGGTCCGTCTGTCATGCTCTGATTTTGGAGATTGTCCTTTTATTGTGCTACTTTTGGGCTGTTTTTTTTGTTTGTGTTTTTTGTGTTTTTTTTTTAGGAATCAAAAAATGCAAAGCAGTCATTTCCATGGAAGCACTAGCTTTTGTGGGTAACACACCCATTGTCCTCATTGTAATTATGTAAGCTAATACATTCTTGCTAGCTGACCATGGTAATTTTGCTTTGTGCTAGCTCGTTCAATGCTCTCTTACCAATAGTTTTAATGTGAAACTCCAATTCCAGCACTCGATGAACTACTCAGCATTCAGTCAAGCAGCTGTGGGCAGCAAGAATTTATTTACTCACGTGATTACGATGTGATGATAGGGGGCAATACCGACAAAAGCTAGTACCTATACAGAACTGATCGCTTTGCGTTTTCTGAAAATAGGCCTGAATTTAACTAAATAACACAATATAAGGACTTGTTATACCTAATTCATCAGTTAATTGTCAGTAATTTCCAAAATCAGACGCCTGATTCTATTGTTTCAGTCAATTACTCATGGATTAGTTGCTTTAGTGTACTTCATTATTAAGTTGTTTCATTTTTGCATCACTTCTGGTATTTGTTCAATTAACCTTGCTTCACTATGAAAATGACTAAAAGTTTCAGAAAGGATTCTGTTCACCTATTTATACTATAGAATCTCTAGTCAACCACAATGTTGTACTATTTGTGTTTAGAGTGCTAATAGCTGCTGAGAATACCAATCATGAAGTTCATTTATTCAATAATTGTTTTGGAGATGAATATTCGGATTGTAAGTCATCCTTTCCCTCCTCCTACCCCCTTATAATGTCATCTGGCTACATGACAATCTTACCTTGTTTGTTTGTTTGTTTGTTTGTTTAATAACCTGCCAGACCCAGTGTGGAAGGACTAGTGCTGTACCGATGTTTACTGAATTTGAGAACTATGGATGTGTGATCTGTAATAACCCCACAGACATCGGACTCACAGCAGTGCAAAACTTCTGCGGAAAAATGGGATACAAGCTACCCATTGTCATGGTAGTTTCCATAGGAACTGGAATATACCCTGCTATGACACTGGGCAATATGGATGCCCAGAATGCACTTTACTCTGGAAAGAAGTGGCTTCACCCTACAAAGTTCAAACACACACAAAATCTGCTGACTATGCATTTAAAGACTGTAAGTATTATTCAAATGTATAAGAATAAAATGGTTCTGTGTGCAGTTTCCGTGTGTCTCTAATCATATCAAAGTACATTATAATTTAGATTGACAGTAAGTGTTGTACTGTAACCCAAACTTTACTCAAGGCAAAATTGACCATCATATCAACCACTATAAAGTTCTTGAATTTTCAGCTTATAATAATAATGCTTTTGTTCTATTTATGAATATAACTTTTAACTTTGGCATTTAACTTCGGCCTGCTTGCATCTCCAGGATTCTTCAGGAGTTTCAAAGGTCTTTTTTATGGGCATAGCCATTCTACACTCCTGGGACTGATAGACATTTTCTAAAGCTCTTTTACATGCTTGACACTCAGCCAAACAGTTTTTATGACTTTCTGATGACTTCATGGCATTCTCTGGCTTTAGTAATAACCTTGGCTTGGTAGAAAAACAATAACCATAGGAACATTTGGACTTTCTGACATGCATGGTACATGAACACTTAGGACACACTTTTTTGAGAACAGGCACACTTGCAGTTGATGAAAAAAAGCACTTACTGGATACAGAACACACACTAACAAATCTGAACCAGGTGCAGTAAAATTTGTACACTCACGTGAGCACAGGTTATTCTAAATGACAGGTAAACACAAATGAATGGGTGTGACCATAATATAGTAGCACTTAGTGTAGTGTTTGCCTTTTCCCTTGTTTTCTCAAAAACTATGTGAAATTAAAAAAAAAAAAGGCAATTAAATAAAAGTCCACCATCTTTGAGATCCGCTGTTGACAGAATGAATGAATGAATGACAAAGATGTAACCCTCTTGCACATGCATGCTGAGGGTTAATAAAATGCAGAAGGAAAGAATAGTAAAATAGAGTGAGCAAGAAGTGTGCAAGTCAGCTAAATCTTTTTCCTGCGTTTTCTATGCTTTTAGCTGTCACTCAAATTCCTTACACAAAACAAAATTGGTGAGAATTATGGAATATTATAAGGAAAGGAATTTGAGTGACAGCTGGGCCTGGTGTACAAGTTTTCTGGGTTTTTACAGCCAACTTTACACCGTGAGTTACCAAAACAAAAAAACAAAAAAAACTACTCCAGTGAAGGTATCTATAGTGTGGAATAAACCACTTATTACACTCATCAGAGTGATAAGGCTACTTATTAGGTACTGAACAGAGCCTGATAACTGTTGCCACATAGAAAATGCATTAAAGTAAACAGGATGTGGCTTAGGGCAATATTTTTCCATATCACCTGTGTTCATAGTTATTACATTGGGTTATTACGTCCCCCTAGGTAAATTTCTTGTTACCAAGGTATTCGCACATGAGCAGTACCTAATAAATTTATTATCCATTGGATACCCGAGAATATCACTCGTCTGATTGGCGGTATTTACGCTCGTGCCTGCGGCACTCGCGTAAATACTAAGCCAACAGACTCGTGATATTCTCCTGTATCAAATGAATAATATATATATATTTCATTCTCAGGCTTTATTTTCACTCGCCTTTGGCTCGTGAAAATAAATTAGCCTGCTCCATGAAATATTTCACCATTTTACACTCTGACTCATGTAATAAGTACTATATATATATATATCAACTTCCTTAGATGAGAAATTTCACACTGTCAATAATTGGCAGTAACATATTGGGAATATTATTTAAGTAGGTGATGTTGTGTGTATTCCTGAATATTTCAGGTAAATTATTGGCAACAATAATATAGAATAAATTATGCCTACTAATCTTTTTGTAAATGTTGCAGTAAGCTTAAAAAATTCACACCCTATGTATATATGTGACCGTCTATAGGAAAACCAGGCACAACGCGGCACCCTTCGAAAAATTTTTTTGCACTTACGGAGTTGTCGGCGTCCAGATATTGAGCTCTCCAAGTTTTATCGTCGTAGCTTAAGTCGTTCCCGCTATAATAGACCTAACCGTTCCCTTCCGTCGGCTTAAAACAATACATTTTTAAGAAATCGATCGATCTTTTCTCGATATTACGCACGCCGTGTTGTGCCCGGCTTTCCCGTAGACGGTCACATATATTTTATATGTATACTAGTGGTGCGCTCGAATAGCGCAAATGCATGGCGAGCGAGTAAATATATGAGTATAGGTAAAGATAATTTGTGAAGGAAATCGCTAAATAATAGCAATGATTAGGCATGAAGAGTTAACAATAACAGAATTACCTAATAAACTTCGAACGCAGTGGCAAAGAAGCGCAGCTTGACAATTTGCCATTCAGTCTTTCGCCAAGAAGAGAGTAGCTATAAACTTTTTGGTTGAAACTTAGTTGATTCTCCGTGCTCGTTAATTGAAAAATACAGGAACTGTAAACGCTTTACCTAACTTACGTAATTAGAAGCGCGGGCGAAATTTTTTGAGGTAGGCATACATACCTACATATATATATATATATATCTGAAATCTCAATTGAACACGACTGATAGTCAGCTTCGCTCGCTTCGCTCGCTCGCTGAATAACACTTTTTGGACATTTGATATCATGGGAAGTTAGTGGGTAAAAACTTAACCTTTAAACTTAGCTTCTGAAATTTTGTGTACTTTTTCAACAATATTCCGTGTATCTACAAATACAGGCATTACTTCTGATTTTAACAGGTAAATATCTATATTTCGACAATAGTATGACATCTGATACATTTCAATTACACCATCTTGTAGGCCTGTTTCACATCAGCCTGTGCTAGGTACACCCCACCACTCCTCTGGCTTAATTACACTGTGCCATTCCACGGCAAATACACTTCACTGTGAATTTTTTTCTTTACTATAGAGTAGCTCATAGTAAGTTCCATTATACTATAGTTTATATGTAGACAAGTATAAAATGATACCATCTTCTAGCCCTCTTGCCATTTGCGCTGAAGCACACCCCTATTATTAGATATAGGATAAAACTTCACAGACAAAAAATTTCCTTTAAAAAAAATAATTCCAATAGCCTGTTAAAAATTAGATTTAGCAAAACTTGTTTGGGCGTGAATGTCATGCTCAAGTGATAGAGTACTTTAACTGAGCCTGTGAAATACATGTGTAATGGCTGGGAAAGAAAATAAGTATTCTGTTTATATTCATAATATAACTACGTTAAATGAACATTATCAATTTTGAACTTATCATAGTATGGAGTAAATAGAATAATTATGTAGTGTTAAGTATTCTGTTTTCTTTATCATTTTGTGAAGAAAGTCAAGATAAGTAGGTATTTTTGTCTATGTCATATACTATACAGATGGAGAAGTCAGAACTAGTGGCTGAAAATAGTAAGCGTAGGTGCACAGAGCAAAACATTCCATTCTTCCGCTTTAATCCGATAATTGACGAGATCGTTGACCATGGAGAAACTGACATGAAGAAGTTGATTAACATGGTGATAAAGACAAAAATCTACCTAAAACAGGATGAGAAAATGTTTGAAGAAATCGTTAATTTATTCCATGTGGTGGCCGAGTCCAGCCAAGATAATCTGGAGGATGAGCCTATTGCGTCCATTATTGCTGAGGAGAAAGAAAATGAAGGGCCAGGTGAGCTAACAGACATCATCACTGATTGAATGTGGTACTGCTTAAGAGTCATAATGATTAAATGTGATGTCAGAATAAATTACTGGAGATGTTTATGTATACTTCTATACTAAAAATAAATATTGCTCTCTTTAATATGTTAGTGTGTATTCTAGTAATCATTTTAACATGCTTTCCTTACATTCTATTTTTTCATTAATATATCTTTGGCACACTGTATATTTGGCTCTGCTATATTTATCTATATGGGGTCTATTCAGAATTCTTTCATTTTTGATGTTTCCCATAAAATGAATGCAGGTGCCTATACAAAATTATGCCACAGTCTAGCAAGTCAAACCTTTTGCTAAGGTCACGATAGTTACGTTAGAGCATGTTATTATAACCCAACTACATGATGAAAATAACTTTTTTAATCATTCGCAAAGCCTATTTTTTCACTCTTGAATTTTTCTTAGTCACCTTGTCACTTAACAGGCTAAACCCCTTCAGTGCCTGAGGCAGTCTCAATGAACCCATCACAGAATCAATTTCAATGTCCAGGAATGTCAATGTCGTTGCCAGGCCTTCCAGCTTGTGCTGTGCTAGCTGCACTCTAAACCTGGAGAAGACTTGGGACTACTTTCTCAATCCTTTCTCACAATACTCCCTGGTTGCTTCCACGATCAGGAAATTATCCAGATATTATCCCATTCGCTCCTTACGGCCTGAGCAGCCACTCCCACCAGAGAATCTGCCAAATCATTAAATATTTTAGTCCAATGGAAGTGCTGAGTCAACAAACAAACTGTCATCTCATACCACACCGAGGAGTAGTCAGTCCTGCAGATGCACTGGCACCATTCTGTAGGCCTAAATTACATCAGCCTTTGCTAGGTATGCACCTCCTCTAGCTTCTACCACCAGGCAAGCTGTGTCATCCACACTAAAGTAATATGTGACAGAGAGCAAAGCTTTGCATCAACCCTGTCGTTGATGCTGGACCCTTCTGTGGGGGAGACGGCAGCTCGGCCTTAGCTTGGCGCTCTCTCGCTTGCACTCTGGCAGCTTATGAATAGCGCTGCCACCAGAGTCCCTACTCTCTCCCTGTACTGGCTGGCTAACCAGCCGACTCCAAAGGACAGCACAGGTTATACTTGTAGATTTTAAGATTGAGATACAGACTGACGAGACATGCATGGCCAGACAGCTATAGTAATGGCCACAAACATGAACACTGCAAACTTCCGGACAAACTCGGGGGCACAAATCATACGCACACATGAAGTCACTAATGCTGGCTATCGTTCAGTCCAGTCCTCTGCCTTCTCTTGGCTGTCCTTCTCATGTGGCTTTGCCCACACCTTCTGGTGAAGACATCAGCTTCCACTTCACTCAGTTGCTCTCTTAAGAATCACTCTGAATTTGCTGACCCACACCCCTGCAGGGTGTCAATTGGCAGAGTGCCTGCCAGCCTACCTTCATCATATACTACTCATCCTAACCCCTTGTACTCTTGACTAGCTCTCATAATGTTAATCATGTATGCCATTAAGTCTGGCTTCACATTTGGCTCGAACTTGCCACCACTTCGACCAATACTGCAGAACTCTTTGGTCAGGCCATTATCTCATGTACCTGCTTCCAACCCTTTGTCCTTGACAGCTTATTGCCGGCTTCCTCTCCTATCTAGTTGGCCAGCAGCTCCTGGAAGGAGTTCGAGGATCTCTGTACTCCCACTGCCAGATCTGCTCCATAGCACTGGTGGGAAGTCTTCTCCCAAGAACACTTTGCCTCCTGACATCATTCTGCACATGGTCTCCCAATTGTCTTTCCCTTCCTAACTAACTCGGTTCACACTATCGAACCGTATTCCTGCTCTTTACAACTTCAGGCCTGCTTGCCTATTCTTAGACCTGTTTGCTTACCTGTTTTCCAGCTCAGACCCTTTTACCTGCCTCCAGCACAGGACGAAAATTAAAATTTCCTATCTCTCAAGCTGTAGGCTAGTTTTCATTTTATTTTACATTTCCTTAGAAGGATAATTCCAAATTTAATTTGAAGAAATCCTCATCATCATCTCCTAAGAGGTGTGCATAAGTACTTACTTCAATTCCTCCTGCCAGTGTCCTTTCAGCTAGACTTGCAATTATTACCTCTACAGGACCTTGCCACTTCCCTCTCAGCACACTGGTTGCCATCCACAATGGCTTCTGTCATTGCTCTTGCTGTCATCCTGGCAACTTGTACTGATGTACTAACTTCGTGCTTCCACACTCTTTGCTATTGCCAGCAGGGTTTGATACAGGATCTTTTGCTAGGGGGGGGGGGGGGGGGGGGGGGGGAAAGTCAAATAGCGACCTTATAGTTGTTGTTTTTTTTGTCCTTGCAATCTGTGGAATATGATGACACAGTATTCACATCTTCTCCTTTGATAAATCGAGACGAACTTCTGTCAGAGTGGAAAACATTTAGGAGGGCACTTGTACAAGAAAAGAAACCCATCATGTTGAGAAATCCACGACCTACTTTGCAAGACATACTACAGTCAATGCAAGAGCATGAAGCATATAAAAACATTTTTCCTCAAATGTTCTGCCTGATAAACGTACTACTTTCCATTCCAGTGAGCACTGCCACAGTTGAAACGTCATTTAGCCAAATGAAACTGGTGAAGAATAGGTTAAGAAATAGACTTTCTGATGTTTCCTTAGCTACTGATGAGAAATTGCTATAGAAGGGCCTGAACTTACTGACATTGATTTTGAAGAAATTTTTAAATATTTTTAAACTGCAGAACAGAAGAATTAGTTTATGAATTAGTTTGACAACTTACATGAACTTACTTACATGATTTCCTTACAATTACATTGTTAATTCTGATTTTTATATTTCTATTTTTGATTTTGGTTTTTGTATGTTTTAATAAAAGTATAGGTGAAAATCATAGGGGGGGGGGGGGGGGGGGGAACTCTGCTCAGGGGGGGGGGGGGATATCCCAGGGTTCCCCCCCCTCTGTATCAAACCCTGGCCAGCTCATTAGTGCCTTGCCTTCTTGATCCGCCCATATGTGTGCTACCCTCTGGCATACTCCCGCTCACACATTGACTGTCACCTCAGCTAAGCCTCCGTGTTAACACCCGTTGTAATAGAATATAAAGCTACAAGGTCTGATGATAGTTATGTTGTTGTTGTAGCTCTGAGGCAAAAAAAGCCTGGTGGCTAAAGCTGGCTTTATTTTTTATTAATTTATTTTTGTGTTTGGTTTTTGTTTCATTGAATCTTTGCTTTTCTATCAACAACTGAAGAAGATCTGCCATAATTTCAGTATATTGATTCAGGAGAATTGTGGTTGACTATAAGTACTGTAATTCCAATTAATCTAATAGTTATCTCTTTAATTGACTTAACATCACCCAATACAATAGCAATTATATCATGTATTTTGATGCTTGTAGGTGTTGAGAATCCGATATATTCTTTAGAAGAAGAAAATCAATTAGTATCATCACATGAGCCAACCTTACAACGCCCCCTCACAGATTTTACAACTTACGTGGATAAAATTGAATTCATCATTTCTGTATTGGGTGAAAAAGAATATAGGGCAGCTATTTGCAGCATGCAAAATCCTATCGGTGAAGAATTTCGAGAAATGAAAGTTGCACTAATAAAAGAAAACATAGTAGTTGGATCTTTTGCTGATGCACCAATATTGATAGTGAAATCTACCGATGTAAAAGAAATACGAAATGATTTAGAAGCAGCACTAGCTATCTGCTCTAAAGCTAAATATGTTCTAAGCATTGGCACGGGTCATACTTTCCGGAAAGAGGATATACAACTTGGTGAGGTTTTCATATCGTCTAGTATTTCGCTCGTTAAACGTTATGATGTAACAGAAGTGGGAAATTCTGCCAGTATTGATATTCAAGACACAATGTCAGTTGAAATACACGATTTCCTTCAAAGAATATTTTGCAGCAATACTGATTCAGTAGAGGACTGTTATCTTAGTGAGAAGCGTATTGTTAGGTATCACTGTTCAAGCATCATTTCTGGAATCGAGTTTGGTGATGCCAACTTACAAAGTGCTGACAAAATCACGATTCAATCTCAAGCAAAAGGAGGTGATAATTCTCTCCATGAAATATTTCAGCTACAAAAAAATGGCAAAATTAATGGCTTTATTGTGATAAAATCGGTCACCAAATATGCTGATGGAAGTCATTATAAAAGTTGGGACTTTACTGGAGCAATGGCCGCATTTCACTATGCTAAAGAGAAGATGGTACCTTACATATGTAAGTGCACATGTCACAGTATTACTAAACTATAATTATGGTAATCAAATATATGATATTTGTCTGATAGATTTCCCCAGAGACGTCAGTATAGTATATTCTGGTTCACTATACATTTTTATTTGTTTTTTAGATCATAAGAATGCAGTAGAGAACTATCTTGAGTCGATCAAATCTCCTGAAAATACTGTGAATGTGGCAGTCGCAAAACTTCTTTTTCTCGGTCCATCATTACAAGGAAAGACGGTGACACGAAAGCGACTAACAAAAATGATTACAAACCTTTATTGGAACCATCCGATGACATGTCCAATACCGGAATTTCGAACAAACTACCGTCATTACATGCAAAAATTTGCATCAAGGTGTGATTTTAGCTGCAGAAGAAGGAGGAGACGACTGGAAAGTTGTGGAAGACATTGAACAAGAGGTGGAGATGTTCATTCATACCGAATCAATGCAGAAAAGCAAATCGGATCTAGTGACTGTCATGTTGAGAGCACTCAAAAATATATACCAAATGAAACATTAAAGCCTGAACATTGTTCTGAGCAAATTAGTTTAGGCTCAACAGCTGAAAAAGTTCCTAGCTCATCTCCAAGTTCAGTGCATCCAGAAATTGAAAGCACATGGGCCTTGCACCTACAAGTAGCAAATTATCGGCAGAACCAGTTCATTTAAGTGCTGAGAGTATTTTTCATTTTCTCCAAAAGAAAAAGACGTACCAGCCTTAGTGAAATTAAGCTGCATTTGAACAATGGATGCATGATTTATCTTCAAGACACCGGAGGTCACCCGAGCTTATGGACTGTCTACCGGCACTTACCATAGGGCTGCATTGTATTTGCTATTTTGCAGCTTAATACCAGCCTAGATGATCATTACACTATAGGCTATCGAGGCACAGATGGAGAAGCAGAAGAAACTACTTCATCACTACTGTCACATTTCATATAAAGGAGACATTGCTTTCAGCATTAGTAAGTATATCTTCAATGATTATTCTGCATCTGATGATCGTGCCAACATTGAGCAGCAAGCCGAAAATCGAAGGCAGTGCGTGTACATTGTGGGAACACACACGAGATAAAGTAGAGATAGTTCCATTGATGCTTTTGAGATGAATTTGCAAGAAATTATGCATTCTACGTTTTTCCACAAAAAAGGCTTGATTAAGGAATGGTATCGAGCTGATTTTCCTGCAGACAGTACTCTCAGAGATATTCCGAAGCGACTTGTATACCCATTGAACAATCAAGATGGAGGGATTGAAGAAATACAGTGTCTGAGAAAAGCCTTGTCAGAAAAAATTAATCAGTATGCTAAAAAGGTTATACCTAGCCAATGGTTAATATTTAGTATTGTGCTACGTGGAAGACCTGAAGTTGTGCTAACTTTGGAAACTTGTTACACAATTGGAAGGTGTTTAAACATGAACAAACACCAGACTGAAGCAGCTCTGCACTTTCTTCACTACAATTTGGGTACATGTATGCATTTTTCTAACATTGAAGGACTGAAACATGTTGTGATAACTAACACACAAGCAATCTATCAGAGTTTAACAAAAATCATTGAGGCTGCATTTAAACCGGGAATAGTACATGAAGCAGCTGCTTCTGAATTCAAAAATACTGGGCAATTCTCACTCGAATGTTTTTCTCGTCAAGTAGACACTCCACTACCACTGGAAATATTAGTTATTGTTTTGGAACATTTAAACATAATTGCTCCTATTCCATCAGCTAACAGAGAAGAAACGATGTACTTCATGCCTTGTATTTTGCCAAATGCATCCGATACAGACATCGTGACGTATGAAGAAGACAAAATGCCACATGAAGTGTCACCCTTATACATTCGGTATGATTGTGGATTTGTACCCATGGGAGTGTTTTCTGCTACAGTTGCTAATCTTATTCAACAAAGCTCAAAGAATGTAAGTCTTAGATTTTTAAACAACACATTTGCTATGTTGTTTCTTTTTTTCTTCTTCTAAGTACTATGAATAAATTAATCGTTTATGATATCAATGTATCTTAACCCTTTCCCTATCAATTTTATGACGACCAATTGGGTAACATGAAAAATGTATGAATATTTTATTTTTACTTCTTTCTGTAAAGATATTCCAGCAGTAAAAGCATATCAAGACCTGTCCGCAAAGAGAAGAGCTAAAAATTCAGACTTACCGTTTCTAATGGTACTAGCTGAAGCTCAATTTCTGACAATCTCAGAGTTGCTACAAGGTTCAGATTGAGTGCACGGCTTGTTCACCTTCTAGTTGTTGAATTCTAAGCTTCAAAGTCCCATACTAAAAAATAAAAAAATTCAGGTGGACAGATGCCATACTTTTAAAAAAATATATTAAAAAACAATTACCAGTGCACTCGTTTCCAATTTTTTATTACAGGCAGTACTACGTAAGAGCAAACATATAAACAAAAAATGGGAACTGTCAGAGCAAGATTTCTCGGCGTTGTACCGCTCTCAACTCTGATTTTAAAAATTGATTATCTAATATAACGCCGAGAAATCTTGCTCTGACAGTCAAAAGGTTTATAAGCTATCCTTGGATAATTACTTAGATAAGTCTCCTACTTGCTCTTTTTCCATAGATACATATTGCACTCAATCAACAGTCTGACTACATCTGAAACTATGTTAGCAGACTGAGTATTAAAAAAGAATTTGCTATGACTTAGCATCTAAAAAGACTTAAAAATAATTAGTCAAATTTTGTCATTCTAACGGCCAATATTATGTTAATTAAAACTTAACCAGACGTTTCAACTTTTTGCCAATGTCTGCTATTATTATAATTATTCCAGCCGAGAATGACTGAATCATGATTAAATTGTGCAACACATTTACTTCCTTATCTAATATGAAATGTTTTCTCTCTAATGATGGCAGCTTGTGATTAAGATATAAACAATTTGAGTGAGGCCTTATTGTTACATTCTGTATATTGAATTCTAATGTTATAATAACATACTTTTATGAATGGCTTTGTTCTTTAGAGAGGAGACTATATTCGATTGAGGTCCGTGAGAATTCAAAGAAATTACATTGAATTTTTATATGGTGAAAATCGTGACGTTTTAATTCTGATCCACAAATCCGAGTATATAAAGATTCGAGTCATCAGACCTAGTGGTCATGAGCTGAAGTTGCACGAGTTATGCCCCAGAATCATGGAACTGATCGCTACTACAATAAGGAATGTCTCGGGATCCATGTTGCACTCTCTCTACACAGATATCTCAAAGGATCAGTATAAACATTATTTCGAGAATTATTGTTTTGCTTTTGAATGTTACGAACATGAAAAGTTAGACCATCTCTGTACCGTGAGCAAGAACGATCAAAACCCAAAATACATGGATTGTGTAAAAGGAAATACATCATTAAAAATGAAAGCTGAGCATCAAGTGTGGTATGGCAAGGTAAAGAAAACATTTATTATTACCTCATAAATTGTTGATCCATGCTTGTGGTAATTGTGTTACAGGAAATTGCAGGGTCTCCTAATCAAATTGGCACAGGTGAGATGACAATATTTTTACATTAAATAATTGGACTCATTGTCTATAATTACATTATATTATTCATGAATACACACACCGTCGTCATCGTCATTACTGACACACAAGTGTATTATTATATAGAATATAGTTAAGTATTAACATAGTGCAGTGCTTCCAGCTTAAAAAACTTAAACCTACTATGGTCACATTGAGTTAAGTATTCCTTTTATACCTTGTCAGATCTCTTTTTACACAAAACAAGCCACTTATACAATAGAAGTATAAAAACATTAATATCTGCATCATATTTTTTTAGCATCAGAAATTTCTTATGATCATCACAAACCATTTGCTAAACTTCACAGTACCCATTAGGCTACATCTTTTGTTCGGAAATGTCCTATTTTTAACTGCAGGATGAACTGCATCCAGTAGAGATGCCAAGTAAGATGAGGAGAAGCCAAAGCAAATATAAATTCTACATTGCAAAAAAAAAAATGCAACTATTGGGTTCTTAAGTTCAACAGCTCCCACTCACAGCTCAGCTTTGCCACAACACTGAGTGCCAGATGAACCACACTGTAAACAAATGCTGCTTGACTTCCTTAGGGTTCAACAGTTTCTCCTCACAGTTGAAATTCAGTCCTTTTATGATACCATCTAGTGGTAGACCATATAAATAAATCCCCTAGCCTCCGATCAAATGCTTGACTTGAGCAACATCCCATGATTTACCTGCATGTCTAGCAGTTGGGATAATTGTAATTGAAGATACTTGAGGTAGGGACAACTAAACAAATTACATGTTAGAACTTTTAAAAAAGATAATAGTACTATCCACAGCTACACTCAAGCTCCAAATATCCAATTTATTTTTAAAAACATGTGTCATTTTATTTCAAGTTAGGATTATGAACTGGATCATTACAGGTGTGTGATTTAAAGGATATCATTTCCTAATGGTTAGTTAATTGCTGTTCTATTTAGCAGACCATATAGCAGTCAGTCAGAACGGTGATCTCTAATTAGGACTAGCTATATGTAGTTTTAGTTGATCACTAATACCAGAAACACACATTTTATAAAAAAGTTTTTTTTGTAGGATTATTAGGTGCTACAGACTTGGAGCAAGTATTTGAAGAAGTTTATGATGCCAGAGTGAAGTGGAGAAACATTGGCCTTAAATTGGGAGTAGACAATAATACATTAAAGGCCATATTGGACGAGCAAAACCATAACGTGGATAACTGCTTCCTGGAAACTTTGAACAAATGGCTCACTGGAAACAAAGAAAGAACATGGAGTAGATTAGCAGATGTTATGGAGAGCAAGATAGTATCCTATCCGGACATTGCTAGCAATATCAGATCACAATATTGCCAATAGTTCTATTTAGTGCACACACTATTCTTTTGTACTAGCAGCAAGAACAAAATATTTGACATGTTTCAGTGCTATTTGGAATTATAGTATTTTTTTTTGAATGTCTGAAATGGGCTCTGACTGTCTAATATTTGCATTTTGAATGGCAGTAAATAAAAGTTAATTAAATAATAGCTATACATAAAGTGTGACAACATTTTCTTTGCTTATATCCACAAGAGGGAGTGATTCGGGAAGGGTTGTCAATCATCTTCGTGATTTCAAAGTACATTTCAAAAACAACTTTACTGATTTATATTTCTTAGCTATACACTCATGGCACACAGAATTCTTTTTGAAGTGAAAAAAGAAACAATCAAAAACATTTTTTTAAAGAAATATTTTTTTATATAAAAATAAAATTCAAACATTTAATGCTATTTATAATGTAGCACTAAGATAAAATTGTATGTTACCAGAGAATTTAAGACAGAGAAGAGGGTCTAAACTGAACTTGTGTCAAGATATTCCACTCTCAGCCTTCATTTTCACTGTGTTGTGAAAATAAATAATTAGCCTGCTCCATTTCACCATATCACACTCAGACTCATGTAATAAGTATTATATATAATATATATATGTATTACTTATTACATGAGTCAGAGTGTGATATTTCACGAGCAGGCGAATTTATTTTCACAGAGTCAGAGGGAGTGAAAATAAAGCCTGAGAGCGAAATAAAGCCTAAGAGTGAAATATCTCGCCATAACACTCTGACAACAAGTGTAATAAGTGGTTTATTCCACACTAGATATCTTCACTATTGTAGTTAGTACTAGAGGTAGGGTAACTCACAGCGTAAAGTTGGTTATAGGAGGGGCTACTCACACCTCCAGCTGATATTTTCAGCTGCTCTAATGCTCTACCTTCGATCCTCTAGGGTACAAGGTAGCTGTAAAAACCCAGAAAATTGAAAAGTTTGGCCCGTTGCTATAACTACAAGGGTAGTGAAATAATAGCGTGAAATATCGTGAGTTGGTCAGTACCTAAAAATATCATTGTGAAGATATCTAGGGTGGAATAAATATATATATATAATATATAGCTAATATATAAATTTAGATATAGATATATATAGATATATATATAGTATGAATTGAATTACACAATACATGAGTCAGAGTGTGATATGGTGAAATATTTCATGGAACAGGCTAATTATTTATTTTCAGGAGGCAGTGAAAATAAAGCCTGAAAGTGAAATATCTTGCCATATCACTCTGACTAGTGTAATAAGTGGTTTATTTCTACACTAGATATCTTCACTGCAGCAGTTAGTACTAGGACCAGTAGGTAACTCACAGCCTGAAGTAGGTCATGGGGGCTCCCCACAACCCCAACTGATATTTTAGCAGTGTTTTAACTCCTACAGGGTGAAATAACTGAGCTGAAATATTGTGCGTTATTTCTCACTTCCCGGTCATGAAGATATCTAGGGTGGAATAAATATATATAATATATTACAGTATTATGTATTTTGATAATTATCTTTCAGCTACACAACAAAGGTCTTTTTAGGCCTGTAATATTGTTAGTAATATATTTTATCATAGCTAAATGTCAGAAACCAGCGAGACACACACATTGCCATTAAACCATTAACATGCAGCTAATGTTGTATATCTTTATTTGGCATTCTTGTCGAAGTTATTTCACATTGTTTAATAAATTCAAATGAAGAAACAATTTATTATAGCAACTAAAAAGAATGAGCCTGAGTCGACGTTGAATTCACGCTTTATAAATCCTTGGCTCCGCCCAACTACGCTGATTTCGACCTTTTACCGAAAATATCTGCACTCACCGTATTTGTGGGTGTGGCTTTCCAATCAAATTTGCGGGGGATGCAGGGGTGGGGCTGATCCTTCTGTAGGCGAAAAGGAAAGTTGCTATTTTCACATCATGAGCAAAAAAATCTTCACTGCTGGCAGGAAAAAGAAGCAGAAACCCTCCCAACCAGTAAGTGTCCTCTTTTCTTCACGGTACCTTGACTTCTAATATTTGGACTGCAGATCGAAACTTGGTCGACTGACCCGAAGGATCTGCCTCCAGGCTTTGTCGTGGGCAGCGCAACCGCTCCATACACTCCACCAGAAGTGCGTACTCCACCTGAGGTATATTACAGATGAGGTTTGGTTAAGGGAAAGTTTGTTACAAGATGAAGTTTATGGGAAAGTGGTTTTTTGTTCTTTTTTAGTCACCATTGGAGAAACATGAACCAAGACATTCTAAAAAAGACAAACGTAGAAAACTCCACCAGGCTATTCCATCTTCTCCTCTGATTAGCCGCTCCAAGAAGCAGACTAAACATCGTGGACTCACTCATGAAATTTCCTTACCAGTGGGAGTTGTACACACTGATGGATACCACCTAAAGAGGAACAACTTCCGCAGGGAGAGGTCTTGTTCCGTGGATGCCCTGGATAAGCTAGATGGTGAGCTGACCAAAAATGTTGAAATTTCCGCTCTGGATATCAAAGAACTAAAGAGATCGTCTAGTACTACCGTGGTAAGTATTTCAAGTCACTAGCTATGAGTGTGTGCTGAAATTAGAAATTACTCATCGAATTATTGTCAATGCACGGTGTTTTCACAATAGAAATTGACGTCTTAATTTCAATTAATAATACCATGAAATAAAGTAAGGTAGTCTTTCTTCATAGAATACTTCTAATTGCCCTCATCACCTTAGTTGTGGGCCTCACTATAGTTTCATTATAATAGTACTACTTTTTAAAAGCAATGGTATATTTTACAACAATGGTTGGCTATATATTTCATTTGGTAGGGAGTCAAGGAGTTGAATTTGCCGCTTGCTCAGGGTGGTGGTTCTAGAAGAGATGTAGTCACTGAACATATGAGCAAACCATCCAACAGTGTGGTTCGGAGTAGAAGTCACCAAGAAGAACTGCACAAACAAAACGGAGACTCTTCCTTTTCACAGAAAATGCTTCATGAGCTAAAAAATGTGGAGGTAAGTATGATTTTGATATAATACTGCAAGGTGAACTCTTTTGTGAGTAATTTCATAGCTGTAGTGGCCCAGCCTGAAGTCTATGCAGTATTCATATTTGTTTACACAAAAGGCCATTCTCTTTATTCCTTCGTGTATTCACTTCGTTAAATATCCAGTTCCGTATTGCTCAAGGAAAAGAGGTTAATTGTATTCATTGGTCTCATGAATAAACTATGATAACATTCACGGCTAGTTTACATTAGCTATGAGACATTGCGTGGCTGGATGAAACGTGCAGTGGGGGATGGGCTAGGTATAGCTACGACTCGACAATTTACCCCTGTATATTTCATACAGCAATTCCTAGAAGCCATTGAGTCTGGTACTGTTGATGTAAACATGGTGGACCCAGTGACCGGAGATGCTCCAATACATTCCATTGTCAAGATGAAGAAAAAGAACCACACGGAATTTCTTTTTGCATTACTCATCAACACAACGGTTCTCGTAGATTTGGAAAATCGAAAAAAGAAAACTGCTCTCTTGCTAGCCTTGGAGGTGAGCATTCTTCTTCATTAATAAGAGGGTGTAACCACTGTCCAAATGTATCGACCTCATTACAATGTGTCACTTCTATATATGCTAAGGTGCTATATACACCACCATAATAGTTTATTTTTTAATTTACCAAACTAGCACCACAATAAATTGTATTGTACCTTTTGTTCTATACTAATCTAGTCACCAATTTATAAAAAGTACACTATTATAGTATTTAAAGTCCTCATACACTCAGCAAAGAATGTCTGATCTGTGTGTGATATTTGTGGATCTCATTGAAATTTTAAAGGAGTGGCTGGTTTAAATGTCCTTTTCCAAGACGTTATAGCTAATTGTAATTGTGAACTAAGTGTTAATCTTACCTTTATATTGATAAATCATATAATAATAACATGTACATATAGTTCGGCTGTGAATCTTGTGCGAAGATATTAATTGTATTTGGAGCAAACATCAACAGGTCAGATGCCAATCAGTTCACTGCTATAGATCTAGTCATCAACAATGGCAAGATGCCAGAAATAGAATCTATTCTATTAGATCTAGGAGCCAGAGGCAGTGTACATCAGATGACCCAGGGGAAAAAAAAAGTGCCACGACTGTTTTCCTTTGCTCAGAAAATTCGAGCACCAAAAAAAGAAGAACGTCTTTCCACCAATGACAATATATCTGAATTTGTAAAGAGAAGAGGAACTAATGTGTTGTACAGAGAACTTGAAATTAATGTGAATCGAAGAATGTCCATGTCTTCCACTATTGGTGGTCCTGATGATACATTTGCTTTAGTACTTCAGCAAAGAGAAATAGCTCTCTATAACAAAACACTTAAGAAGCCCCGGCAGGCTGTCACAGAACACAAAATCAGAGGTGGGAGTCGGCTCTTGTTCTTGGACGGCGGTGGACTCAAAGGTCTTGTGCAGCTGGAAGTTTTGATGAAATTGGAGGAGCAAACCCAGTGCAGTATATCTGATCTGTTTGACTGGATAGTTGGGACATCCACTGGAGGGATCATTGCACTAGCTATGGTCTATGGTAAGTGTTAAGTGACGGAGTCATAACATGAGCCTTGAATGTAGAACTGTATGTGGTCTTTTGGTCTTTTAGTCAGAACTGTTTTCTTTGGCTAATTCCAGATTTGTGTTATGTGCTGATGTTTCAAATTCTTCACTTGAATTTCTAAATAACTAATTCTCAATGGACTCACAGGGATT
>WLWD01003363.1_pt1 | contig 45727 bp, 33 predicted proteins | sample 6712731 | NCBI WGS metagenome assembly WLWD01 (sample SAMN12718690, study PRJNA576275) | sponge metagenome | isolation source: marine sponge | host: Mycale hentscheli | place: New Zealand: South Island, Marlborough, Capsize Point | collected 2014-11-01 | reverse complement strand
CTCAGCACTATATCTCAGCACTATATCTCAGCACTATATTTAAGCACTATACTCAGCACTATATCTCAGCACTATATCTCAGCACTATATCTCAGCACTGAGCATATCTCATCACTATATCTCAGCACTATAGTTCAGCACTATATCTCAGCAATCTCAGCACTATATCTCAGCACTATATCTCAGCACTATATCTCAGCACTATATCTCATCACTATTTCTCAGCACTATATCTCAGCACTATATCTCAGCACTATATTTCATCACTATATCTCAGCACTATAGTTCAGCACTATATCTCAGCAATCTCAGCACTATATCTCAGCACTATATATTTTCATCACTATATCTCAGCACTATAGTTCAGCACTATATCTCAGCAATCTCAGCACTATATCTCAGCACTATATCTCAGCACTGAGCATATCTCAGCAGAGTATAATTTTTTTTATATAGTGATGTGTACCATTTGGTCATAATTGTATAAGCACAGTGTGCTCATATATTATTTGAAATCTTATGAAACACCCTCCATCATATCATCATATCATCATCATCATCATCATCATCATCATCATCATCATCATCATCATCATCATCATCATCATCATCATCATCATCATCATAATTATCTGCAATGGCCACATCAAAGGCATCTGCATAAACTATCACTGCAAGAAAGTAAACAATCATGCTGTGCTTTTTGTTGCGAGAAACAAAAACATTCATTACCTATATCTCAATATAGACTCTACATGTATATAGGGTGGATTGTTTCCTCAGTGCGTAAATGTGTGCCCTCTCTATGCAATACATTTGTAATAGACTAACATGAACAAAATGAGTCTACCATGACGCTACCAGAGAGTAAGTAAAGGTCAGCTGATCGATGTGTAAGGGAATAGTCTATTAGATGCAAATACATTGAACCTGTGCACTGTACAGTGATATTTATGTTTTTATTACATTTTTAAATTTAGTGAAAGTTTTTGCCCATTTAGTGGTACATGTGGAACCTCACAAGCTGACCATGCACGCATGTTTTATGATAAATTTGTTCGGCAGGGAATGTAAATGCAGCTGTTAGGCCTCCCAATGCCATGTATGGATGCTTTGTATTGTTAGAGAGCTCTGTATTGCAGCTGTCCATAATTGAGAATATCATAAGTTCCAGTTTCAGTTCACAGAAGCTGTGGAGACTTTGATCTTAATGTCATTGCAGTATACGCATGACTGACTCTTGAATCTATTTTCTGCACATATCAACAGTTGTATGTGTGTGTGTGTGTGTGTGTGTGTATGTGTGTGTGTGGGCTATGTTGTGCCCCTACATGTTTTAGTGACGTCTGATAAGTGAAGGCTTGCCATGGCCAAGGAGCTCATTGGTAAGTCAAACTGTGTGAGCATTAAAGGACTGCATGTGTGTGCTTGCGTGAATGTTATGAGCTATATAGTAGTATAGGCAGTGTGGGATTGTTTTCTTACTTTTACTTGGTAGTAATTTAGGTCTTGAAATAATAAAGTATACATGTTTTTGTTTGTGTTGGTGACAAGTTTCAGTTTGGAATCTTAATTTTCAATTCTCGTTACCACACTGCTCCAAAAAAATAGCCACCAACAGTCCACAATTCTCCCAGGTGCATCTACATTGACTTTTCAGGGATTTTAGAGTTTGCTTTATCATCACCAAGAGGAGTAAATCATACGAGTGAATAACCAAACTACTATGGACTCTGTTTATTAATATTTTTGAAAGATCAACTACAACTTCATCTCAATGAAATATCAGATAACTTTAGCTTACTACAAAATATCAACTCTTGCCTATATATTTATTGTGGTTATATTTAAAGGTCACAGAATCCATTTTATGGCACTGTAGCACTCAAATGTTTAAATGTGCCAAAAATATTTCTGAGAGAAACAATTGACTGATCCCCTAATAACTCGTCATAACAAACAGGGGTGGTATGGCGGCATAGGTAGACAACTTCTTTATCATAATTATTAAAAGTACAGGCAAAGTTTTACTAAGTGAAGCAACACTCTTCAAGGGAACTAGTTATTGCCAAGTTCTAAATGTGCAGCAGCAATTACCATGATGCACATTGTCACTCAAGGCTAATCATTGTTGTGTTAAACAATCATTAAAATAATATCCAAACATCAGTTTGAATAAGGTGTTTAAAAAAATTTTTTTTGCACACAATATTGCTTTTTTCAATGTTTTTTTATAAGAATCATTTTTGATAATCATACAAAAACACTTTGACAAAAGTTCAAACACAACATTATGTAAGACATGTATTTACAGGCCACATTTACAACCAGTTTTGTCCATGGCATGTCCAAGCACCACTCTGTATTAGCCACGATAATTGCTATTGTAGGTATTGTATGATGAGGAAGAGGAAGATGATAATGTAGCACTAGTTGCACTGGCACCAGCCACTACAGATGCTACAGTAATAATAATAACGAGGACATCAAGTACAACAATGAATACAACACTGAGAATGCTGCATCTGATAGACCATTTATTGTATTTGCTGCCTTCATCATTGCTAGTGGCAGAGGTAGCCTGCAGAAAATAGAACATTATACAAAAAAAAAAAGAAAAAAAAAAAGAGCAACAATTTAATGCTGCAGCTAGAAACGCTCTAGTTGTGACTTACACTAAAAGCAAAATAAACGGCAATTCCAACACATATCAAGCCATGCCAACAGCCACAGAAGAAGTAGATGAGGCCCAGAATTATTCCACATATCATGGCATTTGTACCGTAGGATCTAGCAGCTTCCACTGCAGCTGGTGCTGTTACATTCACTTTTACCTCATTGACATTGGAATTCTATAGTAGTTGGGGTAAGAAATATTTCTTTGTCAGACTAATGCAGAGATTGCAGTTAAACTAACAGCTAAAGTAAAAAGAGACAGCCAGTATGTTATAATTTCATGTGTGGCGGCACTCTCTGTCCATTAATAGTGCGAAATCTATGGAAGCTAAGTTATTCTCACTGAATTCTGCATAATGGGCTGCATTTGCACGGCCTGCTGCATCATGACAGGCTGCTGCATCATTGGCTGCTGACCCATCATTGGCTGCTGACCCATCATTGCCTGCTGACCCATCATTGGTTGCTGACCCATCATTGGTTGCTGACCCATCATTCCTGGCTGCTGCTGCCCCATCATGGCTTGCTGCTGAGGAGGATAGCCGGCATATGGTGGAGGATAGGCTGAAATAATAAACGGTTTTTGTTGACTCATGACATACAAGTAAGTTTTGATGCAAAAGTCACACAAAGCAGGTGCAGATGTAGTTTAAAATCCACTTTTACCAGTGTTCTGCTGTTCTGGAACTGTGGGATACACACCTTCGCCCGGTGGAGGTAGTGGAGCTTTAGCTGCAAGCACATGTTTTAGTATGGCCAATAATAATAAAAAATGGGGAAAAGAAATAGAAAAGAAACTTGCTTGCTTCAGTAGTATCCATCTTTCTTTGCGATAAGTCGTCAGTTTTGGCTTAAAACTTGTTCTTCAATTCTTGAATTGCTGCAAGTGTTGCGACTCACTTGGTATTTATAATAGTTTTTGTTGTTATTGCACCGTACCAAAGAATAACAAAGAGTGTTTATAAGTTGCTCATTTTCATTCTACATTCACTGGTATAAGGTAATGCTTCATGATTACTTCCTATGTTAGTCATTTTACATTGAATGGGAATAACGGAGCTGAAAGCAAAAGGAAGTATGATAAGTGTATGTTTGATAATACTCAGAAGACTTCCTATCTTTGTTCTTATTACAATATAATATATATTACTTATTATAATATATATTACATATAAATACAATATTATATATCTTTTTGCAAGTTAAAGCAATTCACTCACACTCAATTAAAAATGCAGTAACCATTGTAAAATATGGACAGCATTAATCAATGGTGTAAGTACCCAGAAGGGTAGGAAACCACGCAGGTGCGCAAATATAAGTCAAGAGATAGTTCAATTCAAATTCATAAATTCTCGGTCTTGTGGACCTTCTAGTGAAATGAATTACAAGGGCCAGAGAAGGCTATTGTTATATGAACAGAGAATACATGAGGTGGTCAGTGAGCATGCCCCAATGATGCGGTGATAATGAGTTAGGTGGACATGAAGTGAATGACTTAGGAATTTGTAGAGCAGCCTTGTTGCTAATGAGTAGGTGATAAGAGTGAAGTGAATGGAATTACAGTGAGACTTTACTGTAATCTTACCCACGAAAACAACTTTAATTACATGGAGCGGGGCCTCGGAGGCCGGAGAGGACCCGCTCCATGTAATTAAAGTTCTCTGGATGTTGATCCACCACGACCATCACCCACTACCTTGACAGCAGCCAGCCCGGACCCCCCTGTACCAGCAGAAAGAACTTGGTCAGCACCACCTCCCCCAACTTCCCTGCCTGCGCAGGACCTGCCAGGACCTAGTACCCCAGCAGCTGCCCCCATGGGAGCCAGTAGACCAGTCCCTGAGACACCAGTGGAGGAGGACCCAGATGGACCTTATCCGCCACCGGTGGAAAATCCGAAGAGCAACTGCCAATTCAATCAACTGGATCTGGTAAGGGTCAATGATAACAACATACATCCTATTCTTGTATTATCCAGCCGCCAGCTCACCTTGGAAGAACATGAGGTCCTGTTGTTGGGCCTCAAGTTCGCCCCTACTCCCAGGAGAGTTCCGGACCCACTGGAATACTTTGACCGCTACCATGAACAGTGTAGGAGAACCTACAACAAACTGACCCACGTCAGAGCAGACAGACCTCTCCCCAAGCTCATAGAGGAACACCTGGTCGTGATCAAAGACAAACTGTCCCATCTGGCAGTCATCGGGAAGAAAGACAACCAAGCCCAGACACATGAACAGTGGAACAACCTCTCCACCAAACACCAGCAAGCCATACGTAGACTCAGACTAGACAAATCTCTAACCATCAAACCCGCGGACAAGGGTTCGTGCATAGTCGTGATGGACACCAAAGACTACCTGTCGGAAGGACTGAAAGAGTTGGCAGACAAGTCCACCTACATGGAACTAGAGTCGGACCCCACAGCAGAGATCACGGACGCCTCCAATGCCATTCTAGACAAGTACCATGGGATCGGTATGATCAACAAATATACCCGTGACAAATACTTCACCTCTATAGATGATGTCAGGACCCAATACTCAGAAGACTTCCTATCTTTGTTCTTATTACAATATAATATATATATTACATATTATAAATATAATTATTTTATTATATATCTTTTTGCAAGTTAAAGCAATTCACTCACACTCAATTAAAAATGCAGTAACCATTGTAAAATATGGACAGCATTAATCAATGGTAATGATATTTCTTTCTTCATGAGAGGTCTTTTTAATACCAACAATTTTTTTGCTTTGATTTCTGCGTTAGCTTTGCTGAGTGAGACATTCAATAGGATATTCTATTGGTAGCTGTAATGATTTAAGAAATATGCATTAAGCCTTAGCTATCACTGCTGCTTGCTATTGCAGTTAAAGTGAAAATAAAAATCCTGAGTTTATCTGATCAAAAACAAGTCCACAGTTGTTATATTTGCAGATTTCATTTTCTATCAGGATGGCCTTGTCACTGGAGGGTAGCTGGAGTACCACTTGAAATTCTATTAGGATTGGAAAAGTACACGCTCATTCTAGATGATACATTCTGACAGAAAAATAATTTTTCTGACTATAATCCCTAACTTGAATGCTTTCATTCATGTATTTTCTTTTCATATGTCTGTGTTTGGTTTGCTTGTTTTTTTGTTTTGTTTCTGTTTCACAGTTTACAGTTACTTGACAGGATGTGCAACAATGGGGAATTCCTGACTGAAGTTTACAAGGACTGGAGACATAGGACATTAATGGGATGTTTTGTTACATTAATTAGGAATAGTTATAGATACACTTTGGAAATTACATTGGTGAACTAATAAGCATAAAATATTTAAGCTGTCCATGCTCAGTGACTAAACTTTGACCTTGTGGATGGTCCAGGAGTGGAATGTCATTTGAATACTGTTCCTTGTGTTTCTTTCTCTTAGTGGGCATGCTCCTGCAAAAGCTGTCAGAAATTCAGGGAATATTGTTTTCCTAGATATGCGTAATTACCGAAAAAGGTTTGCTTACGGTGTATATTTCTTGTGTTTTGCAGAATTCCCAGAGCATGTGTTTACGATTTTGACAGTGTTGTGCACCAGTCAGATATACCAGACACTGAAAGTAAATGGAAACAGGCACATCCATCCTTTGAATATTGGAGAATCTAGATTTACAGAAGCGGAGTATGAACCGAAAGCTGCAGCCCCCCCCTCCCCCTCCCACACTCACACTTGGAGACATATAACCCTCCTCCCCCAATCCATCTTACCTCAGTTATAAAATATAAGATATGCAAGCACTTCAATGAACTGAGGCCTTATATTTTGTCAACCAGAGTATTGCGCAGTAATTCAGAGCTTTCAGTCGAGGTTTAATTTAGAACACTCACTTGTGATGATTCTAATAGTAGCTATAGCTACATATACATGTATGGGGCGGGGCTGTGGGATTTGGATGTGAATTTATCAGATGAATACACACTCAAGTTTTTCTCCCTTCCTCATTCTGTACCAAAAGTTTTTCTCAGTCCACCCACAGTTAGGGAATAGAATTTATTAGCAATTGACAAGAATAGGATGTATATGAAAGTTTAATGGAAAATCTAGTGGCTTACTCGGAGTGCTAGCAAGATGAACATCAGATAGATAATTAGCATGATTAAAGTATAAATCATTGACTTGTCAGTATTGGTAGACTAAACTATATTTTCTCATAACTATTCAGAATATGCATAAGTAATAAGCCCATTGCCAGTTGTAAGTTGTGATGGTGTGAATGATTGCTTGAGAATTAGAGAAGTTACCAGTAAGCACACAAGCATTGCTAAACGAGTAGCTATGCAAAAAAAAAAGAAGCAGAAACTGTGTCAGTTCCACTAAGAGCCATTTAATAGAGAAATAATACTATAGCTCTAATGTAGCCACTTGTAATTAAAAGTTCTCTTTTCAAAACTTGATTACTTTTGATGGTAATGTTTTTGGTAATTTTATTTTACTTTGTTTTTTTGAAGGGGCACACAGAGTTGAAAGTAAAATAAAATGGAAGCCGAGGATGCCCCAGGGGTACCAATATAGGCAATTATGTTTATAGGACAACTGCATGTTAATTCATGCTCTTCATTGATAAATAAAAGTCCAAACCAATTTACATATGTTGTATTAAATTTCATAAATTTTGACCTAAATATAATATTTGGGCCCTCCCCATCATTGGTGCTGGATCTACCCATGCTCATCACCACTGAGATATACTAGTTTTGAATATTCTAGAATTTATTAACCCTCAGCATGCATGCATGAGAGGGTTGTACCAGTCATCTTGTTGGAAATGTACTGTATCCAGATGGCTCATTGCTAATACATCCAAACATTTGAGTGACACCCAGTGGTACTACAGTCAAGTACAAAGAGAGGTCTAGCGGTCATTACAGAGTTTAGCTAGATTTTTCACCAGTTCATATTTGGTCGCAAGTTTATTCTAATCACTGATTGAGTTGCTAGCTTCAACTCTGAGAATAGCACCCAGTTCTAGCAGCTAACCAGCAAGCTAGGAGGGTACTGATACTGAGCCAACATGGTTACTCCATAGAGTAGTGGCAGACTTTGGTTCATGAAAAATAATGATGCACTCAGTCACCTGCCAGTGGGGGAAGACACTTCCATGATGCACACCATTAAACTGATGAGCCAACAACTAAACTATCCAACGGGTATGGGACGGGGTATGGGGCAGAAGAAGATGAGAGAAGTTCCACAGTCCAGACCCCTCCTCCACCAATGTTGGAGCTGAAAAATTAACAGTTCTGGCCTCTAGATAACTTATGACAGATCCAAGAAACCCTACCCCTATGGATGCTGGTACAGCAAGGACAAGTGATTGATAAGACAGCTACCAAAGAGTAATTGCTCTTTTAGCAGACTGGGATATGGGAGTAGTGGAACTTGCACTGCACTTCAAAGCACACAGGTTTATGACCTTTTAGGGACTTCTTAGCAAAAGCATCCTGAACATTCTAGAATGTACATCAACATAAGTTCCAACCGTTTGAAATGTCTGGGACAATCCCAAATTTTTTTATTCATTCCAATCTGGGAATATCTTCCTATTTGTCCCAGTAAGTTTGCTATCTGGTAAAGGGTCCCACTAATGTATTGTCGAAACGAGATTTTTTTTTTGGTTATGAGTAATTGTGGTTCTCCAGAGCTTTAAACAGGAATGCAGTGTCATTTTGACAGCAACTGGACTCATCAATATCCTGGTATTGGGAGAAGTAACTAGCTAGTCATTTGTAGCACAACAAAAATTGAAATGAGTGCTTGAGTATCAAGATTATAATCACCAAGGGTAACAGCAATTTATTACCAAATTATCAATTATATAAAAGACACTACGCTAAATAAATAGAACTATACTTCAACACATCCTTCATGCCCTTCTCTATGTCTTTCTCTTACTTTTCATCCTTCTCATCCCTCTCACTATTCTCTTCCTTCTCTCCTTCTCTTTCTCCTCTTTTTTCTCTTCCCATACCTTCTTCTCTTCTTCGACATCTTCCTCATCACTCACATTATTCTCTTCCCTCTCATTCAACATATCCTTGTTCTCATTTCATTAATGGGTATTAATTGATTGATAAACTGAAGGGCTTCCCATTAATTTGGTCTATCAAGGATAGGGGTAAGCTGTGTCTTGAATACTGATATTAATGAGGGTATTGGGAGCTGAAAAATTGAGACAAGAGCCAAAAAGAAACACTGAAATTATAATTGTTCTGAAGCATTGAAGATGGAACTGAAAAAATTAATTGTTATTGAGTGTTGGATGCACCTTCTCTTCCTTTCAAATTAATAGGTTGGCTGGCATTTTTTGTCATTTCTGATGCTGTATGATAGTATAATTGCTCAAGAAGAGAAACCATTTAGCATTGAGCTGACAGTGCTCCCAGTATTTCAAACTTTTTATAAAAGAAAAAGAGGAGAAAAAAAAACCACTGCTGATTTTCTTTTATAATTATGGATTATACGGACTGACTATTCTCATTTTCCCTCAATCCCAGCGTGCATGCGCGAGAGGGTTATAGTAGTCGTCCCGTCTGTTAGTCTGTCTGTCTGTCACGCTCTGATTTTGGAGATTACTGACAATTAACCGTGATTTAGGTATGAACTTACTCAGAAAGAAGATTTAGGACCTTTCATTATGCTACTTTTTTGAATTTCGGGCTAATTGTTGAGAAAACGCAAAGCTTTCAGCTCCGCGTAGGTACCCGCTTTTGTGGGTAATGCTTCCTAGCATCACGTCATAATCACGTAAGCAAATTGTTTATTGCAGCCCGCGGTGAAGTTTGCTTTGAAAGAAGTGAAGTTTGACTTTGAAAATGTATACCAGTGAGTGTTTCTGGCCTTATGTCTTATGTAGACAGCTTTTCCATGTACCATTTTCATTGCTCGAGCAATATTGATGCCTGATTAAAATAGCTAATAGATTGCTTGTTCTTTTGATCTGAGATTATATTGTAATAGCTGGGTAGTGTTTAGTAGCGCTGAGGGTTCACACCTTTGTGTTTCATTATTCATTAAATGCTTATATTATTCTAAAATTATTCCACTACACAATTTTGTGTTTATTATTCCAGAAAAATACTAAAATAATCTAGCAGGACCTAAAGGTCACAGGTTTCAAGAAAATTTTTGTTTAATTGTCTACCTGGCAAATTAATGCAGTCACAATGTTTGAGAAATACATATAGGTCAGTAATTGATAATACCTGGCTGCCTGGCTAGTATAGCAGGCAAACTTGAGGCGATTATTTACTAGTTAGTCTTCCTTGTGACTCCTGTCTCACTGGTTCTTGTGCATAATGAGGGAGACACCTAAAGTTAATACAGACAAATTGAATATTCTTTATATGCTTGTTTTATCTCACCATTTTATCTTTTTGAATCAGGGTTACCTTAGCTCCTCCAGGCAACACACAAAATACCATGTTTATACAATGGTTAAATTGTAAGCATAAATAATATACCTTGACATTTTCCATGTCCTCCAAGTTGCAACCACCTGAAAACTGAGAATAAGGATAATGCACTCAATAATATGCTAAACTGAAGGATAAATGTAAGTGCTACACATGATAAAACAAACCTCTCCCTTGTGTGGATGCTGAAGTTATTTTCTCAGCAGAGAAGAAGTTGAGATCAGGCAATACTTGAGCTAAAAGGTCTTCATCTTCACTGTCCCAGTCATCTTTGTATGTGTCATGAATATTTCCATACCTGTAGATTACACTCTATAGCTATATATTTTCCTCCATTAATATTAATAGTAGCTTACCCTCCTTGGTATTCCTGGATTCTTGTTAATTTCAAGATCAAGCTTGGGATAATAGGAATACTTTGGCTCCACCCCTCCCCATGAAGAAATTCTGCTTCAAGATAAATAAATAATTCAATTTGCTCTCTAATATACCATTCAACTGGCTTGTTTTATTTATGAATACTCACTAGCAAGTATGTTCGCTTCCCCAAACAATTTCCACACACCTTATTACCAACAAACCCCCAACTGCGTCGGTAATGCGAGAGACGCCAACACAAAATGACGTCCGCGTTCGCTCGGGCGTGCGCGCTAATCAACTGCCACGGAGAAGAACTTCCGATCTACTAAGCTGTATCAAAATTCCCCTGAATATTCTTGCCACTTGCAAATAAAAAGTGTAATCTCGAGAGACCTTTTCGACTGGTTGTATAGCTAGATGAGGAACCCATGAAGGCAGAACCCAGTATATGTAGAAGGAAATTCCTTTATGTCTATATAATATACACTGAGGACTAGGGCCTGCGGATTATGCTAAAAAATTAAAATTATTCTTTTTTTATGGTATTATTCCAAAAAACAATATATTATTCCATAAATATTCTTATTATTCTCTTACTATTCCAATTAGAAACAATGTGCCGATTGCAGTAGCTAGCTGTATGAAGTTGTTGTGATATGAAATGAATGAGTAAAAGTATCAGTCTCTCTTAATGTTATACTGAATTACTTCATATAGAGGATTCAATATGGTTAGCTAATTTTTCAGTGTAAACTTTGAATGTCTCCGTAAAAAATATTCAATGAATGGAGAAGATATGCTTTGCTGCAGCTAAGTAAAATTTTAATAAGAAACTTACCAGAAATTTGGGGATGTGGATTAGACAGTTAAAGAATTTTAATATACATAATGTACTTAGCAGTGGATTTCCCTTCAAATTCATAGATTGGTTGGTAATGATTTATAATTTCTTGTCAATTTTGATGTAGCTGAGTTGCTCAAGATTAGCAACCATCTAGCATGATCCTCCAGATGACTTGCTGACTCTGAGCCTTAGCTAATAGCACTACCAGTATTTCAAACTTTCCCATTTTAGAGTACAATAACAGAGTGGCCAACATAAACCCAGCTGCTTTAATCAAATAATAAAGATCTACCTTAAGACCATATTTCTGTTCTTCCGTTGTAGCTATAAGGAAAGGGGAAAAAAACACTATTGATTTTTTTTTTATAATTATGGATTGTATGGAGTGATTATTCTCATTTTCCCTTTATTATTCTTTTAATAGCTGATATTAATCTAGAATTATTCCAGTACACAGCTGGCATATGTACTCTGGAAGTAGAAGCGTGAGAGAGAGGATTGCTACTACTTGTGCTCATGCAACCTTCAGCATATTCATACAAAATGAAATAGGAGTAGACAGTGTTTGATGCAGAAGAAAGGGAAAGGGGAGAACACTGATATCTCCCTTTGCCAGATCATCGTGCTAGCATTTTTTCTGGACTAATAGACATGAAATTGCAAGCTTGTGGCGGAAGTGTTTCTTGAGGTCTTCTAAAATGTTGAAATAATGGCTGTAGTAAATTTAATTTGTTTAGCCCACACAGACTTCTATAATTTTATACTTTTCTAGCATTCTGTAGCATAATGAATGCTCTACAATATGTACTATAATAACCATTAATATGGCCTTGCTGCTACACTCTATGAAGCCTGACCAAATTATAAGCTTGGTATTGCATCAGCCGCTAAGGCAAGGTCCAGACACCAGGTTTGTATTGTTAGAAAGAAGAAGAGCTACTCTATCCAAAGCCTCAAGGTGCTCGAAATTTAACCTACACCTTGCAACAGATAAAGAAAATTTGTGGTTACAATTTTGTACAATGGAATGTACTCCAAAACAGGGGCAGATCTAGTGCTAGCGACAGGGGGACCCAAATACATATATTTAGGTCAAACTTACGAAATTTATTCAAATTATGATTGCTTGTACATGATTTGGATATTAGTTTAAGAGTGAAGAGCATAAGTTAGCATGCAAGCTGTCCTTTGAACTGTATTGCCAGTATTGATACACTTTCCTTATCAATTCCAATTCTCAATAAAACTTGGTTGGGGAGGGGGAGGGGAGGGGGGGGGGGGCTTCGCCCTGGATCGACCCTGATCAAACCCAAAATATACAGGAAAACTGGTCAGCTAGGCCAGTTGCATAATTACTACTAATGAGCTTGGCCATGGGTCAGGTACCTAAAAATAACATTGTGAAGATATCTAGAGTATCAGGAACAATGCAAATTCTTTCCAAGATGCTGAGTGTTAGTTGTTTACAGCAGCTGCAGAACATAAAAGAAATTGAATGAACTTCGAGCCCTATGTTTTCATTTTTTGTCTTCTGACCAGTTAGTTTTCTTCAGCTGTCTTTGAGCCCCTTTAACCCCTCCTAGCTCTTTTTTTTCTTCTGCTGATCATTTCCATCTAGTTCAACAAATACTCGAAATAAAATATTTTGCCATGAAACTTTATAGCACGTGTCAGTCAGCGCAATAGTAGAAAAGGGTAAAAAGGGTAAACAAACACCTATAGCTACATAATTGAATTGAAGACATATTTTGCTGAATTAGTCTGTTTTGTGGTAACATATCTTCAGCTTCAATATCGGACATCATTTTTTTTTTGTTGGTATTTTGTTAAGCTGACAAATCAGTCAGATTAGACATTACAAACACAACATAATGTAAAAGAAAACAAACATCACAACTAAGCAATATGCATTCACAATTACTTGTTTCTGCTATGCACAGATTCACACCAGTTTCTGACTGGACCCTAGTAGCTAATTACTGTAGTGATTGTTTGAAGCTGATGAACTGTTGCTTGCATGTCTAGTAGCTAGTGTGATAACTACTGCAATTATTATGATAATACTGATGATGACAGTGTAGACAGCACCAATAAAATTGCATCCCAAAGACCAATCACTGTATTTATTGGCATTATACTTGCTATCGGCAAATTTAGCCTGCAGTCAAAATTTATATGCAAGGTGAGTAACACACACAATAGCTTAAAAGCTAGCTGGCACTTACACTCCAAGCAAAATAGACAGCAATGCAAACGCATGGCAAGCCGTACCAACAGCCACAGAAGAAGTAGATAAAACACAGAATTAGCCCAAATGACATTGCATTGTTGGTTTTATTTTCTATGCTGTAGTTTGTGTCCTGTACATTATGAAGATAGAGATAATGGTTAGGTTATTAAAGAGATAGGAGCATGTAGGGTCAGTATTAATGATATACACACTCAATAAAGAAAACCAACAGAATTTGTAAGAGTGAACAGCTAAAAACAAACTATAAGGAGTAATAGATATCACTCACTTCATACTGCCCAATCTGCTGCACTTGCACAGCTACAGGTTGCTCTATAATTGGTTGGTTGTCCATCATAGCCTGCTGTTCGGACTCCAACCGTCCTCCACAATAATGTTAGCAAGTGTTTCAACGACCTGAACACGCACGCTCAGTATCTCTCGTGCCTCAAGTCCGCCTTCATCGGAGATCGTCGATGTCTTTCGTTGTTTGACTCTATATATGTTTGATGCACTGTATTATTTCTTAGTTACCATTTTCACTGACTCCGTGTAACTCATCTTATCTTACTTGCTGTGTATATTTGTTCTATCTATAATAACAAGCTTATTTAACTTCATCCTTTGAGTTATCTAAGTCACCCAGCTACGACGTTCGGACACAAGTCCTCTTCTTGCTGGACAGTCCCGAACACCTGCTACTGGTCTACTGTGGCTGACCGCTAACAGGATGGCCACAATAAGGAGGAGAGTAAGCTGAAACGGAAGAGTATTTAATACACAATTGATGTAAAATCACCAAAGTAGTGTTTATAAATAAAACAAAAAAAACTTACTGTCTTAGCAAAATCTATATAATAATATTATGTTTATCTGTAAAAATATAACACTAGTAAGAGATGCATGAATTTCCATTTGTTATGCAGTAAATTCTCAGACTATGTTATTGTTTCAAGTTTTCCAAAAGGGAGTGTTTATCTAAAGGAGTGTTTCAATGTAAATTTATAGTTGTTTTGCAGATGTAGTGGATCCTGAAAGCTTTTTCAACATTTTTATACAAGCAACTCATTTAATTATCTGGTAGTGATAGAAAATTTATTATTTCTAGAATATTCAGTACTCTTTTAGAGAAACTCAGTGCCTGTATGTAATTAGTGTTGATTAGAAGGGGTGACAATAAATAGGTACACACAGGACCCAACTAAAGTGAGATAGCTAAGCAATTGTACCCATGATGTGTAGTTATTCTGAAAGGAAATGAATCACATCCTGCCAAAGCAGTCTCGTAGTATATATGAGGATCACAAAAAAAAGTTTAAAAAAAGAAGAAGCAAATATGAGTATTGTGGGAAACTTAAATTTTAAACACATTACAGAAAGAAAAATGGAGACAAAAAGAAAGATGAAAAAAGGAGGGAAGAGTTTATGAAGATCAGACTTGTCAAGTTTTGTATTGTTTGTTATTCATATGTTGACTTGAAAATAGTGAAATATTGTATGCTTTTTGTGTACTGATTCAGGGACGGATGTATAAATGGGGGGGGGGAGAGTTCTATTTGGTAAAGGGGTGAACTATTGAGAAAATATTCTAGCTATATACATTTATTTCCTACATGATTATATTCAATACAGATAATTATCACAGCAGCGGTATAGTGAGATGATTTGGTATGGGGCGGGGGGGGGTTCAAGGGCATGTGTTTTGTGGTTGAAAGTGTTCGTGTGAGGAATCATCTCGTTAAATTGTGCCCCAAAATTATGTTATCTCACGACGGAAATTATTGCTCTTCTGAGATTAGGGGAGCTCGTACAATGCTAGTTATTTCTACTCCTTGCTTGAACCTTTTGTATTTGTGTCTGCTTATATGTACTCTTCCTATAGCTGTGTATGGTATGCTAGACACTATGGATGACTCAGTTATCAAAATTGTATCTTTCACTGTGGTAGCAAAAGTTGATATACGAAAGTAAAAGTGAAAAAAAAACAACTACAAATAACAGCTACTACTAGAATGGTGAGTGAGTGACCACAACCCAAACCACACTATTGAAGTGAGACACTTTTAGGCAACTCAATGAAGAGTTTTGGTAAACTTTATATGTAGCTATACCCAGATACTATGTGCACACAGGAGCCCCAATTCAATATGAGTTTGTGTTTCAATTAACACTTTGAGCTTTCTATTTCTATTGGTGACCCTGTGACCTTAGGTATAGAATTACACTCTAAAGCAGGTTTTCTAGAATATAGGTGGCTATAAGAGACACACAACCTTACAATGTGTTAGGAAAGCTGCATCTAAAAACAAAAGAACAATTTTTGAAGAAAATCAGCACCAAAATATATTTCTGATGATAACCAGGATGATGATGAAAGCTATTCAGAACATCATGGTTTAAAGCTCAACACAATATCATTTAGTAATACTGGTGAAGATCAAACAATATTTACTGAAAAATAACTGGGAAAAAAAGCAATAGAATAGGTTAGTCTGCTCTGCATGAAGCACTCGAATAATATTAAGACTTCTTGTACTTTTAGTACAGGGCAACTTCCAGTATGCTTTCCTGCACTTTCCATAAACCTATCCTGGACCTGTGTAGGAAAGTGTACAGGAAAGTTGGCCTTAATATGACTTCAGGATGTATGAGATAATGCCTCAGGAAATGTATAAGTCATTTCAGCTTGTCTGCTGCTATCATAGAGTCACATCGACAAAGATATTAGATGAAAAAAATACATATACTTGCCATCAATTGGTGAACGAGTTACTGTCAATCATGGGTTAAAGTGCTTTGATTAATCTTTAGGCTGCAATAAAGAATGTAATGGTCCCTCTTGGTTTTCAAGCTAGAGGGTAAGTTCACGATGGAGCTGCAAACATGCAGGGGCAGAGAAGTGTTTAGCTATGAGGATTCCATAGAATTTTTAAAGAAATCCCTCATCTGCTACATTTCTCACTGAAAAGGCTCCTATTAGTCTCATCGAAGTTAATTTAAAAGTAGCTAGTTGTTTTCAATTGATGGTGAAATGTTAATTAGATGTCTGTTGCCTGTGCTGTCTTGCTTGACCCTGCTTGCCCCAACCATTTTGCTGTGGTTAGAAATCTAATTTACTTGTGTATTACCATCTTAGAAATTACAGTACATGACACAGATGTTTTTAAAATTTATGTCCAATTTGTTGACTGTTTAAAAGAGCAAAGGGAAAAAGCAGAAAAAAACATTAACATAAAAAATTGCTAAACTGAAGTACTGAGGAATCTATGTATTTGTGTAAATTAAACGAGCAGTTTACAAACTGTTAATTAGAAACATTCAGTTTGTAGGGGGAAGGGAACTTAAGGCAACAACAATAGCTAAAAGGCAGATTGGTAATGATTGGTAATAGTAACAGTTAACGTTTCAACCAGCACCTAATAATGCTGAATCATCACAAGAAAAATGGATGCAACTAAACCAAGCAAGTTGTTGCCTTTTAATATTATTGTTTTTACGAATAAATTGCAACAGTACCACTGTTGTGAGGTTTTTTATCAGTATATACTGCACTTTTGTAATAATACTGCTATAATATTTTCATTTCACCGTATACTCTTCCTTTTATTGTGGCTATTTTGTTGAGCAGCCAGCCACAGTAGACCAGCAACAGGATCAGCAAACTTGAATTGAACAGCCTTTGGCTGTGTAAGTGCAGCCGACTGGACTTATCAAATTTTCCAAAGTATAGTTAGGCGCACGACTGCCACCAGGGTTCAGGTGTGGCTGTAGATCTCTTAAAAGGTAAGTGTATTTTCTTTCATACTAAATACCAGCACAAAATTCAGGAATTGTAAAAAGCAAAAAAAAAAGCAAAAAAAAAAAAGCAAGTTACAGCAATGAACTTACTATCTATCAATATCACATGATGCAATGCTTACACAAAGCAACACACAATATTCGGCTATAAAAATTCAAGTCCACTCATGAATAACAAGATAGCTACGCTAAGTAAGTTCATTAAAATACAATTATCATGTTAAAAACACATTATGTATCCACTTAGAATGCTAAAAGATGTATTCGTAGAAATAAAAGATGAACTCAAAAGAAATGACTGCTTTTGTTGTTTAGTTTTTTGTTGCTGTTGTTGCTCGTTATGTTTTGTACTTATAATTTACAACAATCATTGTTTTTATGAGATAAGCTGTAGTGATAAGCTAGTAGTTTACTTCAATTGATGGTCAATGGTCAAAACTGAAGATTTGATGGCACAAACTATTAATCTACTTCAAAGATGATAAACAGAGTTTCACTCACTGTAACTAAATGAAATCACGCTGTGACTAGATTTACCTTCTTGACTATGCAGCATGGCTTTATATGTGGCCACTGAAACAGAAAAACTTTCACGATAAAAAAGTTCTTAAATAGACCATTTATATTGTTGCTTTGGTTTTCTTTATCAATCTAATTTCAATTAAAAATTCACTTTCCAAAGTCTTTAAACTTTGGAGGAATGCATGAGTTAGTGTTTATCTCTGCATGCCCAGTAGAAGAACAGAAAAAAAAAATTACCAAAAGTACTACAATATATCTAAAACAATCAAGTATGTATTGGTAGTACAACTGCAAAATTACAGAGAAACAAAACGAGTAGCTAGTTTACAAATCTTGAGATCAACGTTCCCTTGTTTAGGGAAACATAGGGCAATAACAGTAGCTGAGATTGCTAAATATAAAAGACAGGTAAAATTTAAAAAGTTGGAAATTCCAACATTACTTACTAAGCTGAATTATCACAAGGAAGAATGGATACTACTGGAACAAGCAAGTTGATATTCCTTTTATCACTATTATTATTATTTGCTACATTATGAATAATGCCTCTATTGTGTAGCTTTACAGGATAAAGACTATTGTATTTATGTCACTCCATTACAGCTTACTCGCCACCATATTGTGGCTATCCCGATCAGCTGCCAGCCACAGAATGCAAGCTGCAGGCCACGGTGGATCAGCAACCAATTATAGAGCAACCTGCTGTTGTGCAAAACCAGCAGATTGGGCAGAGTGTAGTGAGTGAGAATTATTATTCTTTATAGTTTTATGATTTCACTATAAGAATTTTGGTGTTAGTTCTTTCACATGCATATGAACCTGGTGTGTTGAGGTTTCTTTAACCTTTTAATAAACTTTACTTCTGTGTATAGAGCTCCAACTTCCATGTAGCAAATAATGGCACACAAGACCCACCAATGTTCCTTGCAGTCATTCTGGGTCTCATCTATTTGTTCTGTGGCTGTTGGCTAAGCTTGCCATGCATCTTTTTTGCCGTTTATTTTGCTATGAGTGTAAGTTTCAGCTTGAGTTTCCTTGCTTCAGTGTGTAACTTTGCTTTGTACTTTGCATATATTTTGACTGCAGAATAACAACACATGGTCTTTTATATGCAGTATTATTAGCATTATTTCCACTGTCACCTGCGTCGTCATCGCCATCATTATAATTATTCTATTGAGCATATTGCCACTTGTTGCATCACCATCATCATCATCATTACAATGATTTTATTGATCATATTTTGATTTGATGGTCAAGTAATTTTGGGCTTCGATCACATGCGATATAAATTCACTGAAATTAATTACGGTAGCTAGTTAATTATTGTTTATTTCATCTAAAAAACATCAAATTTTTTTTTGTAGATTTCCTTTTTTATTTTTATATAAACGCATTTCTTAGAGAATCTGAAAGTATTTTCAATATTTTAGTATCTACAAACTAATACATACTTCCTGTCGATAATGAGTGTCTGTTCATTTCTATGTATTTAAAACAGCAAAGGGCCATAAAAACTTTGACAGAAGAATAAAGTTCAACATTTCCCCAATCTATCCACTGCAGCACAAGGCTAATATTTTCGTTCTTTGCTAGACAGGAGATACATAATTAAAAATTAATAATTCTTTTTGATTTCATGATACACAAGTAAAATTAGATTTAGGCAAAAAAATTCTAATTAACAGTTCACCATCAATTGCAAACTGCTACTTTCAAGAATGCCTGGAGTGGGCATAACTGAGAATACAGCAGAGTATATTTAGCAAGAAGAGACACTCACAGTGAAGTGTCTGGTTTCACTCAAGGGTGAGTTATGTTCCTTGTATGTGAGTGTTCCACCATTAAAAAGATTCCTGAGACTGCAGTGATGATATGTAACACTGTGCAGAATGTGGATACTAATGTTGTTTTGGTTCAACATTTACATTTTAGTTTTAGTTATAGTTTTTGACAAAAAATATTTCAATTAATTTTAGTTTTAGTTTTTCACTAGCAAAGACTACAATTTTAGTTTTAGTTTTAGTTTTTCCAATGTACTAATTTCAATTCCAATTTTAGTTTTAGTTTTTCAAATTTAATAACTTCTATTTTAATTTTAGTTTTAGTTTTTTAGAATTCAAAATAATTTTTTTAACTCAAAGTCATCAACTTTAGATTTTTTGTTTTTCAAATGCAGACTTCAATTTAGTTTTTATATTCCACCATTATTGTTAGCTGTTTATTTTAGCTTTGTTTTTTTGTTTTGTTGTTTTTTTGTTTGTTTTTCTAACAGGAGTACAATAATTTAGTTTTTGAAATAATTATTATTACCCTGTGGCCAGTCTCTACTTACTGAACTACAGCAAATACAGCATGGAGACTGAATGATTTATGCCCGTGCTAAGGGAGGGGGCTGGACTGGATAGTCAAGTAACCGCTGACTGCTGTCCAACAGTTTGCCTTAGCCAAACTATTACTCAGGTGCTACGAAGAAATGATTTGGGTAAAGGGTTTTGCCTCCTGGGACAGTTATCATTCTATGTAATATTTAGTTCTGGTTAGTTTACTAAAATGCTTTAGGTATAACTAAAATTATTTTTAGTTTTAGTTTTAGTTAACCAAAACAACACTAGTGGATACACAGGAGAGCGTTTTTGTCTTCTTCAAATTGCCTTTGGAATTATGTGATGCAGACTAGCTATAAAAAGTCAAAAAATAAATTAATGTTAAAAATTGGAAGAAAAAAATATTATGTCTAAAATTATATTTATAAGAAGCTCAATTCATAAATACATCCAGTAATGAATAATTCACTCTTTTCTTTCTTTCATCTGAACTTTACTATAAATAGAATTCAAAGGATACAAGCAAATAGTGTTTTTTCCCTCTCAATTGAGGTATATTGCACTCTCAAATGAACTGCTAATTAAAATGGCACCTTATAAAGATTTTTTTTCACCCACCCCCCAAACATTTCTTTTGAGTAGGTAAAGCATAGGTAATTGTTCCGCTTCTTAAGTAATCAATAGTTCTCAGGATTTGCATGTTGTCCTAATTGTTTATTGAACACAACAAAGCTGACACTGGATTCTATATAATAGGTCATGCATGTAAAATTATACACCTATGATTCTGCCTAATGAATGCACGAAAGGCTAGAAAGTATTTAAGTTTTGATAACAGTTTGCTTAAAAAAAAAAAAAGCTAGCTAATACAATCTGTGCACCCTTAAACCCTTTCCCCTCCTTCCTCTCTTCAACCAAGTGGTGTATTCTCTTACCCTAGAAACAGCATTCAAGAAATAGTTTATCTGATGAGCTGAGCATTATATGCACTGCTGAGAATCTTTTAAACTATTTGAGCAATCACTTGGTTTTATTTTTCTTTCAAAGTTTTCAAATAATTAATAAAACTTACGACTGCCATTGGATTACCATAAGCTCCTACAAATAAATAAATAAATAAATGTAACATTATGTTATTCTCTGTAGCTGTGATAATAACTATAAATTATATTTTATTCTTTATACATATAACTGAACTGCATAATACATATTTACACATGAAAACAAATTCTACATCATAATAAATGGAGTGGTAGTGGTAATAATTATAATAAAATTATGATGATGATGCCGATGATAATTAAAAATAATTATAGTGGTGTATAATAATAATAATAATAATAATAATAATAATAATAATAAGATAATAATAATGATAAAAATAATCATTATTATTAATAATATTATTATTAACTCAATAAGTAGTACAGCTAGTAAAGCACGTGATAATTATTTGTTCTCACCTTCAAAAGTTAGTGTACCTGACATTCCGTTGATTTTATACTGTAGTAATTACGGTACAGCAGCTCGACATCTGACATTCCAACTATACTCAAGTGGAAGCGACATTTAGCGTCCTCTCGCGTCCACTCGAGTAAAGTTGGAATGTCAGATGTCGAGCTGCTGTACCTAAACTAAAAAAATTTTCTGCGAAGTGTGGCCGGTTTAGAAGTAACAATACTAGAGAATTGGTGAGCGAGCGAGGCGAGTGAGACACTTTATCGAGATTTTGCCGCAGCATATTCAGGAAACTAGTTCATTTGTACTGTCACAAAAATAAAAATTATAATACCAACTTAATCTCAGATATCGGGCTTAAACATAACAATTGACTTTGCTATAAATAAGGTGCACGGTAGACAGACCATCATGGTTAGATAGCGTTTGGTCGAAATTGTTTATTTGTATTTTTGTCGATCCGCACCGTACTTATCGTAGACAGCACCTTTTTAATCCTGACCTCACCATTTATTGTGTACATTGAGTACAGTTTATGTTCATAGTTGTTCTCAGGCAGGAACGCTTCTGGAAGTGGGTATATTGGATGGATGTGAGTCTCTGGCATTCAAAGAAATGAAGAGGAAGAGGAAGAAGAAGAGAAAGAAAGAAGAAGGAAGAAAAACGTTTAGCCAAGGAATCTGATAAGCAGAAACAACAGGAACAAAAAGGGCCAAGCAAGCAAGGAAGAAAGAGGAATTGGCAAGAATGAAGAAGGAACAAGCTAAGGCCAACAAAAGAAAAGTACTAATGAAGTTAGCGAATATTCTGGTCAAAAGAGAAAGATACCCTGTGTTCCTGCAAAGACTTATCCGACAGGATACAGTGTAGGGAAATTGAATGTGGAGTCTGGAGCCATATTAGCTGTTTGGAAGAATGTTGTGGTGGTTATGTTTGTGCCATGTACTTTTGAAATTTCACATGATACTTTTCTATTTTTATCTTTGCAATTTCCCTTAATTTTTTTTTTCTATTTTCTTATCATACAAAAAGTGATCAATACACTATTATTGAATGTGTAGTTCCTTGAATTTATAAATTTGTTAAAATTATTCAGATTTTTAATGACACTGATAGTGGTCAACATGTTTGAGTATTAACTGAAATGGAACGTTTATCTCTTACAGCCTTAATTCCTTTTTAGTCTATTTAAGCTGGCTATAGATTTTATAATATTGCAATCAGTTTATGTTACCTTGCAATGTCCTGGCTACCTACAAGATACTGTGTGACAGTATTCTTTTTCAGGTTCATGAAAAGTTGCTGTCTCTCACAGTTTAATGGCCTGTAACTTATTGTCTCTTTCTATCTTCTATTGTGTGTTCTGGTCTCTTACTGCCTTACAGTAACATCTCTTGCCGCTTTTGTATAATACACTTGCAATCGCATCTTACTTCCTCGTGCACAGTTTTTGCAGTGTGCTTCATGATCTAATTTTTACAGTATCTTACAGTCTTTTGCTGTTTTCACTATATTATACTTCCAGGGGTGGATCTAGGATTTGTTAAGAGAGGAGGGAGGGGGTCTTCTCAAGGGGTGAAAAGCTATAGCTACTTATAGAAAAATGTTTGCTATTTCCTATTAGACTATATTCTAATATTCATTCACACAACAATTAGCATTATGATGTGACTGCCCAAAATTGAAATGAAATGAATGAAATGCTAAATCAGGAAGGAAAATTTTTAAACTAAGAGCAATACCAATTTACAAAGGTATTAATGTCTAGAATAAAGAAAAGGAGTGGACAGTAGGGGTTGGCAAATTATGCACATTTATTTGCATGCTAATGCTAATTATTTTAGTAATTAATCTACTTGAAACTACATGCTCGTGGACAGAGTTCAAAGGTCACCTCAAACACATTCACAACTAGAAGAATCCTTGTACACGTGACTAATCTAAATCCTAATGTGGCCACTGTTTATATGTGAGTTGTTACAGTACAATACAAACTAATTATAATTATGAAATTTTTTGAGAGACGCGGTTTAGATAATTCTAGTTATTTATTGGACTATACACACGTCAATAAACTTTAATTCTTATACAATGTTTCAACCAAGTTTGCTGGTCTTCTTCAGGTACAGAAATACAGAAAGTAGAGTGACTGACTGAGAATGATCCAGAATAGGTGAATGAATGAATGAATGAATGGCTTGGTTAGGGGTGCTAAAACAGGTGTTGATTGGCAGTTTTAAAGATTGAGGATAAAGAACACAGGAATAAAAAACTAGCTACTTGATTATGCTCATAAGTACACTAATCATGCTAGCATATGCTAGTACTTAGTAGTGTGCTTACATGTTTTCCTTGAAAAAGATGACTATATACAGGGGTGGTCATTGTCTCCTCATATTCTTCATGCTGTAGCTGTTGTTCAGTAGTGAAAATCTTGTGCACTGGGCTTACACTAGTTAAAGAAGGTGTAGGCATGTCATAATTTGAAGCCACCTCATTTATGTTGCTGGACTCATTGTGATCTGTTAACTGAACTACACTGTTTTCTTGATTCATGTTTAGTGAATAATTGTTTAGGTCTAATGCCACTGAATCCGCCATATTGTTGCACGATAGGAATAAGCTGGTGTTTACTGGAACTGGTTGAGTGTATAAATCTTGCTCTGATTTTGATTGTTGAATTCTATAAAATACAATCAACATTAACAGGAATACGTTTATAATTGTGTTATTGTGGCTTAAGTTATGTCTTTATCTACAGTTTTACAAGCAATAAACAGTCCATAGACGAGAAGACTGAAAGGTATTGTTTATTTCACTCACTTTGCACAACTGTCCCACTGACTATATCTTACCTAGCTGTCTTTAGTCGTACTCCATTAGGTCCTTTTCTTGCTTTTCTTACTGATGGATGTGAATTTAAATCCATGTTTAATCCATTTTCTACATCTTGAATGAGTTTTCTTTCTTTGACATTTTTATAATAGAACACTATGGCTATGATAATAGTGATAGTGAATGCAACAATCCCAAAACTAACCAGTGAAGCAGCAAATATAGCAGCAAGACGTTGGTGACTGTTGTTTCCATCCTTAAGTTTATATACATCTTCTTTAAACAATACTGATGCCTCTGAGATTACCTAATGTTAAATAATGTATATAAAATGCCACTTTATGTATATAAATCAGATTGCAATTTGAATAGTTTGTATGTATATAAATTGTTGATAATATTGCGGTCACAATAAAGGCATTTAAAATAAATGTACTTATAATTGGTACACTTTGATTCACTTCAATGTAGTTTTTTGAAGGGTCAGAACTTGATATTTGTATGTATTATAGTAAGTTATACATGTATGTTATACATACATGCATGCATACATACATACATAATATAGAAACATAGCCAATACAGTGAGTCAATCTTTGTCTAAAACAATTACATGTAATAGTATGTACCCAATAGGATGCTTGCTCACAGCACTCTACCAAGATAATAATTGTATTTTTATTATTTTTATCATATAATTAGTACCTGTCTTGTAACGTGTACCATGTGTTGACTTGATTGTGTTCTTAAATTTTGCATCTGAATCTTTTCTTCCTAAGAAACCTAAAACAAGAAATATCAACAGTGAGGTTTGCTCACTATGCTCTACTACAATATAATATTTACAATTATATAATAAGTATACGTACCTGTCTTGTAACGTGTACCATGTGATAATTTGATGGAATTCTCAAGTTTTTCCTCCGAATCTTTTCTTCCTAAAGAACCTACATGATAGCTAAAGAGTATTATTATAATTATATAAATATAGTATGCATTATCATATGGCTCTAGATAACTGTACTTTAAGTAGCTTAAAATTTAATCGAGGCTACAAACTCATCACCAGATGTATTTAGCTCACCTTTGAAAGACTGGGTAGATTTTTATAGTATTATCACCAATATTCCTAGTAACAATTTTCTTAATATCTAAAATGAAAGCAACATTTGAATGTATGAAATTAAATGTTTGTCATTCTCTATAATAGCATACATGATTTAGCGTGAAATACTTTATAGATCTATTACTTTAGTAATAATTGTGTTTTTTTTTCCAACTAGTCACATTTCCTTAAGATAATTACATATACAAAAAAATTACAAGTTAAATTTGCTATATTAAATTCAGATTATCCTTCAAATGTATTCAGAATCTGGTAACTTTAAATTTGTAATCTACAAAGGAAGCTATGTGGCATCTAGTTATGCTAGGCAGAAAGCAATTCAGAAATACAATCAATTCACTGACGTGATGGACACAATATTAGGATGTTACAAGTTATTTATATCTACATACCTGATTCCTGAGGTGTTACAATATCTGAAATAGATTTCTTGCCGAAACTAAGTTTTATCAAATGACTTATGAAGTCCTTTGGCAAATTAAGAATGTATGATATCACTGTGTTCATGATAGGATAAAGAGAGCTTAGTTGATAGTTTTCACTATGTGTTGGTAGGTTTGTTGAATACAGTACTGTGTGTTGATCCAGATGGATTCAAATTCCAATCTGAATGGTAATTGATTGCAGATTCTCCTGAAATACTTGTGTATATTGCATGCATTACGTCGCTGTTAATAAACTCAGTAACATCCAAATTGTTGCCAGCTAAAATGAAGGTTACATGGAAAGATTTGACTATTATAAATATTTAATACAACTTACTGAAGTTTAAAAGAACTAGATTATTGTTGGTGTAAGTTCCTACAGATATTTTACAGCTGTATTTTGAAGTAACAGGAATCTTAAAATTACTGATATTGACATGAAATTGTGAATCATCAACATTTGGGTTTATGCCAGTTATGAAGCACTTATCTCTATCTAAGTGAACCAATGTTCTAAACCAAAGTTCTCCCTCTTTACCTCCACAGTAAAGGTCTAATTTGGAGCTGTAAGGAAGAGGAGGCAATGTTCCTAGAAATTGCCAACTTGTATTATATTTTCTTTCCATTTACTGGAAAGTTGTGCTGAGGAAATAAAATTAATAAATATACTTAGCTTTAGTTAACTCATGCAGTTAAAGTCACTTACACGTATTAATACACCAACGTCAATATCAACAATAACTTATAGCAACCATGACCGAATGTTCTCGCTAATACCAGAACGCCCGATGAGTTCCAGCGTCCGCAAAACTCTCCCTTTATACGCCAACCAATATTCGCAATCAATGGTGCGCACGCAACCAACATACCTTGAGAGACCAGGCTACTGTAAGAGATTGTACAGGCCTTAAAATATCAGAAATGATACGTTATTAGCTATAGCTATGGGTAGGTTACTTTTAGCAGATTGGTCTTATCTCAGCAGATTGGTCCTATCTCAGCAGATTTGGTTCTGTCTCAGCAGATTTGGTCCTATCTCAGTGGATTTGGTCCTATCTCAGCGGATTTGGTCCAGCTTTGTAGTACATCTCTGTAGCACCTTAAACTGCAATACTTGTGGGCATGTTATGCTAATGCTTTTTTTTTTATATAGACATTTCAACATATTTAGAGGTCAACTCACATTTGGGACCTGGTTAGAATGCTAATAATACCCTTCTAGAAGAAAGAGGACAAGATTCACATTCAATTTAACTACTACTGCAAAAAAAATTTGGTGTAGTGTTTCTAATGTTGTCTGTTGCAAAAAGGTTGCAGTAAAGTAAGAACATGAAATGTTGGGGTGGGTCAAGAACTTCGTGACAATTATGTAGCACACTATTTATGTAATTTTATAACAGCAAATCATATATAAGTATAATATACTGAGTCAAATTATACAGGCATGACTGGTTATTAAAACTTTTTATGTATGCGTTTGGATTCAAAATTTCTAACAAATTGTTTCTTTCGTTTGCATACTGAAATAAATTCCTTTTCTACAGCTTTTTTTTACACATATGCATGTGTAAGAGCATGCAATGATTCAACCTCTCCTGTGGCATGGTGTTGCATAAATGTGTTTTCAGAGCTGATAAACTACGTTCAGCTGAGGCAGTGGTGACTGGAACAGTGAGATAAAGTTGCAGATTATGGACTTCCGTGAGAATACTTTTGAGGCAAGATTGGCTATTGAAAATATATAAAATTTACTTTATTGAGAGTATATAGAGGAGCCAGTACAATATTGAGGGAAGTTGAAGGCTGCCCCCCCCCCCCCCCCCCCTCCTCCTCCTCAGTTCTTGGTTCTTACTTCCTAGATAGCAGCTAGTTTATGCCTGTAAAGCTGTAATACTACAGTGCTCTTGAGGTGATCTTTCTGTATAACGCCTCTTAGGAATAGTTTGTATGTTTGACTAAACAGACTTAAGAGACTAGAAGAGAATAAAGAGACTGTAGAGACTAAAGAGTCTAGAAGGGACTCAAGAGACTAAAAGACACTACAGAGACTAGACGAGACTAAAGAGACTAGAATAAAGAGATCAAATAATTGAAGAGACTAAACAAATTGTAAAAGACTAAAGAGACTAAAAGAAAGTAAAGAGAATAAAAGAAACTGAAGAGACTAAAAGAGACTAAAAGAGACTAAAGAAACTGGAAGAGATTAATGAGACTAGAAAAGACTAAAGAGACTAGAAGAGACAAAAGAGACTGGAAAAGATTAAAGAGACTAATAGAGATTAAAAGAAGCCGAAGAGACTAGAAGAGACTAAAGAAACTGGAAGAGACTGAAGAGAATAAAGAGAGTAGATGAGACTAAAGAGACTAGAAGAGACAAAATATCAAAGAATAGAAGAGACAGAAGAGACTGGAAAAAGATAAAGTAGAAGAAACTAAAGAAACTGGATGAGATTAAAGAGACTGAAGAGAATAAAGAGACTGGGAGATACTAAAGAGACTAGAAGAAACTAAAGAGACTAGAAGATACTAAATAAACTGAAAGATACTAGTTATTTAACTTAGCTATATGGAATTATATCTATAAATAACTCTTAAAATGATATAATAAGATTACAACTTAAAGAAACAACCTTTATTTTTTGTCAGGTAACTAGCTACTTTAAAATGTTCATAAAATAAACCCCCTCACGTTTCTAGCTACAGCCATGTCAACATTGAGTATGTGACTATGTGGAGACTGTGGATGGCTGCTAGAGACAATTTTAACAGAGATGATGATTTATTATCTAGCCACGTACAATGATGCCGTTTTCATAGAGAAATATAAATAAATTTAAACGATTTACATTTTGTTGTTTAATATGCTTCTAGTATATTAAATGGCCATTTATTTTGAGGCAGTAAAGTTCAGCTCAGAGACTGCTAGAGACTTAAAAAGACTGTAAGTTAGTCTCAAACTAGAAAGATCAGAAATGATATACAGAACTAAAAAATTAGTTACCTATAGAAGGTAATTTATTCTTTTTCTAACAATTACAGTTACCTTAGCTATATGCATTTCTCAAGAAGCTAGAAAATTCCCTTTGGCTAAAAAAACCAACGTGACAATAGTATCTGACTTACAAATTTATTGAAAAAAACAACAACTAAGCACTAGGATGGACCAAATCTGCGCATGGCTGATGAAATCAATCTCCTGACCAAATTTCCTATAACACAGGCATGATTGAAGGGGAGGCCTGGGTGGTAAACTTTATTTTATCCAACACATTCCAACTTGCTCTGTATGTTTATACATCACATACATTTTGGTGTAAGCATTAGCTAATGATATTCATTCAATGCATACCATGTTCAACCTGGCATTGAACACTTATACAGTGCAACCTCTAATCAATGTCAAGATATTATTATTAAAAAAAACCCTTCAAGGTTGGGAATGCAATTACAGCAGAACCTCTCTTATCAAGGCACCTTGGTTTTGGGGGTGCTGTAAACGTAGAATTGCCAGAATAATACATGAAAACACATTACAGTATTTTAAAAATGCATTATAATACTTACACTAGTATAGAATCACAAGATTAGTTCTTGCTAAGGCTCTAATAAATAATTTAGGCTGTAAAGACTGATTCCAGCAATTATTAATAAATAATTTAGGCTGTAAAGACTAAGTTCCAGCAATTATTAATTAAGCAGCTATTCAGTTTTTGTGTACTCTACCCTACCAAAGATAACTTAACAGCCACCCGGTAGAGGTATCTTAGAGGTCTGATGAGGGGCACTGCCCAGTGTGAGCATTCATTTTTTGTAGAATAAATTGAGAAGTACAATGACAGGATAACAGTTCAGGGTCTCTACCCTTTACAAATAATATAAACTTCACGTTTTAGTTTATTATTTCTTCGTGCCAATTTAGTCCTATTTTTTTTTTGTGTATTATTCAATTATCTTCACTGCTCACAGCACAGTTTTGTGTAGCTATAGTATGAAACATGTCTATGTGTTTTGTAGAACCCTGTTTTGGGTTTGTATAACTTAGTCTCTCAATCAAGACATGTGTATTCAAAGGATCCAGTCGGTGGGAGAACAAGGAAATATACAATCTTTTTTTCTATTGACATAAAGGGCTTCCAACAGAGAAGTCAAGTTGGCTGCTTTTACTGTGACTGTTTATTGGGTCTTATCTTAACAAAATTAACCTCTATTTATTTTATAGCTAATGTAAGTACTGTGGATATGCTAAGCTGAGGGATTGAGTCCTCAACTCACTGAACAATCTCCAATTATGACTCCCCATGAGTGAACAATGACTCATTATGACTGAACAACCACACCGTGACTGAGTAACAATGACTCACCATGTGACTAATGACAAGCTGACACCACAAAACTGCAAGTTTAACGGAGACATCTGTACTGTATGTAGCTTTCTGAATGCTAAGCTTGTGTATGCTGCTTTGTTAAAATAAGGTGTGTAAATTACACCTCGCAATGTGTTTACCAGGAGGCACAGTCTGAACTCTCCACTTTGAACCCTTATAACGTCCACATTAATACATTTTTTACCAAGTGAGCATAATAAGTAATAGCTTGTATTCTAAAGTTTTCTTTTTTAAATATTTTAGTTATGACTAACTATGAGACAATACCCATTTTCAACAATTTGCGGGTTTAACCTAGGTGCTTCCAAATTTGGAAAGTCACGCAGGATTTCAGTATTTACAACCACTACCTATACTTTGATTATAAACTCACCACAAAGAATTTGACCTTATAGTCACCCGATAAAAAAGACTTAAAAGCAAAAAGTCTAAAACATAAGGTTAAAGGCTTAATTTTGAACACAGAAAGTGCTATTGTTATTGTATTTCAGACAAGAAATACTGAAGCATTAAAAGAACCACATCTTCATATAGCTAATATAGAACAATCGAAACTTAGTGAACATTAATTTCCAAATCTTAAAATGTTTTGCTAATTGTTAAGTTGTTGTTCAAGGTGCCTTCTAATTGCACGTTGTGCTTGATCTACTCCAACACCAATTATTATACTTGCCCCAACCACTGCAAATACAAGACCAAATATGGTGAGGCTGACGGAAATAATAGAGTGAATTTTGGCAGTCTTCTCTTGTCCTCTAGAGCCATAAGAAGAAGCCTAAAAATAAAAATGTTACTTAACGGAAAGTTTAACGGTTGAATAATACAAATATATAAACAGCAGCACAATAGTAGCAAAGTAACACTGCAAAAGACACATAAGAAATAATAACTAAGGTTAAAACTATAATTGCCTGATTAAAACAAAACTACATTATTGATTTAGTCCAGCAGCAAGTAGATACAACCTTGCTTTGGTGTCTATAGTAGTTCTTTTTGCTGATTATATTAGTCGAGGATTCCAATATTAAGAATAACTTTACTGGACCTCAGTCAGCATTGAGCATTTTCAATTATAAACAAAAGTAGACAATGCTAATTAACAGTTTGTGGTTTTAAGGTATTTTTGTCAAATCTCAACTTTGGTACTATCTAAATAAAAAGTTAACATGCCATTGAATAGCTCTCTACGTTGCCAACATTTTGATACTAAAATTAACACTTAAAAAAACAAGTTATTAAGGAGTGAATTAATGGTTGTGGTTTTAAGGTATTTCCGTCATATCTCAACTTTGGTATATCAGAAGTTGATAGCTACATCATTGGATAGATTCCAAAATCACTAAAACTTTGACACTAAAATTTATACTAAATGCAAGGACTGAATACGTCATGCCTAAGAAAATAACATACACTATTTAATGTTGTGTTCTAATTTTGTGTGCAGCTATTACACGTAATATACAGCTACTTGATGGCTATAGATAAATATTGCTGGAATTTTTTTGGGAAATATAGGCACATAGAAGCAATAAGAAATATGCTAGAAATATAGGCAACTTTATTAGATTAGCATCAATTAGTAATGATTAACTAATGTGGAATGTGTGAAATTATATTAATGCTCTCAAACATAATCAAGAAAGAGTACTAAAAGACCACCTTTCAGCTTCAGTTATGCTGCAATGTAACCATTTCTTTTTTTGTAATTCACAATACATAGCTAATTATCACAGGAATTTTGGCCAAGCAATAAATGAGAAATGTAGCACATTTTGAAGAAATTATAGGTCAAGTTTAGGAGTATTGGAGAACTGATTTTAGGCAAGAAAAAAAGCAATAGTTATCTATGCCTACTGATTGATATGTTTCCTTTTACACTTTTCTCAATAAATTGTACTAATAGCCTACAGTTTTGGGTTATCATTAGATTGAAAGAAGCAAAAAAACTCTAAGCAATAGGCAGCCACAGTAGACATAGCTAACCTTGCTTTGCTGGTCTATATTTAAAAAAAAATAAAAATAAAAATAAAATAAAAAATAAATAAAAAGCCATTCATTAACATGTTACTAAGGAGCCACCACATAATAGTAATGCATATTAACCCTCAGTGATCATGTTTATGAGGTTTACAGTAGTCATCCATAGTCATTCATTCTGTCAACAGAATTTCAGAAAGACAGCAACCACCCAGTATCGAAATCTATGGGTGATGTACATTACCAATTCAATTCCAAATGCTCTCAATATGCTTCAGAAAGGCTGAACTGGCCCATACATCATTAGGGTAATTGTGGTAAAGCTTGCCTAGTTTTTGGCATAGTGCTTCTACAACTAATGCTGAAAGTTTATACCTATGTTGCACTATTCATGATGTTGGTATTTGTTCATTATGCAGTTAAGTTCTGACAAGTACAAAACATAGTACAAACTAGTTTTGCACGATTACATCCACATTGTGAAGACTTGCAATGGGTTTCACTTGAGCAGGTACACCTGATCACCTGTAGGATGTCACTGGGAGCCAGGGGAATGTCAGATGGTATTGCTATTGGCTGCAATGACTTCATATTCTGTTCTTGATCCATCCATGATATGTGGGCTCTAACTTCATGAGGATCAAGTTGCAAAGTTTTGGCTTCCTGATTTGAGCACTCCATTACATCAACTTTTGTTTTGGACAACATGGATGTAGTGGTTGGCTGTCCATAACATCAGCTGTCACTTGAGCATCACATCAGACTAATCTGCTTGAATGTCGCCGATCATATATATGAGTAATTTTTTTCTTTCAGCATTATCCCTTTTCCTATAGGAAAAAGGAAAATGCTGAAAGAAAAATTACATTAGAAAGTCCATTGCATGCTGCCACAGTGTCACACCCAGATAGAGCATGACCAGCCATTAGTGATGGAATAATCATGATGCTTCACCACAGTAGCTTGTATATTAATACTTTTCTTTCTTTGATACTTGATGCCATTCATTGGTATTTGTAAGAAGTATAATGATAAAGTTGTAGAACATACACATCTATATTATCGGTAAGAATAGTCACATGCTTATTCTCATTGACTTCAACCCGGTATTGCTTGCTATACTACGATATTATTAGCTTCTTCATGAGTAATGGCAATATCATGTCGTACAATGACAACCTAAAACCACAAACTGTTAATTAGCAAAAGTGCATTTTACATTTACTATCAATTTATATCAAAATGCTCAATGCTGTTGAAGGTCCAGTAAATAAATTCTTTAAATAGATGGTCTTGAGAAGCAAAAGGCACACAAAAACCTATTATAGACAACAAAGCAGGGTTGTAGCAAAAAAAGTGGACTAATTGGCTGTTAGAAAACTGCTGTTAATGTAAGAGATGTACATTTTTGAAAGCCTAAATTAACTACACAATAGTTACTAAAATTGTAAAACCTGCATCTTTGCAATATTCTAAACAAAATGACAGAAGCTGTTGCTAAACAAATTATGTAAAAACTATTGTAAAAACTAAAGTTAAAGTTGTTTTGATGAAACAACAACAACAACAACACACACACACACACACACACACACACACACAAACAGTGTCCATGCTGAACTGAATTGTTTAAAGCACTTTTTTCCCTTAATAACAACTTGACTCTGGCATAATTGAGAAAGTTATTTGAAAATTAATATAAAATAGTCAAATTTGGAACCAAATATGCAGACTCCAACTATAAGACTCCATAAATAGCAACCACAACTTATATAGCTTGATTATTCATGTTTATTATTTTTATTTCTGATGCTACAAAGCTAGAACAAATACTATTAGCAACATACCACAAATTCTATGGCAACAACTATTCTCACAAATGGACACAATTCTCCTTACAGTGACACCTAGTATGATGCCAGCGATAGTGAAAGGTAGAGCCCACCAGCACAAGCAGCAGGTAACAAAGATGGTGAACACTGTAGCAATTGTAGTAGCTCCGAGTTCTACTTGCCTACTAGCCGGCTGTTTAGCAGTAACCTTTCAAAAATTAAAAAAAATCGGACAAAACAAAATAAGAAGAAAAGAAAAAAGAACATTTTAAAAAGTTGTCACCTGGATTATGACTCTGTTAAATCACAAGCTGATTTACCCCAAGTTGCTATATTCAACAGGCCATTAACCCTTGTAATTCTGACTCTTAAAATTGTGTATGCCATGGCTTTATTTCCATCTTTACTGGAACACTCTTGACCCTATATACTCTCCTCTTATAATAGGGATAGTGCTATTGGAAACATTTCATAAGTATTATAAAATAGCATCGAAAGATTGACTGAAAGTATTTTAATAAAGGCTAACTACCACAACTTACCTTAGTATCTCGAGTACCTACATTGTAATTTATAACCCAATAATAATAATTTTGGTAAGCAAAATTTACTAGCATTATAATTATTAGCATGTAACGAGAGAATTTTACAACCATATTGTAATAGATATTTTCTTGGAGGATTACCATCTCTGGGATCAGGCCTCTGCCTAGTTTTTGGATGAGGAAGCAAAGGAATAATAAATGGAATAGCAGCAGGCATACTTCACTTTAATCCCTGATCCAGGTCACTTCCAGGAACAACCACAAAGGCGGAGTTCACTATCTCCACCAAGAGCAATAACTCTTGGCATTGGTTCTGAGAAGAACCAGCAACAACACCACTTGTCAATGAACTGTCTAGCACCCAAGGCAAATTTCGCCTTCCATTTTTCCAAAACAGGAACTGGCCATAATTTTTGTATGAGCATGTGTTGGAAATTTCATAATCTATCTATTTATGTAATTTGGTAGCTGTGCTGCAAGCTATTGGCCCGATACAGCGAGAAATAGAGTCAGCGAGTAGAGTCAGCACAGGATAAACTGAAACATTTTCTATGGTACAGGTAAGTCAGTGATACCATAAGTGGATATGCCGGATATACGTGATATCATCATGCAAGTCCTCTCTCTATTCATGTTTTCTATTGTATCTGAAAACAATTGTACTTTTAATTGCGAAGTTCTAACGTAAAAATTATATCTTTTCATTATTTTAAAACCACATTTGACGTATCGGTAATCAAGACTGAGGTAATTATAATACTTTCCTCATTAATTTCTAGCTAGTTAGTACATACTGGACACGAATCAACATCAGTTTAATACATTTATTGTGTTGCATAATTAATTTACCATCAGGCGATAGTTGGTACTCATGGTTAGACTTATCTGAGTGAGACTTGGAACCTTGTTGTTGAGGGTTACCACCCTGGGGTAGAGTAGAATCTGCATGATTATCTTGAGCCATTAGATCTAAAAGACAGGTTAATGCTTTATGTACACATTAGCTACAGTTTAGATCACTTACCTGACATGATGGTATTTTACTGTTTTTAAGAAGTCAAAAGCTGTGGAGTACTGACTGAGAAGGCCCCACTTTTAATCCCCGTAATGTTTGCGACACGCAACAATTACACTGCCGCGTGGGCGTGAGCCCGGAAAGCATATTTCCGCGCTAGCGCGATACAAACAGAGGAAGTGGTGGGAACCAGTATAGCTACACTGCAATCGGGTGTAGTCTGGCGACACCGCAGAAGATTAGGCGCCTCTGCAGAGTCCGAATGGTGGAGGGCCAACAGGCAGTGGTCTCCATTGAATTCCACTATGCAACGAGAAGCCTCCGCGAAAACTTTGACCCCTCTTTGAACGTTGACTCCACTGCCTGCGACCTTTGACCTTTACTACTTCCAGTCGCAATTTGCATGTGTGAAGGGAAGCCAAATGAGCGATAAAGCATGTTTGAAGCTGGATGGCAACTTATTGGCACCAACTAATGCAAAGAAAACCTCACAAACAAATACATGTTGCATTTCAAAGAACAATAATCAAAGTAACTGATTAATTTAATTCGTATACAAAAATAAATACCGATTGTTATGTTATCAGGGTATTGTAAACCTAGTCAGCTTCCAACAGAAGAAGTTATCAAGGTATCAGGATATAAATCTGTTTAAGTGCATGTAGCCAAAACCTTTACTATGATTTCATTTTGGTGGTCAAAAGCGGATAGAGTGTGTTAGTCTTCAATAGTTTCATTCATAATGTCATGTATTAAACAATGCCAATTTTGGAGTCTTACTTGTTGAGTAACACAATTTATATGGAAACAACAATAATATCACAATTTTTTTTCTTATTTTTTTATTTGGGACTTGATGTGTATACTGCAAATTACAGGAAAACTCACCTCAGGTTTTCCAAAAGTAAGGCCATTATAAATTTTATAGAATTTATTGAAATATCACTTTATCTCAAAGCTACCACATATATAAATGATGAAAATGTATGATGCCAACATGATCAGTTGCACATATTTTTGAAGTAAAAGGTGGCAGTTTTGAACAAATAATTTTCTCAAAACAAGCTTGCTTTAACTATATTCAACCAAATGTCTTTATTGGTGATGAATAAGCTTTTCAAAAAATAACTTAACTTCTTTTGACCGTTCAACAGAGTGAATTTCTTTAATAACCCTTGGTAAACGATAAGAAATTGATAATTTAGTTTTATTTATGTTTTTCTGAAGTATATAGATTTATAAATAACTATATATATATTATAATATATATATATTATTATTATTATTATTATTATTATTATTATTATTATTATTATTATTATTATTATTAAACAAATCTGGAAACAATTTTATAAGCTAAGTGTTAAAAAATTTATGGTTGTGGTGAATGAAAAGGCTAGTTGTTTGAATGTTCTAATGTGCTATTCACAGAGGGGGCAATAAGAATGAAACATTAGTGATACCCTGAAGAAACACTATAATTTATCATGGGCCTGTGATAGTACAAACTTATTATAGATTAACTCATCATAGATGTTGTCACAGTAACAAAGCTATAATAATAATAATAATAATAATAATAATAAAATATATTCTCTCTCTTTCCAGGCTTTTTTTTTAACCATACAGAATTAAAAAAATACTTGGTCGCCACTGGGAATCGAACCCAGGACCGCTTGCTTAACGCACATGTATGGTTAAAAAAAAAGCCTGTGAAAGAGAGAGAATACATCTAATGAGTAAGAAAAGGCTGAGAAAGAAATTAGAAAAATAATAATATAATAATGCCAATAATAGGCATATATTAGATCCGGTGGTCATTTGTAGATAATTTTGTTCTTAAACAAAATCAAACTAGTTGAGGGATTTCAATTGGAAATTCTGCAAGGACATTCAAACATAATACTTTCTAGCAAGCCCAGAAGAAGATTTATGTTTCTTCCATGTATATTACAAACTATCAAACTCTTGACCACTAAATGGCTTCATAGATAAAGGTTTGCCACTAAATTTGTCTACTCCTATTTGTGCCAAATGTAATCTTATAGGGATTATATTCACCATTATATCCACGATTTGTGCGGCTACCTGGAAGCAGTGTAGCGGACATTCCAATTCCAGATGATATGCTTCCTACAAACACTACATCACCTCAGCTGGGCTACTCTGTGCTGACTCCTTTTTTGAAGAAGCAAGACAGAACAATTGATCGGGTTCTAGGAGATGGTAATTGTCTTTTTCGAGCCCTTTCTCGACAGCTCACAGGTGTTCAAGATTATCACATACAACTTAGAGGCATAATTGCTCAGTGTGAGTCTAAGATTGCATTGTTTCAAGAACTACATGCTGCTATCAACGAAACAGAGTTTACTGAACATCTTAAAAATATAAGAAGAAATTGTACCTGGGGATTTGGAAATTATTGTTACAGCCACACTATTTGGGCTAGATGTATATGTGGCAACGGATAGTTATAGACCAGGCAAATCAACATGGCTGAAGTACTCTCCTAATACACTGGCGGCAGCAGAGCTACACCACAGCAGTAGAGCCAATGGCTTGAACTCGCACATGTTTCAAGATGCCACTTTGATGCTATTAAACCCATTGGCAAAGGTGACCCATGCAGACCAATTCTTGAAACGTTTTTACTCCACTGACGAAGTAGTTGAACTTATCGATTAATTTTGTTGAACTCCTTGTATGTACTTGTATCACACCTATTATGTACATAATGGCACAATTGCTGAATACATGTATTAAACACTGGCATACTTTCTGTACTTTAGTAAGTGAAATAAAATAAAATAAAAAACTCCATGAAGTTAAGTTATGGTGTAGCTACACATAACCACAGCATTACCACATGATTTCATTGAATATGATGGAATTTTGAATGAAGTACACTCAGGTAAATAATTTGCAGTGGGGAGAGTTCACGAGAGAAATAATTTTTGATGAGTCACTTTATATGGTTAACATCCTCGTGAAGCATCACAATAAAGAAACAGCAGGATTAATGTCTATTCTTATGGATTGTTTAAATTGCAGCAATACTCATGTTAGCTCTAATTATTCTCATGACCAAGAAGCCCTTTCTCCTTTATTACCATACAAAGTCTGGCTAGCAAAAAGAAACAGCAACCGTGTGGCTAAATCGCTGAAGTCGTAGGCGGAGCTATGCGGTTGAAAACGGGAAAAGTCAAAAATTCGCTTCGTTTCCATTATTTACGGGAGCGGCAGATGACAACAATATTATTAAAACAGAGCTAGCTAAATGGATCAAACATTTGTAATAATGAATGATTTTGACGTAGCTGAGTGTAAGGCACTATGAGAGTTCATATTCCTAATAGACCATCTACCACATTCTAGTAATTTATGCTCTAGTTTCTAGTGAAGTTAATGCTACTCATATGAAGTTGAAGCTGTATTAGAAATTATAATCAGCACAATTGGGAACAGGTGTCGGTTGTATTATTTTTCTGTTTCGACATGTCGGGTTTAGACAATACAATAACGCAAAGTGGCGAGATAACTACAAGTAGCTAGCTAAATCTGATATCCACGAGACCTTTTTTTTTTATTCCTTAGACGAGCGCATCGCCACTTTTGATCTCTATTAAGTCTATTAGAAGTGATCAAGTGCGTGCAGTGCGCTAGGTCAATGGGGCAGGCGTAGACTACACAAGACTTAGTGACAATCCTACTGAGCGGAACTGTCAACTATTATTGTAGGTTATTTAAAAAATAAATCCTCTGTTTAGTTATCCTAATGGTGCTAAATCGCTTTCGATTACATGTGCGGATCAAACAACTGTATATTTTGCTGTCGCGTGCACCAGTGAAGGGACAATCGGCGTCTCACCCTTAGCTTTATTGCATCAGGGCTGGTCTGGCGAATGTTACACTGTTTGATTGTATTTACAGTATAATAGTGAACAAAGTGTGTCAGGTACATTAAGTGAAGTTGAGATTAAACGATTATTCTGTTGTCCATGTTATTTCTTATTTCAGCCCTCTTAATCATTAGATGTATTCTCCTTCTTTAAACTTTTTAATCAAAATTTTTGGCTGTTACAGTGGTCCTGGGGTTCAATCCCTTTGACAACCAAGCATTATTAATTCTGTATTGTAAAAATGCCAGTGAAAGAATGTTATGTGCTGTTGCAGTTATTATTATTGTTATTGCTGGTATTGTTGTTGCTGTTGTTGTTGTTATTATTGTTATTATTATTGTTGTTGTTACTGTTGTTATTATTATTATTATTGTTGTTGTTGTTGTTATTATTATTATTATTATTATTGTTGAGTGAGTAATCTTAAATATTCTACCAAAAAGAGACACCAGTATTGTTTTATCTTTTTTGTCCATTACATTACAGAAATTAGCTAGAGAACTTAAATATAGCTAGGTATAATATGTCCTGTATACAAAGTTATGAGTCCGACTTTGAAAATGACCTGCATAGAACATTTTCTGTTCTCCTATAGGAACTAGCTATGTTTAATGCCCGACCAGGATATCAGTCATCTTCAACTAACAATGCCCAGCTCCCTTATGTCCAAGTAGAAACAATCAACTCTCCTCCTTGGAGATCACCTGATCCACCAGAAATATTTAAAAATTACGCTAAACAACAGGCCTCCGATCCAGTCTCACATTATCCTGGGTACCAAGCCACGCCTGTCTTTGGTAAAAATAATATGAATTTGGATCATCACCAATGCAGAGCAATCTTTGTTTTACTCCAACTAAAAACCAGTGCATAATTATAATTATTTGTTTGTTTGTTTTTGTTTACATGTACATAGGTGAATCTAACAATAGGGTAAGTTATGATTAGGATGTAAATATGCCAGTAATTCTTATCACATGTACACCCAAATACATGTAGCCCCACAATGTGATTGTAACCCAGCAACCATCAATGGGCGGAGCTCCATTTCAAAGGCCGGCTAGGAGTATGGATGCAAGTGTGATTGCATTGGTGTTTGGGATAATAAGCACTATCTTTTTTGTTTCCTGTGGTTGCTGGTGGGCAGTGCCCTTCTCTGTAGTGGGAATAATATTTGGAGCCACTGTAAGTTTAACAATAATGTCCACAATGCATCAAAGAGACTGTGTCATTTGCTACATGCCACACCCATCCTGCAGTGAATTATTGGGGGATGTGTGGTGTGAATAATTCACTAATTAAAGTATGGGCATGACTATGGCTTGGTTAGCCCTGGATACTATTTTTAGTGATGAATTATTTACTATATTGACAAACGCTAAACTTTCAAATCATTTACAACAATACTATCTATCTTATTGTTTCACCACAGGCAATTTCATCTGGTTCCAATCCCAATGCTACCACAGCAAAGCATCACTTGTTCATCTCACTCGGCTGCACCATATTTGCTGTAGCCCTTGCCTCTATTGGTATCATTGTCATCATCTTAGTCATAGTTTTGCTGGTTAAATATTAACTGGTCAACAGTTGCACTGAGTACATGTACATGTTTGTAATTATATACTCCTTGTGATAGATGATTATATTAGTTATCACCAACGTCAAATTATTATAGACACATAAAGTAAGAGAAATAAAAAAAAGAACATCAACAAAAGACAGGGGTTGCATGGGGGGAAAGTTTGATTATTTATGGTGGCAGTATATATACTCATTCTTTAGTGAAGAAGAGCAGTTGACAAATAATGATTATAATTATTATTGTGAGTTCAGCAATGAAACATTTTCTTGCACAGTGCACCTCATGATATCAGGAGGTACTCTGCTTGCCAATATTCGAGAAAAATAAAACTTCTTAATCGACATAAAAATTGATTACACGTAGATATTGGACACATCCTAGAAAAATTACATAGTATAAATGAGCTAAACTAACCTAGAAAGCAACAATGTAGTACTTAACATTTAATCATATCTGAAACATGTTCTTTCATTGTATTTCAATAGTACTCAATTCTTCAAGACGGCGTCTAATAGCACGTCGTGCCTGATCAATCCCAACACCAACTGCTATACCAGTCCCAACCACAGCAAATATAAGGCCAAAAATGGTGAGGCTGATGGATATGATAAAGTGTGTTCTGGCAGTCTTCATATTCCCACTGGAGCCATAAGAAGAAGCCTGAAAATACAATTGTCACAAACACATGAATAAGGGTCAGTTAAAAGCAGATAGTATATAAAACTCAAAGCAATCACTAATTTTTAAAAAACAAAAAACAAAAAACCCAACAATTCTCCTTACAGTGACACCCAGTATGATGCCAGCTATAGTGAAAGGTTGAGCCCACCAGCACAAGCAGCAGGTAACAAAGATGGTGGACACAGTAGAATTTGATTGAACTGGGTAAGGATTGGAACCCTCCTGTGGTACAGAGCTATCAGCCAGGGGTAATGGAGGATAGGAATTCTGTGGCTCTTGTGGAGAAGCTGTCAGAGGTTGACTGCTAAAATCACCTTCTGGTTCTTTCAGAACTTCTTGGGATCCACTTTATTCAGCCATTGGGCCTGGATTGAAAAAAAAAAGGGACAGGTTTGCAAGCAATCATTAAAATATACCTACCCAACAGACAACATAATCGGCGAGCGAGCGTAGCGAGCGAGACACTTACATACAGGGGTAAAAATGAAAAAATCGGGGATGTTTATTTGTGTATATGTATGGACGTACGCAAGGCCTTTTTGTACTTTGACCCTCGCGTTTTTGTATTAGTTCGGGTGTCGACCCCGTCCCTAACTTCACTAAACAGAATCCTCTGTTTAAAGATCAGTACCCGTATCACCCTAGAAATTGAATTGTTTACCGTTTTGAATTCTTTTGCGGGTGCAGTTAAAACTTGAAAACTTAAGGGGCTTCCATTTCTATGTGGTAAGTCAATGCGCTTTTTGTCATGGTTATAAGCCGAGCGCAACAGTATTTACCTGAAAATACATTGTCCGCTAGACTACAGCGAAAGTAAGTATATCGATGGTACGTATGCTCTTTCAACGCGCGCGCGGGGAAACTACTTCTCGAGGGAAGCTGAGATAAGTACGCAATTCCATATTTGTTAGCTAACTAGTGGTGTGCTTGAGCACAAATGGCGAGCGAGCCTAAAGACTATACTATTTTTATTGACTTCTAACACTGAAGCTACTGAAAATAAGGTCAAGTTTTTAAATTTAGCATACAGGGTAAAGGGATTTCAGTGCCATAGTAACAACTCTCTGCAACTGAAGGAAAAAAAAACAACAACAAAACAATACACGTTATTTAAAAGTTTTCTTTGTGATATTCTTTAGCTAAGTAGTGGTTGTAACACACAATGCTTTGACACAGCTGGACATGCACCTACACAGACTTACCTTCGCAGTAGTCTAGTGGACAATGTATTTTCAGGTAAATACTGTGCGCACGGCTTATAACCATGACAATGAGCGCATTGACTTACCACCGCCACTAACTCGAATAGAAATGGAAGTCCCTTAAGTTGTCAAGTTTTAACTGTACCGGCAAAAGAATTCAAAACGGTAAACAATTCAATTTCTAGGGTGATACGGGTACTGATCGATAAACCAGAGGATTCTGTTTAGTGCAATTTGGGACGGGGTCGACAACCGAACTAACACAAAAACGCGAGGGTCAAAGTACAAAAATGCCTTACGTACGTCCATACATATATACAAATAAAAAAATAAACTGACATCCCCGATTTTCGATTGTGTTACCCCTGTAAGTGTCTCGCTCGCTACGCTCGCTCGCCACATATGCGAAATTAACTCTGGCCTTTCTTTTTTGTAGCTGAGATCTAGTCCAACAGTGACTGGTAAACTTCAAATAGTCAATTGGCTCAATTTGTACTACAAAGTTTGAACCACTTGCTCACGAAAATGAGTTAAGAAAGTTAATTTTGTATTTGTGTGCTAAAATTGATTGTCTTTGTTTTTGTAGGTGAGAGCTTGTTGTCAATTCAAGAATTCAAGGAATTCGATGGTCAAAGTAACTTCAATTTGATACGACAGAAGTTATCAATACTCAAGAATGATGTAAGTAGTAATTCCATATTTGTTGGCTAAAATTACATATAATAACACTGGTTTATTTTTTATCGTAGCTGAGAGCTTGTTCAAGAGTTACTGGTGATTGAGATTATCAGAATGGTTGATGTTTGATACTACAAAAGTTACCATTAATAAGGTAAGAGAGTGATTTTGTATTATTGTTTGCTGAAATCAAATGTCATAACTGCTATTATAGTGTTTGCATGAAGTAAGCTAAAACATAGTAACATTTTATGTTACCTAACTATCAGGCTCGCTCACCATTTGTGCTCAAGCACACCACTAGTTTATTTATTGGCGAGCGAGCGAAGCGAGCGAGACAGTATTAAGGGTGGATAATGCAAAATCAGGTATATGTTATATGTATATATGTTATAGTTATAAACCAAAATTGAGGTTTGTATGCGATTTATAAACTCCGAGACACGAGGGCGCAGCCCGAGTGGCGAGGATTTATAAATCGAAATACAAACCTAATGATTTTGGTTTATAACTATTTTATAGCCAGAACATAAACAACGAGCAAAGTATAGCGTTAGCTATCTTAGTAATTGTATTAAAGTACCCAAACTCTTCATTATTCCATTTTGCTTTGATCTGCCTTCTACCATAATTATGGTTGCTAAGAACTATATCAGACTTTTCCCCGCTAATACATTTTCTTACGGGCATACCAGACTGTATCAGATTTATAGTTCTTAACGACAAGCGCGGTCGCTCGGGTAACGGGCTATAAGTATATATATATATATGTATGTATGTATGGATTGTACGTATGCCCTTTAAACGCGCGCGCGGGGAATGTTTTTTCTTCAAAAAACACGGCTTTTTAGGCTTGACCCCAGTTTATTCTGAAACTACAGCATTAAGCAAGCCTTACTTTATACTTAAGCTCCAAAGTGTGAGAAAATTCCTGCGAAAACGCTTGCTTTTCAAGAAACAAAAAGTTGATTCGACCGGTTACTATGGCATTGAAGACCCTTTACCAGATTTAAATTCAAAACTTCGCCTTTTTTCCGGCTGAGTGCGGCTTGCTACTAGTTGTCAAGAGCCACCTGTAGTCAGTACTAAGAGAGCTATCATTACTTCTGAAAAGCGTATGTAAGCACATAAAGTATTAATGCTAAGGAAGCTACTACTACTCGAGGGATGCCGAGGTAAGTACGCAATTCCATATTTGTTAGCTAAATATGCAAAATAACTCTGGCCTTTCTTTTTTATAGCTAAGAGCTTGTTGTCAACAGTGACTGGTAAATTCAAATCGTCAGAAGGACTCAAATTTGGTACTACAAAAGTTACCACTGCTCAAGAAAATGAGGTAAGAAAGTAATTTGTATTTGTGTGGTGCTAAAATTGATTGTCTTTGTTTTTGTAGGTGAGGAGCTTGTTGTCAAGAATTCAAGGTAATTCAGATAGCCAAAGTAACTTCAATGATACTACAGAAGTTATCAATACTCAAGAATGAGGTAAGTAGTAATTCCATATTCGTTGGCTAAAATTACAAATAATAACACTGGTTTAGTTTTTATCGTAGCTGAAAGCTTGTTCAAGAGATACTGGTGATTGAGATTATCAGAATGGCAGATGTTTGATACTACAAGTTATTACTAGTGTGTGGCTTGAGCACCAATGGGCGAGCGACTTTAACCTCTATTGTTAATGATTGTTTTAACAAAGTCACACTCCAAGCTACTAAAATATAGTCAAAGTTTTTTAAATTACGTATGCGGAAGAGGGGATTCACAGCATAGTACCGCTTTCCCGCAACTTTTTGAATTGAAAAAGACGCAACAAATCCAGTCACTTTATTTAAGTTTCCATTGTGACATTCTTAATAGTAAGTTG
>WLWD01003821.1_pt1 | contig 45760 bp, 18 predicted proteins | sample 6712731 | NCBI WGS metagenome assembly WLWD01 (sample SAMN12718690, study PRJNA576275) | sponge metagenome | isolation source: marine sponge | host: Mycale hentscheli | place: New Zealand: South Island, Marlborough, Capsize Point | collected 2014-11-01 | reverse complement strand
CACCAAATTCCTTAGGCCTTCAACACACTTGGCTCCATTGTCCAGTGTGAGGTCCCATAGCCGTGGCCATCCAAATGCCCTCTCTACCTCCACCACAATGGACATGTCTGGATTTTTTTCATCTTTAAAATCCGAACCCCCCATTGCGAATTTCTGGCTATGGGCCTGTCCTCTCATGGATCTTCTTCCTCTTGTAGGAAGGAGGCCCCACAGTACCTAACCATTTCTCCCCTTTATTATGGATGGCAAGCACATCCCAATTACTTTGCCCCTTGGTGGCAAACTCATGTCACTGTGATAGTATATACTTATTGCTTTATTAGTACCTTACCATTCCTCCTTCATTTTGTAATGGCGGCAAACGATTTCTGACCATTCCCCTCTTCATTATGTGAGTGGCAAACATGTGCAATAGTGAATGTGTGATTATTTAGCAGTACCTGATAATTCCCCCATCCCTTCTTGATTATGCCAACACATCCTTGACAAATTTAATAATAATGTGAAATATGCTCACTAATCCTTCACAAAAACATAATTTAACACTTTATATAACAAGAAATTTTGGTACAATAAACACTAAAAAGTTACATTCTCTTCATAAATGTCTTACTGGCTATTTGCATATAGCTAGGAAACATAAAATTTCAACTACTATACAAACAAAAAACACAATATGAAAACCTTAATAACAAAGAACACAATGCAATTTAAGTAATAATGCATAGTTACTGCTACAAAAAAAAAAAAAGTTATTTCATGGATTTATTATAGGAAGTAATCAATTCCTTAACAATTAGATTGGGGGTTAGTCGATCCTCAGAAATTGGTTTCCGCACTAGTGGATCCAAGTTGTTATTTTCAGCCATGTACTCTAATAAAGCCTTCCTTTCATAAGTACGACCATATTCTGTAGTGACAGGGTCTGTAAATAGTTTTCCAGTTAGAGGACAGCACATCGATTTAGGAGCATCACCTTCATCAGCAACAATTTCCTAGTATACATTATAAAAATGAATGTCTCAAAGAAATCCGTAACCTTTATTAAAATGTCTTACTCTATCTAGTAGAGTTATGTACAACAACATTATTGAAAAGCCAACACATGAAAACTTGTAAAAATATAATACATGCAGAGCAGATAGAACTTAAAATAATAGGAGTAATTTCTTTGTCATACAGTCAGACCTTGAATGTGGTACATTTCACTTTTTTCCCCATCAATTAAGGCCTATGAATAATTAGTGATTGTATAACTTTTATGATCTGTGTGGGCGACAATTATAGTACAATAATCTTGGATTGAGTTTGAAATGAAATTATGAAAAGATACTACATTTAGTGACGACAAGTGACGCGATTGCTCCATGAAGAGGGAAATGGTTACACACAGTCAACCTCCGAAAGTCAGGTTATAAGGCTCGCATTTTGGTTGTCGTCTGAGGTGGGAATGCTTATTTGGGACAGTTGCCCGTTATGTACTTCTCCTCATTGTTACTTGAACTGTTCATGCCTGAATTTATCAAGCCACAGTTAATATGCAAGCAAGGTCAGCCTCTAGCAAGTACAAATCGAGAAGAATTGAGCACGACCACCAAATGTAAATGTGTAATGATGCATGAATAAATTTGAAAATAGTGAATTATGTCAAGTTAGTGTTCAGCTTTGGCTTCAGTCTTCACAACTCCTGATAGCTGTATTTTTATGAAGAATAGAACCATTATATTATGAATTCTGATAACTAGCAGATTATGCGCAAAGGCTAGGTCAATACTTTGAAGCTAATGATCTCACTGGAGAGAGTAAAGCTGTGCATGTTACACTCATTTCTTTGATCAGCTTTTCAACTTATCATCTCCTGCTAGCCATTTTGAGAAAACATGATGAAATAGTAGCTGTGCTGAAAAGGTACTACAACTCAACACCCTCAGAAATAATGTGGAGGTTTTAGTTCACCTCCTGGTGACCTGTGAGGCTAAATTTTTCCGTTTAACCGAGCACTGCAACTTCGGGGATACTTTATAGAAATTGTTTCAGAGTGAATGATAGTGGGAAACAGTAGAAGTTCTTGGCAGAACAGGATTTAACTTATCATGCAACTATGAGAATCACTCCAAGTTTTGAAGAAGCCAATACTGGAGCCTTCATATCAATTACGTCAAAGTCAATGTTTAAATTGTGGCTAGGAAGAGGCTTACCCTGTACCATTACCAAATGTTAGGGAATAAATTCTGGTAGTGGTAGGATTTCATGCAATACCTGCTATCAGAGTCAGGGAGCTCACTTACCTTTGATAGTTGTAGAGGGTGTTTGACTGACCTTACTGAAAGGAAATTGGTTGCGTGAGATTAAATTGGAAACAATAATCACCTTGATGCATTCTGAGGGCCCTTTACAGTTAGTGCATGCTCCCCAGGTATGATCAAGCTATTTAAGAGGGATTATGAACTTACACTGGATCACATTTTACTGGAGATCACAGCAATCCCAAAATACTGCAAGGCTTGCACTTTGCCTGCACTGCGTGCTGCTTGAACATCGCCATGTGCATGGCAATGTAAATTGCCATGCAATGTGTGGGCATTGCAGTATTTTATAAACTATAGCTCTAGCCCAAAAGCCACAGCTCCCATATGTCAAGCCTAAGAAGCCATAGTTCAGAACAAACAGCCATAATTCCAGCATAAAATGCCATACTGCAAGCCTGAAAAGCATAGTCAAAGCCTAAAATCCATTGTTCCAGCTTAAAAGCCCTCGTTCAAGCCTAAGAAACCTTAGTGAAAGAATAAGAACACAATCAAAGTCTAAAAAGCAATAGTTCCAGGAAACACAAGCCTGGGCCATAGTCCCAGTCTAAAAAGCCATAGTTCCAGTCTAAAATCCATTGTCCCAAACATAACAAGCAATATTATCAGCCTAAGCATAGTCTAAGCTTAAAAATCCTAGACAGGAAACCTTATCTGCATCATCACAAAGCTTGCCTACACCAAGAAGAGAATTTTAAGTCAGCGAAATAGCTGTAAATGGTGCAGTGGGGCCACCCACAGAACTGTTGCAGGGATAGCAGGGGGGGGGGGGGTGTCTTTGACTATGGTAATTGTGGTCAGCTGCTACAACATCAGCTACCTCACTGGTTTCACCTGGAACTAAATATTCAGAACTAACTTATGTAAATAACAGTGCTGTTGGGCCACCCACAGAACTGTTGCAAGGAAAGGGGGGGGGGGGGGGGGGGGGGGGGGGAGGAGGAGTAGCTGTGTGGGTGCCTGTGACTGTGGGTGTAATGGTGGTCAGCTGCTACAACATCAGCTGCTACATCATCAGCTACCTCACTGGTTTTACAGTTTTGGAACTAAATATTCAGAACTAACTTATGAGAGTAATTTTCATTAATATTTGCAGGAATTTTTTTTTCAGCACAGTTACAGTTACAAAAGTGGAATGAAGTTATTTATCTCATTCCCCTACAATCTGTTCTGTAATGGACTTGCTGAGAGGGCTCGTTAAGAAAGGTTCAAGATAGAAGTATCCATGCAAGATTTAGCCAGAAATAAACAGGAATCTCACCTGTTCAGCTGTTGCTGGGTTGGCCACCAAGATCTCAACTGGATCTCTTAATTCTGTGTAGTCAAATTTGTAGAGCAGAATCAACTATGTCGGCAAAGACAACATGATACAAGGCGAAAGAGTGATTCATCACTCTTGGGGGCATGATGTTTGCATGAACTATTTGCAGAGTGACCAATGGCCAGGAGTCCTATGACTGAGTAGTACTGGACTTGGTCATCCCGAGTGCAATCGACCAACAGTACTGACAAATGATGCCAAGTGTGATTTCGAACTGTGAATGTGCAGAGGTACCTTATCATCATACATTTGCTCATCCTGATACAGAAGTAGTACTGGGAAATGTGTCTAATTCTACACAACCATATGCATAATTGAGTTTGAAGTTTGTGGATCCAAGAGCAATTGAATTTTGTTCATATAAGGGATAATCAGAGGAGCCTCAAAAATCAAGTCGCAAGACATTTTCTAAGCGAAATAGACTTCGTTTAATTTGATTAGAACCAACTTGGTGATTAACTTTGTTCTTATTCGTTTTTGGCTGTTGTGCCCTAGGGAAGATTGTGGTATATTTTACTTATTTCCATATGCATCTGATTAGTCATTGTATCATTTTATGATCTGTGTGTGTGACAATTGAAATACAATAAACTTGAATTAAATTTGAAATAAAATTTGAATTACTGTGAAAGGATACTACATTGAACATACTATATTGATGTAATCCTAGTAGCTCACATTCCAAAGTAAATGCTCAAAATACTATCAGGTAGTGTTTACAAATATTTGATACACATTCTGTGAAAATTAGTGGATTCAGAAACATCAATCAAAGTATTTGAAGGGAAAGTGAGAGTAATTTTGTTAACTACTATCTCTTTTTTTTGTGTGATGTTGATTGCACTTACTTTACGAATACCATGGCGATCCATATCTTTGGCAAATCTTTGAACTAGTTCTCGAGCTCTGTCTTCATATTGTTTTCTGTTAGTTTTTAATTCAAGAGCCAACACACTGTATGAAAACCACAATAACATGTCATGAAATAATTGACTTGTACCCATATAACAAGTAAGAAGTTTGTTATTCAGACATTGTGGGATTAAGCTGCGTGCAATGTTTGTATAATGAATTTGAATACTATCTAGTGATATGCTTCTGTGCACATCTAATGCTAAAACTAATTAGACTCATTTAAATTTATACCGTAGATCTGATAACAATTAATTTTTACTTCTACGAGAGCTGTATGCAAGAATTACACATTGCCAGAAGTGAATGTTCTAGATCCTATTAAGTTTTAGCAATCAAATAATCAACTACTTTTTCTGTCCTATTTTTCTTTAGATAATAGGCCATCGTGACTGCCTAAGTAACCAGTATCTCCTAATGACAAGCACTCGGCCACAAAAAGATGGCAACAGCTTTTGAAATGATGTACGGTAAATAGTGTGCAATGCCATAATAATCGCTCACTGCAACCTTTACTCAATTGAAAAAAAAACAGCAACTACAACTACAACCAAAAAAATAACAAAACAAACAATTGTAAGGAGTTATCACAGTTTTGAACCTAACCCTAGACAAGCTTGTTTTAACCAGGATAATTTACCGTGTAACTAATCTGAACAAAGCATTATACATCAGTGTAAATATTTGCAGCAGAACAAACTTAATGTACACTTTTATTGTCTTTAGGAAATGGAGTAACTTCACCTTAATAATTTTTTTCTTCTTGAGCTGGTGCTAATTTTTCCATTGTAAAGTAGGCTTCAAGGATAAACATGCATTCACCTCTGTGAACTTAGGCCATATATATATTATATATATATATATATATATAAACCAAAATCTCAATTGAGACTTGTTTGTGGGGCTCACTTTTCTCTCCCAATCATAGTAAATTGAAGTTGAGAAAGTTTAAGAAAAGTTTATAGTGACAAATAGCTAATTTAAAATTTACAAAAAAAAATTGCTTTAAGTTTATTTTCATGATTTGATGACCTTAACCGTGACTTTTTGCTTGTAGTTCATGACTCTCTTACTAGCTTGTTGTTTGTTATCCTGTTGTAGCTATAACTGCACTCATAATGATTAGGTAAATACTGGTAGACTGTTATTATTTATTATTATTTAATAATATTATAGTAACCTCAATGATGAAAGCATGCTGAAAACAGATTGTTGGAGCAATAATTTTTTATGGGATACACATGAAGGAGTGGTGAAAGTTATCTATATGATAATATGTGAAAAATATGTTTTTCCGTCTACGGGAAAACCGGGCACAACACGGCGTGCATAAACATCGAGAAAAAATCGATCGACTTCTCAAAAATGTATTGTTTCAAGCCGACGGAAGGGAACGGTTAGGTCTATTATAGCGGGAACGACTTTAGCTACGATGATAAAACTTGGAGAGCTCAATATATGGACGCCGACAACTCTGTAAGTGCAAAAAAATTTTTTTCGAAGGGTGCCACGTTGTGCCTGGTTTTCCTATAGACGGTCACATATGCTTGTGTGTCAGTAACGACAATGATGATGACCAAACTCTTCTTCGAGCAACGAGCTCACTACAGAAGCCACACCCCCACTCCCACCTACTGGGTCCTTATAAGCTATGCTTTGACTACAATTGAGTGTATTCCTGAATAATTCATGAGCAGATCAGAATTGGTAAGTGTTAACATTACCTGAATGGGATAAACTATTAACAAAGGGAAAAAAATGGGAGAAAATTAAAAAGCTATCTCATCAGGTTGAATCTGCAACTGCTGAAAGCCTATAAACCCAAAACATACATAACAGCATATTGGTCTTTTGTGAAAATATGTCGATGTTTCTAGCTAGTAAATATTATTTAGTAATTATAATCTTTACTTGCAACAAACCTGTCCAAAGGATCTAAAGGCTCAGGAGACATTAGCAATCCATACACATTATCCAGTAAAGATCTCACTTTTGTCTTGGGTACATATCTGGAATCCAAACTGCTGTGACAAATACGACCATTGCTATTGATATTGCAATGATAAATCTATGAGAAAGACATACATGTTATTACAATGTAATACGTAATAGTTAAAGTCAGTTCATTGGAAAATGTGGGTTAAAATTGTCTGAGCCTGAGAGTGCAGCTTAAGGACAGTAAGGACAAGGAGCATTTAGATGACCTATGATCTAAGGTAGCCTTAAGTCTGCATCCTCCTTCTATCTTTCTGTCTATAAATATTAGCATCTGGTTAGATCGGAAGGCACTACAGCTAGCTCCTTCATCATATAATATATGACTTAAAATATTCCTGTAAAAACATCCTGGGTCAACAAAGACAGGAAACCTGTTTTCTATGGGACAAAATGTACTAAGTAATTGAAAAAAAAGTAAATCATTTCTAGTCATTCAATAACAGTCAAAGGGAATATGTAAGTTGCAATTACTAAACTTGTCTCGGGAATATTACATCATGATATTAATTTGAACCTACTTACAGTGCGTCCAGCTTAAAGAGTGAACTTTCTGAAATTTATGATGCTATCACAAAAACCACTGTAATAATATGAAGTATGCATGATCAATATCTAAATTTTTGAAAAGTTACACATTATTGGCATACAAAGCTGCACTCAAATTATTTTTGTGGTTTTGTGGTTAGTTTTGTGGTAACAGGTGATACAACTGAGAGCTTTTGGGCAGTGAATTTGGTAGTTTTTAAGAAAAAAAAAGAGAAATTATTGGTCCTTATCTTTCTAACTTGGTTCACTGATAGTTAAGCTCCTAAGCTTTCATTTGAACCAAATTTTGTAAGTTGGTGAAATTTTTACGTCCAATATTTAACGTTTTATGAAAAAAAGTGTTTAAGAAAAAACTTTTGAATTTATTGGGTTAGCTATATCTCTATAAATTTGTTCTATGGTATAAAATTAAGATACAATTTATGTATACTAATTTGATAGCTTCATTTTTAATAATCACTGAATTATGGCCAATTTTTCATTAAATTTACATTTTTATGGTAAGGGTCTCCAAATGATGATGTTTGAGGTAAAAATACGCGGACTGATCTACGTAAGCGTGACGTCTAAAATGTGCGCATGCGTATTGCTGCGATAGGTCCAGCTGGTGGCGCCATTTTACCGCACTTTATTCCTTAGTATGGCTTCAGTGACATTGGCTTCCTCCAATATATGCCCAGTTATAACTAATCACTCGTAGTTTATAGTTTGTACGAGCTTCTAGTTGTGCGCTAAAACTGGTTGAAGGTTGCGGAGGGTTATCTGGAGCTACAAAGCTTAGAAGAAAGAAGCACAGGACCGCGGCTGAACGCCTCTTCAAGTAAGTCTGATTGTTGTGTGCTTAAGCGTGTGTTTAAACTATTCTTACTTTCTTGGTGTGACGAATTTCTGAAGTACTCAACAGTAATGTGAAGAATCCAGCACATCACCTACACTTTAGCTATGGCCACACACATTCCAGTATTACTTTGTCCTTCACACTGAATCATTCATATCATTTTATTCATGATTTTACTGTATTTTCTATCTACTTGTTAAATTTCAACTTTTTTAAAATTATACAAAAAAAATTGACAATTAATATCATTTTATAATGACATGTACAATATATATATATATAATTTTATGATGACATGAAATTGTGGTAGATACAAGCAGCAGTTGAATTTGGAGGGTGGTAAATAGCATCACCATAACCATAGAGAACTGTACCTATATAGACATGAGGAGTAATGGACAGCTAAAGCATAAATAGTGGCATATAGAGTCTATGATGAATTGTATATCTTATTATCTTGGTCAGCAAACAGTAAATTGGCTGAGTTTCTAAATAAATAGGTCCTATTTAAACAGGTAAGAAAATCTGAGCAGACAAACAACCCGTGTTTACAAACTACCTCACATTGTAGCTTGCTATTATTGTTAAGTAGCATTGAATAGCAACAAAGTCCTGAGCCTAAAATGAACCAGAATGTCAAGCAGAAGGGGTAGAAACGAAGTCACCAAACTACGACTGCTTTTTGTTTACAATTGTCTCTGAGGTACTGCGCACGTGTTTGGCCCGGTTTGAGACTATAAAGGGGAATACCCGTATTACTGGTGGGTAAAGCGTTGCGCGGCACAAACCAATTACGATTAATTACGATTAATGACGACGCGTAGACGAAAATGTGACGTCAAATAAAATGGCGAATAATGTATTGCAGTCTATGGGCGATGCGCGGTTCTCTACATTCTATGAGTTAAAGTGATTTTGTAGCAGTTGGAAACAATATTTGCAGGAGTAACAATAAGGTACATGCATATCAAAAGGCTGTATTTTGTTTCTATATGATAAATTCAAAAAGTTCACTCTTTAAGCTGGACGCACTTTATAGTAATCTGTAATATACTAGTAATTTGCTTGAGCCCAAAGGGCAAGCAAGCCTGTGCACAAACGAAACACTTCAAAATAATCTATCAGTTCAATTCTAAAAGTGTAAGTATATAGCCGTCTTGACCATTATATACTTTAGCTAACAATATTACAGAATTACTTTCTTACCTCAATCTCCCGAGTACTGGTATTTTCTGTAGTTTCTGGCTATCTGAAATACCTGTAGCTTTTGACACCCAACACTCGCAGCTACTAAAAAAAGGCAGAGTTAAAAAAAAACCGTCTGGTAAAGAGTTTCAATACCAAAGTAACCATTCACCATAACATTTTGCGACTTAAAAACAAGAAGTTCTAAAGAATTACTGCACAGTGTTGAGTCTAACAGTAAGAGTATAAGACAAAAGTGCATCTTGAGTCATACAGAAACAACCTAATACAAAGGAGTCAACAATTAATTTCTTTGAATGATACGGGATCGCTAAACCAGAAATATTCTGTTTAGTGGAGGGATGGGAAGGGGTAGACCACAAAGCAAACACAAAAACGCGAGGGTCAAAGTACAAAATGACATATGTACGTCCACACATACATAAACATCCCAAATATCCTCGATTTTCAATTGTGTTACCCCTGAGAGTGTCTCACTCGCTTCGCTTGCTCGCCAATAAATTATACAAATGTGTTGTGAACATTAAACTTACTGGTGTTTCAAAACGTATTTCTGGAGGTTTATCTGGATAGCTTTCAGGAAATTTTGCATACAATATAAAGGTTCCTGTGTAATACAATATTTACATAAGCTAACATAATAAGCAAAAATTCTAAACATTTACCTCCTTCATATGGAGTGCCATTGGGAGCAATCAAAACAATTTTCCATCTGGATATGCTGGTTAAAACATAACACAAAGAAAATTAGCATGAAATCAAATAGGTTATTTTATTGCCTGTAAGAACCACTACAACAAAAAATACCAAAATATGGAACTATAATAACCAAGACAGATTGCCAAGGAAATATTTAGTATAGTTAAAATTAATTATTTCAAACTGTTATAATTATTTTCACAAAGCAGGAGTGGCTTTAGCAATACTACAGGGAAGGGCCCAAATATATGTGACCGAATTTGGGAAAATCCGCCTAAACGCGGCAAACAATTTTTTTCAGTATCACCGGGTAAAGCCTTATGGGTCGATTTTTTTCGAAAAATTTTTTATGGCAGAAATGGATAGACACCAGTTAGCTCTAGCTTATGAAGCAGTTGTAAGCTCTGGCGTGCTCTAGAACTCACACTAGGAGGCTAGAAACACTAGCCAGTTGGACTCGTGTACGGAGAGTTGCTAAGTAATTATTGGCGGGCTTTTCACTAACAGCCGGGAAATAACTGTAGCTAACTAATTCACTTGCTACTCTACATAATTCACGTACTCACGCAATTCTCGTCATCATAGTTGCTTAAGGAGCCCTGCATTAAGCCTTTTAGACTACTTTCAATCCGCCTGTAACTGATTTATTCCATAGTGTCCCGGAGACACGCAGTAATAGTATACGGACACAAGGCACGCCCCCTGACCTTAGCAACGCCTTTACCCGGCGTTTTTTCGAAATCAGCAATAATAAGTTTAGCAAAAATACTGAAGTGTTGTAGTGCGTAGGGCGAAGACGGCTTGTGCTACAGCTTCCAAATTAGGAGGAAGGAATCCCAAGGCCCCGTGCAGCCTACTGGTAGAATAAATTAGAAAATTTTAGATGCCGCGTTTAGCCGGGTTTTCACAAATCCGGTCACATATTTCGTGTTAAACCTTATGAACTTATAAAAAATTAAATCATTGATTCTGACACTACTTTATGGAAAGACGTGTGCCAGTTAGCATGCAGTTGCCCTGAGACTGAATTAACTTGGTTCGGATGGGGGATGTTGGTCTAATATAGTACCTTGTATGGTTGATTGTTAGGCTATTGAAGAGATTTTCTTGTGGCATCATGCCAAATAAACACACGTGTGCAGGTAGATAGTGCGGGATTAACATACGTAGCTCATTGTACAGGTTGTGGTAATGTAGCACACAAGAGTTGCATAAAAACATTGAGGGTGGAAACATAACTAGAATAGCTGTTGAGAGCAGCTGAATGAGTGAATAGTGCTGTACATATTAGTAGTAGGACCATTGGGAGTGACTGTGTCCAAAGTTCAGGAGCATGATATGTTTTGAGGGCAGCTTTTAGTTGACAATGAAACCGTTCCACCATGCCATTTGTAATCGGATGATATGCTGTAATGTGAATTCGCTCTGAATGCCAAGGAGACGTGTCAGTTGTTCCCACAAGGAAAATTTAAACTGACCGACCTCTGTTGGAGGTAATCATGGCAAAAAATAGTAATCAAACAATTTATTTGTCGACCACATGAAAAGCGTTGGGCCAACACGTAAACCGGTCAATCTAAGTCAACAAGTAGTTGTGGTACGGGTATGCAACTCTTATGTCAGGAGAGTAGGAAGCCAGATCGTATTGGTGCAGCCATTATAACAATACCAACCTAACCACACCAACTCGTTTATTCAAGTAATGAGTTTTATTAATAAAAAAGACAATCAGTGGTTTTACTGTAAATGAACCAAAGGGTATAATTCTATGCTCTGTGTATCTAGTAAATTCAAATGCCACTGTAATCACACCCAACAATTCAGTACAAGCCATTTTTTATTACATAGCAAATGAATATTTATAAAAATCAGTAGGTTTATGCCCAATAAACTACGTTAAATTCTATTTATAGCTATTATGTATAGTATGTATAATGTATAGCTAATATAGCTACTTGGACATATAAAGCAAATAACACTGTGACAAAAAAAAACTTTAAAAAAACAACTGAATACACTATAATTAGAACTTATAAATACCTGCCTGTTGTGGCAGTTATAGCTTCATTTCCTTCAAAATTTTCAAGTATATGAGGCAAATAACTAAATGGAAGACTCCTAGTAGTGCGAAAGTGGCCATTTTGCAGACAAGTAATGCTGGTAAGACCTCTGAACATTAATTTTTTCAAAAGATCGCTTTGGAATAATAAAGGAAGGACCAGTATGGTGTGGAGTTCCTAAAAATTTCAAAAGGCTTGATATTAGATATTTAATCCTAGCAGGAGTCATTTTTACAGCCCAAGTTTGACAATGACCATGAGATCAAGTAAAAGAGTAGAAAAATAATGGACAAGTCCCCTTATTATTGGTGCAGTCACACCCATTCCGACGCCCCTGTATGTGTTAAACTCATGATGTTAATGCCAAATCATTGACATAGTAGCGGCAAGTGTAGAAAGTGGTGAGTAAATGTATTGCTAGGTAGCATGAGTCCACTTGATAATAGGCCTGACATAATGAGTAGTCAGATTAAAGTAATGTAAAAAAGTGTGTTGATTTCATGTTGTATAGTCAAAATGTCACTATAGTACGCAGGGCTTCATAAAGAAAGGGGGGGACCTAGAATTTTTTCCCTTCAGAAAAAGTTTCCCCCCTCCTCAAGAAATCAGAATTTTAAGTTATAATTACAAATGGTAACTCAGAGCAAAATTCTATTATTATTAAAAAATGTCAATCAAAGCACAATTCTTCTATGTTTTGTGTTTGAAAAATCTCTAAAACTTCATCAAAGTTTACAGCCAAAAGCTCAGGACCGTCAATGGCAATTCTCATGAGCCGACTAAGATTGTGGTCAGTTATACTGTTGCGTAATTGGCTTTTAATGAGCTTCATATAGCTGAAAGATCTTTCAACTGAAGCTGTTCCAACTGGAAGGATGAGGATTAGTTATAAAGTTTCGATTTTTCTGGAAAAAATCCCCGTATAAGCTCCAGTGGACTCGATGTGAAATTAAACTTATGAATAGATTGGCGTTTTGGTAAGCTTATTCTTTTCCATAAACAATTATGTTTCTTGCTTCAATGCTCTTTCAAATACCTGCCACTCTCCAATGAAACTATCTTTGTCAAGAAGAGGAGGTGAAGTGTAGTCTTTATCCTTGTACGACATTGTTGCTTCATATCCATAAAATTAAGCCAAGTCTTTTAATCTCCTCTTTTCCATACTCAATAAGCTTTTCCTCTGATGAAAGTAATGCTGGATAAAAGACAGAGGAAGAAATAAGGAGCTATACAACACCATTAGAAAAAACGACTTCCATGTTTGAGAGCAAATAATCGATATAAGGCACAGCAGCAGAGACCTGAAACTGGGATACTTCTGGGTAGCGAAAGTTTCACTACCATGTCGTGTGCAAAGATCTCTCCTGACAAGAATCCCATACTGTTCTTCAAGTTTTTCAACAGTGGATGTCACTTAACACCAATCTGCTCCATCTTCCTTCAACTTGTGATGTCTATCATCAATGGTAACCTGTTAAAGTCAGTGGCTTGCCTCTGCATGAAGCAGTTGAGCTTTGCCAGTAGATCAAGTACTTTTGACAACTAAATGATACTAGCAACATCTGAAAAAGAGCTAAGGACTAAAGCAATACCAAGGCTTTATCATCATAATTACCAAGTTCTGACCCTTCATACAAACTAGATTGAAACTTTCTCACAAGTCGAGGGTTGTAGCTCAGTGGTCAGAGCACTGGTGGCTAAAGCCAGTGGCCCTGGGTTCAATTCCTGGCGACAACAAATATTTTTTCACTTGTTTCCTTTGCTTTTGTCCAGACCCCTTTAGGTGAGAAAGTTTCAATCAAGCATAATTATTATATAGATGGCTAAAATTATTATTATTATATTTATAGTAATAATAATAATAATAATAATAGTAATAATAATAATAATCTATATAATACTATGCTTGTGTGTCAGTAACGATGACCGACGATGATGGTAAACGACGTGTATACTCATGAATAATTCATGAGCTTTGTACGGCTTGTTAAAACATCGTCATCTCATGTTAGGTAAAGTATCGTCATCTCGTGTTAGGTAAAGTATCGTCATCTCGTGTTAGGTAAGTATCGTCATCTCATGTTAGGTACAGTATCGTCATCTCGTGTTAGGTAAAGTATCGTCATCTCATGTTAGGTAAAGTATCGTCATCTCGTGTTAGGTAAAGTATCGTCATCTCATGTTAGGTAAAGTATCATTATCTCATGTTAGGTAAAGTGTCGTTGCATTCAGTAGAAAGTGCTGGTTAATTCTAAAAAGTGTGTGCAAATGGTGATGGAAGGCGGCGTAGGTTAAAAAAAGGTGAAATTACGAAAAAGAAGGTAAAAGGCTATTAATTGTAACTAAAAAGAGGGTGGAATTGGCAAGGTAAGGTAGCATAGGTTTAAAATTAAAGGGAAAAGAAGGTAAAAAGGCGAGCGATTAATTTTAGCTAAAAAGCGGGTGGAATGGACGAGTAAAGGGAGGCGAAAGTATGAAATAGGAGACAAAAGTTTCTCAGAGTATGGCAGAATTTCAGAAGCAGGAGAAGTAGACAAAGGGGACTTCATCACTCAAGAAAAAGAGCTGAAGAATAAGAAAAGCTGAAATAGTTCAGAAAAAAAGAGCAGGAGAGGAAAATTATGTAACCTTAACCAATGGTAGAGAATAATAACTGAGCAAGATAACTTGTGCTACTGTATTCTTACTTTGCAATATGTCAAGCGCCACTATATGGTGGGGTACTTGCTAGTAACAATAATTATAATAATCATCTATATATTAATACCAGTGGTGGAGGAAGCTAAAATGCTTTGGTCAGGCGAAATTGTACACTTTAAACCTGGGTAAACTATTACTTTTAAGACAATTATCATAAATAATAATATTTTTAATGGATGATAAATTGAATGTTTCACTATGTAGCTAGTTATAAAGAATGTCAGTATGATTATGTAAATTTTCCAAATATTCGCATTCGATGTTCACTTCCACACACAAATTCATCAGCTACCAGTTTCAAATCCAATTTTTCTGCCTCAGTTTTGTAAATATTCATAATCATTAAGTTGTTTAAGCGTTCCTGACCCATAGTACTACGCAAATAACTTTTCACTCTCTTCATAGTAGAAAATGATCTTTCACTTGCAGCATTTGTAGCAGGCATGACCAATATAAGTTGCACAACTTTGCATATCTGTGAATAATATGCACGTTGACCGGGTGAAAAATCTTGAACACATTTAATAGCTTCTCTCAACGTGACGTGATTGCTGCTGTCCTTGTTAAAACTGGAGCTAAATATTTCCAGCTGAGTAGAAAGTTGTTCTTTAGATTCAAAGTCATCTCCATAAAATGAAACAACTTTCTCCATTTCTGAGGAATAATCTTTGCTATTTGCTGCTTTGATCAGTAGTTCTTCAAGATTCTGATACATTAAAAAGCCTGACTGATTAAATCTGTCTTGAATACTCATTATAGCCAGATCTATAGCTTCAAAATACAATAAGCGATAGTGATCTTCAACTAAGCTTAAATGAAACCCTTCTCCATCTCCAATTTCATACCGCGATGGAGCTCTTCTTTTTCGTGGCAATATTGGTTCATCTATGCCAGTGTGCTCACGCAGTAATTCTGTATGTTTCCAAAACAACTGAAACATGTCATCACCTCGTATGTTTTTTAATGTTTCAATAGTTTTGGAAACTATAACTTGTGCTTCAGCAGCTGACATTGATTCATGTTGCAATGTTTTGCTTAGGTTATTGGTGATCACTAAAATTCGCTTACTGAGCTGTAGTCCAAACAGCATCTTAAATTGTGCATTTTGGGCCTTAACACCAATAATTCTTCCTTTGACATCGGGAACCAGGAACTTCAAGACATTCATCCCAAAGACGCTGTAAAATGTTGTAATTTTCCAGAATGCTAGCCACAGACACACCACGAACCGTCCACCTGGTTGGACAAAAAGAACGAATTCCTATCCGGCTAATCCGATCTTCTTCATCAGCTTCATCTGCTTTTATTTTTTGAAATATACTATCACGCTTTGGTGAAAACTTGATTAACTTAGCTACTTCAAAGGCAACATCCATTGCATCACGGCAAACTTTGGATTGCTTCAGAGTGGTACCAACAGCAAGATTTAAGGCATGCCCATAACAGTGTGTATAAATAGCACGGTTCTCCTCTGCAAGCAGTCGAGCAGCAACACCATTCCTGCTACCACTCATGTTTGCTGCCCCATCATAACATTGACCACGGCACTTTAGCATAGTGAGATCCATACATATCAGAACATCTTTAATAGCATCAGTAAGAGCACTTGAGTTTATACTATCAACTTGGTAAAGTCCAATAAAATCTTCATGATCTTGCAATTCTTCATCAACCCATCTCATACAAATAGTGAATTGCTCTTTATTTGATGCATCTGTACACTCATCAGCCATTATAGAATAACATGCACTTTTTTGAATCTTTTTATTCAACTCCCTCAAAAGTTGGACAGACAAAAGCTTGAGGCACTCATTCTGTATTTCATGGCTAGTGTACTTGTTGGTCTTTTTATTTAGCCAAGGAGTGATATAATTACATTCAATACCTCGAAGAAGAAGAAGCTGATGAAAGTTACTTTCAATATCCCCATGACCTCTTAATGGCAGGCCTTGCCTTGCTAGAAAAGAAATATTTTGTAAAATAACTAAAAATGATTTTCTGTTCATTTCTTTTTCCTCCTTAATCTCTTCATTTAATATTTCTCCAATACTTCCTTTAATGCTTTGAGGCAGAGAAATGAGTGCTTCGGTTGCTTCTTTATGACACTCACTTTGCAGATGTTTTCGGAAGGCTGTTGTTGCCTCTTTCCAATAAGTAAACCCTTTTGTGATGAAAGAAGGATCACGCTTTGTACTAGTTAAAAAGCTTGCATACATAAGTGGCAAAATGCTGCATCCAACTCTACACTGTAGTGAAGCCAAGGGAATTTGTCACACCACTCAGATCGAAATGATCTAGAATAACATAGGAACTTTCTATAAATGTGCATATCAAATTATTAATTTATTTATTTAATAATTTTTTTGCAAAGCAAACAGAAAATACCAGCTAGTTTAATGGCTAATATGAAGAAGTTCTGGGTACAGGGATAGCAAATATAATTGTACACGATACAATTACAGAAATAAATGCTCCATCAGATAAGTCAATACAACATCTGAAAATCAGGGTTTTTTTGTTGTTGTTGTTTTTTCAGAGAATTCTTGAAAGCAAATTTTATGGGAAGGGACACAATATTATTGGACTCTATTCCACTCATCAATCACTGCAAATTTGATTAGTTGTTGTGATTAAGCATTTCTGACATAATGACAATAAACAGGAAGGGAATTAAGAAGAGAAGAGCAGGGTCAGGAATGAATCTGAAAAAATGAGGGGAAATGATAGGTATTTTTTTTTATTTTCTTTTAATTAGCTAAGTTACTACCTAAAACAAATTTTCCCTTAAAGTCTTTTTGACAAACAGAAGGATAAAAGATATAGCTAGCTACTTAGCTGACACTTATTATTATTTAGCTATTATTATTATTATTATTTGCTATTAGCAATAAGCACTCTTACCTCTCCTCCTTCCCTTTTCTCTTAGGGAACTTGAAGGTTTTCCCAGGCTTGAACTGATTGGGTAACTCTAACCGAGAAGCCATACTAGACCAGACTACACGCGTACAAGTAAAGATTAGGTAAAGTGTAAATTTACAATCACTTGAAGTAGTGGGCGTGCCGCGATGTGTGCGTTAATTAGAGCTAAATTTTGACGGTGAAGTTACCGTGGAGGAATCGAGGAGTGTGAGGAGGTAACTGTAAGAGTAAACTGAAAGTAAGTGAGAGCAGAATTCAAATTATTCGTCCGGCGACTGCCGGGCCTGCCGGACCTGTTCCGGCGCCCCTGAATACGCTTGTGTGTCTGTAACAAAGATGACGGACAACGACGACAACCAATGGTGTGTGTATTAATGAATAATTGATGAGCTCAAACAGTTTGGTAAAGCATTGTCTTTACATTAATTGGTAAAGCGTCGTCACATTCAGTAGAAAGTGATTAATTGTAACTAAAAAGCAGGTATAATAGTAGACGAGGGAAGGTAGTGTATGTTCCAAAAGGAAGGCGAAAGTAAGAAAAAGGCAAAAGTACGGAAGAGAAGGCAAAAGGCGATTAACTCTAAAAAGCTGTTCGAAACGGCGAGGTAAGGTAGCATAGGTTTAAAAGAGAACAGAAGAGAAGGAAAAAAAGGCGCGATGTTAGCTAATTGTAACTAAAATGCAGGTGGAATCTACAGTAAAAGCCGCTTCGGTTTCAAAAAGGAAGACAAACGTACAAAAAAAAAGGCTACAGTTTCGCAAAGCTCAAGTCAACTATCATGATAATAGGACAGAGAGATTCAGAAGCAAGAGAGGTAGAAAGGGCTGAAGAAAGGAAAGGTGGGGGATAAGAAAAGCTGAGACTGTTCAGAAAAAGAGAGTAGGAGAGGAAAAATTAAGAGAATGATAACTGAGCAAGATAACTTATGCTACTGCATTCTTACTTAGCAATAGGCCAAGCGCCACGGTGTGGTGGGGTACTTGCTAGTAATAATAATCATCATCATCATAATTATTATTATTGTTATTATTATTATCACCATCATCATTATTATTATTCATGTTATTCCTATTGTTATTTTAAAATACAACTATCATAAAAATATTTTAAATTCTAACTTTTCTTCCTGAGGATATATATCAATTTCCGGGTGTGGGTTCCTCAAGTAATGCTGAATTTCTTGCATTATTCGACGATTTCTTGAATTTGCCTTAGTTTGTCCAAATAGTACCCTTTGATTAACTATTCTGTAAAGATATAAAATGGAGTAAATTAATGACTATTTGACTGTACTATGTACCTGGCTGGATTGCCAAAATTAGATTTGCTTAGATCATGAGCAAATTGAGTTCTTAAATCCAGCTGTCCATAAAACTCAGTGGCATTGTATGGGTATTTCGAAAGATTATCATAATGTGAAAGTGAGTCCTGTGACGAACGAAACAAGAAATAGTTTGATTAGTAGATATGGGAATAATTCCTTACACACACACATAATATTATGAATGTACTATACGTGTTCATGTGTCCAGTTTTGTATGTATGCATGTATATGTATGTGTGTGTATGTATGTATGTATGTATGTATGCATGTATGTATGTATGCATGTATGTATGTATGCATGTATGTTGTATGTATGTATGTATGACATAATCAGTACTTACTGATAATAGCTCTTGCTGAATACTTCGAACCTTAGAAGACAAAAAGGTCTCAGTTTCAAAAATTTTTAGAGCATCAACCATTGCTTGAGGATTAAAACAAAAGCCTCCTGTGAAGTGAGGAGAATATATACTTTAATCACTTGGTCTAGATAAACTTTGAATAAAACAATAATATTATAGCAATATTCATTTTTTTCGTTAATGTACTTCAGAAATTATACTATACTGTGAAGAAAGTTCATAGATGTAAATATATAATATATTGGTTTTAATTTTATTATGTTATAGTCAAATTTCAAACACAATCCCTATAACTCAATGTAATAATAAATGTTTCAAAGCTAAGTTCAAGGACATCAATTACAAAAGTGAACAGCCCTAAACTATTATTTGGACTTACTATTTTAATGAACAACTATCATTGATATAAAGAAACTCAATTGTTTTCTATCTTTTTACACCAAAAAATTAAACAATGATTGAAATTAATTTGATAAAACGAAGAACACGTCATTATTACCTGTTGCATGAGATAGAGCTTTTTGATTGACATTTCCTTTGGGACCAATAATCAGGATACTGTCTAGAAGAATGTCACCATCCTAGACATACAATACGTTTTCATTTTATGCTACCCATAAAAATAATAGCTTTTAAAAAAAACTGAAGTAATTCTTTACAGTGATTGAAAGAAATCAAAGTTACAACAAGCCACTAAATCGAGCCATATCTGGAAGTTGGTCTGCTAATTATATATGATAACAGAAACAGTACTACTCAATTTAATAAGATACACCATGTGAAACTTTGAAGTCATAGATTGTTAGTTCAGTTCAAGTCTCAATTTCATTAAAGTTCAACTTTGTTGTATAATTTTTTCTCTATATTTTCCAAGATTACTGTATTGTATTATTATTAATTTACAATGATATGAATTATTACTGGCCACACTAAAATCAGTTGTTTTATGATAACATTGTTATGTTAAATGGAATAATCTGTGTCCAAACAATATGAACGCAAGGGCTCTGGGCAGTTAAATTAGACGTGTTATGCTACAGCCCTGACAATATTGTGTCCACATATATAGTAGTAATCTTTAATATTCTTTAACTAATGCGCAGGTAAAAATTTTAATTATTGTATAAATTAAAATTACCTATCACGAATTAATTTAATATTTAAAAGTAAATTTTACTTAATTGTCCAATTATTTAGTAAAAGAGCAAGTATCGGTGTGTATAATGATAGTATGAGAATAGCAAATGTGATTAATTAATCAGTTGAGACACGTACCCTTAATGCTCGAAAACATTTGTGCTTTGATTGTTTCGAGTGAAGATCTTCTCCATCGGTAAGACAAACAATTCTCCTATATTGTATTAAAAATTGGCATTAAAAAGTATGCATTGATACCAACTTCTAAATAATTCAAGTTACTACAGTTTAGATCAACAATGCTTATTTTAATTAAATGAATATTAATACTTAAAGTGTTACAATACAACTCACTATCCAAACTAAAATTCAATCAAAAATATCATTAACTCGCAAAGAAATATAACCTTTTGCAAGCTGGATATTGTTTTTTCAACTCCAATAGTAATTCACACCCTTTAACGACAGAGTCATAGAGTGCTGTTCCTCCTCCAGCATGTAGTGGTGCAATACGCCTCTAAATTATTTTTATAAATATAACCTTACAGCTGAAAATTTTAACAATATAGATTATTATTTCTCATCACATAATACAGAATTACAAGAAAGTGCAAAATTTAAAGAAAATTTGCTTTTATTACGAATATTTGCTTAATACACTAGCACTCTCATTGGGCTCTGTCAACCAAAGTACAAACCACCATGTTTTCTAATAATGCTGTTAAGAGGTACAGCTATGTTAAAATTTCACTCTATAGAGACCTGCTTATAACATTCAGCTTTTTTTCAAGCTTTTTCAAACACAGGAATTTTAGCCGTCACCAGGATCAAGCCCACTCTAACTGCTGAGCTATGACATAATGATTCAAATGCACACCGTTACTCACACCGATTATAATTACATAAAATTTAAATGTGAATGACCTATACAGTAACTGTGTGTGTGCTCGAATTGAACAGTTAAGCAGTATAGTTAATATTTACTATGAATTACTCTAGTAGTCAAATTGATTAGTCTGAGAATACATCATATTAAACTTTTAAAAAGTAGAATGAAGATTTGTTACATTAAAGAGGTACTCTTAAAGAAAGGTTAAAATTAGAGTATATATGTGACCGTCTATGGGAAAATCGGGCACAACGCGGCATGCGTAGACGTCGCAAAAAGATCGATTTAGTTCTTAAAATTGTATTAAATAAGCCTAACGAAGGGAACGGTTAGGTGATATATAGCGGGAATGGCTAAAGCTACGGCGATAAAACTTGGAGAGCTTAATATCTGCTTGCCGAGGAGTGTGTAAGTGCAAAAAAAATTTTTTCGTCGGGGCCGCGTTGTGCCCGATTTTCCTGTAGACGGTCACATATATTTTATATAAATTAAATGTTTGCAAGCACATCTAGTAAAATACAATATATATATATATAATATACTTACCTCAAACATATTGTAATCATCAGTTAGTGCTACTTCCACTGTTGGAGTATTGGAACAAGAAATCAAACCGACTACATGATGATAACTGAATCCTTCAGTACGGTTGAGAAATGATCCCAACAGTTGCTTTGCTGCAGTCAGACGATCTAAATGCTGACCATGCTGTGTAGTACTATGATAAACGAGATAGAAAAGGTAGCTTTGGAATGTGTCAAAGGAAATCTTAAGTATAAGTCATGAATAATCATATTTACATGCATATACTTATTACTAACTTACTCATTAAATATAGGCTCAGACATGGAGGAACTACAATCTAAAACCACCTAATAATAACATAAGTGAATATAAATGACATATTATCACAGTAATAATTACTATCTTACTATGAATAATACAAATATAGCAAAAAAATATCTTACTAATATTATGTTTCATCATGTTTGTGTTCTGTGAACACATCTAGTAAACACTATCAGTGGTGCACAATAAAGACTTAAAAATGTTTGCTCCCTAGTAGCATAATGTTGTGTTTTACCTAGAAAATATAGTATTCTTGTCTAACCCGAGCTTATTATGATACCAAAGCAGTATATTATCATTAGACTTATATTTGTTTAACTATTTCTTTGAAGTATTGATTTTTCAAATATCTAAAACTTAAGTTGGAAGGATATATTATTAATAATTATCAATGATTTGTGAGTTTGTTATCAACAGCTGTAGATCTTCAAGAATATTTCTATTGCTTTGTTGAAAGTTAGACTGTAGTATAACGGTATCCCTTAAAAGTGTGTACAGAATTTAAATATTTTGTTGCCTATTTGTTATGTCTCTGGTTAGAGATTTTGTGGTCCTGGGTTCGATTTTTAATGGGTACCAAGATTTTAATTTTTTTTTGTTAAACAGACTGTGAAAGAGCAAATACTATGACTAAATAGTATTATTTGTGATCATTGCGAAAGTCATTTCTCAAAATAACTAAGTAAATGTGTAATACTATTTCTATTACATAGGCCTTTTTCACAACACAAGTTTGTAAACACTTGTTCTTAAAAATGATCAATCACTACTGGCATTGTGGAAATTTAAACACACAGAAAGCCTTCTTCATTCTATTGTAGTGGAAAAAAATTTTAAACCAACATCCCATATTTGCACCAATATCAGGTAATACTAAGCAAAACATTGATATGTTCAAAGTCCATGAGGAAATTAAACATTATTATAACTGTATTATGACTTGTGAAGTGCTTACTACAACAGCTTCAGAAGGATCTTCTGCAAATTTTGGAGTATCTTGATGTTGAAAATTAGATCTACACATTAAAATTAATTGAAAAAGTTCATATAAGTTATAGCAGCAAAGTAACTCTATTTTAATAGAATTACAAAATTACTCAACATTAACTTTCGTCAGATTAACTTTTTCATAATATCTACCTATCATATTGCAATTTGTCAATGAAATGTCATATTTGACAATAAAGTATGACATGGATTAGGTAAGGGGGAAACTTAAGCCTACAATAGAGGGATAAAAATGAAAAAAAAAAGAGGTGGGTAACTTAACCCTTTCGTTCCGGATCCCGCTTTAAAGCGGGTTAAGACCGATTGACTTCTCCGAATTTTTAAAAATAGTTACTTTATAGCTAGAACCTTCAGATTGCATACACAGGTGCCCAATGCATTGGAGAAGCATCTAAAATTGCTTCCAGCCAGGACTGCTTCGACAGTACCTCACAGCAGTTGCGTTTATTTCTTCCTCGGCAAAAAAAAAAAACATCGGTTCTCCGTCGAATTTTAAAAAAAGTTACCGTCTTCACAGCAGCTTCATTTATGGATCCAGTCATCTCCAGAGCTTTGTAGAAGCAGCAAAAAATTGCTTGAGCTCAGTAGCCTTCCATAACACATTGAAACAACCGCTTCTTTGCCGACCAAGACTTTGCGGTTTGACTTACTGTCTTCTCCATTTTTTATAAAATCGCCAGTTCAACTGGGGACCTCCCTATTACGTACAGTCTTAGGTAATGCTTATTACATCATAGGAAAAAAGTGAGCGTGTCGTGTGACCTCGGTAACTATGCAAAAAAATTTTTTTTTCAAAGTCATTTTTTGGAAGATGGCGTCTAGAAGTTACAATGCGGTGCAAGTTTTAGACTTGCTTGATGTTGACTCTAGCGACTCAGGATCAAGCGGAGAGAAGGGAGACGACATCTAGGGCTATAGGAGGCCCTGTATCAGGGTTGGTGGACCAGACCCCGTCAACTCTGATACTGAAAATGGGAGTCAAGAAGATGATCGAGGTAAGCTTGTCTTTCTCTTGTCTTTCTCTTGAAAAATAGCAAGCTTCTGTTGTGGAAAGGACTTATTTATAGCTATATTGAGATAGAGTAAGCTGTTTAGCTATAATATTATATATATTTCATTGAGTTTTGATATTTGAAAGTGGCTTGTGGTTTTTTGAACAAATTCAAATTTTCAAAAAAATTAAAAAAAGTTTTTACCACATATACTACTAGGACCAGATGTGAATGCAGTCACCGACCCAGATTACGCAGATGAGGGGACAGGAGCAGAGTCTTCCAGTGATGAAGGAGAGGATACCGGACCTGAGTCTTCCAATGATGAAACACGAATAGGCAGCAGGTTCCAGTTATGAAGAAGAGGAAGTGGCTCCTCCTGCTCCGAGTTCTGGACGTCCTCGCGGTCGGAGAAGGCGGGAATTGAAGAACAAGAGTCGGGTGGATGAGGTAGGGAGAGAGTAGAAGAAAGATGACAACACACCCATTGATATTCCATAATCTTTTGTGTAAAGGACCACAGACTTTGATATTTGTGGCTGCTCCCCCCCCCTCCCCCTCCCTGAACATCCCAAAAGTTGTAATATGTATTGTTATTGTCGTTGTCGTTGTCTGTGTTTTTGTGGTGTTGTAGTGGAGCTTCACACTCGATGTATATGTGTGTGCGTGGAGTTGAAATGTTATTCTGGCGCTTCCAGATCTAACCGGGGAGGGAACGAACTCGGGGGGGGAGGGGGGGGAGGGAGGGGGGGTCTTTTCCAATCGGGGCTACTATGCCCATGTAAGTTGAATTTCATGTATGTGTGTGTGTGTACACCAGTCAATTTATATTATACATTTATTTTTATGATCTGTATTCACCTGTATCTTTTTTTTTCTAGTGTGTGTGTATGTGTGTGTGTGAATTTGAGAGGGAGCATCCGTGGACAAACAGTATGTGGCGCTTCCGTATACAACCTGGGAGAGAACTCTGGATCTTTTTGGATCGTGACTACTATGCCCATGTAAGTTGAATTTCATGTGTGTGTGTGTGTGGTGTGTACACCAGTCAATTTATGTATAATAAAATATACATTTATTTTTATGATCTGTATTCACCTGTAGCTTCTTTTTTCTTGTGTGTGTGTGTGTGTGTGTGTGCGTGCATTTGTGGAAAGAGAGAGAGAGCAACCATGAACAAACAGTATGTGGCGTTTCCGGATCCAACCTGAGAGAGAACGAACTCGGTGGTCTTTTTCGGTCTGTGACATCATCCATGCCTGGTAAGTTGAATTTCATTTTTTCAACTTACTGATATTTGGGTGTCCAGCTAGGGCTGGGGGGGGGAGGGGGGGGGGGGGGTTATGGTACAAGAATGTCAGTGAAAAGTAATGACGGGGGAGGGGGGGGTTATGGTACAAGAATGTCAGTGAAAAGTAATGATGGGGGAGGGGGGGTTATGGTACAAGAATGTCAGTGAAAAGTAATGACGGGGGAGGGGGGGCTCAATTCAGCGAGGCCAGCTGTTATGTTACAAATGTCATTGTTGTCTTGTGTTTTTTTTGTATTGTATGGAGGTTTCGGATCCTGTGGGAGGGATCGTTCAGTCTGTGACACCATCCATGCCGGGTAAGTTGAATTCCACGTGTGTGCTTGTACTGCTTTTCATTTTCAAAGTACACTTTCTCAATACATGTTTCTCTCATGTACAGTGTAGAGTATACATACCAGGGTTCATACAGTGGGAGGCATGGCTGGGTTCCCCCCTAGAATTTTGGGAGTTGAATAGAAATGAACATTTAGGAAGCATTTATTTTTAGTCTGATATTGTATCCCATTATGTTCCTATCATAACTGAGCCATTTAGTGCATAGGACCGAACACTGATCATCAGTGTGAAGTATAGACTCGTATGCAAAGATGTGCATCAAAGTAGTGTAGGTTCAAAAAAATGGGTGTGGCGAAGTACACTCGGAGCCCCACCCCAAACAAAAATCCTGTATAAAACCGCATACAACACATCATAAAGTTGCAATTATATAGGATCATGAATAATTTGTTGTTTGTATTACAAATATCTTTGTTGTTTGTGTTTTTGTGTATATGAAATTGTTTTGTAGTGGAGCTCGACGTCCGATGGCATACGTTCCTTGTGGACACTCATAGATGTCTCCTACATGATCACAATCAGCACCACACACAACAAACAACATATTTTATTGTTGAACTAATATAATATTGGTATATAATGCATCAAACAATATTATTTCTATTTTATTTTATTTTTTTATTGATGGGAAAAGTGGATTTTTGGGGGGGAAAAAAATTTTTTTTTTGAAGTATTAGTAGATGGCTTAAATATTATTCAATTTTCTCAATCAAAAAATGAGGGGAATCCCAAACTCTTGGTCTATTTAGTGATATATGGTTGCTATGGGGTTTTCCCAGCCAGCATCGAGTTAAAAAAATAAAACGGCAATGCTCTATTCCGCGGTAGAAAATTAGATTTTTCCGTGCGCGTCAAAACAATTCAGGAACGAGAGGGTTAAAGAGTTATGGACATACATTGGGAAATAAGCTATACAGCCCCTTAATTGTTAGTAGTTTTCCTCTATGCTTAAATCAACTTACATTCTATAACTTAAAAAGCTGTATGAACAGCAATATTAGACACGTTATATGATGACTATTAAATTTTTGTGTTATGGTGGTTTTAACCCGGATTTGTGAGAACTGAAGTTGCATTGTTCTTACGGGATAAGGGTAGTCAAGCTTAAATAGAGAGTGCTATCACAGTCTATGATAAATTTAGCATGTTAATGTTCAGTGAACAAGACACAAGGTGTATAAAAGGTACCTGTAAAATAATTTTACGAAACCATTAAGGAAAGATTAATTATCATAAAAATGATAGCTGACAGATAAAATAAGAAATGGTTAAAAGGGTGAAGTTTAAATAATGATTGATAAGTGTGAAAAATTGCACAGAAAAGAGCCCACGCGATGTAAAATTGATAGTAAGCTTAAAGAGCTCAAATGATATAATGTTTCTTGCTAAAGAGCTAATTTTGCTACTCTCTTGGATAACTAACTTTTTAGCCAAAATCAAATTGGCAATATGGATTCTGAAGCTCAAATGATCTCTGATATTAAATAAATTCAATTTCATGTACATGTCTTACCATTTTTGTTACTGACACACACATATTTCTTTAATATATTTGCATTACAAAACACCCCAATTTAAAAAGGCCCATTATCTTAATTGTGCCACTATTATTAATAGTGGGGTGTTATTGTGATACAGTCGCTTACACTTCAGAAGATAAGCTTGATCTGATGTTTGGTTTTACATAGGTCTTCAAGTCTATTTCTTTTGAAGACCTTAACAAATAAAAAACAAAAAACAAAACAATTAGTACGTTAGTTAATTGTAATGATACCAATGATGATATAATCATTCCATGTTGCATTGTTGCTTTCATAAAATGTTTAACTTTACTCACTTGTAGTACAAAAATAATTTTTTGAAAATGCGACTTAGCAGATTACAAATTAGACGAGATGCTTACTTTAAAAAAAACTTACTTTATTTTACATTCTTCTTTTGAAACTATTACAGTTTCAGATTCTTCACTTTTTTTGGGATCATAATTAGGACAATATATTTCCCTACCAAGATCTTTATCTTTCACTATCTTTACAATTACAGCCATATTTTCTGAAATAAAATGATAACATTATTAATATGTTCATTACAGTTATCCTATTATACCTTTGTAATAAGTCAAATGATTTGCTAAACAACGAGAGTTTGTTGTAAATTTACTGTTAGATTGCAGTATATACTCCCAAGTAACATCAGTAGGTAGCTCCAAAGGTGATATTGAGCTAAAGTAATATAGCACAAATGATCAAATCTGGAACGTCTGAATTCATTAAGATTGCTAATTACAGGTCCTCTTACAAGTGGACATTGCAGTAAGGCTTCTACAATAGTATGAACTAAAGTTACCTGGTGTCAGACTGTACTTCCCAAGTTAAAAACGTGTCGCAGTGATGAAAATCACATAACATCAAAAGTTTCTCCACATTAACAGCCCTTTTAACTTTGTCAATTGTGAGATCTTTTACATCACAGTTTGGAATTGCAGTATTACCTAATTAGAAAAATTATCTTGTAAGTACATGAAGCGTAATCAATACACAAGTGGGTTAACATACTATAATTTGACTCACTTGATGAATTCAAAAGAACATATTCAGGTTCAATATTTATCAGACAATCATGAAATCAATAATATGTATGCCATCATTTATGCTAAACATTGATCTGCCAATCTATGCTTGTGTGTCAGTAATGACGACGACGACCAATGACCGACAACGACCAGTGGTGTGTATTCATGAATAATTCATAAGCTTTGGACGGATTGGTAAGGCATAGTCAACCTAAGTTAGGTAAAGTGCTTTCACAATCAGTAGAAATTGCAGTTTAATTCTAAAAAAGTGGGTGCAGTAGATGATGGAAGGCTGCGTAGGTTTCAAAAAGGGAGGCAAAAGTACGAAAGAGAAGGTAAAAGATGATTAATTGTAACTAAAAAGCGGGTAGCATCGGCGAGGTAAGGCAGAGGAGGTTAGTTTCCAGAAGGATGGCGAAAGTACGAAATAGAAGACCAAAGTTTCTCAGAGAATGGTCACTGAGCAAGATAACTTGTGCTACTGCATTCTTACTTTGCAATACGTCAAGTGCCACTATGTGGCGGGGTACTTGCTAGTCTTTATAAATGCAGTAGTACACGTAGCTGTACATACATTTACTCAATGGTAATTACCACTTTTCAAAATATTGATACCTGCAACTGAAATTCATCTTCGGTTTTAACTATAGTAAGTATTGTAAAATATTTGCTAGTGTTACCACACAAAGATTTCTTTTAACTTTGGTGAGTTGTTGTTTAACCAGAAGTGACTTATCTTCTTGTCAGGTGAAGAGAAGAAATATTCCAATTCTGTTATATTCTGACGAAGTTCTGACATCTTCAAAATTGTCATATCACAAATCTTACACAAGTAACTGTCTCTATGGATCTCCAATACTTCATCCAAGGTCACTCAACTTCTTTTCAGCTTCATTCTCCAAGATAAAAGCGAACTTTGAGAGCAGAGCAATAAGCGCAACACTTCTAATTCATGTTTTGTTGTAATTTGGTGTCACGATTAAAACCTCATTTTCTCCAGGAATTTGTAGGTCTGGTACAGTGCACCCCCCTCACTTGACCAGACCCTTTCCTCGCTTTGCGTTTGATAAAGGGTCTGGAACCATGAGACTAACCTCTCCTATTTTCAGCTCTTCTTATTGAGTCATGGAGCCCCCTTTTTCTTTGTCTATCTTTCCTGCTTCTGAATTTCTGTCCTACTTTGAGAAACTTTTGTCTTCTATTTCATACTTTAGCCTTTCTTTTGAAAACTAACCCCCCACCTTTACTCGTCAATGCCACCTGCTTTTAGTTTTAATTAATTTCCTTTTAGCTTCTCTTCCATACTTTCACCTTCCTTTTGAAACCTACGCCGCCTTCTATTGTCTATTGCACCCGCTTTCAGAAATAACTACGACACTTTACCTAACGCAAGGCGACGATACTTTACCTTCCACTAGGTGACGATGCTTTACTGAACCGTACGAAGCTTATGAATTATTCATGAATATACATGTAACGTCAGTCGTCGTTGGTTGTCGTCGTCGTTGTTTCTGTCACACAGGTGCATTATTATATTATATTATATATATATATAATTATATAATAGATACTTACTATCAATTCTTTGTTTAATCACTTCCTTCTCAAAAACATCAGTACATCGTGGTAAAATAACTGGTTCAACCATTTTTAGTTCAGATAATGCACATAGGAGTGAGACAGGTGTTGTTCTTAAGAACTGAGAACTACAAATCTATAAATAAATAATTATATAGATGAAAAAAATGTGTATATGTAATGTGAGTGTATATATATATATATATATATATATGTATGCACCAGAAATAAATAAGTTATATCAATTAAATTGAATAAATTATCATGACGATGATCACAGCATTTTTATTCATGAATAATGCATGAGATGAGCTGAGTTGGTACAGTGTTGTCATTACATGAATGTTAGGGATAACATGCTAAGTTCTACATGCTCTACTGAAAGAAAAAAAGACATGCAAAAAGAACAAATTTGAAAGTCTAATCAGTGACCCTCAACATTGCAGTCAAGTATATTCATTAAACTGTCCATAATTGAAAGCTGAGTAATTCTTGGATAGCCTAACTATTATATCTTTTTTTTCTTTTAAGTATTGCCCTGTCCACCCATAAAAACTGAACACTTGGTGTCTGTTGTCATGAATAATTCATTGGCAGAACTCAATTGGGAAAGTGTTTTAACCAACAGTAGCTAACCATAATCCACCACAAATCCTGGGTATAAGCCATAAATCATGGGAAGAAAGGAAGAGCAGCAGGATAATGCAAGGGTCATGAAAAATAGAAGCAGGTGAGAAAAGGATGACTGATGTAACTATTCACTGAAGAAGGTATAAATGCACTAAATGGATAGAGACATTGAGGAGATAGACAAGGAAGAGAATGGAATCCATCTAACCGCCATGGTGTGGTGGGGTATTTGCTAGATAAGATAATATAAAGAGATGGAAAAAATTAGAACAATATGGATATAAGAGTTGCTTCTAAATGGTATAGCAAACTAATGAGAGTATAAAGCAGCACAAGCGATGGTAGGAAGGGATAGTGCACCATCTCAATAATGAACATCACTATACTGGAGAAATAGGTCAAATCTTGGCAAGTGAAGGCAAATACCTTAAGGTAACATTTATTAACGGGTACTCATTTTAGCGAATATTAGCGATTTGCCATTTTTCGCTAATATTGAAACCCGCTAATAATTAATGGATGAGGCTATATTGACGATCGTTTACCTAATTTGCTGGATAGGCTGCAAGTGAGTTTATGTAGTGCAATTGTCGGTAAACAATTTAGACATATATGATATAATACAAGCTAACTAGGTAACAACATTTATTTCGCTACTATCGTCTTCTTCTTCATTGGCATTAACTTCAATGGCTTCGTCGTCTTCATCGTATTCTTCTTCATTGGCATTAACTTCAATGGCTTCGTCGTCTTCATCGTCTTCTTCCTCGCTATCGTAGCTATCTTTCAAAATAGCGGCAGTGGCATCTTCGAATCTGCCCTCAATTGGCTCCTTGTAAGTTTCATAGACAATCTTATCATACTTTGTCAACGCATATTTATTTTCATCATCAAATGCCATTTGCACCGTGACAAGCACAGGAATTTCCAGGCCTCCTTGAACAAGAGGCGATCTTCTTTGCTGAACGCTTGTAACCTTGATAGTAACTATTGCTCCGTATAGCATTATAAACCTTGTCAGTCTGGAAATTTCCTTAGGAAGGTGACCTACAGTTGACTCCAGTCCACCAATACATTTCTTTGCTGCAATAGCATACCTGTCATGGGGATTGTCATATTCATGGACCATTACATTAATATTCTTACTGATAATTTATGAAGCATGTGAAAAATTCTATGCATTATTACAGACCATAACCGCCAAAATTAATATCCGTCAAATGCACCATATCAGAAAATCGCCAAATTTAATATCCATCAATAAACGTTACCTTAAGGTAACACTACTTTGTGCTAAAAATTTATTGAGAGGAGGAGAGTTACAAGAACATATTTCCCCGATTATTTATTGTGTTACCTCTGATAGTGTCTCACTCACCAAAATATTGACTTTTAATCCTTCATTTAATTTGACATTTTTTTGCTTATTTTATCTTTTTTAGTTATTTGTTCCATGTATCACTAATTTAGTCATAACCATGATTTAAATCATAAAAAGGCTCTATTTGAGATACCTAATATACTCTTGGGTCAGTGCAATTTTTTTCAAAATAGTGCAGATTTTGTCCACATTTGATAATGTCCAGTAACGGCCACTCTTATTACATGGTATGGTTTTGAGATGTAAAAAATGGACAAGAAACAGAGACAAGATATGAACTGCTTTAAAGTCTTTTTGGCAGAATAACATTACTTTAGTTGTGATTGAGTTCACTTCTAACTAAACAGTCACTACATTTATATTATTAATTAAATATACTCTTACACATATTAAGCTTACTTGTTTTTCAGTTATTAATTCATATTTTATACATCATGTATTTTTGAGATGATAGTGCAAAAATACAAAATAATAATTAAGGTCACCTTTTCAGACTGCTTGCAAATCATTCCCCATATGAAATCACTGCACTCAAACACTCTGTTGACTGGAACTATATAATCATAATAAAATACATTTCCATATACAATCACCACACTCAAATATGCCATTGCTTGGAACTATATAACGATAACAAATATTTAACGGTTACAATCATCCAACATTTTAATTCAATCTAGACTCCTTCAATAACAAATTAGAAGATTAAGTCATCACAAAATATTAATAATTAGTTGATTTTTTGTATACAAGCACCAAGTATTACAGTAACAATATTATTATTATTATTATTATTATTGTTGTTGTTGTTGTTGCTGTTGTTATTACTAGGAAGTACCCACCACACATTGGCATTTTAACTATTGCAAAGTAAGAATGCAGCAGCATAGGTTATGTATTTATTTGTTGTTATCATTCTCTACCACTTGGTTAAGGTTACATCAGTTTCTCTCTCCTGCTCTCTGCTGTAATGACTGTTAAACTCTCTTAAATCCCGGAGAAGAAAGTTTGGTTGTCAAAGCAGCCTCCAAAAAAATAAGAGAATCATCAGCAGAGTCCATGATAGTAGTCATTTGGGTATCAATTGGAATGGACATGATATTTGTTAAAAATTACTGGTCTGGGATGACAAAAGATTTTTAATTATATGTAAGTTCAGAATTAACGCATCCATGTCCACAGCTATAATTATAACTCATAGGTTTCATCTTGTGACGTGTGCTACAGGAAAAATTAAAGAAAGTTTCTGGTCAATTGCATCCAATTCCTGTTAAGTCTACATTAAGGCATCAGGTTGGAATGGACTTAACTAGACTTCTAAACCGAAACACCACATAAAAATAAATACAGTTACCAATATGGACTATTAAAAAAAAAAAAAGGGCTTAAGCTAGACCACTTCCTGACAAATCTGCTCATGGAATAGTTAAGTTCCTTCATTGAAAAGTAGGCTGAGTCCAGTAATTACAGCACTATTTTTCCGACCCAATTGCTGTTTAACAGGTGATAAGAGATATGGCTGTCCAGCTGTACTAATTACTGATCAAGGCAGGAAATTTGTTAACCGATTATCAGATGAAATGTATAGTATTACCAATACAGATCACATAACACTAGTGCATATCATCCTCAGGTAATTTTGTATTTAGAACATAATGTGTATCCTCCATATTAACTCTCTAGTGAAGTACTGTATGTGATGTAAAGAGTTTATATTCCATTTATTTTACAAATATGTTAACAGAATGGTTTCATAGAATGCTGTTGATATGTCTGGCAATGATGATTGATAGGATGAAATTATTGATACCATATTTTAATTCATGACAGAAGCAATAATAATTAAAGTAGTTTAAAGTTATTACAGAGAAGCTCCTTCAGTCAAGAGAATCAAACTATAAAAAATGCAGCAGACTATATAGACATTGCTCAGAAGAAACAGGAGACTTAGCATTGCAATTGGAGCAGAAGTTCTTGCAGTACAGATAAGGAAAGAAAAGGTGGAAAACTTGACCCAACCTAACGGTCCCTACATAATATTAGTAATTACCATGAAAAAATATGTTTATCAGCTTAGCCACCAAGCTAGAGACCATATTTGAATAAAGTTAATGCCACAAGGTTGTAGCTGTATACAAAATAAGTAGTGAAGATAAAGAAAAAGCAGGATGCGAGACTGTAGACAATCCTTTCCCTAAAAGTGATGCTTTGAAGGTAAGTTAGTTCACTAGATTTTACTTGTAAAAAACTTACAGATGAATGTATGTCATTTGCCAGTATGCTGTTAGAAAAGCGGTTTATGCATCCTGATGGCCTGCAGTCAACACTATTGGCATAAAATCAACGTTCTCATCTAGTGATATCAGATTGTGATTGGATCCATATCCATCACACTGGCACATTTCACTGGGTGACATCTGCTGTATTCGATAACCTTATTAAGATCTATGATTCCACACTTTGTGGCTTACCACTTGTCATTCAGTTTGCAAGTTGCGCTTGCTTTGACTAGGATGAAGAGAGAATGGGTGGGAAGTTTCCTTCAATGGAATATCGTCCATTACAGTAGCAAAAGGGCAGCTAGAATTGTGGATAGTACAAGTCAAGCTTCCTAAATTGTCTTTACCTACTTTTCATAGAGACCCTATGAAGTGGTCAGTATTCTGGGAGCAATTCAGTTCTGCTGTTCAAACAATTTCTAGCCAGAGCTCTGCCAAACCAAGTGCATCCATCTCTCTAGTTGGGAGGAGAGTAGTCCAACAATTACAACTCAAGAAACATCCACATAAACTTTGTATCACTGGAGCTCAAGGAGTCTCTACTGGGGAAAGCTCTCACTCTGTAACATTTGTTGTCAAGCCAGTTCAGACTAACCAGCCAACTCTGTCTCTCACTGCTTCAGTAGTACACTAAGTCACCTGTGGTCTTCCTCTTCAAGGAGCATCTGGAGTCTGGCATTTAAAACATATAAAGGATCTTTCTCTTGCTGATCCTTTCTTTGACCAACCTGGAAAAGTTGATCTGCTGATAGGATGTAATGCTCTCCAAGATGTACTCATGTCTGAAATCAAATGAGGAAATCCTGAGCAACCAATGGCTATGAAGACTATATTCAGCTGGGCTATTCTCAGACGATACAAGCTGAACTCCGAGTTCTACTCAACTCATTCCACTCAAGTTTGCAGTGTCACAGCATCATTGAACTCAGATGATCTACTTCGGTGATTTTGGGAAATTAAAGAGAGTCTAACTTCTCATCAGAAATGCTTAACACCAGAAGAACAGGAGGTAATAACCCATTTTAAACATAGTCATGTATTGCTACCTGTAGGTCGGTATGAGGTTACTTTACCAAAGAAGTCCAATGCTCCTACACTGGGAGAGTCCAGAGCACAAGCTGTCAATTGCTATATGGCAAACGAACGTTCTATTCTGCACAAAGAAACATATGACAAGTTTCTAGGTGTAGTACAGGAATATCTAGACCTGAACCATGCAGAAACTGTGCCTACTTCAGAGATCGACAAACCTGTTGGCAAAACATACTATTTACCAATGAATGCTGTCACTAAGGAGAGTAGTACTTCTACTAAACTCTGAGTCATTTTTGATGCTTCGGCACAAACTATCAGTGGACATTCTCTTAACGAAACTCTCATGGTGGGTCCCACATTATATCCTGATATAATTGACATTCTCACAAGATTAAGATCATTCCAGATTGCTGTGACAGACATATCAAAGATGTATAGAGCAGTCGGACTGTCACCTATTGACCATGATCTCCACAGATTTGTCCGGCAACCAAATCAATCTTCTAAACTCTGTGATTGCTGAATGACCCGTGTTACGTTCGGAGTAGCAGCTTCAGCATTTGTTGCCATTCAAGCACTACAACCAACAGCAACTCATTTTGCATCTGAATATCCATTAGCATCTAAACATTTTTTTTCATCTTTTTATGTAGATGACTGTTTGGCTGGAGCTGAGTCTACTCAAGAAGCAGTACAGCTACCAGTAACAACTCAGGAGTCTTCTATTCAAGGGAGGATTTGATCTTCCGAAGTCAAGTAGTCTATTCCCACAGAGCTTCATGAATCAATTACAGTCAAGGAGTTTTTGGAAGATGCAACTGCAGACTCACCGAAAGAACTTGGAGTTCATTGGAATTCCTCTAGAGATGTTCTGCAGGTTTCTACTATTAAACAATGCACTAAGAGAAATGTCATCTCGGACATTGCCGAAACGTTCGACGTTCTCGTATGGTTTGCCCCTGCAACTATCCTTATGAAAATTCTCTTTCAACATCTCTGGGAGTTAAAGTTGCAATGGGACGAGGAAGTACCAAGCATATATAAGAGAAGCATCATGAGTGGAAACAGCAACTTCGTCTTCTCAAAAATGTCTTTGTCAACCAGTGCTATTTCCAATCTGAAAGTAACATTGTCAACACAGAATTGCATGGGCTTTCTGAGGCTTCAGAAGATGCCTATGTAGCTATCATTTATTTTCGAGCAGTATATGTCAAAGGACCTCCATCACTTACTCTTATCAAGCCAAGACAAAAGTTGTTCCACTCAAGAAACAGTCTATTCCAAGACTTGAGCTCTGTGGTGCACAACTACTGGCAAAGCTACTGGCCAAGGTGCGAACATCACTCAAAGTGAATCTTGATAATACCTACACTTGGTCAGATAGTACCTTGTCTTACATTGGCTAGATGGTAATCCTAAGGGATATAAAACATTTGTCGGCAACAGGATATCAACCATTCTCGAGCTATTAGCTTCTAGATGTTGGAATCATGTTCCTACAAGCTCTAATCCAGCGGACTGTGCGTCTCGTGGACTCATGCCAAAAGAATTACTTTTCTCATTTTCTTTGGTGGGAAGGTCCAAAGTGGTTACTGATGGAGCCACCACAGTTGCATTGCCTCATTCAACGAAAGATGACTCAGAAATCAAGGCAGTCTGTTATTCTGTTATCTTCAATGTAACTTGGATTGAAGACAAGTACAGCTCTTACACTCGACTTGTTCGAATTATATCATGGATACTTCGTTTTTCAAAAAAAATATCAAAGCTCGAAAAGATGGAAGTTCTTGTTTAATATAACTTAATGTCATATGATGGGACAATTGCCAGCACAACGAGTTCGTCCAAATGCACCTTTCATTGTCACTGGCATAGACTTCGCTGGCCATTTCATCGTAAAGAAAGAACATATGTACTTGGATGCCGGTACTAATCAAAGCCTATGTTTGTATATTTGTTTGCCTATCTAAAAAGGTCACTCATCTGGAGGGAGATAGTTTCAGACCTCACTTTGGATGCTTTTATTGCTGCACTCAAGCGATTTGTCACTTGACGCAGCCATGAAATCGATGAAATATCACCTTAAACAAGTTGTCAGTCAACAGAAACTTACCTTCGAAGAGTTTAGTACTCTACTCTGTCAAGTAGAAGCATGTATGAACAGTCATCCAATCCTGCTTCTCAACACTCATTCTGTTGATGGTATTGAAGTTCTAACTCCTGGTCATATAGTTAAGTGGAAGACTCCATCTAGAAATATTCAGCCTGGAGATGTAGTACTCAAAGAAGACTGTTTAATGCCAACACAGTGGCAAGTAGCAAAGATACTTACGACTTCACCTGGAAGGGACGGCTATACACAAGTCGTTAATCTTAAGACAAAAATGGGTCTGTATAAGCATCCAGTTAACAAGCTGGTGTTATTGGTCCTCTCAGAATGAATCATAAAGCACATTGTACTTTAGTGGGCAGTATGTTCAAGCTTCATAACTTCTGAAATTAATCACTGCGCACTCTATGCCTGCACTTCATGCCTACACTTCATACTTCACGCACTTCACTCGCGGCAACTTATCGATCTTCATCGAACTCTATCACTTAGTTACTCTTTTTAGTTTTATCTAATTTTTTATCCCTTTGGTAGCTATTTATCCAGTTTATTTCTACCAATATTATTACATCTGTATCTGTATTTACCTTGTAAAGTTTGATTATCGATATAATCCTATATTTTCTTTAGGTAATAACTGGATTTGCTACTAGCTAGATTCGAAGCTATCGAATCTTTCTACTCACATCAACATTTACTACTGAGCATATAATAATAGGATACTGTACTCATAAATGAAAGGAGAGATATTTTAATGGTTTAGTATAATTCATTAGAGGGGGGGCTGAAACACAGATAAAAAATATAAGCTGGGATTATATTATATGGGGCACTATTTTTTTATATGACACTGTCTGTTCCCAAGTTAGGCATTTCGGCTTGCCTGCAGCTTTAAGCTAAGTGAACAGTTTTTCTACTATTGCAATCACGTCTGGTAATTTTGCTGTGGTCTTGCATTGCTATAGTGTCACAAGTCATGTCACTTAAACTATATCTCAGAAGCTAGTGGATGATGTATATGATGGCTTGATCAATAATATGAAGATTCAAACTTACCTTTTTGAGGATTTGTTGCAGCTTCCCTAGACGGTTTTGCTGTGTATTCGGAAACTTGGGAAAAATGTATGACATATTATTTAGATTTTTTTTAGGAAAATCAAGGAAGCCAAATTTGCACTATGGCCATACAAGATTTCAATTGGGAAAAACTTGTGCAAGCTTCTGGGACAAGACATTGGAGGTATGACCTCTTGAAGCCAAAGTTACAACTATGTGAATTCGTTAGGCCAGTGACGAAATCAGATATGAAAGTTTTTCTTGGACTCACAATATATTATAATTCTAAATGAAGCAGCATGAATGGTGAGTCTCATGGATAAATTGGGAGGATTCAATTAAGTAAAACTTGGATGGACTCAAATTCAAACTTACCTATTTGAGGATTTGTTGCAGCTTCCCTAGACGGTTTTGTCTACGGAATGGAAAATGAAATTGAAGAAGTGAAATCAGATTTGTCTGGTGAGGTCTTATAACTGTGGAGCATTTGTTACTCTGTTTAAAAAGTTGGTGAGTTTCATAGATTCAATAATTTTCTTTCTAATCCCTTCATTTGTCTTAGATAGTCATGTATTTTGTGGATTTACTTTTGTAGCCATTAAAAGCCTTTATTGCATTTCCATATTTCGAGAAACAAACTGTGTGTTATTATCTATTTGATAACTTATTTTGTGAATGCAATGTTTTAAAGCAATGGTTCACCATAGGCATAACGGTACATTTTGCATTGGTAAGGCAGATTGACTTGGGAATTACATAGATTGGTTGGGGGGGTTCTGGGATTTGAAGAGTTATAACAAATCAATAATGGTAATTGCTAATAGACTACCTCTATAATCTTGCAAGCCTAGCTATTCAGTTGTATCACACGAAGCTAGATAGTCACGAATTGAACGGTAAACTACTATACATTTTTGTCACAAAAATAATTGTGCAGGACCATCTAGAAGTTTGAATCTTGTCCCGTTCAATTAGAGTTGAGTTACCTGTGCGAAAATTACTCATAAATGAGTATAGTTCCGAGAATATTGACCAGTGGCACTAGTACAGAATTAGAAATGTAGAATGTTTGATAACTAACTAAAATGATGCAGTGTTTACAGTTATAAAAATAATGGAATGAAACATTGATGAACAATGTCGGCAATAATGATAATAAAAGTAAGCATGCATGTGTAAGAGGTGTGTGTACCTAGTTACTAAATGAGTTACGTGTTGAAGTGCTCATCTTGAAGAGGGCTGGAGGCCAAACAATTATGTATATATATAATACAAAACGCTGAAAAATGAAGAAAAAGGTAAGTTGATGAAGCCATTTAACCACCATAAGACCGCCTGGAAGAAATCAAGTTTTACCAAAACAATGGGTATGGTTTGATGAAAGCATTTGTCCGGCAATTGCCGAAACAGACAGACTCAGCACTACACCTATCTGTTCACTATCTAGCTATACTAAATCTCTCAGGAAAAGTTGAAATGGTCATAAGAAACCAGGAACGTTAGATTGTAGTAACAAGTAAACTTGAATGATATACTCTTTAACCTGAACTGCCAGATTTTCAGTATAATGTGACAACTTGAATTGCTCTTGCGATACTTTGTCAACAATAATATTCTCTAGAATACCCATCCCTAAAGATTCTGTCTTGTTAACATTCACAACTACATGTGGATGTAAATCAGTACACATATTATTAAGGAATTAACCAAATTTTGTGCCCATATAGACTCAGCAGTATTGATTTTTCTCACCTTTTCGTTTAAAAAAACACACTGAAGTTGGATATAGTTTAAAAGGATATTGCTTCACCAAATGAGAATTTCTGTAAATTTTTTCGAATTTTTAGTTGACATATTACATCATTGTTGCACCTTACCCAATACAATTTTAAGGACTTTTATACCATTATAGAGCACATTTTCTGTATAGGGTACACTTGACCTTTTTTGAAATTAGTGTAAGGTTGACTACAATTTTGATTATAAAATCACCTGAACATGTAACAAAGACTACAACTCTATTAGAAGTTTTTAATTTTGTGTCCGGTTGTCATTAATTCATGCATTGTTAGACAAAAGTAATTTTTGCACTCAACCTCACAATGATGCATTACAAAATTATACCTGTAAAACCATCTTTCAAAATGGCGAAGAATAATTGGTATAATCCTTCAATTAAAGCCACCTGCAATTGTTAAATCATGTCACGTTTAATGAAAAATGTAGATTTTCATGAATGTTCACCTACCCACTGTGGAAATTGTTCTAACGAACCCTCTTTAAATAAGATCATCAGAGCATATGTCAATGGTGGTAGGTTGTATTCTTTTTGCAAGAATTTTAGCAGTTGAGATTTATTTTCCTGGTTGAGATCATTCATCTATAATTGAATTGATTGATATAAATTCAGTGACTAAATGAAAATATTGGCTAAAGAAGAAATAAAGCAAATCATGAGCGATCAAATTACTTTCTCAACTTAAAATGGTGATTGCTTTGACAGTATGGTATATGACTGATGCGTGCATGTGCTAAGCCCCTTCAAACGCAAAGCCATGGTTAAGCTAGGTATTAATATTTTTAACATAATTTGAGCAGCATGCTTTATCGGCAAAAGTATTCACACAAAATTGAGTGTGCTAGCTTACTGCATACTAATGGTTGTTTTAATAATAAAAATTAGTTGTGTTATAGGTGTTGCTTAAGGCTTAGCCATAAAGTAGCCCCATTTTTTTAAATATAATTGCATAAAATGCTGGAAGTACATGCAAAATACTGTACCATACTAGTGGCAGCTGGTGTAGATTTTGAATTGCGACATAGAAACTTTAAATTTCTTAGGACAAGATGAGGGCTACTATATGTATATTCCTTCGCTCTTAGGGCATAGGGCTTTTATTTGCTCTTAGGGGATTAAATTTTAAATTTAGCCACGTGTAGAGTGCTTCCAGCTTAAAGAGTGCATTTTTTTTTAGCTTTTTGGTTAAGGTTGCTAATTCTGCTATAATTTCAAGTATGTGTAATAGAAAACTAAAAAATTGTAGTATTATACATTAGTGTCATATTAACATTCAGACAAAACATTTTGTGGGTTTACGGTTATTTTTGTGGTTACAGGTGATGGAACTGGGAGCTTCAAGACAGTGAATTTGGAAGTGTTTAAGCTGAAAAAAGAGAAATTATTTGTCCTTATCTCTATAACTTTAGGTATACTGATACTTTAATACCTAAAGTTTCATATGAGCCTGATTTTGTGGGCACACGAAATTTGAATCTCAAAATATTTTAAATTTTAAGAAAAAAGTGTTTAAGCCAGGATTTTAAAAAATTTATTGAGTTATGTCTCTATAAATTGGACCCACGATGTAAAATTACCTTAAAATTATTATGTATAACTTTGGTAGCTATATCTTGAAAATAAGTGAGTTGTGGCTGTTTTTCACCAAAAATTTTAACGCATGGTAAGGGTCATCAAATGACGATGTTTAGAGCGGGTTGTGGGCCTTTAGTACACGTAAACTTGACGTCACAAAACAGCACATGTGTATATGTCATAAACGCACGAGAGGCGCCAGTTTACCGCTAATTGATGCTGGATATGGCTGCTTTAGCTACGGTTGTATTCTCAGGTCCATGGGATCAAGTTTTACGGTGCTACTGCTATAACGGTCAGCGTTTAGCTGCTGTGTGGAGCTGCACAACCCGTATGATTTCAACTGCATAAGCTTGACTCCAAGTTAGTAATATCAGCCAACAATTCTGACTGACTTTGCCTTCGCTTACTGCTGCTAGTAGAACACTGAGAATCCATACAGCTGCTTAAAGAAATTAAAACTGCTGCCTTGCAGTTAGGGAAAGTCCCGTCTTACCATTCGGGAAATTACTGTTAAACCATAGCTCGTTAACTAGCTACGTTTAATGACGAACTACTGCAAAATTTTGATGTCAAAAAAATGGCTTAAAATGAGAAAAGTGCTGTTCTCCATTTTCCATTCTCTAAACATGCAGTTTTACTATTGGAAACATTATTGGGATGATGAAGAAAAGGTATGTATATGTGAAATGACTGTAGTGAGGTTCTATACAGATAGTTAAAAAAAATCCACTCTTTAAGTTGGAAGCACGTAAGTCTTAGTACTGATGGGTGTTATTTGATATAAATTTAAAAATATGCACTTAATAATTACAAATTTACTCATTCTAACAGCCAATATTGTTAATTAAATCTTACTTAACATACATATATATATTTAGTATGATTTCTATATGTACAGTTGTGTCGTAGGAAATAATGCTCTCTTTTATAATAGTTACGCACTGCATAGCAGTTGTGAGTTTATAGAATCCATCAGGCCCTAAGTGTAGCACCCCGGGATGCCACAGCCTGTAGCCTTCTGTACCCTAAAAATGGTAGCCAGTTCCTTCTGAGGCAGTACCTAACTATTAGTTAGGCGCTACCTCAGAGGGAACTACAGTTTTTAGGGTCCTGAATGCTCTAGGCTGAAGCTTCCCGAGCACAGCGAGGGAGCTACATAGGGCCTGAAGTACCCTTAAATGATGGCTACACATTAAATGATGGCTGCGCAGTTTTTAACTAATTTAGAAAGTAGCGACTGCTCCTAACAACAGGATATCAAACGCTATGTGAGGGACACTAAATGTCCTTGTCCTGAAGGCGGGGACACTAAGTTAATTTTGAAGGGACTAAGCAGTTTAGATTTCCTTTGTCACAATACAAAAAAAATACAGTAGCTATGTTCTAAATATTAATTAGGTACTGTCTCACGGAATTCCACTTTAAAGAGGGTCTCCGAATGCTCTAGGCTGTATTGTCTTGAGCACAGAGATGGCGATGTACATAAGGCCTGAGGAACCGTAAGAACAGGAGTTCACAAATGCGCAGCACTTAACTAATTCAGAACACAGCAGCAGTCCCCAGGTACACAATTGGAGGAACTCTACATGTAGAAGCCCTGCCTTGAAGGCGGGGGCACTACACGTAGAGTCCCTCTCTGAAGGACCTAATGAATTAAAGTCCCTGACACAATACAATAACTATTCCTGCTATGTACAAAATAGTAGTTAGGAGCAGCCTCAGAGAGAACAATTTTTTTAGGGTATCAATAGGTATAGGTTATAGTGTCCCAAGTGCAGCAAGGGTGCTATACATAGCCTAAATGCGGTAGTTCACCATGACTGTGCAGCGCCAATTAATTTTGAACATAGTGATTGTTCGGAGCAATTCCACATGTCAAGGAAGACAACATGAGCAGGTTTAATAATGAGAATGGGTGTGGCTAATAGAAAGTGGGTGGAGCTTAAGAACAACACCACTTTAGAATTTGTTCTACAGCTCTGAGTTGTCAATATGTCACCAAAAATGAATTCCATGTCCCTACATGCTAAAGAGTGCACCATACATTTTGTATGCCTGAAAATAAGCACTAGTGATGTGCTTGAGCACAAATGGCGAAAGAGCCTAAAACTAACTTTTGTTAAATGATTGATTTTAACCCTTTAACCGTTGCGGCCGTGGTAGTCGACGATTTAAAAAAAATCATAAAACATACTATATTTAAGCTTAGCGCGATATATAGTAATCAAATGACGTCAAAAGGACAGCTCTTTCCGGTGAACAAGTTAAAAATAGCAATAAACTCAGGTTGCTAAGGACCCTTTACCGATTTGTCAGACCATTCAATTAAGAATTATGGCTACTCGGTATACAACCTCCGAAGTTATCGGGCTATTGGAAGACGATTATTTCGGACTTTCCGGAGAAGAAGAAAGCGAGTTTGAAGGAGAAGAGATAGCGAGCTACCTTTCAAGTTGTGTGCAGCAATTGTCAGTTAGGGATAGTGCAGTAGAAAGTGATGATGAAGCCATGGATGTGCAGCAATTGGAAGATTTGGATGTTTTGGTAAACCACAAAGAGGATACTGAAGAGAGGAGCACAGATGAAGGTACAGGTAATAGTTAAGATATATTTTAGCTAAATAATGATCTAGTGTTCACTAAAAAAATATTTACTGACCTTAGATGCAGGCCAGTTGACATACTTCAATTTACCAGTAGCTCCACCCTCATGAAGCCTAAAGAATCAAGCAGTATGAGTACTGATACTTTGCCTTCTAGTGACTCAGACACAGAGGAGTTTGAATCAAGGATTTGTAACAAAATTTATACTATATGTGACCGGATTTGTGAAAACCCGGCTAAACGCGGCATCTAAAGTTTTCTAATTTATTCTACCGGTAGGCTGCACGGGGCCTTGGGATGCCTTCCTCCTAATTTGGAAGCTGTATCACAAGCCGTCTTCGCCCTACGCACTACAACACTTCAGTATTTTTGCTAAACTTATTATTGCTGATTTCGAAAAAACGCCGGGTAAAGGCGTTGCTAAGGTCAGGGGGCGTGCCTTGTGTCCGTATACTATTACTGCGTGTCTCCGGGACACTATGGAATAAACCGGTTACAGGCGGATTGAAAAAAGTCTAAAAGGCTTAATGCAGGGCTCCTTATGAAACTATGATGACGAGAATTGCGTGAGTACGTGAATTATGTAGAATAGTAAGTGAATTAGTTAGCTACAATTTTTTCTCGGCTGTTAGTGAAAAGCCCGCCAATAATTTCTTAGCAACTCTCCGTACACGAGTCCAACCGGCTAGTGTTTCTAGCCTCCCAGTGTGAGTTCTAGAGCACGCCAGAGCTTACAACTGCGTCATAAGCTAGAGCTAACTGGTGTCTATCCATTTCTGCCATAAAAAATTTTTCAAAAAAAATCGACCCATAAGGCTTTACCCGGTGATATTGAAAAAAATTGTTTGCCGCGTTTAGGCGGATTTTCCCAAATCCGGTCACATATGAGGAAAATAAGGGGAGGTTTTGGTTTAAAAATTTAAATAACAACAGTATAGCCACGTGTCAAACTTTGGCACTTAGTTGCTTGGCAACCAAAACCACGTACACATGCTCATTAGGTCTGTGGCTTTCTATACATATGTGACCGTCTACGGGAAAACCGGGCACAACGCGGCGTGCGTAAATATCGAGAAAAGATCGATCGATTTCTTAAAAATGTATTGTTTCAAGCCGACGGAAGGGAACGGTTAGGTCTATTATATCGGGAACGACTTAAGCTACGACGATAAAACTTGGAGAGCTCAATATCTGGACGCCGACAACTCTGTAAGTGCAAAAAAAATTTTTTCGAAGGGTGCCGCGTTGTGCCTGGTTTTACTGTAGACGGTCACATATATGGTTGCTAGGGAGTTTATGAAAATATTTGAAAGTTATATAACAAATTGTAACGTGGGTTTACTTGGTCATAATACCTGTAAAAATTAAAAAACGGTTAAAGGGTTAACTTCTAACGCTCCAGCTACTAAAAAAAAGTCGAATTTT
>WLWD01003632.1_pt1 | contig 45761 bp, 42 predicted proteins | sample 6712731 | NCBI WGS metagenome assembly WLWD01 (sample SAMN12718690, study PRJNA576275) | sponge metagenome | isolation source: marine sponge | host: Mycale hentscheli | place: New Zealand: South Island, Marlborough, Capsize Point | collected 2014-11-01 | reverse complement strand
GATGCATAGATGGTCCAGTGGGTGATGCATAGATGGTCCAGTGGGTGAGACATAGATGGTCCAGTGGGTGGGACATAAATGGTCCAGTGGGTGAGGCATAGATGGTCCAGTGGGTGAGGCATAGATGGTCCAGTGGGTGGGTCATAGATGGTCCAGTGGGTGAGGCATAGATGGTCCAGTGGGTGATGCATAGATGGTCCAGTGGGTGATGCATAGATGGTCCAGTGGGTGGGACATAAATGGTCCAGTGGACGTAGATCGTTGGGGCATAGATAATTTAGTGAGTGGGACATCAGGGCCGTAGGAAGCAATTTTGAACCTGAACGGCCATGCCATGCCCTCTAATTAAATGTACTTAATGAGTCAGCTCATTAATTAATGAAATATAATTAAGATTTATTAGTTTTTTTTATTGTCTAACTGTGTAATATGACATAAAATGGTATTTTAATGGTATGCTTTACAGAGAATAATAGAAATAATTAGAACTGCCCAAACATATTTGATCGATGTTCAACACCTTGAACGAACTCATTTAAACATGACTGAATATCAAGTTCATCAGTTTTGTCCTTGTGGACATTGAGAACCATGAGATTGTTCAATCTCTTCTCTGACATAGTAGCACGCAAATATGTCTTTATTCTTCTCAAACTTGATGCACTCCTTTCACTAGCAGCATTTGTTGCTGGACTAACTAGAATAATTTTAAGTAATGTTGAAACTTCTGACAAAAGTACTTGCTGTGCTGGTGAAAGAGATCGCAAGTAATCAACTATGTCCGGGATTGAAGGCTTCTCTGTAGATTTTTCTAAGCAAGCTGGCAATGTTTGGAGCTGTGTAGATAAGGACTCTTCTGTGATGTCATCTTTATAAAAGTCGACAATATATTTCAATTCCTCACTATAATTTTCTTTTCTAGCTGCTTTCAAAATAAGATCTTCTAAATTTTTTAGAGTTCACATTCCAGGTTGATCAAATCTTCTTTCCACAAAAGCAATGATTAAATCAAAGCATTCAAAGTATTCCTTGCGATAGTGCTCTTTTGGATCACTAGGATAATATGGTGACGCAGCTCCAGTAGATAACTTTTGAGGGACACTACGCTTCCTTGGTAAAACTGGGTCATTCACAGTTAATTTCTGCTGTCTAGAAATCACCATTGACCAGAACATGTTATAATTTTCTTCATTTCTGAGACTTTCCAAAGTTTTTTTTAGTAAGTCTAGCTATCTTCAGGCCTTCAGAGGAGCACAATTTAGGACTTTGAAGGGTTTTGCTCAGATTGTCTGTATGCTGCAGTATAAGCTGTCCCAATATTACCCCAAATAAATATTCAAAAGTAGACATACAATGCCTTACACCAATTAAACGAGCACGAATTTCTGAATCAGTAGATATTTCAAGCGCTTCATCCCATAGAGCTTGCAAGACACTGTAGTTATTGATTACGCTAGCAAGTGAAGAAGCTCGAACAGTCCATCTTGTTGGACACAGTGTTCTAAATCCTGCATATTCTGGGCTAATATCTTCTTTTAATTTCTGAAATAATGCTTCTCTTCTTGGTGAAAACTTCAGCAGCTTTGATATCTCATGAGTTGTATCCATAGAATTTCGTAATATTTTATTTTGCTTAATTGTATCCCCAGCAGCCAAATTCAATGCATGTCCAAAGCAATGGACAAAAATGGCACGATGCTCTTCATCACTTATTTGTGTGCTGACACCACGTCTAGAACCACACATATTGCTTGCCCCATCATAGCATTGAGCTCTACAGTTAGACAAGCTAATATTCATACGTAACAAGCAATCTTTGAGACACGCAACTAAATTATTTGCTGTTATAGATTCCACATCATAAAGACCAATGAATTCTTCAAAGGGCTGAAAATTGTTGTTAACCCAACGTAAGCATATCACAAATTGTTCTTTGTTGGAACAATCAGTGACTTCATCAGCCATAAGAGCAAAGTAGCGTGCTTCTTGAATACTAGAAGCTATTTTTCTTAAAATATTAAGGGACATAATTTTAATTATTTCATTCTGAATTTGAGGACTGGTATACTTTCCAGTTTTTTTCTCAAGCATAGCACAAATTTTAGGATCATCAATTGCACGAACTTGCAATAATTGCATAAAATTGCTATCCACTTCAGTACCATTTCCCCTTAGTGCAATGCCCTGTCTACACAGAAACCGAATATTTTGTGCAATTTTAATCAGGTACTGCCTATTTGATTCTTGTTGTTTCTTGTGTGTAGATGATAACATACAACCAACATCTTGAGTGCTTGCTGGTATCTGAATCAAGAAATCAGATGCTGCTCTGTGAGAAATAGTGGATTCGTGCTTACTGAGCCAACGAGTGGCATCCTTCCAGTTACAAAAGCCAGATACAAGGGTTGAATCATAAATGTTTCCCTTGATCTTGTTGTGATGTCCTATGCATAAATTACACATGTTTATGTTTATGTATACGTAATACCAAATACTATTTCATCATAATAATGTATTTAATATACATTTTATTAACCTTCGTCACAATTCATAAAAAATATTAATAGAAATAATTTAGCTACAATTTTACATTTACTAAAACGTGAAATGACCTGTAATTACCTGCTTGAATGGCTCCCAAACAAGTAAAGCAATATGCCTTGTCACTACCAACATCATAGTGTAGCCACTTCCACTTCCTAAACCAAGCACTCTGGAAGGAACGATAAACCACACTGCTCTTCCCGAAAGGCCTTCGAGGGAAAGCTATTTCAGTAGGCTGAAAGGGCTTCTCAGGAAGTTTAGTTAAGCTACCACAAGCACCGCTACCACAAGCACCTCCACCACTAGCCATGCACGGGTGTTTTTTAGCGGACACTTAGCGTTTAATAAAATTCACGGTGCTATTTCCGGTAGAGCTATGAATATTTAATTAGCTCAATGGCTGATGAGCCCAAAATCCATTCCAAACCTGCTCTCCAATTCCACAACAACCCACTAGAAATAGTTGACAATATTACATTCCAGTTCCAGACAAGTCTAGGGTGACCTTTTGGCTATCTCTGCGCATGAATAAGAGTGGCTAGTACACCACACGGGTGTTTTCAATGCATTGCACGGCGGACACTTAGACACACCCCCCAAAATTGTTTCCTACCCAGAATATCCTTAGCAACAGCCAGGTAACTAATGACTACAGTGGAATGCAGGAAGCTTTCTTGACCTTTCAATCTACTGAGGGCTAAGTGGATATCCAGAAAGGAAGTAATTAGTCTAAGTCTGCGCAGTAAAAAAAAAAAGGCTCAAAAATAACACCCGGGCATAAGGTTACGCGTGGCAGAAGAAACAGCTTTACGGCTATCTGTACCAGCTCTCCAGAAGCGCTTCAAACAATGCAAATTACTTCGAGGTAAAGTTTAAGCTGTATATAAACACTTGGTATAAGTCCTGGAATGGCACTATTTTTTTCCCCCCAGATTGCAAGTTTTCAATGAGAGAGTAAATGATGTACAGTAATTGATGAGGTAAAGCATTGTTGTGTATGTTATGTATATATATATGTATTATCAGCTATGAAGTGGTGCTGGTGCTGCCTTCTGTTTGTGTGAACTGGTGCTTATGTTGTCATCATCTTCTAGCTTTCTTTTTTTGATGGGTGGTCGCAAGGAAGTTAAAGAAGGAGCTGCTTCTAGCATATGTTCCTTGACAATATATTTGAGGCGATCAACATCATTTATCACACCCTGGTATGTGCGTTCTAGTCTCATCATGTGAGCATGTATAGACTCCGCCCCCTGCTCTCCCATTATCCCAGCTCCTAGATGCCATCGCTTCAGCCAAGGGACAGTATGGTCTTCCAATATGTGCATCTTCGGAAGCACTGTAGCATTTGGGAATTTAGCTCGGTAGAAGGCCATGAAATTCTCAATATCCTTTTCTGTAAGTTAAATTATTTATGTAATACATATCATGGCTTAACAACTATTAAGTGTCCATACCTATGACTTCTATTTTTTTGTCATCTGTGTACACAGCTGAGTTGTATCCATTATGGCACTTTGCAAAGAGCTGGAGAAGGTGGGCAAATCTTTCCCTTACCAATTCTGCTTGATGCTTCAAAGAAGGGTGGTTTTCAGCAGTTTTTGTGATGTTGCCAGTAAGGACATCAATGCTATGTGGCTGTTAGACACTCAAAGTAAAGAAGAACAAGCATGTATGCAACTCATGATGCTTACTTTAAGGAGTTTGTGCACATGATTCCCAATGAACGTCCCACCTTGGTAAGCCTGGCGTGCAACATTGAGCTCTTTCAAGCTCTTTTCCAATGTCGAGTAGAAAGGGCCATCATTTCTTTTAAATTTTTTCCTTATTTGGGTTTGCAGCTTGGACAACTCGGAAGACTGTGAGAAGAAGGTTCAAGGGGGAATGAGTATGCTGCATGTATAATCAATCAATTATTTACCATATCAGATTTTTTCTTCAGTGCAATGGATGCCTCTTTCTTCAGCTCTTCTACAAAGCTGTTAGTCTGGGGATTGAGCAATGTCAGGCAATGGTAAGTTGCCATTTCATCAAGCAGTGATGCATAACTCTTCTGGCTCTCTATCTCAGAAGTCACTATTGCCTTTCTTTTGAGGAGTTCTCTAAATGCAGGTTCATCAAAATCACTCTCACTGCATTCAGCAAGGCTAATGTCCAGGTCCACGACACTATTTTCAAGAAGTTCCCAAAGCCGATTAAATATGCCCAAAGATAAGTGCAAGCCAGGTATGCACACCTACACAATTTTCAATTAATATTGCATTTTATAAACACTGTTGAATACTTACATTTTCTAGTGGAATGTCAAAGAAATACTCCCCTATAATGTTGTTAAAATGCTTGGCCTTTTTCAGATCTCCTCCAGCTTTAGAAATGAAGTTGCTATGATCACTTCTAAGAGTTCCCAATGTCCGCTCTTGGCACCTCCCTCTCTCTGCTAAAGGCTGTATCAAACTGCTGCTGGTGATATGGCACCACAAACAGTTGTGCCGTCCTATGGTAATTAAACAATAGAGGTGTGGATACCAATGTGATGTATATGCATACCACTAGCTCCACTGAGACCATATAGCCGACATAGGAACTCATAATCTCCAGACATGAAGACCCGAATTGTACGTCCACTATATAACGGGTAATGTATTGATTAAAATAAATCAAAATTAATTTTAATTACTTGACTGGCATTCCCATCATTTCAGAGATGTGATTCCTATACATGTCCAAAGCTGTATGGAGATTGGCAATGCTATCACCGGCCTTAAACACTGAAATCAGCGCTGTATTTTTTGTGGAGTTCGGATGTGCTGTGTTCATGAGTTGCAAGTTAAACTTGAAACTCCCACGCCCTTTATCACCTCCAAACTTAATCCACAGCTCATCTTCAGGGATAGCCCCATCATGATGTACAAGACCACTGGGAGACCTAAAGGCATGTTCTCTGTTCACTATAAATCATATTGTTCATTAAAATGCTTACGCCTCATGTTGGTTAATTATGTCTGCCACTTTTGCTATGAGGTTAGGGACATAAACAAAAGGAGCAGCTCTAATCTCCTCTCCTACATTGTCCCGTGTAAAAGAGAATGCTCCCCTCTCAGCAATCAGATTCTCCCCTACAATGCTGCTAGCCATTGTTCTCTGCTGCTTCTCACCAGGTATTGTTATGTTCAGGGATTTGAACCATCTATATTGTACATATTTTATTATTTTTTATTATGTATACAAACATACATATACCTCCTCAAAATTCTCAGCTTATTCCATGGCAACGCCAGATCAGCTTTCATAGCAAGCACATGCTCTGTGGGGATAACTACTGGAAGCTGAGCTTGGTGAAGAAGTTCATCCCTCTCCTCTTTGGTGAGTGCCTTGACCTCAGTTTCCAACTGTATGTGGTTGTCTCCTCCACTGGCTATAGAGCGTATTCTGCCAATCTCCATGCAGCGACGCTTCCGTGTTCTCTGACACGCCTCACCACTTCGAACACGGCATCCAGTGACTGGTATCAAGGTGATGGGCTAAATATTGTATTTCATTGATTTATATGTTTGTGCTTTATGTCTAAAAGTAAAAAGTTACCTGACCACGAGTTGGAACTTTGACCACAGCTTTATTTCTACTGCACCCAGAATTCTGTTCCATAATTCTACGGACAAGATGCCCTGTAGCTTTAATTTCTGCTGGTGTGGTGGGGGATGTGATTGGCTTTGCTAGTACATCCTCAATGGTGACACTGGATGCAGAGTCAAGCACTTGATGGAAATGCTCCTTACAATTACTGGAAAGGTGAGCTCTGTAGTGGGAAGCATGTACAATTTTCTTACAATCTCTCTTGCACTTGATTAGAAGGTCATCTAGTAAAGATATTATCAACGGTGATGGAGAGTTGAGTGTAGACCTTCCCAGAGAATGGTTGTGGCAACAAGGGCAAGAAAGAGACGAAGAATATCGAATCCACTTGCAACAGCAGTCTAAGCATACAACTGCTCCACATGAAATTTGGAGTGGTTGGTTTAAAAAGTATGTGCAAATAGGGCAGCAAAGTTTATCCATGGCTGAACCAGATGTGTGGTATTGTGGTGTAGGATCCTCCTCAAGAATATGGGATGGAGGTGCTATACTCCGCAAATACTCCAGCAATGCCTTGGGTGTCTCTCCAGATGGTCTACCTCTGTTTTTTGTTCCTTTGCGGTTCTGGCCACCACCCTTAGCAACAGTCTCAAAGTGGACACAAGTCTAAAATGTAAATGTTGGTTACATTATTATTATTTTTGTTATTATTAAAATTATTAATAATTACTTGGCAGTTGTCTGTGTGTGTAGACCATATCATTGGAGTGACTGTGTGAGTGTAAGGTGTTCCCTCATTCGCGGCCTTCACTGCACGGCTCATAACAGCATGGCAAGGCTTGCAGAACTTCAAGGGACAGACTTGGATATCGTCCAAATTCACATCAACCCCAAAGGTCATCAACAGATTATCCCTGAAATTACTGCAATCGAACACAGAAGTTCTACACTTAGCTTTAGACAACCGCTTTCCACATATCCTGCAGTGTATCAGGAGCTGTTGCAAGTGGAACTCCATTATATCTGATGCTACAGCTGTCATTTATTGCTACATTTAATTGGATTTTTTGTTTAAAAAAAAAATAGTGCCATTCAATTTCTAACATACTTGTCTAAATCTATCTGTGGTGTCCCAATTCACTGTGGTTTCCTGTCCTGAAGCACTTCCTGGAGGCGCCTAGTCTGGGTGAAAGGAGAGGTACCCCCTGGAGAGTACAATCTGAAAACCGCTTCACACGAGGAAGTGGTTGCGTGGTGGTACATGCCTGACACTCTGCTCCGGAATAAACCAAAACGTGGTCACAATTAAAAAGTGGGCGCGGCTCAATCGATTATAGTGGCACACCCCTTAGTTTCAAAAACCTAAACGGCCATGGCCGTTTAGGCCGTTCCGGCTCCTACGGCCCTGGACATTAATATGGACTTATAAGGTCTGGTAGGTGTGGCATTTAGGATCTAGTGGGTGGGCATGTGTACCTGTCTAAAGCTGGCTATTTTCCATGGGATAAAATGTATTTGACTGTTGGCACATCTTGTTTGTCTGCTATATTATCACTGACCGATAGGACATAATTGACTCGTGCATCTTGCTGTATTTACCAAACATAGGAATAGGAAAAATATGAGATTTTTAAAGTTATAATTGTTGGATAAATTCATTTGAATCATTGGTGTTGCTTGTTATTGTGTTTTGCAGAGAGTACAGCATATGTCCAGCATAGAGACGCCATTTCTACCCTCTTCATCAAGCCGGTCCAACCAATCACAAAGTATCCTCTTCTGCTTAAGGTAAGCCATTGGAATGCACAAGTTGTCATCAATACGTGAGTGTAATAATCTGACACTCTTGCATAGTGACCATCATGGGCCTGGCTAGGGTTGTTGTTACACACTCAGTCAAACACTCACATTGGAGACAGCAAGTAGTTACTGCCACCAGAATCCTCTTTTAGACTGTTTAAGGTGCACCTTTACCCACCCTAAGGCTAGGTTGATTAAATAACTTTAATTAAGAGGAGAATGTACACACACTGTGATGAGATGAGTGACACGTTACAAAATAGAAGAATTATAAAATTATGAATGTATAGTATAACAAGAATAACCATATTTATTGTTCCATATACCCATGATCATATAGTGCGTTAAAATTAATCAGCAGAATCTCGTTTCATGGCAACCTGTGGTTTTTGTGGTTAGAGAATCTGAAAGCAAAACTAAAGGTAGTTTCATATTATATATATATATATATTGTAATAAACAAAACTTTACGGTTTTTGAGTTATTCAGTAATTAAGTGAACAGCTGCATTTCTTGTCTGTCCCCATAATTCAGTCTGGAAAGGGTTAATTATCTAGTGAAAGATAATATTTGAGTTGGTGATACTGCATATGTTAGTGTGTTAGTTTTCTGCCATTATTACTGTTTTCCATTTTTCCTGTTGTGTAAATGTGTCTATAGATTGACTGTATAGACTCCATGAAGACAACTCAGACTCCCATACTGCCACACCCTCACATTCCACACCCTCATAGCAAGGACGAGGGAGGAAGGATGATGCCTCCAGGTATGTGTGTGAGTGTGTTACATAAAAGTAGCACATGCTATTATGATAATGCAAACACTATTGCTGTGGTGGATGGTGTTGCCGTGGTGGATGGTGTTGCCGTGGTGGATGGTGTTGCCGTGGTGGATGGTGTTGCCGTGGTGGATGGTGTTGCCGTGGTGGATGGTGTTGCCGTGGTGGATGGTGTTGCCGTGGTGGATGGTAGTAGTTGGAGAAGTCGTGGTGGCAGACTGGGACTTGGTAGGACAAGAGTATGAGGTCACAGGGCAAAGGAGGAAGAGGTGAACACAGGCAAGCAAACTGTTGTGAAAGCCAGAGAGACCGTGGTTGTAGATCAAATGTAGGACAAAGAGGTTAAGATGGCAATAGAGGAAGAAATAGAGGTGTGGGACCTCACCCACATGAGAATCTTGCTCTCTATGTTGAACAGAGAACTCACAGACAACATTACATTTAACAATCACCTCCTTAGTTACATACACACAAACAACATTTTTCATGTATGGACTGTTCTCATTGGTCATTCTTTTTATGTTTCACCAGTGGTTGGCAGGACATATATAATACCAACATTCCCAGTGAACCTGATCTTTTCCTGAAGGAATAGATCACCTCCATTATCTCTGTACTTACAGTTTTTGTTAGTCTAAACTTAAACCTTTAAGGAGGGATAACTCAAGTGCCGGGTTTATGAGTAGATGTAGCTGGACAGATCTAAGCAAGAATTGACCTGGTGGCAGCTTACCTAGTCTAGTTGAAACCTGACAACCCAATAGAGGTAGTTAAATAATAAACAATACTCTCATGCCCTCTTTCTCGATCCCAGTGTAATCTCTGACCAACCTGGCCCCCTCCATGACAATTCTAACTCCACCCACTTAACTCTAATTTATGCAAGGGCTGTTTAGAGCTGATGGAGAAACGCATAAGATAAGCCTTATTCAACTTGCCTATAGTTGGAATGGTCGTTACTATCTCCCCGAGTTTTAGTTTGTACAGGATTGTCGTCTTTCCGGCGGCGTCCAACCCCACCATCAATATTCGCATCTCTTTCTTGCCAAAGAGGCCCTTGAACAAAGAAGCGAAGGCTCCCATATTTTGTGCTTCTGTTGTTTTCTGGGTATACTAGTAAATATACCTAATCGCCCTCAAACGACTACCAGGTACCTCAAAACACCCACTTAGATATCGACCAAGCACTGTTTAGATTTTATCTATTTCCTGAATATAGATAGGGCAGGGAGATACGGTGTCGTATCAAAAATGGCCACCCCAAATCACGCAACGTCACATGTGCCGCGCAGTTTCCAACCACGACAATTGTATCCCTTTGGCCTCATTTGCAAGTTTGACGGGGGTCTACTCAGGATAGAAATTTTTGGTCATTGACTTCTACCCAGTTTATGGTATGTTATTATTTTTAAACACATTTTGTTTTTATAGATTCAAAATACATCATTTCTTAAAGACGACCACTGCCCACTTTCAGTGCTGTTTAATTAGGAATTAGTGGCACGCACGAAAGCGAGTGTTTCCATCTTTTTATTTTAGCTCAGTCCACGTAAATAGTCACAGATTTGTAATGTCTTATTCTTGCAAGGGTCGTTAGTTCTGAGTGGTGTAGCTTTGCTGTTATGGCTCTAAGTGCAGGTGCATTGTTTCTTGCGAGGGCCTCGACTTTGAAAGAATTTATTAGCTCTATGACAATTGTAAAAATGTTTGCATTACTTTTCATTTGTATTTCTCATGTGTAGACAGCCAGTTTATGTATATAATGCTTCTAGTCACGTGTCATCTTTGCTAAGATGACACGTGACTAGAAGCATTATATATGGTGGATGCATGCGATTTCCTTCATAACCAGATTGACCCGGAGAACTGCCTCGGGATCGTGGCCTTTGCTGAAATGCTGAGCTGTGATCAGCTGCAGAGCATTAGCTGGCAGTTTGCTCTGGAGAACTTCCAAGAGGTATGCAAGACGGACGAGTATCTCTCCATTCCTGTGTTCCTGCTCAAAATGCTGCTCCAATCTGAAAACCTCAACGTCTCTCCGAAGAGGTCGTCTTGGATTGCGTGGTCCGATGGTATGGACATGATCGTGAGGGGAGAGCTCCTTCACTCTGTTCCATTCTACGCTACGTCAAATTATCTCTCATTTCATGGGCTCTTGTCAGAGAAAGGCTTCTGTCAGACCCACTGCTGTCATTGCAAGATGACTTTCATGTGGTCATAGCTCAGGCTATGCGGTGCAATCTGATTGGAAAGACCTGGACGTTATTGAGAATGTTGACACTCGACGCATTCCTAGGAAATCCGTGGGCCAGAGTTCGTTCTTGTATGTTGTTGGTGGCGAGACAACTCCAGGAAGGTCTATTGTGAAAACCGTTGAGCGATATAATCCTGATAAGAACAGCTGGACCACGCTGGCTCCCATGAGCGTGTGCAGGAGAGGAGTGGGTATGGTGTTGCTGAATGGCCTGCTATATGTGGTGGGCGGGTCCAGCGGAGTTCAGGCATTGAGATGAGTTCAATGGCTGTTGTGATTCAGTTCATGAAATAATGCAATGCTCTTCGTAAACTTACCCTCAGTTTGATACGGCAACTTCCCGCATGCAGAAATGTACATCTTATAATACTTTTCTGAACTGGATCTTAGAACACAATAGGAAAATAAATCAGTAAGTGAGATAGCAGAGAGGGAGGGAGAGAGTGTGTGAGAGAGGGTGATTGAGAAAGAAATTGGTTCATGTTTCTTTGGTTTGATGGTGGATGGGGGCAGCTGTATTAACATATGGAAAGGGGTGCATTTGTTGGCAAGTCATCTTGGGATTACATCATGTGTGTGGTCTCCTGACAACCCTCAGACACATGTTATGTAAGTCACAGTTTGTACACCTTGCAGCTTTACGAGCTGCACAAACACCACGGCCATGTCTGGGACACAATGGACTAGGGGTCGAACTTTTCCCACCTCTCTAAGAATGATCATGCGAGCCTCAGCTGTGACTAGAGATTCTTGTGAATACAGTAGAAGACAAAATGAAATTCTGCATTCTGTTTCCTGGTATAGCCGTAAAAAATGGTAGTTTTTTTACCGAAATTATTACTGTTGTTTTCCGTACCATTTTAGCTAAACGGCCAACACCGTTGACTAAAACAGTAAACAGTGGTTAAGCTTTTCCGTCAATTCACTCGTATTTTCTAGCTAGAAACTCTTCTATAGCTATACCAGCAAGCTAAGGTCTTGTATCACCCGTTAAATGCTATGGAGATAGTGCAAAATGACTCGTACAAAAATCTAACTCGCTTCACTAAAGCAGTGACTGAACCTTTGCTGGGCACACAGCTATAACGAGGTCTGCACTTTGTAGGTCTTCTGCTAGCTATAATTGGACCTCCGCCAGTGAAAAGTTTAAGCCCGTGAGGGTCTTAACATCTAAAAAACATCGATTCCATGCAGTGGTTGAGCTTACAATTCTCTGCAACACAATTTAGAATTGGATGGTTTCAAATTTATTGTACCCTATAAGCTCTGCCTCAGGAGCCTGTAATAAAAAAAACTGAACGTTTTATTAAATAAACGCTTTTTTTATGTCTTAAAGCGAGGCATACGGTAAATAAAGATTAAAATAGTAACACATGCGAATGGAACGGCTTTATTTTATGAAATGGCGTACCTATTCCCCCAATATTTAATCATGCAATGGCCGTACTACAGAATCCGGAACTCTTTGGTGCTTACTGACTCAGTGCTGTTGTAATTGTAATCTTTTTAATTACAAGTTAATTACAATGATTGTACATACTTCAAATTATAAAGCAAAAGTAATTGGTAATTCTGATTCATACATTAAACTGTAATGTTAGTTACTATTGGATTCATATCTGTGGATGTATTGGTCAGTCCATGAGACAGGAACTGCCAGTTTCTATGTTGAACTTGTTCAGAAGCCCTAGATAGTGAAATTAGCAGGTGGCGAGTTTATTGCAATTTTAAGTCAGGTAATCAAATATACACAATAGAACAGTTAGTGGATTTAGTCTATGATATATTTTTATTATTTCAAGCAAACTTTTAATTCTGTGATCTAAACAGTTGTACGAAGAGCTAATTATAGTTCCATGTCCCCTCACAGAGCTGAATAGTGTCTGTTGTGTCCTTATTAATGTATCCATGCCATGCCTCAGGCTATAGTCCTAGGATGTTATGTTGGAACTGGGGAAAATGAATTTTATTAGAAGTGTATGTATTTGTTTTCTACATACACACACGCATGCATGCACACACACACACACAGTGTTTCAGAAGTATGGTGAGTAATCAAGTCTAAACATTTTGTGCTTCATTTTAATCCCTGCCTCCTGAGCAAGGACACCCAGTTGCCATAGCTACATGACAAGCCTGTTGCCATGGCATATCTCTATACGTCTCTAAAAAATGATCTATTGGAAATTGATGGTTTGTTTTATAATTCATTGCAACCTTTACCATTGGTCACACGCGCGCACACACGCGCATATGTTTTGTGTCCATCATCACTTCATTCATATTCTCAGGGCGATCGGCACATGTGAGCCAGGGAAGAGAGAGGTTGTCTGGGTGCACAAATAAACCTATTGTTCATACATATATAAACAATGTGTGTAGTGTGGCCAGTCTGGTGAGATTACAGTGATAAGCTGATGACCACTATGGCTATGACACACATTCACTCCTATCTTTATGGAATGCCTCTAAGTGTTTCAGAAGTATGTAAGTATGTAAGTATGTAAGTATGTAAGTATGTAAGTATGTAAGTATGGTGTGCGACTGGTCTATAATATTTTGTACTTCAACAATCTTAGAACAGCTTGACGCCTCAGGCGCATGACAGCCTTGTTGCCATAGCCACAGGACTGCCCATTGCAATAGCCTGTCTCTATCTGGCATTAAATCTAAAAATATAATCTATTGGAGTCACTTAATCCAAAAATACACAAACTGAAATACATGTACCTAGTTAAAAAATAAATAACTTGTACATTTTTCCAGCTCTGGTAGTAGCTTGCTGCATGGAGTGGGTGTTACAGAACATCCTAAAGGTGACCTTTTTCCTACAAAATTCTGTCTGGCTTCCCAAATTAGCTCTATCTTGCTAATGGTATTGGAGTGGCATTTTACAGGAACTCTTGCACTAGTCCTGTTTGTCAGATACTATATGTCACAATGAAATGTATTTGAGATGCTGACTAGTGCTGTGAATCAGAGAGGTCCATTGCTATGAGTATCAACCTGAATGAGTATATATTAGCTTAACATGGCACAGAATGCTGCGACAGTTTGGTTGTTCTTGATACTTGACCACCACTTACCTAATCTTCGTCACATCACTGTCTATCTACAGTAGGGGTCAAAATAAGGTTCCCACAGCGGAGCGACTATTCAGAGTAATTTTGAATAAAAGCCGGGGAAACTCCGCTGAAAAAGCCGCTAGTAAATCTCCGTGAGCGGTAAAAGCCGCCTCAAACTCCGCTGAAAAAGCCGCACCCTCAAAACATGGGGGGCACTTTAATTTGATGTTGTGTCATAGCTTCAATGACACCTAATTATTATGGAATTTTAAACAGCCATACTAGTAATTATTATATCGGGCATACCACATGGTTTTGTCTTTTTTATTTCCTTCACTCTCTTGTCTGAGCCGGCTGGTTGGCTCCTTTCTTTTTTGCTCTCTTAGGAGTATCCTAAACAAAAGAACTCGAGGAACATGATGCAAGAATGCTCAGGTGTGCTGCATGCAGTAATAGTGGTGGATAGGTTAAACTTGTGGTGGGGATAGATTAGACCAGAAGGTGGGGCTGAATCACCACTCGCTCTCACAACTGTTGCCAGACTTTCCATGGTCTTTGTTTTAGTCAAAGAAGTTTTAACAGTTGCCATAAGCTAACAAGAACATATGGTGCATATATGCTTGTAAGGTTTACATTATTCGTTAATTTCTCTAAGAGTTTGGATCACTTTCAGGCATCAAGCAGCCGAGAATAATTAAACTTCCCCCGGTTCGGCTGGATTTTAAGGATAGAGGAATACCACATAGAGTGCAAATTATTGAGCTGGATGAAAACTCATGAGACAGAAACTTGGAAGATAATATGTGGGTTCAGCCCAGCAGCACATGAGATATATATTTTTAACCTTTGTGTTGTGTTTACTTATAACAGTATTAATACTGGTATGCTAACAACTGAGATATCTGTTCAGCTCATAACCCCTGATTTACAGTTTAGAGAAGAGAGCAGAATATGTGACTTGTGATGGAGCAGATAACAGATAATGATAATAGGCAGATGGCTATTGAACCACACTTCAACTCAGCACATCATCCACACATGTGATGTACATATCTGTGTTAGTATGTAGTTACATGTTGACACTTAACTCTGCCACTAAAACCACATCCACTTAAGTTACATTTCCTAATATGGGCATAGGCACTCAACGCATATACAGTACAGCACTAATTGCCTAGTTATTGCAGAGAGTAACTTCTCATGCCTACTATACTATAGTCATGTGCAATTAGGATATTGTAAGATCAACCATAGTTGTTACATTTGATGACACCAGGTATTTCTACAATTTCGCATAGTGAATTACCTGTATTTCAGTCGATAAGGCTGCAACAGCAGTACTTTCCGAACCTGTATATATTGTCATTAAACTTATAATCCAGTATTTTGCCAACAAAGATGTCTGTACCAATAGTTAATGGTGTATCACTCCCTCTCGGCCTTTTTTCGCAACCTAAGAATGTTAATATTAATAATTCAGTAACTCTTGTTGTTTTTAAAATTAAATTTACCGAAACAACATTTTGACTAGTGTCTGTGTGGAGAATCTCGTCTGGTGAATTTAGCTCAGCGTCATCAGCTAAGCTATTCATCTCCGATTCTGTGCCTGAATAAACGTGGTATTTAAAAAATTATATATATGACCTGACACACTTGTAGTACACTGTATATGTGTGGTAACTAGGAGGCCACTTAAAAATTTTAAAGGTGCTATGGTTCATAATTCAATGCATGAATCTAACAGCCAAGAATTATAAATTGTGAATTATAAATTGTATTGGCCTGGAGCTGTCCGCACGACAAAGATGTTGGAATTGGATGTGTACAATGTAGACCAGCCTTAGAAACTACAGGTTTATAAAAACCTGAGAAAAACAATTTTATTATCATGGCCTTATGTGGATGCGGAATTGCACTGGAGGGGTTGTGTCCATTATTTAAAAACATTGTTATCAAAAATTAATTTATTCATCTATAAATTCTGAACTGTTTTGGGAAAGTATGTAGTTTGTCTTTACCTCAACATTTCTTCCGAGCAAGGCGACTGCCAAGTTACTCCACCCCATGCTCGAGCTTTAAAGAACTGTTTTACTCCAGTTTTGCGAGAAAAAATCGGACCGCTCGACTTATTCTGTTTTCAACGACTGCGACTAGCTTTCGATATGCAGTCCGTCTTGCCTGAACGCTTCTTCCGAGCAGGGTGACTGGTTTATCGTGTGGAGGTACACCTTTTCCATTCTGAATGCGCTGCTTCTTGCTGTTAAGCTTGTTTTGCTCGGCGCGGGAAACTCGCGCCAGATTATAAAGTCGGGAGTTTTTTCACCACGCGAATTAAACTGAACCAAAAACGGTTGTAGGTTGTAGTTAGTGTGCGTGCTTGTCAGCTTCAAGTTCTCAACTATTTCTATTCAGGTGTAAGCTGAAGTGGAAGTTTCACAGTAACTAGCTCTTTGATTTTTTTTTTTTTTTTTTCATTATTATTTTTTTAAAGATACTGTAATTACTTAACTATTAAGGTTTTCTTTTGTTTTGTCTTTTTTGACAGTTTTTACTACAGATAATGAGTGCTAAAAAATTTATTAAAACTGCTATGGCTCAAAGTTCCATTACAAGGCAAATTAAATAAATTAATAAAACAATAAATAGCTTTACAAATGATTAGTTTGGTAGTATAATTTTATTAAAAATCTTCTACTGTGCAGAATATTGTCTAGTGTACTGGTCAGAGGAAGACTCATTCACAGTATTGCCTAGAAGTCAATTAATTACTGGAGACAAGAAGGGTGATAAATGCAGCATAAAAATCAGACGCCACATACATGAGGGAGAGATTAGGAGTTGGTACATATTTCGCAGCCGTCGAAAACTGAGCGGTCCGATTTTTTCTCCGCTAAAGTGGGCGGGTCCACAATTAACAACGCTCCCGCGCGGAAGCTTTGCGATTCTGCGCGGGCATGCGATAAACGACTTCGTTGCTTAGCGGCTTTTTTGCGGCTTTTTCAGCGACTTAATTTAGCGGCTATTTCAGCGATTTAATTTAACGGCTTTTCAAACGTACCGGCTTATCTATGGCTTTGTCACTCCCCTGTGGGAACTTTATTTTGACCCCTACTGTATTTATTCAGCAAATGTGCCAGATATCTCTATTTATATTCAGTTGTGGTTATTTTTCTTTATATATTATATTATATATACACCTATTTATAGAGGCAAAGAATTGTTTTCTTTTTATAACTAATATTAACTAAAAATAACTCACATAGCTACAGAGTTGAACTGTTACTGGATTAATGGAATATACACGAGTGGAACACTAAAGTAAGGAAGTGGTACATTTATTCATTCATTGATTAGAACAAGTCAAACTGTAGCAGTCAGTAAAGCTTGTTCGGGGTGCGTAACGTCCCGAGCTCGATTTGGGGTGCGTCTCTTTCTCGAGAAAGAGAGAAAAGACAAAGGTTCGAAGGACCAGGCTGACAAGATCCTAATGGCCGTGGGAATGTCACAGAGCGCAGCCGCTGTCACCAAGGCAATTGCAGCCTTGCTCTATAACCCCTAAAGTGGCAACTCCCTTAATGGTATTCAAGGGTTTAGGCTTTAAACTTATCAAACTTTAAGAATGATTACAAGACATTAAATGTGGAACACTTAGTCTAACCTGCAGTGGTTCTGCAGATTATTAGATTGCGTGCATGAATATGATTACAAGTGAGTACAAGTGATTACAAGTGAGTGATTATCAAGTTCATAGTGGATGAATAAATGTGGTTTCTCTTAAGTGTTCTTGACTTCCTGTTCAGGAACCTGAACATACTCCGGGGGGGGAAAGATAGTCGGCACGTTGAGCTTATCCAGGCTGGTCATCTTGATCCACAGAGTCTTCAGGGAGCAGTGGGATGATCAGGTGAGTAGATCTTTTGCAGGTCCTTCCTCCGCAAAGCAGTTCCACGACGCGTACAACTCCATCATCTCCCGGAAAGGTGTCTGTGAATCTGGCCATCGGCCAGTGTCTGTAGCCAAGGGAGTCTTCTTTCAGGAGTACTACATCATTCTTGCGGAATGTATGCTGAGGAGAGTTCCACTTCAGTCTAGTCTGGAGAGTGTGTAGGTAGTGGTTCTTCCAAGCAGCCCAGAGCTCACTAGTAAGTCTTTGGGTGAGTTGCCACCTGCGTAGAGCGGGCAGCTTTGCCGTGGAAGGGACATCAGTGGGGAGAGCTTTGAGAGGTCTACCTACTAGGAAGTGACCAGGCGTAAGAGCCAGATTGTCAGGGTCCGTCGAGTCGAGAGGCACCAGAGGTCTCGAGTTCAGAGTGCCTTCTACTTCAACGAGAATAGAGGAGAGCTCCTCAGTTCTGAGATGGTGTGGTTGGACTAGCTTCCTAAGCAACAGCTTCATCTGCTTAACCGCAGCTTCCCAGAGACCTCCGGCATGGGGAGTCCTAGGAGGAGAGAAGTGCCATTCCACTCCGTTTCGAGCAGTGAAGTGCGAGAGCGCATTCTTCGATCGTCTGAGCAGCTCCTGTATCTGTTTCAACTCCGCTTGAGCTCCGATGAAGTTGGAACCGTTGTCGGAGTACATGGCGACTGGGCATCCTCTGCGGGCACAGAACCTTCTCAAGGCTGACAGGAACTCATCAGTAGATAGATTGAGGCAGAGTTCCAAATGTACCGCTTTGGTGGCCATGCAGATGAATAAGCAGGCGTAGCTTTTGATGTGGACGGGTTTTCTAGTGTACCCTTGTTTGGTGATGAAGGGGCCAGCGAAGTCCACTCCTGTGTGCAAGAATGGAGCTGACGGCATGGTCCGGACTTGAGGGAGAAGACCCATGGGCTGAGTCGTTCCTTGTTGGTATGCTCTTTGACACTTGATGCAGCGTCTGCTGAGTCCTTTGAGGTAGTTCCGGAGACCAGGGATGTGATATTTGTCCTTCACTATGGCGAGCAACGTATTCGTGCCTGGGTGAAGGTGTCTCTCATGCAGGGATGATAAGAGAAGTCTTGTGAGGCCCGACTGGATAGGTAGTGGGATGATAGATGTGCCATGAGAGGGACTGACGGGGTCCCTGATTCTCGTAGACACCAGAAGGATTCCACGATCGCCCAGAGAGATCTTGTACTTTCCAAGGACATGGCCTTTAGGTAACGATTTATTCTTCTTCAGGGCTTGGAATGCTTGAGGGTAAGACTCCCGCTGCTCCATAGAAATGAGGCGCTCGAAGGTCTCCTTGTACTCGGGCGCTTTGATTGTTGAAGACCTTGATCTTTCGGAGGGGGCTAGTCTTGTGTTGTGAAGGAATCTCCTACACCAGGATAGGATTCTTATCATGTGGTCGAACTTGGAAAACTTGTCCCAAGGTTTCTCCTGCGGCTCCGGTATAGCAGACAATGTCACGGTCTTGACCTCTGGTATGACGTCTGGCAAGGAGAACTGAGGAGGGGGCCATTCCGATTGTGGAAGCTTGAGCCATGGGGGTCCTTTCCACCAGAGTTCGGAGTCCAATAAAGATTTCGCTGAAACACCTCTGCTAAGCATGTCTGCAGGGTTGGAGGCAGAAGGCACATGGCTCCACTTGGCATTGGGAATGAGCTCTTGTATTCGCTTGACCCTATTGCCCACGAATGTATTGAGTGAAGCAGGTGATTTGCGCAGCCAACAGAGGACGATGGATGAGTCTGTCCAAGCCGTCATGGAGTTGATGTCCAGTAGCTCAGAACAGTAGTGCAACAGTTTGGCCAGTGTATAGGCAGCTGTGAGTTCGGCTCTCGGGATTGTAAGACCTTTGAGCGGCATTACTCTAGCTTTAGAGATGATGATGGATGTAGTGGACGTGCTGTCCGAGAAGATCTTTTGTAGATAGACTACAGCTCCGTACGCTTCTTGGGAGGCATCCGAGAACCCGTGAAGGTGGTGAGCTATGGCAGCTGCCGAAGTGGTTGAGTATCTGCGAGGCACAGAATGGTTGGAGATGATTTCCAGCTGAGATGTCCACGCTCGCCAGGAGTCTTGGATCGGTGTAGGTATCTCTTCGTCCCATCCGACTTTGAGCTCCCACAGTTTCCTGAGCAGGATCTTCCCCGTGATGGTGTAAGGAGAGTACAGCCCTAAGATATCGTAGACCTTGCCAAGGTTGGATGCAATGCTACGCTTGCTAGGGAAGACGTCAGGTGGAACTTCAGGCGTGGAAACTGACAGACTATCCTGTGACACGTTCCAGTGAAGTCCCAATGCCTTGATCGGTTTTTCAGTTGATGAGATGAGGAGGTCTGCTGTCTCCACGATCTCCGGAGGTATGGTGAGTCTGAAGCTGTCGCTGCTGGAACGCCACTTTCTTAACGTCATGCCAGCGAGCTCTAACAGACTGCAGAGCTGTTCTCGCAGGTGTGTAGCTTCTTCCACTGTCTCTGCCCCGGCTAGATAATCGTCCACGTAGAAGTTCTGCAGGATGGCTTTACTAGCTTGTGGATGAGAAGAGTGGTGCTGTTCCGCGAGATGTCGAATCACTTGAGTGGCTAGGTACGGGGATGACCTGACGCCAAAGGTCAGTCTCTTCATCCGCATGTCCTTGAGTTGGCCAGACTCGTCCCTCAGCAGAAATCGATGAGCGTCGCGTTCACTAGGATGGAGCTTGACTTCCCGGAACATCTTGCTGATATCAGCTGAGATTCCAATGACATGAGTGCGGAACTTCAGCAAGATGTCGGTCAACTGAGGGTAGAGATTTGGGCCAGGCTTCAGAGTATCATTGAGGGATATTCCGTTGGTAGTGGGAGCAGAGGCGTCGAACACCGGCCTCACTTTGGTCGTGGTGGAGGAAGCCTTGAAGACCCCATGGACAGGCATGTAGTAGTGCGCAATGTCCTTTTCTGATGCAGGTACTTCCTCGGCATGGTCCAGGTGGTGATATTCCTCCAGGGCCGTATTAAACTCGCTCAGCCTTCCTTTTCTTGTGAGGGTCTTCTCATTCTGAGTAGAGCGTCTAACAGCCAAAGTTCTTGAGGCACCCAAGGAAGGGGTTGGAGTTATACGAGGGAGGCACACGACATATCTCCCGTCTTGATCGCGTTGATGCATGTCAAGGAAATGTTGAGTTACTTCTTCGTCCTCAATAGAGAGGTGAGCAGATTCCGGCGTCCTATCCAGCTCCCAAAGTCGAGAGAGATCATCCTTCAGGGTGTCTTCAGACGCTTGTATTTGCAACACTGCAGGATTCTCCAGTTGTCCTTCCAGAGGTCCCAGAACAGTCCACCCGAATATGGTCGGTTGGATGTCCACTCCTGATTCCAGCCCTCTGACTAGCGAGCCGAGTAGACACTTGGAATAGTTCTTTCCTCCCAGGAGGATGTCTATCTTTCCCCCGAAGTGAGGGTCCGCCAGGGGCAATCCTTTGAGGTGAGGCATGGCTTTGATGTCGTCGATGTTCCTTGGAGAGGGAACCTCAGGAAGACTCTTGACCACTTGCAGCTTGGTCGTGATGAATTTGTCAGGATGGAGTAAGGACTGGATGGTGACTTTCACGAAGTAGCGACTGACTCTTCCTCCACAGGACATGTTGATGTTCAGACGCCTGGGGTGCCTCTTAAGCCTGAGTTGGGTGGCTACCGTCTCCGTGATGAGGGAAGTAGATGCCCCGGTGTCGAGGACCAGTCTTACGTCTGTCTCTCTGTCCCCTTGGACTGCTTTCGCTACAGCCGTGTGGAGGAAGGAGATCTCAGGAGGCTCTTCAGATGAGTCAGCCGAGTCAGAATCTGCTTCTCCTATAGCCATGAAGTCGTTGGCAGAAGAGGCAGATGAGCTAGCGCTCGAAGTCTTTGATGAAGACTGTTTTGAGGGTCGATGCAGGAGAGTATGGTGTTTAGAATCGCACTCTCTGCAGGTGTAGGAGGAGGAACAATCCTGCGTGGAATGGCTGGTGGACAGACAGTTGGTGCAGCTTCGCTTGTCCTTGATGAACTTGAAGCGCTTGTCTACGTCGTAGCCGAGAAAGATGGGACACTTGAACAATTTGTGTTGCTCCTTGCACAGAACGCACTCCATCGAGTTGGTCTTAGCTTGGCGGAAGGTGCCCTTCTTCGGCTGGAAGCTTGTGGCTGTGCTCCTAGTTTCCTTGGGCCGGTCGTGGATATTGTTTTCCAATGGTTTGATGAACGCCTCTATGTTCGCCATGGTGGGAACCGAATCGGATGTAGTGTAGAACTTGGTCCATTGATCCATGAGGTTGTCATCCAGCTGATCGATAACCAGGGCTGCTGCAATCTGAGTGGCTTCCGCGCACCCCAGTTGCTCCATGGCTCGTAGTGGACGTGAGTAGTTTTGCCTTAACTTGGCGAAGCTAGCTTGGTCGAGGTGTATCCTTTCCCGAGACATCATCTTCCTCACAAGATGAGGAAAGACGCGTTTGGGCGACCCGTAGCGATCCTTCAGGGCTTCAAGTGCTTCTGTATAACCGTTCTCTGAATTGGCGTAGGACTTGACTATTTCTTTTGCTTCAGTCTCTTCCATGGCCTTGAGAAGGAAACATGACTTTTCCCTTTCGGAGTATTCATCTCCAGCTCTATCGAGCGCGGAGGAGAACATGTCGTAGAAGTGGAGCCAATCCGGGGGTTGACCCGAGAAGGTTGGTAGATCCAACTTCAGCTTGGTTCCTCTGTACATGGTGGGCCTTTCCGTAGTGGTGGCCGCTGGCAGTGTGGAACGTCCTTCCGCAGCCCTGATGTTGTTATGCAGTGCGGTAACGCCTTCACGAAGCTGAGATATGATGGTATGAATGTGTTCATTGGTGAAGTAGGAAGAGGCCTTCCTGGCCAGAGCGGACACCTCCTTCTTGAAGTCTTTGAAGGACTCCTGATCGTGAGTCCTCGAGGGTTCCCTGATGGTGAGCAGGGAGTCGAGTTCTGCGCTCAGGTCGGTGCCCGCCTGCCAAATCTCCAGCTCGCATCTGAGCTTGTTGAGTTCTTGACGAATTGAGTAGTGAGTATCGTCTCTGACTTCTCGCTCGGTTGATTCGGCGCTGAGAGCAGATTCGTCAATCGAGACGAGATCCTCGATTTGTTCTTGTATGACCTCGTGAAGCTTGACCTCGTGGTCGAAGTCAGCCTTGAGTGAATCTATCTCCGTCATAGCGATTTCCCTTAGGTCCTTAGACAGTAGAGCCGACAACCGTCGTTGTATTCTGGTTATCTGTCCACGTCTGTGTCCTCTTTTCCTTTTGAGAGTGTCTAGCTCAGGCTGAACTGAGTCGTCCATTTCTACTCTGAAGAATGGGAGTGCAGTCTGACGACAGTAGATGTAGTTGTAGCAGTTTCTTCTCGATAACCCAGTAGAGCTATGTCGCTGATCTTCTCACACGAAGCTTTGTATCCGGCTCGAAGGACCAATGTTCGGGGTGCGTAACGTCCCGAGCTCGATTTGGGGTGCGTCTCTTTCTCGAGAAAGAGAGAAAAGACAAAGGTTCGAAGGACCAGGCTGACAAGATCCTAATGGCCGTGGGAATGTCACAGAGCGCAGCCGCTGTCACCAAGGCAATTGCAGCCTTGCTCTATAACCCCTAAAGTGGCAACTCCCTTAATGGTATTCAAGGGTTTAGGCTTTAAACTTATCAAACTTTAAGAATGATTACAAGACATTAAATGTGGAACACTTAGTCTAACCTGCAGTGGTTCTGCAGATTATTAGATTGCGTGCATGAATATGATTACAAGTGAGTACAAGTGATTACAAGTGAGTGATTATCAAGTTCATAGTGGATGAATAAATGTGGTTTCTCTTAAGTGTTCTTGACTTCCTGTTCAGGAACCTGAACAAAGCTAATGGCATATTAATCACTAAATTGTTACATATTTCTCATTCTTGCCATAGATATACAACGCGAAAGTGGGATTGGAAACGGAATTATATACGTACGTAGTTTGACCCCATCCGCGTTACCTTAAAATTGTACTCGTAAAAAACAACATTTACTGGCACGCGCGTTACCAACGTGCTCTGAAGAGACTATGGCGGGTAAGTCTGTTAGAATTAGTGCTTCTTGTATTCTAGCATCTTTCAGCTAGCTTTAATATTTTTTTAGGCACTGCTGAAATAGAATATTGTCTTCTCTGAAAGACAACCTCCAGAAGTTATTGGAAGATGATGGTTTTAAAGTGAAGTCTGAAAGAGCCACAAAAGCATTAAAAGCAGCTGCTGACTTGCTCACATGGTGTATGGCTGAGGAAAGTAAGAAAGAATTGGATAGTTTTTCAGATTGGCTTGTGACTTCCTTAAGAAAATGTCTTTCAGCTGATCAGCGTTCTTTTGTGTTGCGGGCTGAAAAAATATGGGCAATGTTTCATCAGTTACGAACCAGCAGGGATTTTAGAAGTAAGTGGGATAGCTTTTTTGAAACCTCTATCAAGAAAAAAGCCATTGCGACCGTGTATCAGTACATAACCACAAGAATGTTCAGGGAACTTATAAAGAACAAATTTGAAATAAAGAAGGATGTCACACGTACCCTTTACACCCTCACACTGGATGAAAAAAATGCTCTTCGGTACATTGCAGGATACGTGTGCCTTAAAGTAAAAAAAAAAATAGGAAAAACTTCACACAAGTATAAGGATGAAATAGTGCTCCTACTTATTGAGTTTTATGGTGATAGCATGGATGGCAGTGGAACAGAAGAATGGATAAACCAGATTGATAGAGGGGGATTATGGCACATTAGTGATGACACCTACTTGGTTTTCGAAATAGTTGAATATGAAATAAGAAATTATTTGCATGTGAAGGCTCTCACAGAAATTGATGACAGCACAAAGAAGACAATTCTGGATGCAATAATGTCCAATGAAGACCTGTTGACATTGTGGGGTATGTCTACTGGACATTATGGTGAGGAAGTATCACAGGAAGTGTTAAGGAGACTAAGTGAAATGTATTTGACAGTGCGTGGATTTTCTTTTGCCAGCTCCTGTCTTGAGTTATACAAGCAACAAACAGAACACAACTTCAAAAATCAGAAGGACTTAGAAGAAAATTACAAAATAGTTAGAGTGAAGACAAATAATTTTTTTTTTTATATTCCCTAGACAAATATCATCACTATTATCATAAATAATTTTATCAGTGTATTTTTCTTCTTTTTTCAAGGGGGGTATTGTCTATCTTAATGTTGTCGTGATCTTTGCTACCACGACAGTTCCCATGCACAGTAGCACAGGTTGTATTAACTATACGAAGAGCCTGGGTGTTTTTAATGAACTCCGCAACATTGGGGTTTTCATTGACCCATCTTCTCTGACGCTGGCAGCCAAAAAAAAATTCAAGTGGGTCCTGGCAGAGTCGATTGCTCAGAAGCACAGTCACCCCTGGAACACTTGTGAAAATGTAATCCAGCAACTCCAGAAAAGAATGAACTAAATACAATTTGCATAACAAAACGGGATTAATTTGGGCATTAAATAGCATTCCCTTACCAGTTATACGGAGACCTAGTCGGGTGGGAGCACTGAGTAGCATCCTGTTCTGTGCTGCCCTCTGATTCTCAAAACCTGGTCGTGATCGAACACTTTCCTCCCAGTCATCCAAATATATGAGAAATTTCTTAAGCCACTAAAACACACACACATAATACACAGAGTCATGAATTGTCCGTTTAAAACACGACTGATTGTATTTAGTGTTTTGCTTTTACCTCAATTCTAAAATCCAAATTATCTCTGTATGGTGCTTTGAAAGCATTCCTACTCCTTTTTCCAGCCTCTAGGCTTTTGACATTGAGGCAATCAAAAAACTTGTCAAAAGCCAACACAAACTCTACAGTCTTTTCCATTTCAGAAAGCTTCATTCTCTTTAGAGCCTCGCCCACCGTGTTACTTAGCACCTATTATCAATACAGTTTCAATTCGTATCGTAAACACTAATAAAACTCACCTGAGCAGCTAAATCCACACGCATCTTGGAGAAATTGGTAAGGTGTACATGCTCATACTTTAACTTCGGGATGAGCGTCAACCCTGGTGTTGTCTGGTTAGAGCGTGACTGACTGACTGACTGTAGAGTTTTGAGCGGTGGGACCACTGAATATATTTACCTTCATACTAATAACAATAATATATTATAATACAGAGTGTCTTATGTACTATAATACATGTACTTACCCACATCAACCGTTTGTCACTAAACCAACAATTCCTCACGGTCTTAATAAGGTGAGGAGGGTCCGAGAAAAAGTATACAAATTGTTCATCATCAGAATATGGATTCATTGCTTTGTAAACCATGCTTCCAGTGCCATGAAGCTTGAAGAAACGACGGTTGACTGAAAGTCCATCACTAGTACAGGCAAGTACATTGAAGCCACACCTTTCTACACGCTCAACAGCTTCCCAAAAGATGTCGTACAATTCGAACCCAAGCAACTTGTGGCAAGGGAACTGTGTATAAGGAAACTGGAGCTTACTAAAAAGGCCTCTGACCATGAAGACAAGGACTGACTTGGCCAACGATCTTTGATTCTCCTCCCCTCCCTCAACAAGTTTCTCATATGCGACTAGATGAGAGTTGATGTCACCAATATTAGTGAAGCCAATGATCTGGCCTATAAAATATTAATCATTATAAAGAATTAAGAATTTCGATAAGAGTTACTATATATATTTACCTGAATGTTTGTCATACACAAGGTCTTCTCTAACATGAATCTCATCAAATATAACCACATTCTTTTCTCTTTCTGGGCAATTGAGAATGTTGGCTGCATCTATCATCTGTTGGTCAACACTCACGGAGAAACCTGTTGTTGCTTGGGTATAGTAGGTGTAGTCTCTAAGTGTTCTTTGAGATGGTAGCTTCAATACACCACTGTTGCGAAGCAAGTCATATGCTGATCCAGAGAGGTGGCGTAGATAGAGGCACCACCTAAATTTTTTTATGTCCACACATATACAACAAGAGTCATGGTCAAGACAAAGTCTTGGATCATCTAAATATAATTAGCATTTTACACATGCATTAATTTGAAGCCCTCAACTTCAAACAACAAGTAAGATTCATCCCTCTGTGATGATTAGAAGCTGCCAGTCCCTCAAACTGGTAAAAGTTCTGTGGATCCCCTTCACTAATGCTCATAATAAAAAGTGACTCAAATAACTCATAAAGGTTCTGCCCTTTGTTTTCCCCACATACTGTAACTCTAGCTTGTACCTGATCATAGCTGCCTCCCATTTCATTGACTTAGCATTTTTAAGACTTGCTACATGCTTCTGCTGCTTCCAGAATATTGCCATAAAAGAATCTTCAGGATACTTGTCAAGTATCATCTGATGGTTCTCTTCCATTACTGATGACAGGTCTTCATGCAAGTGTTCATCCACCTAAATCATGCCAAAATATTTTCATAGAAGACGATACAAACGTATTGCTTACCTGTACCCCTCTCCTTTCAATTTCAGCTTCAAGCCTCTCCCTGAGACACTTTTCACGGCGCTGGCATGTATTGGTCCTATCACGCAGATTCTGTAACCGTAGTATCCTGCACAATAAATGAGATATTTAATCTAGTGGTGATTACTGTTGCAAACATAATACTTGTCTGGAGTGTTGAGATAGCGAAAATTTGTGTGGCTATTAGTCCGAGTGTCATCCTCTACTTTCTCCTTGAGCTGTCGAGACACCATAGAATTCAATACTTTTCGATAAGCGTTACACGAGTTGCAACGAGAAGAGGAGGCAGATGAGACCAAAATATGACAAGATGTGCTACGAATCGTGTGATGATCTAAAAAATCCTTGGTCATAACCGGCAACCACTGAATCACCTAAAATTACATTGCTTTATTAAGAGTTGAATACAGCACTAAATAATATACTGACCAGTTGAATCCCTGAATATACCTTTCCTCACAGCCTGAATGTCAAAATACCGTTCATCATCATTTCCGATACATAGCTTGAGAACATGCAGGCCAGTAAGTAATGTCTTCAATTCACCGACTGTGTCCAGTTTCTGTGGAAGAGAAGCTAGGAGTTCAGCATCTGATGACAATTGACGTCCTGCTACCACTAATTTCCAAGAAAGGTCTTCAGATATTTCAAGGAAAAATAATACCTACATGTGTGTAATTCAAATCAGGATTTATTTCAGTTGTTTTCCCAGGTGGGGGGGGGGGGGGGGGGGGGGGCGCAACACAAGTCCAAGGGGAGGAATAAACTGTGCAAATAAAATGCAATTTGTGTGGAGTTCTTACTTGATGATCAGTGATCTTGCTCAATACCAGTAGCTCCATATCATTTGGGCTGGTATTCACCCACCCTAAATAAAAATTATATACATCAAAGACCCCAGAGGTATTAATTCTTAAGTAATATTATAGTGAATATGCAAGTACCATATGTATAAACATATACTGATTTATTTGTTCAGTTAGACCCGAGAGTGTCTCGCTCGCTCGCCAACAAGATGGTTTACAAATTACCTTGAGGAAGTACTGACAGTGCTTTCATTCTTTTCGTTAACTTGGTAACGTTGACCACAGGCAAGTTGCACATTAAAGTAGTTGGTAACACCTGGACACCCTCAATGGCAATGTTCACTTTCCTGGCTGTATCAAGAACTTGTGGTAAATGATTAAGAAGTGAACTGTTTGAATCAAGATGATCACCAGAAATCAGTAGATACCAGTGAAATGTCTCTCCAATCACAATAGTGTAATTTACCTATTACAATATATAACCAGCTATTATCACTACACTATTCTTTTGTTGTGTTGAATGTTTTACCAAGACAACGCCATCCTTGACCTCTACTTTGGTAAGAAACAACTGGCTAGAGTCACTACTAGCGACTACCCATCCTATGATAACATAATTATTTATAATCATTTATATAGTACAATGAAGCACATACCAAATTGAAGCACAGAGAGTTCTTTCAATCTCTTCTGTAGAACAGCAAAAGTACTTGCCCGCAACTCCCATAATAAATTTATGGGAAGAGAGATGGAAAAGCTTGGTCTCGTCCACTCAAGGGTGTCAAGTGACAAAGGGACATGACTAACTGCCACTGAACGTCCACGTCTCTTTCTAGGGCCATTCTTGATGGGTATGGAGAGCCTGAACTTTCTAGGCATACTGCAGATGAAATGTATTTATAATAAACTAAATCTACTGATAATATGTGACCCACATCATAGTAAGTGAAATTTATTTATCAGTTGAATAAATTTGTTCAACCATTGTGATCCTACAGGGGTACACAAACTTGCATCTTTCTTGGCCCCCAAAACACCTTCATAAGCATGTCACAAGCACGCATTGGCCTGCAAATTTTTTTTGAAAGGCCTATATGTAACTAAAAACTATGTTATTTCCAAAAATCATTATCAAAAGGCATAGTTCTCAACGTGCCGGTTTCTAGAACCCTACAAAATGGTGAATCCAACACCTAACTATCAGGCTCGCTCGCCATTTGTGCTCAAGCACACCACTAAGTATATATGTGGGGACGTGCGCATGTCATTTGTACTTTGACCCTCGCGCATTTTTGTGTTAGCTCGGTGTTTGACCCTGTCCTGAACTTCACTAAACTGAACCCTCTGGTTTAGCGATCATTACCCCGTATCATACTAGAAATGCGGTGCAGTTTGAACTCAAAAACTTGCCTGAGTACCATTTCTATGTGAGTTAGTGGTGGTGGTAAGTTAATACACTATTTATCATAGCTATAAGCCCTACGCAACAGTATTTACTTGAATATTCATTGTCCACTAGACTAACCACGAAGGTAAGTCTTGTGTAGATATATCCGGTTGTGTGAAAGTATTGTGGGTTACAGCTACTATTATGAATACCACAAAGAAAATGTTACTTGTTTTTTGTTTGTTTGTTTTTTGTTTTTTTCCAATTCAAACAGTTGTGGGGAGTGGTTACCATGGCATTGAATCCCCTTTACCGTATATGCATAATTTAAAAACTCGCCGTTTTTTTTTTGAGCTTCTAAGTGCCGCTTGTTGGTTGTCAAGGGCCACTGGTAGTCAGAATGGCTTCTAAAGAAGCTACCAATACTCGGGCTAAGCTAAGATGCTTGGGATAAATACGCAATAGATGCACTTCGAACAATGTCAGCACTACTATATGCTTCAGATGCTGTTTACTGTGGTTTGGTATGTCACACCTCTTACACCACACTCAATTCCTGGCCAGACCACTTAGAAATGCCAGAGAATCCCCTAGTGGTCTCACGTTTGATTCCTGGTGATAGCCAAACTTCTTTTTTTCTTGTGTTGTTTTTAAAAGCCAGTTAAAGAGAGAGAATACGTCTAATGAGTAAAACAAGGCTGAGTATTTCTATGCTCTTGATTTTTAGATCCAGTGAACTGTGAGATACTCGTCTTTAGTTACATGAAAATGGTGACGTTACGACTATGAAGCAGATTATTAGACGAAAACTTGGTCAAACTGGTTGGAAAGCCAACTACTTAGAATTTGTACATGGGGCCCATTGCCCATGTGCAACGAGTAGAGGAATAGCAGTTGTACCATGTCTACCAAAACTGTGTGTGAGTTTGACGTGTGTGTATGTATGTGTGTGTATGTTGCAGGAGGCAGGCATGACATGCTGCGTGACTGCTGCAAGCAGAATGATTAATGGAAATTGTGTTGGTATTTCAAGAACTCATTGTATGGAGACACGTGAATGTGTGTAAACATTGCATTGTGACAGTTATTGCTGTTGGCTATGATCTGCTGGTGTACTTCTCATCTTCATGTCATCAGTGTACACATCTTAGACTGAGGTGGGTACACGGATACATGGATGATTTCATCTTCAGAGATGTCAACTAAAGCAAGTTACGCTTTGTGTACATTTCATATTTTGTGCATTTCAGTTGATTGTAAGGAGGTAAGTGGGGAGATTACTGATAATAGATTTTGGTGGTCTTTGTGTTTAGTTTCAGTTTGTTTGTTTGTTTTTTGAGTGTGTGTTTGAACTTAAAAGCAGCACCACACAAGATAGTTGAAAATGCAGCTGTAGGTTGTAGTGAGTACATTTAGCATCAGCTGTATGTGTATGTATTATATCTACTGCTTTTATGATAAGTATAATAATAATATGAATGCTCATAATTACTGCTGGATTTGTTGTCAGTGTCTTAAAATGTATCCTATATTGTGATGACTCTGCAGATGTAGAAGAGGTGAGTTAAGATATGGGAAACAGTAAATATTAGTACATGTATTATTGTTTCAACTTTTAAGTGAATCTATGGAGTAGAAGAGATTGCATAAATCGTTGTTTGAAGGAAAATCTACTGGAGTATTGAGGACAACTAAACCTATCACTGACACTGTCATAGTCCAACTCTTTAAGAGATTCTTCATACTGGAAATTTACAGTATTTTATTTTTATGGAATAGATTTTGTCAATGGCATTGGGAATATGTTATACTAGCTTACAAGAAGACGACATTTTCAGAATAAAGTTGACTAACTAACATAGTACTCAAGGTTTCTTCAGTTAGTGACCTCTTAGTGCTGCCTTGAGTCGTCATGCCGATAGTACTTAAGTTGTATTTAACTAGTAATACAATCCTACCTTTTACTCTGACGTGTTGAAGAAACGTTTCTATGAACAAATTGGGGTGGGGAAGGGGGCGTGTGGGGGTTACGTGTGGCTGTTGAGCGCACAAAAGGGATCTAGAGAGATGGAGCGTAGTGGAAGCTTAAGCGATTTAGTCAAGTTAGCGAGCATGTCGCTAGTTCTCAGTACTCATTGGCGGGCGGCCTTTCTGCCAGTTCTTCTCAGAACTCAATGACAGGCGGCAGTGGTTGCGTAGAGAACTCAGGACTGGAGCTTGTATCGCTGGCAACACTAGCTGTGAGCATTCCACTACTAGTAATTCAAAAAGGATGAAAACAGTTCGGAAGCATGAAACAGTATATTGCAGACACTGTGAACGCTACATTTCAAATCTACTTGGTATGTTCATCATCATAGATTTTATTGCCCTACCACTACAAGTTGGAAGAAACATGTAGTGCCTTTTAACTTTGATGACCACAGTAGTGAGGAAGACTGTGATTTCATAGATGAATATTTTTAAAATGATGAGAAGAAGAAAATTCTATTATTATTATCTATATAATAATACGCTTGTGTGTCTGTAACGATGATGACGACGACGACCGACGACGGTGTGTGTATTCATGAATAATTCATGAGCTTGGTACGGTTTGGTAAAGCATTGTCTCTTTATCGTAGGTAAAGTGTCATCACATTCTGTAGAACGTGCCGGTTATTTCTAAAAAGCGAGTGCAATAGAGACGATGGAAGGCGGCGTAGGTATCAAAAAGGAAGGCAAAAGTACGGAAGACAAGGTAAAAGGAGATTCTAAAAAGCGGATGGAATCAGCGAGGTAAAGGCGGTGTAGGTTTAAAATGGAAGGGAAGAGAAGGCGAGCGATTAATTATAACTAAAAAGCACGTGGAATGGACGAGTAAAGGCGGGGGTTAGTTTTCAAAGGAAAAGGGGGCACCATGACTCAAAAAGAAGAGCTGAAGATAGGAATGGTGAGATAGAAGAAAAGCTCAGATAGTTCAGAAAAAAGAGAGCAGGAGAGGGAAACTTATGTAACCTTAACCAATGGTAGAGAATGATAATTGAGCAGGATAACTTGTGCTACTGCATTCTTACTTTGCAATACGTCAAGCGCCACTATGTGGCAGGGTACTTGCTAGTTATTATTAATAGTCACTATTATTGTTGTTGTTATTGTTATTGTTATCATTATCATTGTTATAGTGTATGGAATGGAAGAAATGGATCATGCAGAATTTTGGTCAAGTGATGATGGTGAAGAGCCAATTGCTGATATACTAGAGAAGGTGACACTGTAAATAGAATGATGTCTACAAGTAATAAATGCAAAGATTCAAGAATAATTGAATTTATTACTTTTGTTTACACATTTTTGCTGATGTGGCAAACCATTTTTAGAGTAGCTGATATTGCAGTACAAGCCTTATTCAAATTCTTTTGTCTGGTATTACTTAAGCTTAACCAAGTGCTTTAACATGTACCACCCTTAGGCTTTCACCTGTCATAGTAACTATTTATTTATTTTTGAATCATTACCACTGATGAAGGCTACAGTCCATAGCTGAAACGTTTGGTGTTTAAACTTTTTGTGTTTATTGGTCAGTGATTCTCTCTAAATATAATATATGTCTACAATACCTAATAACATAGGATTTTACAGACTTAATAAACTTAAGCTTAATAAACTTATTAATAATGGTATTTTGACGACAATTGTGGAAATATTTAGCCTTGTTACTGCCAGAAAATTTCTCAATATTGACCGCAATGACTTCCATGGAATGATAGTTTGCCCAAAGTGTCATTCAACTTACTCTTGTGAAGACTGTTTTGAGCTGGAAATGTTTACAACTTATTTTCAAGTCATCCTGAGGGAGGTAATTCATCCTTGGTCTGGAAGATCTGTTAGCAAGAGTCGCTTTTTAAGAGCACATGTACATCTATTTGAGCAGCAGTCTTTCTCCTCTGCTCTTCCTTCTCCAGCCCTCTCTTTGCCTCATTCTCCAGCCCTGCTATTCACTTCCCCTCCAGTTACTCCTGTCCTTTGCAGTCACATGCCACGTCTACTCTCTCTATTCAAATCTCGTCCTGTCTCTCCATCATCTTGGACCATGAGCTTGCTTTTGCACCAGCAACCCTTGGAGATTCCCTTTTTGTCCACACATACACAAAACACACACACACACACACACATACACATACAGAATAATAAGTATGCATAATATACCATTTTTGGTGGATTACAAATTTTGACATCACAATTATAAATATTTAGATATTACTTGTGGTACACTAAAAATATCCATTCTATTAATATATAGAATAAAGGTGACCTGAAGGGTTTTTAGGGTACGATGTTATTGTATCTTTTTACTATAACAGTGCAGTTAAAAATAAACTTTCAAATAGATGAGAAGTGATCTGTTCAGTTAAACTTTATAGCTGGGTCACAAGTCTATCGTCTGCTTGTCTAATTTATTTAATGTGCCATGCATAAGCTGTGAAGTAAATAAATGAGAATGAATGAATGAGAATGAAAATAAATAAACAAATGTATGTATATTATATATAGCCAAACTATACATGACAGAAACTCTACATCTTTGATAAAAACAATTGTGAATGCATTTTTTCATACAGTGTATAGCTACATCCTGCATTTTACATCTGTAAACTCCAAATATTACCACTTCAGTAAGCTCCAGTAGATGCCTATATGTGCCAACTCAACGTGGACATACTATAGTATACCTCAAGTGTCACTTAGTCTACTGTGTTTGTCCACTTTGCTTGGTAAAGTAATTGTAAACAACAAACATTAAATTAAAGTTCAGGTTCTCAAAGCTTTTTAAATCTCTTCTTGTGTATGATAATGTCAAAAGAAACTAGTATATGCATTGGACTATCTTACATTATTATATTGAAACTATTTTAAGTTAGCAGAGAGCTAACAGGAACACTCCCTGAATTCAGTACTTTATGAATTAATTAAAACAAAGTGTTAGGGAACAGCATCATTTAGTTGCTATACACATTAGATGGAAACATTGGACTTCAGCATCATTTTTAGTATACACGCCGCCAGGATGAACTTTGTGCTATGTTTAGGGGGAGGGATGGGGGAAATAAATTTTTTGGAAAGGGGGGAAATCCCGGAGCTCCCATACTCTGTATGAAACCTTGCATTAAATAATAATACACATCAATTTAAATCAATAAATAAAAATTAATAAAGAATAAACAAATAAAATGAAAAAAATAAATGAATAGTAAAATAAATAAAAAAATAATAAAATTAAAAAATAAATAATAATAATAATTATTATTATTATATAAGATAAACAAAATAAATAATTTAACATCAGAAACCTCGCTAATTAAATATACCTTGCTGAAAGTTATATAAACATGTCCAGACAGTCTGATAAGTGACAGGAGCAGAATCGATAGGACAGACAGTCTGACAAGTGACAGGAGCAGAATTGATAGGACAGACAGTCTGACAAGTGATAGGAGCAGAATTGATAGGACAGACAGTCTGACAAGTGATAGGAGCAGAATTGATAGGACAGACAGTCTGACAAGTGACAGGAGCAGAATTGATAGGACTGACAGTCTGACAAGTGACAGGAGCTGAATTGATAGGACGAACAATCTGACAATAATTACATCATTTTCTGCAGCAGATTTGATGAGTTTTAGCATGTAATGTGAGGAATGATCATCTAGCGTCAACAATAGTGGGCGACTTGATATCACACGTTGTAAAACATGATTAGAAAAGAGCTCTGGGTCAATCCAGCCAGAATCAGACATGCCGTACAATGTTCAAGGAACTTCACCAGCGCAGAGATCAGGATTGAAATGCTTTTCTGTACATACAAACCATGGGTGGAACGGTCTGACCAGTAGCATTGCCACAGCCAAGAATAGTAATTTATGCTTTGTTGCCTGTTGAATCTTTTTGGCATCCCTAGCTGCAATAACACGAGGGAGTTTATGCTCAAGGGGCATTCCTGATTCATCACAATTGTATATTTGGGATTGCTTATACATTAAGTTATATTCAAGAAGAGTTTCTTTGCGAAGCTCAAATAACTTACCAGTTGAAGGCGTGGCACCTACGGTTGCAGCTGAGATATGAGCATATACTGTCAAAACAAACACAGACAAATATAAACACAGACATTAAAGGCACTCATTTATTAGCATTTATGCAGTATAATTGTATCAATTGATTATATTGATTACTGGTGTGACTGCCTCCAATTTGTATCTTTCTCACTAAAGGGGACATCATCCCACACGGCTGTGCCACAAAACTTGCTCCTTCAACAATGGAAGTTCATGTACAGTGAAGATGAAAGATAGCGAGCTACAAATTGCAGCAACATCACAGGACACAGGCTGTCTCATTGTCAGTCTCACAGAAGAGAGGCTATTCCATTATCAGACCACATTCCATACAGAAACACTTACAAACCACTTTTGAGGTTGCAAAAATACCCCATTATAACCCCAGCTCTTTCTTCACCATAGCCCTCTCTGGAAGAACTTGCTAGAAGACTATTATTTATGTCTAACTACTAATAAAGAAACAGCCAATCTTAAACTAAACTTATTTTAGAAGGACAGTACAACTCAGTAAAGTTTGCACTTATTTTCAGCTATTTTTCTGTAACTTACTATTTGAGATCTCGAGCAGTAAAAATACTAAAAGAATACACCTTAAACTTGCGCAGAGAATTAGGCCCTTCATTTTGTTAAGTTGATGTACAGGCGAATTCTGCGGCAGCGCTGAACTGAAACAATGGAACCCAATCTGGAGGTGGGGCTACTAGTATTGGTCTGTCTCACAGACATAAAATACAAAATAAAGTGCGGGTGACAAAAAGTTTGTTTTATTTTGGTGGCATGGAAAGAAACCCTACAAAGGCTTACAATCCTACCATTATTACTATCTCTTCTCATTCTGTAAAGGGGCGTGGCAGTACTTTTAAAGTGCTGTTATCTATAGTAATTTCCATATAGAATTGAGTAAATAACGCCTCAAAAATCACAGCCACAAACCTGACTACAAGCTCAAGAGCAATGGTATGGTAACTATATAGAAAGTAAGCTGGTTCAATGATGATAGTGTTGCCAGGTCTTTTCCTAAACAGTGGGTGACAGTATTGGAATTTTTTATTTAGGAGGGCCATTCACAGTAATTTGCTAACGGTAGTTCACCACCGCAATAATATGTGGCCATGTCTCCTGACCCTTTCTACAAGTGGTTCAATAAAGTACCAAGCCATACAATAATACAGGGTAGTGGTTGGTAAACGGTCTGGCTACACCAGACTACGAGCGACCATTGGTAACTATCTAACTAGTTGACAATAACATACTATGTTTTGTAACACAATGTTAAGCATTCTTTAATGAAAATTTATTTAAAAGTTACAGTAAAAATAAATTAACAATGTGTAAATTTGAATTATGGGATATGATATACAAAAATGTAAAGTGCAATACAATGAGTGTTTTAAAATATATGTCCATGTGGCTTTGTCAGACTTCATTCCACAATTCTATTACACAAACAATACAATATTAATTTAAATACTACAATAATAACAATACACTTACTGGAGCTGTCACTGTATTTTATCTGCTAAATGATTGCATTCTCCTGTTTGGAACAATACAGTAACAAACTCCTTGAGAGCTGAGGGTCTCGATGAAAAGACTCTACGAATGTTGTCCAATAGAGTCCTTGCTCTGACTTCATCAATCAGATCTTTACGCTCACGAAGTTGGTCATAGGTATATTGTGATATGAGTCCAATACTGTAGCAGTGATCAGCTACTGTCATAACACAAGGCTTCACTGAGTGCACCAAGTCAGGATACACACTCAGAAATATACTCAAGTTATTGCCACCTATTAATAAAACATTTATAATGAAACCAAATAAAAACAATAACTTGACTTACTTTCAGAGACCTCTACCACAGGATCTTTCTTCTCATATTTCTAAACAAAATAAAATAATTGTTAGTTATTGCAAGTTAGAATATTTAGTCTATTTCTACATACCTGTCCATACCAAATGAGGTGTCTATTCTGAAGTGCAATTCCTTGGGAATTGTTGACACATGTCATGGCTGAAGGATTAGACTCGACTTCATGAACTATCCCGAGATGATTCCCTCCTCCTTCATGTGAGCGACAGTCAAAGGCAAACTGGTAGTCCATGGAGCTGTTGTAGTTCATTCTGGAACTAGCTTTCTTTAGAGTGTCTTCTATTTCTTGTTTTAGAGCAGCACATTCATGGTGAATGGAGTCTTGGAAAGTAGGATCACACGAAACTACGACTTCAAAATATTTGCATCGAGATATAAATGTTACACGAATTCGTTTAGATCCGTACATAAAGTGCACCATGTTTTTCTTGACTCCTTCTCCAATGAAAGTGAAGGATTTGTTGGATACGAGACATGCCATTGCAGCAGGAAAGAGTCCCATAGGAGTAAACCCACTACTGAAGTATATCAAGAGAGGCTCCACGAAACTTGAGCTACACGATTCTTTGTGGAATTGGTCAAGTTCTTTTGCACTAGTGTTTTCTAACACGCAAGGCATGATGTATTCTTTCTCCTTTTCTAAAACTGAGTTAGTATCAGAAGATTCAACTGACGCAATCTCAGCTATCAAGTGAAGATATGCCAGCAAAGCTACCAGTTGCTCTGGTGGAATCAGATGTCCTGAAATGTCAGCCGTAGCTTTCTTCAAATCTGTCATAGAAAATCGACCTGTCTTCCTGAATCTCTCGGATGTGGCCTGACCTACGCTATCAAAGCTCATGGCTTTAAGAATGACACCAGTGATACTGTCATACACTACCTGGATGTCAATGATGACCAGGTCCTCCAAACCAGGCACACTGGGGAAGTACATCAGAACACCGGCATGGTGGTGAAGAAACCACAGAGCTGCTTTGGTCTCGTAGGGTGCCATATTGAAGGCATGGGACAAGGCCAAGCAGGTCTCCAGGCTGGCTGTCCTCACTTCTCTCATGCGAAGACACAAGCTGAACAGAAGCCACACAGCTGGAATTTTCAGCTTTTTAAAGTGTTTCTCCATGGCATTCTCCAGTAGCTGATGCAAGTGATCGATCTCTTCTACTCTGCCTCCCATGTTGTCTAAAGAAACAACAAGCTTGTCTTTTGAGCAGAACTGAACTATGCCTTTTTTGAAGGAGTCTGTGTCTCGAATCACTTTTTGAAGCTGTGAGTCGACTGTAGCGATGACTTCCTCAGAAACCTTGTCTTTGTGAGTGCCCACTATATACACTACTGACTTGGAGGACTCCAGTATCTCACCAATGGCTGAGTTGTCTGGTCCTGGTAGAGGTTGAAGATGGGTGGAGGAACTGAAGCAAGATATATTGGCCAGAGTACGCAAAAGCATCTCTTGCAGAGTAAACTCAGATTTCTCTGGTGCAGTTGTCTCTCCTGAAGCTCTTTGATAAAAGACCCGATACTCCTCATCTAGTTGGAACTTGTAGCTAAAGAACAGCAAGTAGAGGCCAGGTCCTATGGTGAGTGCTGGTAGCATGTCCATCAGCTCAGGCTGACCTCCGGTGTCCTCCATTCTCAAAAAAACTTTAAAAGAATGCTTCACATTTTCTGCAAAGTGTGGTTGTTTGGACACTGTCTCAAATATGGCAGCTATTTCAGAATAATCTGGTAATGATACTGCCTGATCAGCTGGTTGGTCATGTGCTGTTGAGAGTGGAGTGATTCCCTTATGTCTGGGTTGCTTATTTCTGGTAAAAGATTGCAATCTTGCCATCATCTTCTGTAATAATGAAGGTTGGGGTGGCTCTTCCACAGAGTGAGACTGCCCTGTACTGCTAGCCAGACTGACCTCTGCCCTGGTGTCAGTACCTCTATGGGAATCAGCTGTAGCATCAGAAGTGGATTCAATCTGAAAACTATCTTTGAGAGTGTGAAAGAGTAGAGATGCTTCCTCAATGAGATTCTTTACAATGGTCCACTTTGTGGTTCTTTCTGCTGTAGTTGGATCAGACTTGCCTTGGACTAGCATATTGGAGCAACACTGTACTGTGCCTGTGCTGCCATGAATCTGCTCCTCTTCTTTTGCTGACAGAAGATCTATGATCTCTTTTTGAATTCTCCTGAGAGTTGTACTCTTGCCTTGTCTTGGAGGACCAAGGGACATAAACTTTAAAGACAGAAGCTCCAACACTTCCTTGGAAACAATGAAGTGTTTGTATGCATCTTCATACTTGAAAGCTATTGAACATAAATAAAATATGAATTATAAAATATTCACTAATTACATGTAGGTACATGTATAGGTCCCATTGGTTATACTCTACAAGTAACCCACACACTGTGCCAGTACCATTAGCTGGCTCCAGCAATACAAAGTGTGGGCAGCTGGTTTTATAGCCTGAAGCTAAGCCAGTAGAAGCAGCTGCCAGTAGAAGCAGCTGCATTCCAGCACTTGCAATTTTGGCAAAGACAATCAATTACCTTACTTATTATAATTTCATAATTAATACAATAAATATTTAGTTTTAACATAATTAACACAATAATAAATAATAATATTCTAGTTATACTATAGTACAATTTTAATACCTAACTTTAGTTTCCCATACAATCTATAAATGGGACATTCTAAAGAGAAGCCAATATCACTGAAGGCAAGATGGCTTTCTAGAGATGCTGCTATTTACTTACACTAACCTGACAGAGTTTCTTTGTATACTCCATCGCTATTAGCAACCAGCAACTGTCCAGTAGACAAGACTGCAGTAGCTATCCATCCACTAGCATGTGGTCTATCTCCCTCACTAGTAGTCTCAATCCACTCCTCTGTCTTGTTGGAGTAACTTCTAATGGTAGAACTATAACTGATGCCGATTAGATTCGATACATAAGAGACGATAGCGAAGATCATAGTAAGTGTGGTTACTGTCCTCCATATTGTTTGTCTTCTTGTCCTGCCATTACTAGCAGATGCTATGAGAGACTCTAGACTGCATATAAATAGAATATTCTCCTTGCCAAGTCCTCCTGTGAAGTAGAAGTTGCCTTCATGGAATGTTGATCTCATGTTCCAGCATGAAGAAGGAAGTGAGTCTGCAGTCGTCCAATGGTCGTTGAGTAGAACTTCCACTACATCCAAGTTCTCGCCAGGTGAGCCACACCCACCAGCCACGACCAGGACCTCTGGTGATCCTCCACTAACTGATGATGTCCAGGAGCGAGGAGTAGGCATGGCACGTAGCGATGGCTTCCAGTCTAGACCAGTAGTACTAGTCAACAGAGAGTTAGTGGGTTCATAAGTGGAGGGATGAAGTCCACCAACCAATACAAACTTAGACTGGTAGGTAGTTAGGGACGAGTTTTCATATGGTGCATCAGTAGTAGTCCATGAGTGAAGGTCAGTAGAGATGTGAAGTGTGCGATAATTAGAATGCATAACTAGCAGTTTATCATGTAGTACTGCACATTGTGTAGGCTCAACATCCTCACTCCATGTATGGCAGTGCTCCCAGTGAAGTGAGACTGGAGGATGGAGATCTCTCTAAATACAAACAAATAAATATATAATGAAAGTGATAAATAAACAAACACACAAACAAACAGCACTAAGTGCTATTTAAATGAGACTTTAACATGCAAACATTATAAGACTACAAATATCTTATAGACAAACACACAAACAAATTTATTCCTATATCAGCAATGATAACAGCAACTCTATGACATGCTAACACACAAACATACAATTTCTCACACAATGATTAAATATAGTACAATAATATTTTAATAAATGAAATAGTAAAAAACAATGCTGAGAAATTTAAAATAAACAAACACACAAACATACAACTGGTACAATGCGTAAATATGTGCACACAAACACACAATAACTACACGATATTCCAAACACATAATAAGAGAATGTGTTGTTTCTTCCTGTGCTAAAATAATGTACAGTAGGCACCAGAAAAAATAGGTTTTCAATTTTGTTTAGTAGAATGATTTTTTTTTGCACAGAAGGAGCTATAGTAGAAAAAAGAAACAAAACGATATGGTAGTTGATAAAGTATATAGTTTTTCGGTTCGACGATGTTAATGTTTTAATCTTCACTGTTTACCGCATGCATCACTTCTAGGAATGAAAAAAAAAAAAGATGCTATTTTAAATATTGGGGCCATCAGTGGCTTAGATATTCTTATTTCTAGAGACCCAACTGTAGCTGGTAGAAAGACTAAGAAGTAGGGACCTGTCAGAACAGCAAGTTCAGCAAAAATACAGTCAGTCTGCTTAATTGAAGCGAGTCAGTTTTGTTGTTGCTGTGCAAGCTGTTTAGCATGATCCCTATAGCATTTAGAAGGTAGTACAAGGCCTTAGCTTACAGATATAGCTGTGGAAGAGTTCTAGCTTTTAGTAGTAAATCAACAGAAACGAAAACTGGACTGTTAAAATTTTCATGTAGTGGTATCAACTGTTTAGTCAAAATGCAATGAAAATTTAAAAAAAAAAAGCTTTTTTCTTTTCGAAACATACCTGCTGTTGTTTATAAAATTTCTAACACAAACATACACATTAAAAAATTACAAAAAATAATAATCGTAATAAAAGTGCACAAAAATACAAATACCTCCCAAATACAAATTCAATACACATTGTAAGAAAGTTTAAATAAAACGATAACAAGCACAACAACAGCAACAACAACAAAAAAACAACAATAAACCCCCCCCCCCAAAAAAAAACAAAAAAACTAAGCAGATAAATAACATTACAACAAATATATATTGTGCTTATGTGCTATTAACACACAACTTACCGTATTTCTGGAACAAACTAGACTTCAAATGGAACAAACTATTATAGACTTCAAATGACTAGTTAGAGTAAAATAGTTACAAACTATAGCAAAAAGAGAGGGATAGTCTTGTCTAACTATCCTCAAAAACACACTAGCAACTAAAAAAAGAGAGGGAAAGTCATGTCTGAGCATGCTCATAAAAAGAACCTGGTGTTTATTTTCAAGAGCATGCTCAGGAACATGACTTTTACCTCTCTTTTTTCCAGTTGCCAGTGCATTTGTTGTGAGCATGCTCAGACATTAGTTTCCCTCTCTTTTCCAGTTGTTAGTATTTTTATGAGCATGCTCAGACATAAATTCCCCTCTATTTTTCCAGTTGCTGATGCCTAGTTTTATCGAATGCTCAGACTTTAATTTATCTCTTTTTTTTATCTCAGTTGTTGGAAAAATTATGCTTGAAATTATGCTAAGCACTTGGCATGTGTGTAGGTAGCAGTGTTTTCCCTTCTTTCAAACCTTTTGTAAAAGTTATCTATACAAACAGTGGGCTAGTGAAAAAGACTGGATCTAATAAACAAGCAATGGATCTAGTAACTAGGTAAGTCAAACAATCGATCTATTAATCAGCTAGGGAGTAGCTATGTACTCACCTCACCCTCAGTAGGAACTCGTGGCTGGCTTTCCGCCATAACTGGCTCTTACAGACTAGATTCTACTGTTACCCACCACACCCAAAATGCAGAATGTAAAGTAGATTCATAGAATCACGCGAATAGAATTAATATAACGACCTTTTGAGCAGAAAAGGCTGACTTTCACCTTTGACCTCAATAGCTATCACTGGAAGCGCATTGATTTGACCAGCTGAACTGCTGAAGTGATGGCCGGTAAGTGTTGTCCAGTGTGTGTTGGTAGTAGAGAAGTATTAGTTCCAATAGGCCTATATTGCTAGATGATAATGCACCATCACCAACTGGAGTGCTATTTCTGACACTAGGCTAGCTCCTTGTAATGTAATAACTTGACAACTGTGTATGTTTGTGGGTATGTTTGTGTGTTAAATATAATGTACAGTGAAACATCAATGATCTGAACATCAATCATTCGAATCATCTATTAACTGGAACAGAACAAAGACTGCATGCACATTTAAAATTGTAAGCAGCTATAAAAGGGAGGAGGAGCTACAGAGAAAGGCAAGGGTAAGTTAATTATCTGGAGAAAAATAGTGTGTTTGTGTGTGTGAGTAGAAAAAGAGCGTGTTTGCGTGTGTGTGAGTAGAAAAGAGCGTGTTTGTATGTGTGAGTAGAAAAAAGCGTGTTTGTGTGTTTTTGTGTGTGAGTAGAAAAAAGAGTGTGTTTGCGTGTGTGAGTAGAAAAAGAGCGTGTTTGTGTGTATGAGTAGAAAAATGAGTTTGTTTGTGTGTGTGAGTAAAAAAGTGTGTTTGTGTGTGTGAGTAGAAAAAGAGCGTGTTTGTGTGTGTGAGTAGAAAAATGAGTTTGTTTGTGTGTGTGAGTAAAAAAGTGTTTTTGTGTGTGAGTAGAAAAAAAGAACGTGTTTGTGTGTATGAGTAGAAAAATGAGTTTGTTTGTGTGTGTGAGTAGAAAAAAGAGTGAGTTTGTGTGTGCGTGTGAGTAGAAAAAGAGTGTGTTTATGTGTGTGAGTAGAAAAAGAGCGTGTTTGTGTGTGTGAGTATAAAAAAGAGTGTGTTTGTGTGTGCGTGTGAGTAGAAAAAGAGCGTTTTGTGTGAATAGAAAAAGAGCGTGTTTGTGTTTCGTTTGAGTAAAAAGAGCGTGTTTGTGTGTGAGTAGAAAAAGAGCGTGTTTGTGTGTGCATGTGAGTAGAAAAAGAGTGTGTTTGTGTGTGTGAGTAGAATAAGTGTGTGTTTGTGTGTGCGTGTGAGTAGTAAAAGAGTGTGTTTGTGTGTGTGAGTAGAAAAAGAGCGTGTTTGTGTGTGTGAGTAGAAAAAAGAGTGTTTGTGTTTTGTTTGAGTAAAAAGAGCGTGTTAACGGGCTCTAGTCAGAGTATGGTGGTTGTGACAGACACATACAACTTCAGGTAATATTAGTTTGGGGAAGTTAGGAGGTGGAGCCTACTCTAAGGCAAGGAATTGGTAAACACAGCATATTCTCTGTCAGAGTGCTGCCGGTGACATTTCAACCTTTGGAGCTGATCGCACTGACACAGCATTAAGCTGGAGGTGCTTGGCTCATGAAGTAGGAACCCCCCTCCTTGAAGCTATAATTAAACCTACTAAATTGGGAAGTGGGTGGGTGGGTTAGATAAGATCAACAGACACTTTTCTGTGAAAGCTACAGAAGCTACAGGTTGCACGCGGTGGTACTAGCTTGTATGTTTGTGTGTGGTATACCGCGGGCAGCCCGTGTGTGCGTATGAATACCATGCAGGTATCCTAGACAGGGATTCTAATGCTACTGCACCTAGGGTTGGGCGATATTGGGTTATTCCCATCACGGTACGATATTATAAAATTAATTGCGGTATGAGTAACTAACAACAATTTTTAAAATTTAAATTAAAGTGTATAAATAAGAGAATTGTCATTGTCAAAATAATGATAGAAAAAGTTTTTTTTCAGCAAGTATTTTAGTTATAAGTTGTTATTCAAGAAAACAAGCATGTTGACTTTTTCAGGGTTGAGGTTTCCTCTTAAGGAATTCACAATATGGCCACTTGAACTGAAAAGCCGCTCAGAAGGACAAATCAGAAGCCTGACTTCACTGTGAACCTTGGGGTGTTTGTTCTTTAGGTGCGATAGCAAGTTCGAAGTGTTCCCAGTAGCCGCCCTAACTTGCACGCCGCAAATTCGACAAACAGGATTGTCCTGTTGGCTGCCTCCGCCACTATCATCCGCGATTAAACTGAAATACTTCCATACAGCCGATTTTGTACCGCATTTCTCGGTAAGTTGCTGTCCAGACGCCATCACTAAAAACGGTAAAATACAGCTGGCAACTCTATGCGTTGCGCATGCGCAATTTATCGCGGTATTTCCCGCGTTACTCGGTATAATTTCTTTTATCGTACCGTGACTAAATACCGCGATACCGCCCAACCCTAACTGCACCAACTCTGCTGGCCGTTAACCTCAGTTATCGGGACCGTTAACTCCATTTTGTGTGTGAGTAGAAAAGGAGTGTGTTTGTGTGTGCGTGTGAGTAGAAAAAGAGCGTGTTTGTGTGTGAGTAGAAAAAGAGCGTGTTTGTGTGTGCATGTGTGTGTTTGTGTGTCTGAGTAGAATAAGTGTGTGTCTGTGTGCGTGAGTAGAAAAAGAGTGTGTTTGTGTGTGT